>Ga0299913_10001065_pt1 | contig 19378 bp, 19 predicted proteins | sample RVTome_9_FD_201360 | JGI IMG/M metagenome (GOLD analysis project Ga0299913, IMG submission 201360) | Soil microbial communities from uranium-contaminated site in the Upper Colorado River Basin, Wyoming, United States - RVT155D38 (version 2) ... | reverse complement strand
GGTGACCGTCGAGCAGCTCACGGCGCTGCTGGCCGAGCGCTCGATGCGCTTGCACACGTTCCTGCGGGACCAGCGCGTGCTGGCCGGGATCGGGCGGCGCCTGGCCAACGAGATCTGCCACGGCGCGCGGCTGTCGCCGTTCGTGGGCACACGCGGCCTGGACGACGCGCAGGTCGCGACGCTGCACACGGCGATCGGTGAGGCCATCGCCGAGGGGCTCGCGTCCGAGCGTGGACGCGATGACATGAGCGCATCGAAGGACCGCCCCGCCCAGGTGCACAGCAGGACCGGCGAGGCCTGCCCGGTCTGCGGCGACGAGGTGCGCGAGATCACGTACAACCGCTACACCGTCAACTACTGCGCCACGTGCCAGACCGGCGGGCGGATCCTGGCCGACAACGCACTCAGCCGCCTGGGTGTCGACCGCGAGGAGTGGGGACGCGGGCGCCAGCACGGCTGAGAAGGTCGGGCCGCGAGGTTCCCTTGGCCGCTGGAACGCAGCGAGCCTGCGAGCTGCGTGACTAAGCTGCCGAAGGGGACGCCCCGGCGCGACCCCGCCCAGCACACGACGAGCGCCGGGAGGCATCGATGCGCCTGATCACCTACAACGTCAACTCGATCAGCACCAGGCTGACGCGGATCCTGGCCCTGCTCGACGAGCACAAGCCCGACGTGGCGTGCCTGCAGGAGACCAAGTGCGCGCCCGACAGCTTCCCCCACGAGGCGTTCGAGCAGGCGGGCTACGTCGCCGCCGACCACTCGGGTGGCCGGTGGGCCGGCGTCGCCGTCATCGGGCGCGCCGACCTGGGTGTCAGCGACACCACGGTCGGGCTGCCCGGCGAGGCGACGCCGGACGACGCGCGGTGGGTCGAGGCGACCGTCGGCGGCGTGCGGGTCGTCAGCACCTACGTCCCCAACGGCCAGGCGCTTGACAGCCCCGCCTTCACCGAGAAGCTGACGTTCCTGGACGCGATGCGTGAGCGGGCCGCCCAGCTGGCCGGCGGCCCGGCCGTCATCGCCGGCGACCTCAACGTGTGCCCCGCGGACCTCGACGTGTGGGACACCGCTGTTGTGCACGGCGCGACCCACATCACCGAGGACGAGCGCGCCCGCCTGCGCGCGGTGCTCGAGACCGGGTTCGTCGACGCGTTCCGCACGCTGCACCCTGACGAGCCCGGGTTCACGTGGTGGGACTACCGGGCCGGCCACTTCCACAAAGGGTTCGGGCTGCGGATCGACCTGGCGCTGGTCAGCGAGCCGTTGGCCGCGCGGCTGGTCGCCAGCAGCGTCGAGCGGCCGTACCGCAAGCCGACGAAGGTGCCCGGCACGAAGCCCTCGGACCACGCGCCGCTCGTGGTCGACCTCGCCGACGGCGCGGCGCTGACCGACTGACGGCGCCCGCTCAGCCGGCGCCCGGCCGGGCCGCCAGCCGGGCGCACGACCGCAACCGCTCCCATGCGTCGACCGCGTCCGTGCGCTCGGCGCTGTCGAGTGGGGTGGCGACCCCGCCACGCAGCACCGCCGGGCGCCACGCGATGCGCGTCGTGTCGTCGGGGTCGACCGTGACGGCCAGGGCACCGCTGACGGTTGCGGGGCCGTCGGCCGCGTAGAACACGAGGTTGCCCAGCCCGTAGTGGACCACCGCGCCGCCGAGGAACCCGCCCGGACCCACACGGTGGGCATGGCTGCCGACGACGACGTCGACCCCCGCCGCGCGCAATGTGTCGGCCAGGCGCCGCTGCCGGGGCAGCGGGCACTGCTCGAGCTCGCGGCCCCAGTGCAGCATGGCGACGACGGTGTCGCTGTCGGCGGCGGCGCGCCGCACGGCGGCCAGCAGGCGCCGCAGCCCGCGGCGTGACCGCTTGGCCGACGCCAGGCCCGGCCGGTCAGGCCCGGGGCTCCACGCATCGAGAGCGAAGGTGTCGAGCACCTGGGTCGCCCCGAACACGGCGATGCGGCGCCCGTTGATCTCGGTCCGGTACGGCCGGTAGGCGTCGCGTACGGTTTCACCGGCCCCGACCGCGTGCAGGTCCGCGGCGTCGACCGCGTCAAGGGTGTCGGTCAGGCCCTCGGCGCCGTAGTCCATGCCGTGGTTGTTGGCCAGCGACACCACGTCGACCCCGGCGGACGCCAGTGCGGTCAGCCCCTCGACGGGTGCGCGGAAGGTGTGCTGCTTGGGCGCCGCGACCCCGCCGTCGGTCACCGCGGTCTCCAGGTTGACGACGGCCAGGTCCGCATCGGCCAGCAGGCCCGACAGCTCGGCCAGCGCGCCCTCGGGGTCGACCAGGACGGCGTCGGCCAGCCACGACTCGAAGTGGACGTCGCCGCCGAACACCATGGTCACCGGCGCGTCCGGTCGCGGACGTGCGGGCTCGGACCCGCCGCCGGCATCCGGTGCGCCACGGGTCGCGACGGTGTGCGTCGACACGGCGGTCATCAGCGCGAGCGCGACGAGCACCGCCAGGGTCGCCGCGACGCCCGCGTGCGTGCGCGCACCACCACCGTCCGGCCTGTCCGACCCCGGGGCCACCTGACCAACTCCCAGACGCACCACCCCCACCGCGCCGGACCGCGGGGGCACCTGCCGACAGTGTAGGGCGGCGGGCCTGCCGGACCGGGGAGGCGCGGCAGACGCTGTCCCGGCACGCCGCCGCCGAACACCTAGACCGTCCGACGTGGTCCGGTGCACCTGCTGCGCACGCCCCGGGACCCGCGGCGGGGTGCGCCGTACACTCGTCCAGCAGTGGTTCGCAACCTCGTCTACCGACTCTACGAGCGACGCCTCGCGGCGTCGCTGCCGTCCGACGGTCTGCCCCGGCACGTCGGCGTGATCCTCGACGGCAACCGTCGGTACGCCCGTGAACGCGGCCTGTCGACGATCGCCGACGGCCACCGCATGGGGGCGAACAAGATCCAGCACATGCTGGACTGGTGCCACGAGTTCGGCATCGACTACGTCACGCTATGGCTGCTGTCGACGGAGAACTTCAGCCGGGACGCCGATGAGCTCGCCGAGCTCGCGACGATCATCGGTGAGACCGTGACGATGCTGGCCGACGATGAGCGCAACCGCGCCAGGGGGTTCCGCATCACCCCGGTGGGGGCGCTCGACGCGCTGCCCGACGGGCTCCGCCTCGCGCTCAAGCGCGCCGCCGACCGGACGAGCGAGGGCACGGCGCTGCACGTGCAGGTCGCCGTCGGCTACGGAGGGCGGCAGGAGATCATCGACGCGGTCCGCGGGCTGCTGCAGGAGCGGCTCGACGCCGGCCAGGACCTCCGGGAGGTGATCGAGGGCCTGCGCCCCGAGCTGCTGGCTCCGCACCTGTACACGACGGGCACGCCGGACCCGGACCTGATCATCCGCACGTCGGGTGAGATCCGGCTGTCGGGCTTCCTGCTGTGGCAGTCCGCCCACTCGGAGTTCCACTTCACCGACGCCTACTGGCCGGCGTTCCGCAAGGTCGACTTCCTGCGGGCGCTGCGCGACTTCGCCGGCCGCCAGCGCCGCTACGGCCGCTGAGCCACGGGGCGGACCGGCTGCGCCGGACAAGAAAGTGACGCGGATGACACGTCGCTCGGTTATGCTGCGAAGCGTCAATGACGGAAGCGGACACCTCCATACAGCTGGTGCGCCACGCGAAGGCGCAAAGTCGTGATCGGTGGTGGGGCAAGCCGGACCGTGAGCGACCGCTGACAAAGGCGGGCACGGCGCAGTCCAAGAGCCTCGCCGTCGACCTTGCGACACGACCGGTCGTCCGCATCCTGACGAGCCCCTTCCTCCGGTGCGTCCAGACCGTCCAGCCGCTCGCCGACCGCCTCGGCCTCGACATCGAGCCGGCTCAGGTGCTGGGCGAGGCGCCGTCGGTGCCGTTGCTCGACGCCGGCGACACCTGGGTCGCCTCGGCATGGCTGGGTGGACGCGCGCTGGCGCTGGTCGACGAGGTCGTCGCCGACAGCCCGGGAGGCGACATCGTCCTGTGCTCCCACGGCGACGTCGTGCCGTCGCTGATGGCGGCGCTGGCCGGTCGCGACGGGCTGGACATCCGCGACGTGCACCTCAAGAAGGGTGCGCGCTTCGTGCTGACGTTCAAGGGTCCAACATGTGCCGCGGTCACCGCCGTGCCGCCACCCTAGGCCCACGGGGGAGGGGTGGGTCGTCCATCTGCAGTGAGGAGCGCGGCGCCAGCCGCGGGACTCAGGAGCGAAGCGGTAGGCCGTCCATAGAAGGGAAGCGTCATGGGCTCGACGTTCGTGCTCGACACCTGCGTGCTGCTGGCGGACCCGCGTGCGCTGTACCGCTTCGACGAGCACGACGTGGTGCTCCCGCTGGTGGTGGTGGAGGAGCTCGATCGTCAGAAGACGCGGATGGACGAGGTCGGGCGCAACGCCAGGACGGCCCTGCGGCTGATCGAGGAGCTGCGGGTCCGCAGCTCGAACGGCCTGCGCGACGCGGTGGACCTGCCGCAGGCGGGCACGATCCGCGTCGAGGGCAACCATGTGGACAGCGCTCTGCCGCCGTACCTCGACCCCACGAAGCCAGACAACCGGATCCTGTCGGTCGCGGTCGGGCTCGACGGCACGCTGGTGACCAAGGACAGCGCGCTGCGGATCAAGGGCAGCCAGCTCGGCCTTGCCGTCGAGGACTACCGGGCCGACACCGTCGAGGTCGACGAGCGCTACACCGGCATCGGGGAGCTCAACGTCGACTCCGCCGCGTTGGACGTGCTGCACCGTGACGGCAAGCTGGAGCTCGGTCAGGACGTGGCGGCCGAGGCGCGGGCGTGGATCAACCAGTGCCTGGTGCTGCGCGCGGGGACCTCCTCGAGCGGGCTGGCCCGCGTGGTGTCGTGTGCGCCTGGCGGGCCGGTGGTCGTGGAGCGGGTCGGGGGGCGTCCACGTGTGTTCGGCGTCAGCCCGCGCGACGTCCGCCAGACCTTCGCGCTCGACCTGCTGATGGACCCCGACGTGCCGTGCGTGTCGCTGATGGGCATGGCCGGCACCGGCAAGACCTTCCTCGCGCTCGCCGCCGGCCTGGAGCAGGTCGTCGAGGCCGGCGCCTACCGCCGGCTGTCGGTGTACCGACCACTGGTCGCGGTTGGCCGGCAGGAGGTCGGCTACCTGCCGGGCGACCTTGACGAGAAGCTGCAGCCGTGGATGGCGGCCGTCCACGACAACCTCTACTCGCTGTTCCGCTGTGACGACACGTCCGGGGGCCAGTTCTCCACCGGCCACCGTGAACTGCAGTCGGCGGTCGACGCGCTGCTCGACCGCGGCCAGCTCGAGATGGCGGCGATCACCTACCTGCGTGGCCGTTCCATCACCGACGAGTACGTGATCGTCGACGAGGCGCAGAACCTCGAACTGCCGACGCTGAAGGTGATCCTGACGCGCATGGCGGCCGGGTCCAAGGTCGTGTTCTGCGGTGACCTCTCCCAGGTCGACAACCCCTACATCTCGCCGTACGGCGGGCTCGCAGCGTTGATCGAGAAGATGAAGGGGTCGGACCTGTTCGGGCACGTCACCATGAGCAAGGGCGTCCGCTCGCCGCTCGCGGAGCTCGCCGCAACCGCCTTCTGAGGACGCTCGCCCCGCCCCCGCTGCCGCATGGTCAGACCAGCAGCAGCTCGACGCCGAGCGCACGGAACTCGGTGGCGGCACGGTCGTCGAGGCCGGTGTCGGTGATCATGACGTCGACCTGCTCGACGTCGCCGAAGCGGATGAAGTGACGCTGCCCGACCTTGCTGGAGTCGGCGAGCAGGACGACACGTGACCCGGCGCGGATCATCGCCCGCTTGATCTCCGCCTCGGCGACATCCGGTGTCGTCAGCCCGTGCTCGGTCGAGATGCCGTTGGTGGCGATGAACGCGATGTCGACGTGGAGCTCTGCCAGCACGCGCTGCGTCCACACGTCGACCTGCGCCAGCGTGCGGGGGCGCAACCGGCCACCGGGCATGAGCACGGTGATGTTGGGCCGCGTGACCAGCGACTGCGCGAGCGGCAGGGAGTTCGTGGTGACGACCAGCTCGCGGTCCGGCGGGAAGGCCCTGACGAGGCGCGCCGTCGTCGTCCCCGCGTCGATCAGCACGGTGCCCTCCTCGGGCAGCAGGTCGACGGCTGCGACGCCGATGCGCTCCTTCTCAGCCCGGTGGACCGCCATCCGCTCCTCGTAGTCGAGCTCGAAGCCGAGCCGCTCGATCGGCAGCGCGCCGCCGTGCACCCGCCGTACCTGGCCCTGGCGTTCCAGCCGTGTGAGATCACGTCGCACCGTCTCGGTCGTGACGCCGAAGTGCTCCGCGAGCGCGGCCACCTCGACGCGTCCGTCGCGGATGGCGCGCTGCACGATCTCGCGTTGCCGTTCGGGCGCGTACACCCAGCCCTACCTCCGTGGTCGTCGGGCCCGTTTGGAGCGAGTGTTCCATCCCGGGTCGGTCCACAAAAGCCCTTGCGCGACCCCACCATCGTGACATATCTTCCGCGTGTGGGTGTTGTTTTGACTGTGTTCATGTTGGTTCGAGTGGAACCGCGGCAGCGTCACGTACTACGGCGAACCCGGTCCCCGCGAGCCGTGTGGACGACGACCCGGGCTGAGGGTTGAAGGAGGCCAACAGCATGAGCACGCCAGATGTAGCACCGTCGCCACCCGCGGGCGCCGGATGGAAGGCACGGGTCCAGCACGTCGGCGGCAACCTCGCCGCCATGGTGATGCCCAACATCGGGGCGTTCATCGCGTGGGGGCTGATCACCGCGATGTTCATCCCGGCCGGGTGGACCCCGAACGAGCCCCTGGCCGACGCGCTCGTGGGCCCGATGATCACGTTCATGCTGCCGCTGCTCATCGCCTACAGCGGCGGGAAGCTGGTCCACGAGCAGCGCGGTGCCGTCATCGCCGTCATCGCGACCATGGGCGTGATCGTCGGTACCGACGTTCCGCAGTTCCTGGGCGCGATGATCATGGGCCCGCTCGCGGCGTTCGTGCTCAAGCACTTCGACCAGTGGGTCCAGCCCAGGATCAGGATGGGCTTCGAGATGCTGGTCAACAACTTCTCCCAGGGCATCCTCGGCATCGTGATGGCACTCGTGGGCTACTACACCATCGGTCCGGTCGTGCAGAGCCTCACCGAGGTGCTCGGCAACGGCGTCGACATCCTCGTCACCAACCGCCTGCTTCCCCTGTCATCGGTGATCGTCGAGCCGGCGAAGATTCTGTTCCTCAACAACGCGATCAACCACGGCGTCCTGGCCCCGCTGGGTGTCGAGCAGGCTGCCGAGACCGGCAAGTCGATCCTGTTCATGATCGAGACGAACCCCGGACCCGGCCTGGGCATCCTGCTGGCGTTCTGGTTCGCCGGACCGAAGGAGATCCGGCCCACCATCCCGGGCGCCATCGTCATCCAGTTCTTCGGCGGCATCCACGAGATCTACTTCCCGTACGTGCTGATGAAGCCCGCGACCGTGGTGGCCGCCATCCTCGGTGGCGCGTCCGGCGTGCTGACGTTCCTGCTCACGGACACCGGCCTGGTCGCGACGCCGGCGCCCGGCAGCATCTTCGCCTACATCGCGGTGACGCCGCGAGGCAACTTCTTCGGCATGTTCCTCGGGGTCGCGGTCGCCGCCGCCGTTTCGTTCGTCAGTGCCGCGTTCATCCTCAAGGTGACAGGAGAGAAGGCGATGGACGTCGACGAGGCACGGGAGCAGTCCCGCGCCATGAAGGCACGCCCACAGGAGGCTTGAGCATGGCATCTGTCCAGGGATCCGAGGTCAAGAAGGTCGTCATCGCGTGCGAGGCCGGCATGGGGTCGAGCGTGCTGCTCGTGACGCAGATCAAGAAGCGCCTCGGCAGCTACGGCATCACGGTGAACCACGCGCCGGTGAACCAGATCCCCGACGACGCCGATGTCGTGCTGTGCCACCAGGGCCTGTCGTCCCGGGCGCGCCAGAAGGTGGGCGAGACACCGGTGCTGGCCTTCAACTCCTACCTGGGCGACCCGGTCTTCGACAGGCTCGAGGAGGCCGTCAAGAATGACGACGCCATCGAAGGCTGAGTCGGCCGACCAGGAGCTGCTGACCCGCGATACGGTCCGGCTGGGCGTCCGCGCGTCGGACCGTGCCGACGCCATCGACCAGGCCGGGAGGGTCCTGCTCGAGGCCGGTGCCATCGAGCAGGCCTACGTCGACGCCATGCACGAGCGCGAGGCCGTGATGTCGTCGTACATGGGCGAGGGCTTCGCGCTGCCCCACGGCACCGACGAGAGCCGCAAGCACGTCAACCGGGCCGCGGTGGCCTTCCTGCAGTTCTCCGAGCCCGTGCTGTGGGAGGACGACGAGGAGGCGCTGGCGGCGCTCGCCGTCGCGGCGACCTCCGACGAGCACGTCGGTATCCTCGCGACGCTCGCGCGGGTGCTGGTCGACGAGGACAAGGCGGAGCGGCTGCGGACGACCGGCGACGTCGACGAGGTGCTCGAGCTGCTCGCACCCACCATCGAGGAGGAGATCGGGTGAAGGTAGCACGCTTCTACGAACCGGGTGACCTGCGGATCGAGGAGGCGGAGCGACCGACGCCTGCGGCCGATGAGCTGCTGCTGCGCGTGCACGCCTGCGCGACCTGTGGGACCGACGTCAAGATCTTCCACCATGGCCACCGCAACCTGAAGACCCTGCCGCGCGTGATCGGGCACGAGATCGCCGGCGAGGTCGTCGAGGTCGGCAGCGACGACCTCGGGTGGCAGCCGGGCGACCGTGTGCAGTGCATCGCCTTCGTGCCGTGTGGACGCTGCTTCCAGTGCACCCGTCGAGCGATGACCGTCTGCGACAACGCGACGTCGGTCGGATACGACTACGACGGCGGGTTCGCCGAATACATGATCGTCCCCGAGAACGTGCTGCGGGTCGACGGGCTGAACCGCATCCCCGACGGACTCGAGTACCACGTCGCGGCGGCGACCGAGCCGCTCGCCTGCGCCCTGAACGCCCAGGAGCAGGTGGAGGTCGGCAGGTACGACGACGAGACCGTCGTCGTCTTCGGCTCCGGTCCCATCGGGTGCATGCACGTCATGCTCGCCAGGGCACAGGGCGCCGAGCGGGTCTTCATGATCGAGGTCAACGCCGACCGCCTCAAGCTCGCCGGCGACCTGGTCGACCTCGACGCGACGATCGACGCCAGCACCCAGGATCCGGTCGAGGCCGTCCGCGACCTGACCGGCGGACGCGGCGCCGACGTCAGCATCGTCGCAGCGGGGTCGGGCATCGCGCAGCAACAGGCCATCGCGATGGCGGCGCCGCGCGGGCGCATCAGCCTGTTCGGTGGCCTGCCGAAGGACAACTCGGAGATCACGGTCGACGCCAACGTCGTCCACTACTCCGAGCTGACGATCGCGGGACCGGCCGGGTCGACGCCGACCCACAACCAGCAGGCGCTCGAGATGATCGGCAGTGGTGCCGTCCAGCTCGACGACCTGATCACGGACAAGCTGCCACTCGACCGCGTGCACGACGCATTGACGGCGGTCGAGAGCGGCACGAGCATCAAGGTCGTGATCACGCCGTGATCGTCACCTGCACCCCGAACCCCAGCCTCGACCGGACGATCGAGGTCGACCGGCTGCTGCGGGGCGAGGTGCAGCGGGTGCGTTCCGTCACCGTGCAGCCCGGAGGCAAGGGCATCAACGTGGCGCGGGCCCTGCACGCCAACGGCCACGACGTGCGGGCGATCGCGCCGCTCGGCGGGGCCGAGGGCGAGCTGTTCGCCCGACTCGTCGAGGAGGCCGGCGTGCCGTTCACGCCGGTGCGGGTGGAGCAGCCCATCCGGGTCAACGTCACGCTGGCCGAAACCGATGGCACCACCACGAAGCTCAACGACCGCGGGCCGACACTCGACGACGCGGCACGCGACCGTCTGCTGGGCGACACCTTGGACGCTGCCGGCGGCGCGCGGTGGCTGGCGGGCTGTGGCAGCCTGCCGCCCGGTGCCGGTGACGATCTGTATGCGGCGCTGGTGACGCGGGCCCGCGCGGCCGACCGGCGGGTGGCCGTCGACACGAGCGGTCCCGCCCTGGCCGCCGTCGTCGACGCCGGCCCGGACCTGATCAAGCCCAACCACCACGAGCTGGCCGAGCTGACCGGCGACGAGCTCAAGACCTTCGGCGACGTGGTCACCGCCGCCCGCCAGGTCATCGGTCGCGGTGTGGTGTCGGTCCTGGTCAGCCTCGGTGGCGACGGCGCCCTGCTGGTCACCGACGACGCCGTGTGGTTCGGCGAGAGCGAGCCGGTGACGGTGCGCAGCACCGTCGGCGCCGGCGACTCGCTGCTCGCGGGGTTCCTGGCCGCGGGCGGTGACGGTCCCGAGTCGCTGGCCACCGGCATCGCGTGGGCGACGGCCGCGGTCTCGCTACCGGGAAGCACGATGCCCTCCCCCGACGATTTGGCCTTGGATGCGACCCGTGTCGGGGATACGTTCGATCCAGACCGCCCACTCGAGGGAGACTGAGCATGGATCTGACGATCGACGACGTGATCACCACCGACCTCATCATCCTCGATCTCGATGCGACCGAACGGGACGCGGCGATCGCCGAGATGGCCGACCGGCTGGTCGCCCAGGGCCGGGTCAGTGACCGCGACACCTACGTCAACGACGTGCTTGAACGCGAGCGTGAGGGCGGCGGCACCGGTATGGAGATGGGCGTCGCCATCCCCCACGCCAAGTCGGAGGCGGTCACCAACGCCAGCGTCGCCTTCGCACGGACCAATCCCGGCATCGACTTCGGGGGTGATTCCGAGCAACCCTCGACGCTGGTCTTTCTGATCGCGGCCCCCGTCGGCGGCGATGACCTGCACATCCGGCTGTTGTCGCGGCTGTCGCGCCGTCTGATCCACGAAAGCTTCCGTCAGAAGCTGTACGACGCCTCGTCCCCGGACGAGGTGATGGAGACACTCCGCGAGGAGGTGACGTTGTGAAGTTCGTCGCTGTCACCGCATGCCCGACAGGAATCGCCCACACGTACATGGCCGCCGAGGCCCTCGAGGAGGAGGCGCGCAAGCGCGGCCACGAGATCGCCGTCGAGACCCAGGGGTCCGCAGGTTCCGAGAAGGTCGATGACGCCGCCATCTCCGGTGCGGTGGGTGTGATCTACGCGGTCGACACCAACGTCGACGGCCGGGATCGCTTCAGCCACCTGCCGTCCGTCGAGGTGACACCGGGTGAGGCGATCAACCATGCCGCCCGCGTGTTCGACCGTGCGGAGCAGGCTGTCGAGGAGGGCGTCTCGGAGGCACCCGCCGAGACTGCCGCCAGCGGCGCGGGAGGCGGCGGCGCCGCCGCAGCGGCCACCGGCGGCGGAGGCGACGGACCGGGACGCTCGAGCAGGGGCGGCGCGGTCCGCCAGTGGCTGATGACGGGTGTCAGCTACATGCTTCCGTTCGTGACCGCGGGCGGCATCCTCATCGCGCTGGCGTTCCTGGTCGGGGACACCGTGACGGTCGTCGAGGAGAACGTCTACGAGGAATTCAGCTTCGGCGCGCTGTTCTTCAAGATCGGCGGCACGGCGTTCTCGATGATCGGTCCGATCCTGGCCGGGTTCATCGCCTACGCCATGGCCGACCGACCCGGCATCGCTCCCGGCATCGTCTCGGGGTTGCTCGCCAACGAGATCGGCGCCGGGTTCCTTGGCGCGATCATCGGGGGCCTGCTGGCTGGGGCGATCGTCATCGGCCTCAAGCGCGTGCCGTTCCCGAGGTCGCTGCGCAGCCTGCTGCCGGTGCTGTTCTATCCGCTGATCGCGACGTTCATCGTCGGCACGCTGATGATCCTCGTGATCGGTGAGCCCATCGCGGCCGCGACCGAAGCGCTGACCGCGTGGCTGGAGGGGTTGGGCACGGCGAACGCGATCGTGCTCGGTACGATCCTCGGGCTGATGATGGCGTTCGACATGGGCGGGCCGGTCAACAAGGTCGCCTACTTCTTCGGCGTCGGGCTGATCGCCGAGAACGTGCTCGCGCCGATGGCCGCCGTCATGGCTGCCGGCATGACACCACCGCTCGGGCTCGCGCTGGCCACCGCGGTCCGCAAGCGGCTGTTCAACGTGCAGGAGCAGGAGGCCGGCAAGGCCGCGTGGGTGATGGGTGCGTCGTTCATCACCGAGGGCGCCATCCCGTTCGCCGCGGCCGACCCGATCCGCGTGATCCCAGCACTGATGCTCGGATCGGCGGTCGCCGGCGGGTTGTCGATGGCGTTCGACGCGACGCTCCGCGCGCCGCACGGCGGCATCTTCGTGTTCGGTCTCGTCGGCAACTGGCCGCTGTACATCCTGGCGATCGCGATCGGCGCGGTCGTCACCGCGGCCGGCGTGATCGCGCTCAAGCAGTTCCACCGCACGCCCGACGACGCGGTGGACCCATCCGCCACGACCACGGAGGCCGCCCGTGCCTAGCCAGACCGTGACACTGGAGAACGAGACCGGGCTGCACGCCCGTCCGGCCCGCGTCTTCGCCAAGAAGGCGAAGGAGTTCGACTGCGACGTCAGCGTCGCCAAGACCAATGGCGAGGCGGACCCTGTGAACGCCAAGTCGACCCTGTCGGTCCTCACGCTGGACTGCCATCAGGGTGACGAGATCGAGATCATCACGGAAGGCGAGAACGCCGACGAGGCTCTGTCGACGCTGGTTGAACTGGTCGAGAGCGGCCTGGGGGAGTAGCGGCCGTGAGCACCACACTGCAGGGCCGGGCTTCGTCGCCTGGCGTGGCGGTCGCGGGCGCGTTCGTCATCCGCAGGGTCGAGGTCGACACCGAGGCCGCGGCAGCCGGGACACCGGAAGAGGAGAAGCAGCGCGCGGACGCGGCGCTCGAGCAGGTCGAGGCCACGCTCACCGAGCTCGCCGAGTCCAAGCGCGAGATGCTCGGCGACGAGGCCGACATCTTCCTCGCGCACGCCGACTTCGCGGGCGATCCGGAGATCGCGGACATGGTCCACGATGCGATCGACGAGGGGTCGAGCGCGCCCACGGCGGTCACCGCCGCGTTCGACTCGTTCCGTGCGCTGCTCGAGAAGTCCGGCGACGAGTACCTCGCGGGACGGGCCACCGACATCGACGACGTCCGCGACCAGGTGCTCGACGTGCTCGCCGGCCGGCAGGACGCGCCGGTGCCCACGGAACCTTCCGTCGTCGTCGCCCACGAGCTGACGCCGTCGCAGACGGCGAGGCTGCCGCGTGAGCTGATCGCGGGCGTCGCCTGCGCCGCGGGGTCACCGACGTCGCACGCGGCGATCCTGTCACGGTCGCTGGGCATCCCCGCGGTGATGGGCGTCACAGGGCTGCTGGCACACGTCGAGGACGGCGTCACGCTGGCGCTCGACGGTGAGGCCGGCACAGTGGTCGTCGCGCCCGACGACGACCAGCGGTCGGCCTTCGAGCAGCGCATCACCGAGCAGGAGGAGCGCCGGGAGCGACTCTCCGCGTTGCGCGACGAGCCGGGAGCCACCGCCGACGGCCACCGTGTCGAGCTCGCCGCCAACATCGGTGGGCTCGAGGACGTCGAGGCGGCCGACGAGCACGGCGCCGAGGGCTCCGGGCTCGTCCGGACCGAGTTCCTGTTCCAGGAGTCGGCCGAGGAGCCGTCGATCGAGGAGCAGGCCGCCTTCTACCGCAAGGTGCTCGCGGGCCTGCCCGGGCACCGGGTGGTGTTTCGCACCATGGACGTCGGGGCCGACAAGCCGCTGCCGTTCGTGGTCCGCGACCCCGAGGAGAACCCCGCCCTCGGCGTCCGCGGCATACGCCTCGGCCTGCTGCAGCTCGACCTGCTGGTCAACCAGCTGCGTGCGCTGCTGCGGTCGCGCGACCCCGACGCCGAGCAGGGGACCCTCGCCGTCATGTTCCCGCTGGTGTCCGCGCCCGACGAGGTGCGCCGTGCCCGCGAGGCGTTCGCGGTGGCTGCGGACGCCGAGGGCATCGACCACTCCAACATCGAGGTCGGCGTGATGATCGAGGTGCCGGCGGCTGCGCTGTCGGCCCGCCGGCTCGCGCCGCTGGTCGACTTCTTCTCCGTCGGCACCAACGACCTGCTGCAGTACCTGTTCGCCGCCGACCGGCTCCTCGCCGATGTCGCCGACCTGCCCGACGTGTGCGACCCCGACGTGCTGCGCCTGCTGGGCACCGTCGTCGAGGCCGCGCACGAGCACGGCGCCTGGGTGGGTGTCTGCGGCGAGTCGGCGGCCGACCCGGCGTCGGCGGCCGCCTACGTCGGCCTGGGCATCGACGAGCTGTCGATGACGCCGGCGTCGGTACCGCAGGTGAAGGACGCGCTGCGCCGGGTCGAGCTCGAGACTTTGCAGGCTGCGGTGCGCACCGCGCAGGACGCCGAGGACGCGACGACGGCTCGCAAGGTGCTGCGCGAGGCGCTCGGCGGCTGATCGGCTGCGTCCACCGGCCGACGTCCGGTCGGAGCGGCGCTACCGCCGTCGCGACGGCGTGAAGTCGAGCCCGACGTCCAGCGCAGGCGCGCTGTGTGTCAGCCATCCCACCGAGATCAGGTCGACGCCGCTGGCCGCGACCTGCGGCACAGTCTCGAGCGTGACGCCACCGGAGGCCTCGGTGACGATGCCGTCGGGGGTGCGGGCGACGGCCTCCGCGAGCGTGTCGGTGGTCATGTTGTCGAGCAGCACCGCGTTGATGGGCAGTGCGACCGCCTCGTCGAGCTGTGCGAGCGTGTCGACCTCCACCTCGACCACGACCATGTGACCCGCCCGGCGGCGGACCTGCTCGACGGCGGCCGTGATGCCCCCGGCCACCGCGATGTGGTTGTCCTTGACGAGCACCCCGTCGGAAAGGCTGAACCGGTGGTCCGCACCACCGCCGGCGCGCACGGCGAAGCGCTCGAGTGCGCGCAGGCCAGGCGTGGTCTTGCGCGTGGGCACGATGCGGGCGGGATGGCCGCCGACGGCTGCGACGAAGCGCGCGGTGGCGGTCGCGACGCCACACAGGTGTCCCAGCAGGTTCAACGCGACCCGCTCGGCGGTCAGGATCGCCCGCGCGGCGCCGGTGACCGTCGCCAGCACCGTGCCTGGTGTGACGGCGTCGCCGTCCGCCACGCAGCACGTCACCACCACGCCCGGGTCGAGCAGGCGGAACGCGGCGGTCGCGATCCCGACACCGGCCGCGGTGCCGGCGTCACGGGCGACGATCGCCGCGTCGGCGGTTGCGTCGGGGGCGACGACCGCATCGGTCGTCAGGTCACCGGCGGTGCCGAGGTCCTCTGCCAGTGCCGCCAGGAGCAGCGGCTCGTACAGCAGTGGGAGCAGCGGTGCGGCGCCGGGACCGCTCACGACGCGCCCGCCAGGGCGTGGGCCGCCGCCGTCGTGACCTGCGGGGGCGACCGGTCCGGCGCGGTCACGACGATCCGCGGCGCGGCCGCCAGCGGCTCGTCACCGTCGGCACGCCAGTGCGCCCCGCGGCGCTCCCGGTGCGCCAGCGCCGCAGCGGTCACCATGCGCGCCACCGCGGCGACGGTCCCACCGGCGTCGGGTGCGACATGGGCCCGGAGCTCGTCGAGGGCGATCCGCAGGCCGTCGCCGGTCCGCAGCACCCCGACGTGGGTCGTCAGCACCCGGCGGACCGCGGCGACCGCGACCTCGTCGGGTCGGGCGATGTTGCGCGGATCGATCGCGGCGACGGCCCGTGCGATCTGCGCATCGCTCGGTGCCGTCGCCGTGCGGACGGCGTGTCCGACGCGCTCGCCGAACACCAGCGCCTCCAGCAGCGAGTTGCTCGCCAGGCGGTTGGCACCGTGGGCGCCCGTGCAGGCGACCTCGCCTGCGGCGTGGAGCCCGGGCACGGTGCTGCGCCCGTCGTGGTCGACCGCGACGCCGCCCATGTGGTAGTGCGCTGCGGGGGTCACCGGCACCGGCTCGACGAGCGGGTCCAGGCCGTGTGCCCGACACGACGCGACGGCCGTCGGGAAGCGCAGCATCAGGTCCGTGACCCGGCGCAGGTCCAGCAGCACGCGCCGGCCGGCTGCCCGTCGCTGCCAGATGGCCCGTGCCACGACGTCGCGTGGTGCGAGCTCGGCGTCGGGGTGGACCTCGCCGAGGAAGCGCCTGCCCTGCTCGTCCACCACGGCCGCGCCGGCGCCGCGGAGCGCCTCGGTCAGCAGCGGCAGGGGATCGGCGCCGCAGTCGAGCGCGGTCGGGTGGAACTGCACGTACTGGAGGTCGACCAGGTCCGCGCCGGCGTCGGCGGCCAGCACGAGCCCGCTGCCGCGGGACGCCGGCGGGTTGGTGGTGTCGCGCCAGGCGCCGGCGCTGCCGCCGGTTGCCAGCACGACCGCGCCGGCCCCGATCGCGACGAGATCGCCGTCGTGTCCGTCCGGGGAGCCGTCTGCGCGGTCCGGGGACGCATTCGCAGCCATGTGGTGGTCCGGCTCCCCAGGGTGGTGGGGTCGCTCCCCGGATGGCGCGGACGTGGGGCGGCGGGCCAGCACGCCCACGACCTCGCCGCCGTCGACGAGGAGGCCGACGACGCGCGTGCGCGGGTGGACCGTGACACGCGGTGCGGCGGTGACGGCCGCTGCCAGCGCCCGGGTGATCTCGCGTCCGGTCGCGTCGCCGCCCGCGTGCAGGATGCGATCGTGGCGGTGGCCGGCTTCGCGGCCCAGCACCCACCCGTCGCCGTCCCGGGCGAAGCGCGTGCCCAGCATGTCGAGCCAGCTGACCGTCGCCGGCGCCGCCGTCGTCAGCAGGTCGACGGCGGCGGGGTCGTTCGCGCGCCCTCCCACCGCCAGCGTGTCGGCGGCGTGGGCGTCGGGTGAGTCGGTCGCGGCGACGGCGGCGGCGAGGCCACCCAGGGCGGCGGCGCTCGCGCTGCCCGTGCCGACGGCGTCGGAGGTCAGCAGCGCGACCCGCGCCCCGGTCGCATGGAGCGCGGTCGACAGCCCCGCCGCACCGGAGCCGACGATCGCCACGTCGGCACGCAGCACGGGCGTGCCGGGCTGAGGGAGCGCCATCAGCCCACGGCAAGCATGCGGTCGACGGCCCGACGCGCGCGCTCCGCCAGGGCCGGGTCGATCTCGACGGGGTGCTGGAGGTGCTCCAGCGCGTCGGCGATGCCCTGCAAGGTGATCCGCTTCATGTGCGGGCACAGGTTGCAGGGCCGGACGAAGTCGACGTCGGGGTACTCAACGGCGACGTTGTCGCTCATCGAGCATTCGGTGATCATGACGACGCGGGTCGGCCGCGTCCGCCCGACGTGGCGGATCATCCCGGAGGTCGACCCGACGAAGTCGGCCTCGGCCAGCACCTCGGGCGGGCACTCGGGGTGAGCCAGGATCTCCAGCTCGCCCCACGCCTGCCGGTAGGCGCGCAGCTCGTCGGCGGTGAAGCGCTCGTGCACCTCGCAGTGGCCGGCCCACAGGATCAGCTCCACGTCGGTCTGCGTGGCGACCCAGCGCCCCAGGTACTCGTCGGGCAGGAAGATGGCCCGGTCCGTGCCGAGCGACTCGACGACCTGCACGGCGTTGCCGGACGTGCAGCAGATGTCGGACTCGGCCTTGACCTCGGCACTGGTGTTGACGTACGTGACGACGGGGACGCCGGGGTGCCGCTCGCGCAGCAACCGGATGTCGGCACCCGTGATCGAGGAGGCAAGCGAGCAGCCGGCCCGCAGGTCGGGGATCAGGACCGTCCGTTCGGGGTTGACGAGCTTGGCCGTCTCGGCCATGAAGTGCACGCCGGCCATCACGATGACGTCGGCATCAGTGTCGGCTGCCAGCCGTGCCAGGGCGAGCGAGTCACCGGTGAGGTCGGCAACACCGTGGAAGATCTCGGGCGTCATGTAGTTGTGCGCCAGCACGATCGCGTCGCGTCTGCGCTTGAGCTCGGCGATCCGGGTGACCAGGGGCTCGTGGGCCGACCACTCGGCCGGTGGCATGATCGTCTGCAGCGTCTCGGGCATGGGGGCGGTCTGCGTCACGGGCGCTCCTGGGCGTCGATGGCCTCGCGCCACATATGCTACGTCTGAGCATAAGTAAGTGCTACGAGTGAGCATAACTGTGTGCCGCCGGCCTGACATGTGCGTGCTGTCGGCCACGCAGCGGGGTCAGCTGCGGCGGGGCAGACCCAGACCGGGGCGCGGACGCTCGCGGACCACCTCGGGACGGAACCGGAAGCGCTCCGCCGGCCGGCCACCGGTCTGCTCCTCGAACGCGCCGGTACCCTCCACGAACCCACCGCGGTCCACCACGCGGCGGAAGTTCTGGGTGTGCAGGCTCAGCCCCGTCAGGGCCTCGACGACCTGCTGGAGCCGGCGCAGCGTGAAGGTGGCCGGCAGCAGCTCGAACACGACGGGACGGTAGGTGAGCTTGCCGCGCAGGCGGCTGAGCGCCGTCGCCGCGATCCGCCGGTGGTCCAGCGCGAGTGGCTCGCCGTGGCACGCGGGGCCGTGTGGCACCGGCGCGGCATCGTCGCCACGGTCGCGCGCCGCCTCCGGCACCAGGCCGGCCTCCCACAGCAGCTCGTAGCGGTCGAGCACGCGCACCCCGTCCCAGTCGGGGTCCACGCCGAACACGATGTCGACACGGTCACGTCGCCGTCGTCGCCTCACGGGGTCGTCGGCGCTGTCCGCCCACGCATACAGGGCGGGCAGCAGCACGTCGGGGATGATCGCCGGCCGGCCGTCGCGCCAGTCCTCCCACGGCAGCAGGCGGTACCAGTCGACCCAGCGCGCGTCGTCGCGCACCTCGGTCGGCTGCACCAGCGCCAGGTACGCGATCGACAACGTCCGGGCGGTCTCGCCCGGGTCGCGGCCGATGTCGCCGAAGGTGTAGAGCTGCTCCACGTAGCCGAGCTCCAGCCCGGACTGCTCGCCGACCCAGCGTCGCAGGCCGCGGTCGAGTGTGCGGTCGTCGTCACGCAGCAGGCCGTAGGGCAGTGCCGCGCAGTCGCCCCCTGCGTAGGGGACCGTGAGCACCCGCGGGGTCGCATCGACCACGCTGACGATGACCGCGTTGAGCCGTAGCGTGGCGGGCGCCGCAGTCGGCTCGGCGGCGCCGGTCACGTTGGCGTCCAACGTCGGTCGTCTCCCGGTTCGGCTCGCGCGTGTGTGGACCGCCGACGCTACCGGACCCCGTGCGGCCACCCAAGCAGCTCCTCACACGCCGCCGTCACACGTCCGCGTGACGCAGCGCCGGCGCCAGCTCAACATGTCACCGAGGTCCACGAGCCCGCGGACGTGGACGTAAGCGCACCGGCGTCGACCGCGCCCGACCGGGGGCGCCGACGAGTGCCCGCTGTCAGTCGGTGTCGGTCCGGTCCGACAGGCGGTCGCCGGTCAGGAAGAACGTCAGGTGGCGGGTCAACTCCACCGCATGGTCGGCGGCGCGCTCGTAGTACCGCGC
>Ga0299913_10001064_pt1 | contig 19391 bp, 24 predicted proteins | sample RVTome_9_FD_201360 | JGI IMG/M metagenome (GOLD analysis project Ga0299913, IMG submission 201360) | Soil microbial communities from uranium-contaminated site in the Upper Colorado River Basin, Wyoming, United States - RVT155D38 (version 2) ... | reverse complement strand
TGACCGTCGGTGACCAACTTCACGTCGGCGAGATGATCCTCCATGTCGCCTTCTCGACGCAGATAGTCCCACGCCCTACGAACACGCTGCAGTGACATCCCATTGTCGAGGAGGCTCCGCACCACACGGAGCGCCACCAGATCACGAAACGAGTAGAGGCGCCTCACCCCGGGCCGGCCCCCGGTGGTCTGGACCGAAGGGGTGACCAGACTCACTTTGTCCCAATACCGAAGCTGGTGGTGTGTGCAGTTACTGAGGCGGCAAGCCTGCTCGGCGGTGAATGCTTGCTGCTCCACTCTTCCCTTTCAAAGTCTCTTGCTCGGGCACGAAGCGGGGCCCGACTCCAGTTCCCTCACCGACGATGCCCGGAGCAACGGTTCGGGGGTCGGCAACGATAGCTGCTCGGATGAGCGCCCGCCCTTCCGAGCGGGGCCTATTCCGAGGGTGCCTCGTCGAGGTCGACTTCCTCGGTCCGCCAGCCGCGCAGACGGAGCGCGTTGACGAGGGCCGTGGCCGAGGCGACCAGCAGGGCGAAGCCGATGGCCGCCACCCAGGTGATCGAGACGTAGGCGATGATGATGGCCAGACCGGCGATCACACCAAGGATGGAGAGACGGACCCCGATCCGGGAGGGCTTCTCGATCTTCTTCACCGCCCGCGCCAGCTCGGGGTCCTCTTCGTAGAAGCGACGCTCGATCTCTTCGAGGATCTTTTGCTCTTTGTCGTCTAGCGGCATCCCGTCACCTGAGGGCCCAGTACCCGGTAGATGTGGACTTTACACCGGGTTCGCCCACAGTCACCCCTGTTCTTCCGGTGGCGGGGAAACCAGACGCGCCGGGGTCACCGCACCATCCCCGAACCGCTCCCTGATCCCCATCACCGCGTCCTCGACCCTGTCCCAACTCGCCGACTCCCCCAGCTCTAGTTGGCGGGCGCTACCGGTCTCCTGGAGCAGGCCGGCGCCGAGTCCAAGCAGGCGGACCGGACTCCTGAGGTCGACACTGGAGAGAAGGTGGATCGCCTCCCGGTAGAGATCCCGTGGCCCGTCGTATGCTTCGTCGGTGGTGTGACTCCGGGTGAGGGTGGTGAAGTCGTCGAAGCGGACCTTGAGCGTGAGAGTCCTCCCGGCCATGCCGGCCCGTCGCAGACGCGAGGACAACCGCTGAGCCTGGGAGAGCAGAGCCGACTCGAGGGTCGCACGGCCCTCCAGATCCCGTGGATACGTTTCCTCCACCGAGACCGACTTCGCCTCGCTGTCGGGCTCGACCGATCGGGGATCCTCACCCTGGGAGAGTTGGTGGAGATGGTGCCCGGAGACCGGTCCCAGCAGCCCGATAAGCGTCTCAGCAGGGATTTCTGCGATGTCTCCCACGGTCTCGACGCCCAGCCGCTTCAGGGACGCCAGCGTCGCGGGGCCCACGCCCCACAGCGACGAGGCGGGAAGAGCATGGAGGAACTGGAGCTGGTCGGAGCTAGGGACGTGTCTCAGCCCGTCGGGCTTCGCCGCCTCCGACGCCAGCTTGGCCAGCATCTTGTTCGATGCCACCCCCACCGAGGCGGGCAGGCACACATCGGAGCGAATGCGATGCCTCACTGCCTTCCCCACGGCCACCGGTGTCCGGTGATGGCGCCACAGACCGCCGATGTCGAGGAACGCCTCGTCGAGGCTCAGCCCCTCGACCATCGGAGTGAATGTTCGGAAAATGGCGAACACCTCGGCGGAGGCCTCGGAGTAAGCCCGGTGCGAGGGCTGGATCACTATCAAAGAAGGGCACATCCTCATCGCGGTCGCGGTGGGTTGGGCCGACGTCACCCCGTGACGACGCGCCTCGTAGGAGGCACTTGCGATGACTCCCCGCGGGCCGCGGCCCCCTACCGCCACCGGGATGCCACGCAGCGACGGATCCACTCTTCGCTCCACCTCCACGAAGAAGGAATCCATGTCGATGTGGAGGATCGTCTCGGTCCACACAATGTGACGAAGTTACCCGGGCTGGACGGTCTCCCCGGGCAAACTGGGGTCATGGCGGCATTGGTCCATCTGGTGAGACACACAGAGATAGAGAACTCCGGTCATGTGGTGGCCGGGTCACTCCCCGGGTTCGAGCTCTCCCCGCACGGTCTCGAACAGGCGAGACGCGTAGGGCGATATCTCGGCCCCCGGGCCGTGGTATCGATCTGGTCCTCCCCCCTGGAGCGCGCGCTTCGCACCGCCGAGGAGATAGCGGCTCGCTCCGGTGTACCCGTCCGCGTCGATTCCGGTCTCACCGAGTGGGCAGTCATGGAGCGGTGGCAGGGTCGTTCTTGGGCGACGATCCGCGAGGACTCCCCGGGCGAAGTCGAGGCCTACCTCGGTCACCCCCAGGATCTCGGCTTCGGCGAAGAGACCCTCGACACCTTGGCCGACAGAGTTGCGGAGGTGGCCAGGCGACTCGACGCCGAGCATCCCCACGGCGACGTGGTGATCGTCTCCCATCAGGACCCGATCCAGGCAGCTCGTCTCCGCCTCACCGGATCGGACCTCGCCAAGTTGCACGAGGACAAGCCGGGACACGGATCGGTGGTCACACTGCGGCCCGGCGTCGCCTGGGCCGAGGAGACGATCTGGTCGCCGGGAGACACCCCTGGGCTGGGAAGCCGGTCCGATCTCCGGGTGGTCGGGGCCGGCTCGGCCCCCGCCCCACAAACTACTGCTTGAGTCCCCGCACTGGCAGACTTCGTCCTGGTGAAGCCGGCAGTCACAGCACTCGCTCCCCTCGGTGCCGCACTCGCCTGGGTGGTGACACTTCTCGTCGACCCGGGGCCTTTCCCCCAATCGTCGACGCTGCTCATCGGAGTTGGCCTCCTCGCCATCACCACGACCGCAGTGGTGGGTCTCGTCGTCACCGGGGCTCGCTGGGCCCATCGGCTCGCCATAGGCTCGGTGGCGGGCACTCTCGCGGTGGCAATCGTGCGCCCCATCGACACGATCTGGTGGCTGGGCCTGGTGCTGTCGGCCGGTGCTGCAGCGGCCCTTTTCCTCCCCTCCGTCACCGCGGGGGTCCGCAAGCTTCCCTCGGCCGACGGGCCACCTCCGGCAGCGGTGATTCCGCCCCTTGCATTGCTCGCCTCCCCCCTCCTCGTGGGTCTGTTCTCCTCCGACGAATCCGCCCTGGCCGCTCTCGTCGTCGGGTTGAGCGCCCCCTTGTTCGCCTATCTCTACGCAAGGGTCATGCCCGGGGGTCTTTGGGGGGTGCGTCTCCTCTGGCCCTTGCTCGCTCTGGGGTTATCACCCGCCCTGGGGGTCCCGGCCGGGGTGGTCACCGCCCTCCTCGCCGTCGTCATCGCCGGCTTCGCCTGGCGACCGGAGGTCAAGGCCTCATATCACCCTCCCAGGGAAGTGGGCTCCACGTTTCCCATCCCGCCCGAGATGACGCCTCCCGAAGTGCTCGACGCCGCCCACATCGACGAAAAGGGCAGACCTCTGTGAAGAGGACTCCCAACCCGTGGATCGCCGTGCCCTCGCTCCTCGTCGGAGCGCTCGCAGCCTTCCTCGGCTGGGTAGTGACCGACCTGAGCTGTCGGAGCGGGGGCGGTGACGCCTGTCCGGGCTGGGGCCTGGCATTGGCCGCAATCTCCTTCATCGCAGCCACGATCGGGGTGGGACTGGTCCTCGTGCTGGCTTATCGAAGCCTCGCCGAGTGGAGAGAGCGCTCGGGGTCAGATGCTGGAGAGCAACAGTGAGACGTTGTGCCCGCCGAATCCGAAAGAGTTGGTCATGACGTGTGAAACCGGCGCCTCCCGGGCCTCGTTGGGCACGTAGTCGAGATCGCACTCGGGATCGGGCACCTCGTAGTTGATGGTGGGGGGAAGCACCTGGTCGCGCAGGGCCAGGATGCTGATCACCGCCTCGACCGCACCGGCGCCCCCGAGGAGATGGCCGGTCATCGACTTCGTCGAGGAGATGGGGACCCGGGCGGCGGCCTCGCCTAGCGAGATCTTGATCGCAGCTGTCTCGGTGGGATCGTTGGCCTCAGTCGAGGTCCCGTGGGCGTTGATGTAGCCGATGTCGCCAGGCTCGAGTCCGGCGTCGACCAGGGCGGCCGTCATCGCCCGCGCCGCGCCCATCCCGCCGGGACGGGGCAGCGTGATGTGATAGGCGTCGGCGGACATCCCGTAGCCGGTCACCTCAGCGAAGATCTCGGCGCCGCGCTCGCTGGCGTGATCGAGCCCCTCCAGCACCAGACTCGCCGCTCCTTCTCCCATGACGAAACCGTCCCGCCGCGCGTCGAATGGTCTCGAAGCGCCCCGGGGATCGTCGTTGTTGCTGGACAGTGCCCGGGCCTGGGCAAAGCTGGCAATTCCGAACTCATTGATCGTCGCCTCGGCCCCCCCGGCCACCATGACGTCGGCTGCCCCCCTCCTGATGATCTCGGCGGCGTCGCCGATGGCATTGGCCGAGGCGCTGCACGCGGTGACCACGCACGAAACGGGGCCGGTGAGATTGGCCTCGATGGAGAGTAAGCCTGCGGCCATGTTGGGGATCATCCGGGGGACTCCGGTCGGGCTCACCCGGTCCGGTCCGCGCTCCTTCAGCGTGTAGATCTCATCCAGGAACGACCGCATCCCCCCGAACCCCGCCCCCAGCATCACCCCGGATCGCGCTGCCCTCTCCTCGTCACCGGTGTAGTCGATGCCGGCCTGCTCGAGGGCTTGACGCGCCGAGACCAGGAAAAACTCGGAGAATCGGTCGAGACGCCGAGCCTCCTTGACGTCGAAATAGCGCCCGGTGTCCCAGTCCGAGATCTCAGCAGCGATCCTGGTCTTGTGCTCGGAGGCGTCGAACAGGGTGATCTTCCCCACTCCGGACTCCCCTCGAAGCAGCGCAGCCCAGGTCGACTCGACGTCGAGGCCCAGGGGTGTGACCGCTCCGATCCCGGTGACGACGACACGCCGTCGATTCGGTGGCATGGGCACTTAGGGCCTCAGCCTCCCAGCTTCTTGTGGACCAGGTCGATGGCCTGGCCGACGGTGACGATGGACTCGGCCTCTTCGTCTGGGATCTTGACGTCGAACTCGTCCTCGAGAGCCATGAGCAGCTCGACCACGCCGAGACTGTCCACGTCGAGATCCTCCTCAAAGTGGGCATCCTCCTCGATCTTGTCCTCGTCGAGGCCCAGCTCCGTCACGAGAACGCTCTCGAGCCGCTTGGTTACCTCAGTCCTGTCCATCGAATCCTCCTTGGATCGTTGCGGGTGATGAACTTACAGCGCGAGCCCGCCATCCACCGCGATAACTTGGCCGGTTATGTAGGCGGCCTCGTCCGAGGCGAGAAAACCGACCATGCTCGCAATCTCCTCGGGTGTGCCGAACCTGCCGAGAGCGATCCTCTCCCTCATCTTCTCCCGAGCCCCCTCGGCGAGGTCGGCGGTGAGGTCCGTGGCGACGAATCCCGGAGCCACCACGTTTACCGTGATGCCGCGGGACCCCACCTCTCTGGCCACCGACTTGCTGAACCCGATCATGCCCGCCTTGGAGGCGACGTAGTTCGCCTGCCCCGCATTCCCCACCAGCCCGGCGACCGATGCGATCGAGATCACTCTCCCCCACTTGGCCCGCAACATGCCACGCAGGGCAGTCTTGGTGCACAGGAATGTGGACCTCAGGTTGGTGGCGATCACCTCGTCGAAGTCCGCCGAGCTCATCCTCAACAACAGCCCATCCCTGGTGATCCCGGCATTGTTGACCAGTACCGACACCGGGGCCAGACGCTCGGAGGCCTCGGTGAACAAGGCGTCGACCTCTTCCGCCGAGGACACATCGGCCTGGACGGAGATGGCTTCCCCGCCTCGCTCCTCGATCTCGGCGACCACCTTCTCGGCGGCGTCGGCATTGTGGGCGTAGTTGACCACGAGACGATGCCCCCTCTCGGCCAGGAGGATCGCCATGGCCCGGCCCAGGCCGCGTGATCCCCCTGTGACCAAAGCCACACGCTGAAGGGAGGGCCCGCTCACCTCAGCCGCTCAGGGAGCCCGAAGAAATCGAAGTTAGGCTGGAGCAGCTCCATCGTGTCCCGATCGGGTGGGGGCAGGTCGGCATCGCTCTCGCCGATCGGTTCCACCCGATGGCCCCATCGGTAGACCGCCGACCCCCAGGTCAGCCCACCGCCGAAGGCGGCGAAGACGACCACGTCCCCGGGCTGGATCCTCCCCTCCTCCACTGCCTCGGCGAGGGCCACCGGGATGGTCGCCGCCGAGGTGTTTCCGTAGGAGTGGATGTTGACGAAGACTTTCGACTCATCGAGCCCCAGTCGCCGAGCGGTGGCATCGATGATGCGGACGTTGGCCTGATGGGGTATGAGGAGGTCGACATCGTCTAGCTCGAGACCGGCCCTCTCCAGGGAGAGGAGAGCAGACTCCGACATCTTGGTCACCGCCTTGCGAAACACATCCTGGCCCTCCATGGCGATCCCGCTCAACGCCGGATCGAGCGGCCCCCGGTCGCCGGCGGTACCGTCACGGGGCACCTCCAGGATGTGACCCACCGAGCCATCCATGCCCAGGTCGGAAGAGAGCAGGCCGACCTGATCCTCGGTCGGCTCCAGCACTACCGCACCAGCCCCGTCCCCGAAGAGGACGCATGTCGTCCGGTCGGTGAAGTCCATGAGATGATGCAGTTTCTCGGTGCCCACCACGACGACGGTGCGATGGGTCCCTCCCTTGATCATGTTGGAGCCGACCACCAGTCCGTAGACGAAGCCGGAGCAGGCGGCGTTGAGGTCCATGGCTGCCGCGTTCCAGGCCTCCATCCTCTTCTGGACCACCGATGCGGTGGAGGGGATGATCGAATCGCCACTGCAAGTGGCTACGAGGAGCAGATCGACGTCTCCCGACGTCTTCCCTGCGGCGGCCAGGGCGCGCAGTGCCGCCACCGCCGCCAACTCCGAGGCCTCGACATGGCTGATCCGCCGCTCTTTGATCCCGGTGCGGGTCGTGATCCACTCGTCTGAGGTGTCGACCAGCTGCTCCAAGTCGTGGTTGGTGAGGACGTTGGGTGGCATGCACTTGCCCCAACCGGTTATCTCGGCATTCGGCATATCTGCTCCTCGGCTCAGCTCATCGTACCGAGGGTCCGCATCGCATTCTCGATGTCATCGATCTCAGACACCACCAGCACCTCGGCTTCTGGCACCGTTCTCCTGGCCATCCCAGCGGTGACGTCCCCCGGTCCGACGTGGACGAACACTCCGATCCCGGCTTGTGACATGTCCTCGAGGCTCTCCTTGAACCTCACCGTGGACACCACCTGACGGGCGAGCAGGGCAGCCGTCTCCTCCCGGCTATGCGGTCTCCCGGTGGTGTTGGACCACACCGGGAAACGGGACTCGGACACCTCGATCCGATCCAGCGCCTCGACCACTTCGGCCGACGCCGGCTCCATGAACGAGGAGTGGAATGCCCCGGCGACGTTGAGAGGGATCACCCGGCGCACCCCTTTGTCACCCCCCTCGGCCTCGAGCCACTCCAGGTCGGCCTCGGCCCCGGCGACAACGATCTGGCCGGGGGCATTGATGTTCGCCACCTCGAGCCGCCCGCCTGCCGCCCGCCGCTCGGCGGCAATAGAAGCCGCCAGCTCCTCGTCCACCCCGATGAGCGCCGCCATGCCCGAGCGCTCGAGGTCGGCGGCGATGCCCATTGCTCTGCCCCTCGCCGCCACTACCCTCAAGGCGTTGTCGTAGTCGAGGGCACCTGCAGCCGCCAGGGCGGTGTATTCCCCGAGGGAGTGCCCGGCGGCTCCCGACGGCTCCCGAGTCAAGCCCTCGGCGAGAGTCTCCCAAAGGGCATAGCCCACGGCGAACAGGGCCGGCTGGGCGTGCTCGGTGCGGGTGAGCTCCTCCGCGGGCCCGTCAAGACACATCCTCTGCAGGGACCAGCCCAGTATCTCGTTGGATCGGTCGCCGAGCAGGTCGGGCTTTCTCTCGAAGAGATCGGCGCCCATGCCGACGAATTGGCTCCCCTGCCCGGGGAAGAGGACGGCGAAGCTCACCAGTGTCCGACTCTCCCGATCTGCGCCTCGTTACGACAGGGCATCGACCAATCGGGCAGCGTCATCGGCGTCGACGTCCCGATGGGTGACGATGCGCCACCACCCCTGACGGGGGCGGTTTGCCTTGAGTCCCGAGTCGGCGAGCCGGGAGGCCACTTCGGGCCAGTCCATGCCAAGGGCGTCGAAATCGACCCTGAGCATGTTGGTCTCGACTGCGTCGGGGCGAATGGATCCGGGAAACCGCTCGGCCAGATCTGCGGCCAACTTCTGGGCGAGGATGTGATCCTCGACCAGACGCTCCCGCCCGGCGAGAGCGACCCGCGCCGCGGCGGCGATGACACCCGCTTGGCGCATCCCGCCACCGAGACGCTTCCGGAGATAGCGGATCTCGTCGATGCTCTCCCGGGGCCCGCAGACGATGGAGCCGACGGGGGCGCCGAGCCCCTTGGAGAAGCAGAACTGGATGGTGTCGGCCACCGCCGCGTACCGGGCGGCGGTGACACCGGTGGCCGTCACCGCGTTGAAGATGCGGGCGCCGTCGATGTGAATGGAGAGACCATGGCCGCGAGCCTCCTCCGACGTCTTCTCCATGAGCTCCAAGGGGACCACCCTCCCTCCGGAGAGATTGTGGGTGTTCTCCCAGGTCATCAATGATATGCGGGGAAAGTAACCGCTCATCTCCATGGCACTCTCCACGTCTTCGGGCTCTATGCGCCCCGCCTCCCTGCTCACGGTGCGAAACCCGACCCCGCTGAGCGCCTGGGGGGCGCCGGCCTCGATGGAGCGGACGTGGCTCGCCTCGTTGGCGAGGATCTCCTCACCCGGGCTGGTGTGGTACATGACGGCGAGCTGGTTCCCCATGGTGCCCGTCGGGACCAAGATCGCCGCCTCCTTGCCCACGGCCTGGGCCGACTCCTCCTCGAGGAGGTTCACGGTGGGGTCGTCGTGGTAGACGTCGTCGCCGAGCGGGGCGGTGACCATTGCCTCCAACATCTCGGGAGTGGGGCGGGTGACCGTGTCGGATCTGAAGTCGGCTACCCCGTCGGGAAATGGCATGGGACTCAATGCTAAGCCGGGCATGCGAGATCGGCGAAGGAGGGGTTTGGACGCGCAACGGGTTGCGTTTTCCGCAACCGCTTGCGATAGCAGCGGGTAGAGGCACCGGCTAGAGACGGTCGAGCGACTCCCCAATGCGGTCGACTGCTTCTTCGATCCGATCGGTGGCCTCCACCAGGGCGAAACGGACATGCCCCTCCCCCGAGGGCCCAAAGCCGATTCCGGGGCTGGTGGCCACCCCCGCTCGCTCCAGAAGGTGGATGGAGAAGTCCAGCGATCCCATCTCGTCGTAGGGGCCGGGGATCTCCGCCCAGACGAACATGGTTCCGGCCGGCTTGGACACCTTCCAGCCGCAGTCGGCGACCCCGTCGACCAGGGCGTCACGGCGGCGGCGGTAGGTCTCGCAGACTTCGAGGGCGTACTCGTCGCCGGTGTCGAGGGCGGTGGCTGCCGCGAGTTGGATGGGCTGGAAGGTTCCGTAGTCGAGGTAGGACTTGAGTTTGGCCAGGGCCCCAACCACTTCGGCGTTGCCGGAGAGGAAACCCACCCGCCAACCTGCCATGGAATGCCCCTTGGTCAGTGAGTACAGCTCGACGGCGACCTCTTTGGCCCCGTCCACCTCCAGGATCGAGTGAGGGCGATGGCCGTCGAAGGCGATGTCCGCATAGGCGAAGTCGTGGACCACGACCACCTCGTTCTCTGCGGCGAACCTCACCAGACGCTCGAAGAAGTCGAGATCCACGGTCTTGGTGGTGGGATTGTGGGGAAAGCTGACGATGATCACGCGAGGCCGGGGCCAAGAGTGGCGGAACATCCGGTTGACCACCTCGAAGTAGTCCTCCTCCGATCCGATCGGGGCTTTCCGCACCTCCGCCCCCGCGATGATCGGTGCGTAGATGTGGATTGGGTAGGACGGCTCGGGGACGATGGCGGCGTCACCGGGCTGAACCAGCGCCCAGAGGAGGTGGGCAAGACCCTCTTTGGCCCCGATGGTGGTGATCACCTCTGTCTCGGGATCGAGCTCGACTCCGAAGCGACGGCGGTAACGATTGGCGGCCGCCATCCGGAGATCGTCGATACCCCGCGACACCGAGTATCGGTGGTTGTGGGGATGCCGCACCTCGTCGACCAGCCGCTCCACCGCAGGCTCGGGTGAGGGGATGTCGGGATTGCCGAATCCGAGGTCGATCACGTCCACGCCCGAAGCGGCGACCTCCCCCTTGCGCCGGTTCACTTCGGCGAAGGCATATGGCGGCAACGATCCGATGCGCCGAAAGTCCATGGGGTCGAACAAGCTAGAACGACGACCCGTCGTCGCCGTGGAATTGACGGCCGCTAACCGGTGACTCGGTCGATTACCGCCGTGATGCGCTTGGGCAGGACCACTCGGGTAGCCGCGATGACCTCGCGGATCATGCCCAGCAGGTCCCCGGGGCCGTCCCAGTGCTCCTCCACCACTTCTCTCCCGGCTCGCTCGATCAGTGAGTCGATGACCAGCATCAGGAGAAGCAGATCGTCGGCCCATCCCACCACCGGCACCACTTCGGGGATCAGGTCGATGGGACTGGCCACGTAGGCGAAGGCGAGGCCGAGGGCGATCTTGGACCGCCGGGGCACCCTGGGATCCTTGAGGAGGCGCGTCACCAGTTTGACCAGGTTGGGCAGCAGCTTGGCGGCGTCGGTGACCAGCTTGCGGCTCTGGATGCTCCTGCCCTCGGGCGGCAAGACGTCGTCGGGATGCACCCGCTTCGGATCCTCGGTCATTCGATCTCGATCCTCGTCCTCGGCTCGCCGCCATCTTGGTCTCTGGCCTCGCCTATGGAGCCCACCTCTTCGATCACGGCCTCTACGGCTTTCAGGCCTTCGATAGCCGCCTGCAATAGGTGATAGACCACTCGGCGGCTCGCCCGGCCCAGCGCGGCCATCGAGGGTGAAGGCTCGCTCACGCAGGCGGCTGCTCGGCAAAGGTCACCAACAGTGTCCCCTCCTCGAGGCGGGCCCTGGTCACTTCGCGACGATGAAGAACGTCGGGAAGGATGAACGACCGGCGGTAGGGGCCGAGCTGCACGTACAGCTCGTGGCCATGTCTGAAGACGTCGAGATCCGCCTTCTCCACAAAGGGCACGTCCAGCTCCATGGTGACGGTGGACTTGTCCTCGACGATGCGGAACGGGCTCCTCGCCTCGAAGTCGAAGATCGGGTCGATGTCCCCGTAGAGCTCATCGGCCATGAGCCGGAGCCGGTCGATGCCGACCATCTCGTCGTCGAAGAGTCGAAGACGGAGCCGGGGCACATCGGCGAAGGCGTCGTCGATCGCATTGAGATGACCCTTTTGGATCGTCCTCCATCTCTCGAAGTAGGGGTCGGCCACCAGGTCGGGAAGCACCCGGTTGACCACGACTCCGTCGACCCCGTAACCGAAGAGGCCGAGATAGCTGTAGGTTCGCCGCGCCTCGTCGATCACCATCTTCTCCGGGTTTATCACCAGCCGCGCCGAGGTGACCTCGGGACGGGCCAGCAGGTCTTTCACCGCCTCCACCGAGTCGAACACCGATTGCGCCGCACCGAAAACTTCATCCTGGGGCAGGGGGAGATCGGTGATCCGGCTCAAAAGGGGCCGCGCTGCCCTCATCAACCTCCGTTCGGTGGGCATCACCTTCTCGAAGTACCAGGAGAGGACCTCGGGGAGGGAGAGCAGACGCAGGGTCTCGGCTGTCGGGGCACAGTCCACCACGACCACCTCGTAGTCGCCCGACCGGGCGTGCCGGTTCACCTCGAGCAGGGCGAACAGCTCGTCCATGCCCGGGAAGATGAGGAACTCCTCGGCCTCGATGCCCGCCGCCCCACCCCAATCGAGAACTTCCATGAGCTGGCGGCGGATCGACCCCCAATGCCGGTCGAGCTGTCGCTGGGCGTCGATTTGCTGGCCGCGGAGACGTTCGGTCACCGACGTGGGCTCAGGCCCGAGGTCCATGGCCAGTGCGTCGGCTAGCGAGTGGGCGGGGTCGGTGGAGGTGACCAGGGTGCGATGACCCGCATCAGCGGCCGCCAGGGCCGTGGCCGCGGCCACAGTGGTCTTCCCGACTCCGCCCTTACCTGTGACCAGGACGATCCTCATGCTCAGGCTCTCTCCAACACCCGCTTGCGAAGGCCGCGCAGCGCTGTGGTCACGATCTGCTTCTCGGCCTGTCTCCGCACCAGCCCGGGCAGGTTGAAGTTGGGCTCGACCCGAAGCGAGTACACCACCTCTGTGGCTCCGTCGTCCTTGGGTGTGAACTGATAGGACCCCTCCAGCATGCGGAGGTCGCTGCTCTCCTCGGCGACCCAACTGAGCATGTTGGGCCGGTCGTGGGTGTAGCGAAGGACGTACTCGATCACCTTGACAAATCCTTCCAGGATGAACTGGGCTCGCTCCACGCGTCCCTCGGCGTCGGTGTCGAGGACCTCGACCTCCCTGACCCCACTGGCCCACTCCGGATAGGACGCCACGTCCGCCGCGGTGTCATAGAGCACCTCCGGGGTGGCGTCGATCTCGAGTGCTGAGAAGGTTCCTTCGGTCATCGTAGAGAAGATGATCCCAGAACCCCGAGGGTAGTGGACGGGCCACTAACCGGATTGGCCACCTCTAACCCACCCGCCCGCCGCGGACCGTCGTGCCCTCCACCCTCAGGTATCGGCCGGTGGCACGGAAGTAACCGGAGTTCATACAGGTGGTGGGTCCCACCCGCCAGGTGGTGGCCTGCGCCTGGTGGATGTCGCCGAAGAGGTGGAGCCGGGGCCGGTGATCACGCAGATAGCGAAGCACCGGTTCGGAGCCCCGCTCCTCCCTGCCGGTGATCACATCGAGACGGAGGGGCCGCAGCGCAGGGGCGACATGGGTGCAGAGGACCTCGACCGGGCCCATCCTCTCCAGGATCTGAGCCATCTCCTCGTCGGAGACTTCTCCTTCGGCGCGGAGAGGGGTGGACACCCCTCCCCCCACAAATCCGAATTTGACACCATCGATGTCGATCGCCTCCCCGTGCAAATAGCGGTAGCCGGCGGGCAGTGCCTCCCGGAGCTGCCGCGGTCTATCGACATTCCCGTGAATCACCAGCCCCGTGCCGCCAGACAACGCCTCGGCCACCTCGGCGTACTGTCTCTCCAGGGCCTCGCCAATGGCGTCTCTCACCTCCTCGCCCCGATCCCCCACCTCTCGGCTCCAAAGCGATCGCATCGTCTCGAAGTCGCCTTCCCCACGAGCCGAGGAGGCGGCGCGGGCGAAGGCGATTCCGAGGACGTCGGCCACGGCCCCCTCGCCGCTTCGATAGTCGGTCAGGTTGGCGAGATCACCGAGAATCGCGATCGGCTCGCCCAACTCGACGAGCCGGCGGAGGGTGGCGGTGGCGCCGTGGACGTCGGACACGAACAGCATCAGACGTGATCGCGGGTCACGCTGTAGCGAACCCACATGGTCGACACGACCGCGGCTACCACCGCCACAGCGAGAGCGAGCTGCCAGCTCAGGTCCAGGGGCGAGAACTCGGCGGAGAGCCCGCCCATGCCAAACCCGGCCAGGGCGCCGATCACCGTCTTCCCGGCCGGCCCCAACTTCTCTCCGGGATCACGGAGCGGGCGACCCAGACTCTCGGCGAACGCTCCCCCCACGATCGCTACCAGCAGCCCGAGCAGACCGGCCGCCAGTGCGATCGCATACACCTTGACCATCGTCGCAGAGGGTAACCCTCCATAGCCTCGACGCCGAGGTGACATGCTCAGGAGACGTGTCGCTCCCTCGGCACCAATCTGAGCCCCGGGACCAAACCGTGGTCGGCCAGGTTGGACAGTGCCGCGCTCTCGCTCTCGGTCAGGACGACGGGTCCCTCCTCGAGGAGATAGGTGACCACGCAGTCCTGGCAGGCCGCGGTATCTCTCATCGCACAGCTCTCGCAATCGATCAGCATCATCGACCTCCTGGCGCTCAAGCTACGGAGCGCCTGTGACAGGAAATCCCGGACCGTCCACACCCTCAGGAGATGAGCTGCCTACAGGCCGGTCGTGTCAGTCCTCTTCGATGAAACCGTTCTCGGTGAGCCAGGCGGTGGCCACGTCGTCGGGATTCTGCGCCTCCAACTCGACGCGACCGTTCAGGTCGAGGAGCACGTCAGTGGTGATCTCAGCGGAGATCGAGTTGATCAGCTCCCTGAAGTCGTCGCCATAGGCATCCAGTACCTCATCGTTCACCACGGGAATGATGTTCTCGGGGGCGATGATCTCCTCGGTGCCCTCCAGGGCCACGAAGCCCTTCTCGGTGATCACCGGCTGTGTGGAGAAGAGCAGGGCCAACTCGATGTCGCCAGCCTCCAGGGCCGCGACCCGTGCCGCTCCTTCCTGGATCGCCTCGAACCGGAGATTGTCCAGACCGTAGGTCTCCACCAGACCGGCGTAGCAGGTCTCCCGGTCCTCACACTCCGGCGGCCCCCCGAGCGTGATCTCCCCGACCCCGCTCAGGTCGGCCACAGTGCTCACCCCGTTTCCCTCGGCGAACGCCCCGGTAACCACGAACACGTTCTTGTCCTCACCGGGTGCCGGTTCGAGCACGCTCACCCCCATTTGCCCGAAAAGGCCGGCCAGGACCAGCGTCGCCTCGTTGGTGTCGGCGGGCGCAGTCTCCCCGAAGCCCTCGGCGAGCGCAGAGCCCAAGTACTCGGGGATGAAGCCGATGGCACCCGACTCGATCTCGGGGAAAATCAGCTCCCTCGAGCCCAGGTTGAGGTTCCTCGCCACCGGGTAGCCGCGGGCCTCCATCGCCTGTGCGTATATCTCGGCCAGGATGACCGACTCCGGGAAGTTGAACGAGGCAACGTTGATGGTGGGGCCTTCAGGGACCTCTGCGCCTTCCCCCGATCCGTCGCCACATGCCGCCAAGACGAGCGCCAGTGCCGCTAGGACCGCCCCGAAGACGCGGTTGCGGTTGCTCCGCATGGGTAATCCTTTCTTAGTCTGGATGAGCCCACCAACTGGTGGGCTCATGTTTGGGAAACCCTATGCGCCGACCAGGTGTTCCGGAAAATCAGGAGATGACGGCGGCAGCTCTCACCTCGGTGTCGGAGAGCCTCCGCACGCCGGCTGGAAGCAAGGCTCTCTCCACCACGGTGAACACCCAATCGGCCAAAAGCGTGAGTACCGCGATGAGGATGGCGCCGCCGAAGACCTCGACCCTTCCGGGGGGGCCCTGAGCAAAGCCCCGCACCACGTACTGGCCGAGACCCCCGCCCGAGGAGAGCACCGCGGCCAGGGGAACCGTGGCCAGCACCTGGATCAGCGAGATGCGGACACCTGCGAGGATCACCGGCTCCCCCATCGGGACCTCGACCTCCCAGAGGATCTCACCCTCAGTGAGGCCCATCCCCCGGGCTGCCTCAACCGTGCCCGGCGGGACATTGGCGATGGCGGTGTAGGCATTGGTGAAGATCGGGGGCACCGCCAGCACCACCAGTGCCACCACGGCGGGCCAGAAGCGCAAGCTGACCCCGGCGCGCAGGAAGAACACCCCGGCGAGGATGAGGAGCCCGAAGGAGGGGATGGCCCGACCCACATTGACGACGGCATTGACCGAGAACTCCCCGATCCTTCTGTGTCCCAGCCAAACGGCCACCGGGAGGGCGACGACGATCGCGATGATCATTGGGAGCGCAGCGAGCCAGAAATGCTCCAGGGTCCTGGGGAGGATCCCGTCGCTGCCCAACCATCTGCCCTCCTCGCCGAACCAGCCAACCACATCCAACAGGAACTCGATCATGTCCCCACCCTGGCCCAAGGTGCGAGTCGACGGCCCAGCCAGAGCAGTCCGACGTCGAGGAGAGCCGCCAGCGCCACGGAGAGAGTCACCCCGACGATGATCTCGGTGGGGAAGATGATCGACTTGCGCAGACCGTTGAGTATGAAGAAGCCAAGTCCCCCCAGCCCGAGCAACGAGGTCACCGTGACCAGGCCGACCACCGTGACCGTGGCGATGCGGATCCCGGCAACCACCACCGGCAGCGCCAAGGGCAGCTCGATGAGCCGGAGCACCTGGCCGGGGGTGTATCCCATACCCACCGCGGCCTCCTTGGTCTCGGCGGGCACGCCTCTCAACCCGGTGACGATGTTCCTCACCAGGATGAGGAGGGTGTAGGAGACCAGGGCCACCTCGGCGGTGACGAACTTCTCGGCAAAGGTCCCGATCCCGACGAAAGGCGCCACCAGGGCGAAAACGGCCAGGGAGGGGATGGTGTAGAGGATCCCCGACACCGACGCGATCGGCTCGTAGGTCCGCGGCCTGGCGAAGGCGAGCACGGACAGGGCGATGGATATCGCCAGCCCCACCGCCAGCGCCACTCCGGTCAGCGTCAGGTGCTCCAGCGTTCGATCCCAGATCAGATCGAGGTTGCGGAAGACCCAGGACCAGTTGAAAAGCGGGGTCTGCTGGGCGAGGGAGTTCACTCGGTGATCCTCGCCGCGATGGCCTCGAGGTCAATCATGCCCAGGTAACGCCCTTGGTCGGCAATGACTCCGACCCGAGCGCGATTGGTGACCACGGCGTCCAGAGCCTCCCGGAGTGACGAGTCCGGGGTCAGGGAGACGAGGAACTCTTTCGGCTCGAGCTCGGCCAGAGGACGCCCATCCAACTCGGACTGCCAGACCCATCCGGTGATGTGGCCGTCTTGGACGAGCCCCACCCAATCGACCCCGTGTCGACGCATGACCTCCCGCGCCTCCTCGGGCGTTGCCCCGACATCCACCACCGGGCCACGGGACAACTCGACCTCCGACACCGGGAGCAGGGCGAGGCGTTTCAGACCCCTCTCCCCGCCCAGGAAGCTCGTCACGAACTCGCTGGCTGGCTCGGAGAGGACGGCGGCCGGCGTGTCGTACTGCTCCAGGATCCCTCCCATGTTGAGGATGGCCACCCGGGTTCCCAGATAGAGCGCCTCGTCGATGTCATGAGTCACGAACACGATCGTCTTGCGGAGTCGACGATGGAGATCGAGCAGCTCCTCTTGGAGACGGCTCCTGACGATGGGGTCCACGGCGCCGAACGGCTCGTCCATCAGCATGATGGGGGGATCGGCGGCAAGGGCACGGGCCACGCCCACTCTCTGTTGCTGGCCACCTGACAGCTCCGAGGGGTACCGGTCGAGCATCGACTCTTCCAGACTCATGATCTCGACCAACTCGGTCACACGGCTCCGGATCCGCCCCTTGTCCCACTCGAGGAGCACCGGCACGGTGGCGATGTTCTCGGCGATGGTGCGGTGGGGAAAGAGCCCGACTTGCTGGATGACGTAACCGATGCCACGCCGCAGCTCGTGTGCGTCCACCGAGAGGGCATCCTGCCCGTTGACGAGGATCCTGCCCGAAGTGGGCTCGATGATGCGGTTGATCATCTTGAGAGTGGTTGTCTTCCCACAACCCGAGGGGCCCACCAGGGTCACCAACTCGCCCTCACCCACCTCGAGGTCGAGATGATCGACCGCAGGCCTTTGCGAGCCGGGAAACATCTTGGTGACCCCCTCGAGGCTGATCATCGGTTGTGGGGACACAGCGCCTCCAGCTAGTGGTCCAGGGCAGACGATCGACCTTAGAAAAGCGGGTCAGTCCACCTCTGCGAGGAAACCGAGCACTTCCCGCAGGTATTTCTCCGGATCGGTCTCATACAGCTCCACGTGGCCCGCACCTTCCACAGTGAGGAGACGCACCAGAGCCGGGCTGGCCTCGGCAAACGCGATGCTCTGGCCGACCGGGACGCTCTCGTCCTCGGTGCCATGCTGGACGAGAGTTGGAACGTGCAGGGTGACGTCGGCATCCTCGACGTAGTCGATGGTCCTCCAGTTAACTCCAATGCGCAGCGAGGTGAGGAACTTGGCGATCTCGGTGACGGTCGGGGGGACGTTGATCGGCAGCAGAGGCACCGGCTCCATGGATGCCCAGAAGTCGACGGTGTCCGCCAGGTCGATGTTGGGGGAGTCCATGATGATCCCGCGGTTCTGCTCCAGGTTGTGTCGATACACGTAGGCGAGGATGTGGGAGGCGCCGCTGCTGAACCCGCTGAATACGATTCCGGTCGCCCCGTTGGCGTTGGCGAAGGCGACCGCGGCGGCGAGGTCCTGCCACTCCGCCACTCCGTATCGGTAATAGCCATTTGGATCGTCGGGCTGGCCGGCGTCGTTGCGATAGGTGATCGCAAGCTGCGGGTACCCGGCCTGCTGGAGGGGCGCGAAGAGATGCTCTGCCTCGGCCGGTGTCGCCCCCTTGCCATGGACATGAATCACCCAGGTGCTGTTGGCCGCGGGGAGATGCCAGGCTTCCATGTTCCCCAGTGGGGATTGGTAGACGACTTCAACGAGCTGGTACTCACCCGAGGGCGTCTCGAGGGCCTCTGGTGAGACCTCAAAGCCCCGTTCGATGAGCTCGCCCGAGAAATACCAGCCACCAGCGAGATGGCCAAACAAGAGGAGGGTGACGACGCCCCACAACAGCCCGCGGAAGAACGATCGTGCCGACATGGTGGAAGATTCTCGCGGCGCTCAGCCGGCGCGCAACGACAAGCCGCCGACGAGGTGCTCCTCGTCATCGGTCACAGGGATGGGGTCTGCACCGAAAGTGGGCTGGAGCTCCCATGCCTCGGCCAGCGTCTCGTGCTGCCGGACAGAGACAGCCTCCTCCATGACGGTTCCCACAGGCGCCTTGCCGGCGCGCATCAGGGCGGGTCTTCTCACCAAGCCGACCAACATTCCCTCATCGGCCACGGCCAGGGTGTTCTCGGTGTGCATCCTGAGCGTGTCGTCGGCGAGTCGAAGCGGCGCTACGTAGACGGGGTCTCCCATGAACCGGAAGACACGATCGGGGGCGCTGCGCACGATGACCGCCCCCGCTTGGGCGGTCCGGCGAAGACGGGCTCCGGGGCCGAAGCGGGCCCGCTGCAGCCAGGACCCACCGGGAGCGCCGATCACCAGGAGGGCGCCATCGTCGAGTATCTCGACCAGGTCGGAGACACCGTCGTCCACCACTACTACCCGCGACCCCAGGTCGGGGAACATGGTCCCGACCCGCTCCAGCATCACCCGGGCGGCGCCGGGGCTCTCTTCGCGTGCGGCGACCGACACCATCTCTGCGCTCACCCCCAGGGACTGGCCTATCTTCGCCGCGGTCTCCGCGGCGAAGAGGGAGTGGGGGCCACCCGCCACCGTCGCCACCACGCTGGTAACACTCTCGGGCTGGTAGTCGACCGGCACTGCGACATTCACGAGGTCGAAACTGCCGGGCAGTTTTTTGGACACCAGGATGTC
>Ga0299913_10001063_pt1 | contig 19392 bp, 19 predicted proteins | sample RVTome_9_FD_201360 | JGI IMG/M metagenome (GOLD analysis project Ga0299913, IMG submission 201360) | Soil microbial communities from uranium-contaminated site in the Upper Colorado River Basin, Wyoming, United States - RVT155D38 (version 2) ... | reverse complement strand
TTGAAGATCGAGCACGACTTGAGCGACAGGCAGCCACACCCGATGCAGTCGGTGAGCTCGTCACGGAGCGCCACCAGTTCGGCGATTTGGTTGTCGAGACGACTGCGCCACGAGTTGGAGAGCCTCTCCCAGTCCGACTTGGTGGGGACTTTGTCATGTGGCAGGTGCTCGAGGGCCTCGGCGAGCTCGGCGAGAGACAACCCGACCTCTTGCCCGGCGCGTATCAGGGCGACACGTCGCAGCGTGGCTCGCGGGTAGCGCCTCTGGTTCCCGTCGGTGCGCTCCGACTCGATCAGCCCTTTGGTCTCGTAGAAACGGAGGGCGGAGGTGGCGACACCGGCCCTGGTGGCCAACTCGCCGATCGTGAGCCAATCCATGTTCACAGCTTAGGAAGGACATGAAGTTGACTTGAAGTTGTTTGGTGCCCAGCTCCTGGGCGCCTCTAGTCTCGGCCTCGTGTTCGACGAACTTGCCGAAGGAGTCTTCAGACGCCGCTACGAGTCACTCGACCTCAACATCGGGGTCGTGATCGGCGAGGACGGTGTCCTCGTCATCGACACGAGGTCCACGGAGCGGGAGGCAGCTGAGCTCCGTGACGAGCTGGCTGGGCTGACCCAGAAACCCGTGAAGTGGGTGGTCAACACCCATTGGCATTGGGATCACGCCTATGGCAACGCCGTCTTCGAGGACGCCGAGATCTGGGGTCATGAGCTGTGTCAGATCGCACTCGAGACCCATGGCGAGGAGATGAAGGCTGCCGCCAAGAAATGGCTGCCGGAGGCCAGCCACGAAGAGATCGACCGGGTGAGGATCGTCCCGCCTACGAAGACCTTCGCCGAGCGAGCCACCGTCGCCATCGGGCGATCTGTCGATCTCAGCTACCACGGCTTCGGGCACACCGACAACGACATCATTGTCACCGTCCCCGACGGCGGTGTCGCCTTCTTCGGAGACCTGATCGAAGAGGGAGCGCCGCCGAACTTCGGGGACAGCCATCCCGTGGCCTGGCCGCTGACACTGCGACTGGCTTCCGAATCGCTCCCTCCGACGATCGTCCCTGGACATGGCGACGTAGTCGGCCCGGGGTTCGTGGATAGCCAGCACCAGGAGCTGGTAGAGGTCGCCGAACTCTCCGCCAGGTTCGTCGCGGGTGAAGTCGGGCTCGAAGAGGCCTGCGCCCTGGGGCCCTACGGCGTCGATGTCATGAGGAGCGCCTTGCTGCGCGCCCAAGCGGTCACCGCGTAGAGGCTCAGCCCAACTGTGTGGCTAAGACCTGGCGATCCGAAGTGGGCACATCGCAGGTGAAGCCCCTGCAGACGTAGGCGAGGGTCTCTGAACCCGGCTCACGCCCGGCGAGCAACGGGACGAGGTCGCTTCCTGTGGAGGACGGCGCCAGGACGGCGTGGGGGCGGTAGCCGGCCCAGTAGATGCCTGCCAGGTCGCGCCAGCCTTCGCCGACGATCGCCACCTCCTTCGTGTCGGTGAGAGCGTTCGCCACTGCGAGGTGGTGGCCGACCATGGACGGATAGCGCTCGGCGAGCACGCCAATCGAGGCCAACGCCGACTCCGCCGCTTCCCGCATCCGCTCGTCACCGGTGAAGAGGCTCGCAATGAGCAGGGCCTCTGCCGCCAAGGCGTTGCCGGAGGGAAGCGGGTTGTCGGTCATGTCGGATGGCCGCTTCACGAGACTCGCCTCTGTCTCGTCGCTGGTGCTGTAGAACCCCCCGTCGTCCTTGGAGAACGAGTCGAGCCGGCCGACGAGGCGGATGGCGTGCTCGTACCAACGAACGTCACCGGTTGCCGAGTAGAGCGTGAAGAGCCCGACGGCGAGCCCGGCATGATCGTCGAGGAACCCGGGCACGGAAGTTCGGCCGTCCCTCCAAGAGCGCATCAGTGTGTCACCGTCGACGAGATGCTCCGCCACGAACTCGGCTGCCTTAGTCGCCAGGTCCAGGTACCGACTCTCGCCCAGGGCGGCACCTGCCTCTGCCAGAGCGCGGATCGCCAACCCGTTCCAGGAGGCGATGACCTTGTCGTCGAGGCCGGGCCTGATGCGTGATGAGCGTGTTTCCAGAAGCCGGGCCTTGATCTCCTCGAGTCGAGAGGGAAGCTCGTCTCCAACCACGTTGAGGATGTTGGCGCCTTCGAAGTTGCCGGCTTCCGTGACTCCGAAGTAGTCGATGGCAGCCTCGGCGTCTGCACCGAGCACCCGACGTAGCTCGGCCGCGGACCAGACGTAGAACTTGCCCTCCACCCCTTCGGAGTCGGCGTCCTCGGACGAGTAGAAGCCGCCGGAAGCGTCTCGCAGGTCGCGTTCCATGTAGTCCAGGGTCGCCCTGGCCACCCCGACGAAGTCGTGCCGTTCGAGCTCGATCCCAGCCCACAGGTAGAGACGGGCGAGCTGTGCGTTGTCGTAGAGCATCTTCTCGAAGTGAGGCACGAGCCAGTGGGCGTCGACTGAGTAGCGGGCAAAGCCACCACCGATCTGGTCGTGGATCCCCCCTGCTGACATCTCCTCGAGGGTCTTCTCGAGCATGCCGGCTGCCCTCGTGGCCCACGGCTCGCTCTTGACGCGAAGCAGGAACTCGAGCACGGGTTGTTGGGGAAACTTGGGTGCTCCGCCGAATCCGCCGTGCACGGGGTCGAAAGTGCTTTCGATCTGGTCGTAGGCCCGGGCGAGGACTTCGGCGTCCGGCGTGTCCCCAACGGGCAGCGTGCGAGAAATCGCTGTGACCAGACGCTCCGCCTGCTCGGAGACGTCGTCGCGTCGCTCCTGCCACGCAGTGGAGACCGCATCCATGACCTGAGAGAAGCTGGCCATGCCGTGACGCGGCTCGCCGGGAAAGTAAGTGCCCGCGAAGAAGGGGCGCTTCTCATGGTCCATCCACACGGTCATCGGCCAGCCACCCTGGCCGGTCATCGCCTGCACGGCCTCCATGTAGACCGAGTCGACATCGGGTCTCTCCTCCCGGTCCACCTTGATGCTGACGAAGCGCTCGTTCATCACTCGAGCGGTCTCGGCGTCCTCGAAGGACTCGTGAGCCATCACGTGGCACCAGTGACACGCGGCGTAACCGACGCTGAGCAGAACCGGAACGTCACGGCGTCTCGCCTCTGCGAAGGCGTCCTCCCCCCACTCCCACCAGTCGACTGGGTTCTCCTTGTGTTGGAGCAGGTAGGGCGAGCTGGCGTCAGCGAGACGATTTGGCATCTAGTCGAAACGTAGCCTGCGACGGGACCTAGAACACAGGCTGGCGGATCGATGAGCCGGGGCTGTTATTACCCTCCGCGATGATGAAGCGCTTCATAGCCCTCTCCGCCACGGTGTTTCTTCTCGCGGCGACGCCACAGGAGGCGCTGCCCGGGCTGGAGGCAGACGGGTATTACATCGAGCCGGGCTCGAACGCCACCGAGCAAGTGGTCAGTGACGCCGTCTTCGATGGGCGCGCGGACGGTGGCCGGCTCTATGTCGTCGTCCTCGCCGATGAGCCGCCGAGCGGAGCGGTCACGTTCTCCGACTCCACACTCGACCTCCTCGAAGAGGGATACGTCCTCGCTGTGGCCCCGGAGACGGTGGGCTGGGCCGGCGACGGATCCTTCTGGACTGCCGAGCAGATGGACGCCGCTGTGGACGCGTCACTGACGGCGAGCTCCGACGATGCGGTGGTGGAGGCGTTCATAGAGACTCTCGTCGCCCAGCCGGCCACCGGTGGGGGCGGCGGCGAAGACCAGTCCAGTGGTGGCGGTATCTCCATCGGCTGGGTTCTCCTCGCCGCGGCCGTGGTCATCGGAATATGGATGCTGGTGAGCAGGCGGAACCGGGGCAAGCGCATCGCCCGGAGCATGGAGGAGGTCAGGGCCATGGCCAAGGGAAAGCTCGACGAAGTCGCCAACGACATCCTCGAGATGGAGGACGAAGTGGCCATGTCCGACAATGCCGAGGTGAAGGAGCACTACCAGCGGGCCTCTGCGATGTATGCGAAGGCAATCGACGACAACACCAAAGCCACGAGCGTCAGGGAGATGCTGGAGGTCTCAGAGGAGTTGGACCTGGCGATCTGGGAGCTGGACTGCGCCGAGGCCTTGCTCGACGGCAAACCCAAGCCCGCCAAGCCCGCGCCCCCGGTTCCCGAGCAGGTGACGCCTCCGCCCCCTCCCGTCCCCGGAGGGCAGGGTCAGCCGCCCGGCACGCCGGGGACGGTGGACCAGTTCGATCGACGACCACAACGGCAGAGCTCCGGCTCGAACGACATGCTCACCATGCTGATGACGATGATGGCCATGGGCGGCATGCGTGGCGGCGGTGGCTTCGGGGGCGGGTTCGGCGGTTTCCGGGGTGGTGGCGGCTCGATGGGGGGCGGTGGCGGCAGGATGATGGGCGGTGGCGGGCGAATGCGAGGCGGCGGGCGCCGGGGGGGCTGACACACTCATAGGACGGTGTTGATCAACAGGGGAAGCCGGACCTCCACCGAGCCAGAGTGCCTGGTAGGAGGACTCGCTTCGACGGCTGGAACGAATTGGTCAACACGGTCCTAGACTCGCCGTCGGACACCGACAAGGAGACTTCCCAGAATGTTCCAACGCTGGATCGCGTATATCAAGTCCTGGTTCAAGAGCACCTCCGAAGAGATGATGGATCCCGAGATCGAGATCCAGGCGTCGATCGATGAGGCCAAGAAACGAGATCAGGACCTACGGAATCAGGCTGCCAAGGTGATCGCCCACAAGACGCAGCTCAATAGTCAGATCGAACGCGCCGCAGACTCGGTTGGCGAGGCCAAGGAATTGGCAAAGCAGGCGTTGCTCAAGGCCGAGGAGGCCAAGGCCGCCGGAGATCAGGCCGCGGTCACCAAGTGGACCCAGGCCGCGCAGAGCCTTGCGATGAAGCTTCAGGCGTCGGAGAACAACCTGGCCTCTCTCAAGTCCCAATACGAGACGGCGCTGGTCCAGGCCGAACAGGCCAAAGAAGCGGTCCAGTCCAACGCTATGAAGGTCCAGGAGTTGAGTGCCCGTCGACTCGAGATGCTCGGGTCCCTGGAGCAGGCGAAGATGCAAGAAGCGGTCAACAACGCCGTCCAGTCGATGTCCACCTCCATATCCGACGAGGGGCCCAATCTCGACGGCATCGAGGACAAGATCGAGATGCGAAAGGCAGAGGCGATGGCCAAGGCCGAGCTCCACGAGGCCACGCCGGAGGGCGCCGAAGACGAGCTTCGCAAGGCAGTGAACATGTCTGAGGCCGACGCCAAGCTCGACGAGCTCCGGGCAGAGCTGGGTCTATAGCGATTCGTCGAATGTTCGGGAGAAACGGGTGAAGACCCTTCTCCTGATGCGTCACGCCAAGTCGGATTGGAACGCCGACTATGGCCGGGACCACGAGCGTCCCCTCAACGAACGCGGTGTCCGCTCGGCCCGACTCATGGGAAGGCTGCTCGCCGCCGAAGGCCAGGTGCCAGAGCTGATCGTCACGTCGACAGCGGTACGGGCCACATCGACCGCCTCCCTCGCCAACGAGGCGGGGGAATGGGGCGCCGAGGTCATCCTCGAGCCCGGGCTCTATGGGAGCGGGCCCGACGCCGCCGTCCAGGTCGCATCGTCGGCACCCGACGTCGACACGCTCATGCTCGTCGGGCACCAGCCGACATGGTCGATTCTCGTCTCGATCCTCACCGGGTCGAGCGTCGACATGAGGACGGCGACTGCGGTGGTGATCGAGTTCGACGTCCCGGCATGGTCGGAGGTCGGCAAGACGCGAGGTGAAGTCGCCGCCGAGTACCAGCCGAGGGACTACGAAGGCACCGAGTTCGACCTCGGGTGAAGGTGTCGACGAGGCAAGCGAAGACCGAGATGCGGGCTCGGGCTGATCACCTGCACGCGGGCCATCTGCCAACATCGTACCCATGACCTGGAAACTCGCCTGTGGCTCTTACACGCTCTTCGTGATCGAGGACGGCTACTACTGGCGCGACCCCGCCACGTACTACGCCGAGTCGACGGATCGCGACTGGCGTTTCCACCAGCGCAACGCGGCCGGGCAGGCCAGGCTCAACTTCGGTTGCTACATCATCACCGATGGTGAGCGGACGATGATGATCGACTCCGGGATCGGTGAGATCAGCCAGGAGGGGATGACCGCAGGGCTTATGCCTGAGGCGGTCGATGCTCTCGGGATCGCCAGGGATTCGGTGGAGACTGTCGTGTACACACACATGCACTACGACCACATCGGCGGCAGTCAGCGCGGAGGCGAGATCGTCTTTCCCAATGCCCGCCATGTCTTCCACAGGAACGAGTGGGAGCACTGGAAAACGGTCGACAGTGACTTCGGCATCGCGGCCCGCCGCATCATGGCTCCCCTCTTCGATGCCGGCGTCGTCGACTTCATCGACGGAGACACCGAGTTCCACCCCGGTATCATTGCCATCGAGAAGTTCGGGCACACTCCAGGGCACCTGAGCGTCACCATCGAATCCGAGGGAACCAGGACATTCGTAGGCGGTGACCTGAGCAACAACCCCTTCCAGGTCGAGCATCCCAACTGGAGCCTCCCCGTCGACAACGACCATGCCCTTGCCGGTACCACCCGGGACGGGGTCTTCGAGTCGATCAAGGACACCGGGACTGGTTTCGTCGCCCCGCATTACCCGATGCCCGGTGTGGGCAAGATCGTCACCGACGACGGTGTCAGGGTCTACCAGCCGATGACGGTCCCGCCTGCCTAGGTCCGTCACAACTGCCCGGCTCCGATGGATCTGGCCAGTCCGGTCACGGCCGGCCATGAGGGCAGAGATTGGATCAGCTCACATTCCGCCCTCACCTCCTCGCTGACCACCCTCATCCGCCGCGATGCCTCGTCGGCAGCCCACTCGAACCGGGCCAGAGCCTCTGACTCGGCGAAGACCCGGCTCGACAGATGGTCCCTGGTGGTCTCGTACCAATCGAGCGCGGCATGAGTGTTGCTCGGGTCGGTCAGGGCACGATCGACCGCTCGGGCGCATAGCTCGGCATCCCGGAGCGCATCGCTGATCCCATGGGCCGAGATGGGGTCCTTCGTGTAGCCGGCATCGCCGACCAGGGACCATCCTGGACCCCAGGCCTGACGCAGGTGCCCGGCGAGACCAGTGGTGCCGCGAAAACCGCTGACCCTCGTTCCCGCGGCGACGAGCTCGGCGAGATCCGCTCCTCCCTGGCGAAGCAGGCGGTTGAACTCTCCGTCGGGGTCGGCAGTGAAGCGCCGGCGAAGGGCTGCCGGCCGGCCGGCGAAGACGAGGCATTGGTCTCCGTTCGTTGGGACCAGCCCGACGTTGACTCCCCTGCTGAACTGGAACCAGAACCCGGCTCGATCGATGCCCTCGAAGTACGCATAGTGGACGGCGTTGGTCGGCTCGTGAGACTTCTTGGTGAGGGCGCCGGCCCACTCGGCGACTCGTGACCTGTGCCCATCGGCCCCAATGACGTGCCGGGCCGTGATCGCCGGCGCCTCGCCAGCCTGACGAACCCGGACTCCCACCACCCTGCCATCCCGGTCAAGGGCCAGCCCACCCACCGTCGTGCGATCGCGAACCTCGGCTCCGGCATCGACGGCCGCCCTGAGGATGATGTCGTCGAGCAGATGACGACGCGGGGCGTAGAGCGTGTCCACCCCATATTCGTCACGCACGTCGAATTCGATGCGCTCGTCGCCGAACCCAAGGGTGATCTGGGCAATAGGTGGCGTGCCTGCCGTGATGATCGAGTCGAGGAGGCCCCAGCGCCTGAGCTGGAGGACTCCGCTTCGGAGGATGGCGTGCGTCGACACCGTGTCTGACGGCATCGGGGAGCGTTCCAGAACGAGCACGCGGTGCCCGGAACGGGCGAGCAGCATCGCGGTGGCCGCACCTGCCACCCGACCTCCGACCACGATCACGTCGTAGTCGGGATCGCGCCGAATCTGAGGCATGGGCGGGCCGGCTTGACCGGCCCGCCCCATGTCGTGGGTCATCGGGTGGTGACGTTCACGGTGACGGGAGCGCCGTTGGTGAGAACGTCGAACACCGCCGACCGGGCCACAGACCTCTCCACGACCGCCTCGAGGTCCTCCGCTGAGGCATCGCCTTCGATGGTCAACTGGACGTCGATACCCTGATACCCGTTGCGAACAGTGGTGTCGAGGCCCAACAAGCCGACGAGATCGATGTCGCCGGTTACCACCGACTCCACGCGCGTCAACTCGACCCCTCTGACCGCCGCCACATTGCCGATACCGGCTGTGATGCAGGCGGCCAGGGCGTGCAGCAGGAACTCGACCGGCGTCGGGGCTTTGTCGGTGCCCACCAGCTGGGTGATGTGATCGGCGTCGAAGCTGTGGGCCTCGTTGTGGGTCAGTTCCATGCCCAGACCGAAGAGGTCGTGGATCGTGCTTCGGCTGTGGGTTCCGCTCACCCACTCATTGCGGGCGCGAAACTGGAACTTGGCCGCTTCGGGCTGCGCCTTGACTGCGTCGAGTGCTCCGAAGAGAGCAGTCGTGTCGACCCCGTTTCTCGTCTGTGTCGTCGTCATTTGAATCTCCTATGTGATGGTTGTGGTGGTAAGTCGATCGCTCGACCGATTGGCGAACTGCGTTGTGTGGCTGGTTGAGGTCCCCCTTGCTCTGGATCTAGATGAGCTCGGCGATCATGGCGGCGGCTCGCGCTGCGCCGTCGGTTTCGACCGGGCGGTAGTCGACGGTCTCACCCACATGGGCAACGATGGCATCGGCCAGTGCCTCCGGGTCGGTCGCCGAGTAGTCCATGTACGTGCCCGCCCCGTATTGGCCGAGGCGGTGACGCACGTGGAAGTTCTGCTCGAAGTGATTCTTCAGGGGAAAGTAGAGAAAAGGGCGTCCCGCCGCCGTGAGCTCCATCGTGGTGGTCAGCCCTCCCTGGACGACCGCGAGGTCGCAGACCGAGAGATGGCGATGGAGGCGGTCGACATAACCGTGGACCTCGAGCCCGGGCTGGCGAGGTAGGGACTCTGGCTCGATCCGGGGCCCGGCGACGGCGATCATCCGTAGCTCTGGCATCTGGGCCTTGGCCATTGGGTAGGCCGCGATCACCTTCTCCAGCAGGTGTTGGCCCACCCCAGACCCTCCGACAGTCACGACACAGGCCTTCTCCCCCTCCTCGAGCCCCAGGTCGGCTCTGATCTCCTCAGTCTCGTCGGGATTCGGAGGAGTGAAGCCGGTGATGTAACCCGAGAAGGCGAAGTGATCCTCGGTCCAGTCCCTGATCTTGGGCAGGCCATCCCCAAAGGTCTCCGGATAGATGTCGTCGGGGTTGCCCACGAATATCGCGCGGTCCCGGATTCGGGGGAACCGGGCGATGTGCTCGATCATCTCAGCGTTGTAGTCGGTGGTGAGGAAGGCTTCGTGAGACCCGCCTTCGGGCATCGGGATGAAACCCACGAAGTCGGTGAGCCAGACGTGGGAGCCTCGCTTCAGCTCTGGATTCTCGTGCCAGAAGTGGTCGACGTCCCATGCCTCGTCGGCGACGATCAGGTCGTAGGTCCCCTCTTCGACGACCTCCTGAAAGATCATGAAGTTGGCCAGGAGGATCTCGTCCATCCGCCGTAGTGCCTGAAAGCAATGGAGGTCGTGCCCGGATGCCTCGGACGCGATGTGCCCCGACTCCGAGGCGAGCCACGCGCTGGCGGGGTGGATCGACTCCCCGGCCCTATCGAGGACCTTGGTCACGGGGTCCTGTGCAAGCCAGTCGATCTGCATGTCGGGCTCTAGCGCACGGAGCTCTTCGACGATTGCCAGGTCGCGGCGAGCATGCCCTAGGCCGATAGGCGACGACATGTAGAGAGCCTTCTTCTGGCGGCTCAGGCCGCGGGACCAGGTGTGGGTTTTCATGTTCACTCCAGTGGTGGCGTCGACGAACTGTTGGATGAGGCGATTCACCTTCACCGGATCGCGTGCTGCGACGAGATGGCCGGCTCCGGTCATGAGATGGAACTCACCCGAGGTGGCATCGGCGAGGCCACGCCCCTTGTCGGCGGATTGGCACACGTCGCCGTCGCCATGGATCACGAGGATCGGCTTGTCGAGCGTGGCCACCTGGGCGGCGACCTCCTCTCGGCTTGGAAGATCGAGGTCCTGGGCCTCCTCGCTGTCGGCCAGGATCTCACCTGTGGTCTCGAGGGCCCAGGAGACAGCGTCCTCCAGCTGCTTGGTCGAATGTGGCTCGATCAGTTGGGATCCGAAGAAGAAGCTCACCCACCTCTCCAGGTCGGTCACGATCACCTCTCGGTTGAAGAGACCCCATCCGCTGGGATCGTCGAGATGGCTGTCCCATGTGGAAGCGACCTCGGACCAGTGTCGATGAGGGCGACCCAGGTAGGGGACGCCGGGGGAGATGGCGACCATCGCGACGACCCGATCGGGATGTGCCGCCGCCAGGTCGACCGCCCACCAATTGGCGTGACAGTGAGCCACCATGATGGCCCGCTCCGTCTCCGATGCGTCGAGTACCGCGACGATGTCAGCCACGTTCTCTTCCCTGCTGTGTCTCGAGACACCCACCGGCCTCCCTGATTTGCCGTTCCCCCTGCCGTCGAATGTGACGACCCGATAGTGACGCGCCAGGAATGGCACCTGTGCCTTGTAGATCCGGGAATGGGTGATAGGGGACGGTGGTATGAGCAGGATGGTCGGTCCTGAGTTCTCATAGACCTCGTAGTGGATGGCGACGTCCCGGCAGTCGACAGTCGCCGTGCGGCTGGGCTCCAGGGCCCTCATTTGGGCAGCCTCTCGACGAAGTCCCGGATTGCGAGGTTGACTTGCACCGGGTCGCGCACATTGGGGAGGTGGCCCGAACCTTCCATCGAAAGGAGGGCTCCGCCGCTGAGCCGGGCGGCCTCGACGCCGCGCTCGTATGGTTGGATCCGATCCCGCGTGCCGTGGATCACCAGGGTGGGACAGGTCAGCGACGACAGCATCTTCGCCCAGTCGCTCTCTGGGCCGGGATGGGCCGATTCGGCCTCGAGCACCCGGGAGTGTGTTTCGAGCGCCCAGCCGACGGCATCCTCGGTTGCCTTCGTGGAATGCGGCTCGGAGAAGCACTGGGAGAAGAAGTACTGGACGAAGTCGGCGTAGTGGTCGTGCCAGTATGCGAGGTTGTACTTCCCCCATCCCTCCACATCTTCAGGGTATGGCTTCGAGAACTGCTCGTATATCACCGAGCGCTCGGGGGACGGTGGGGTCAGTGGGAGAGCCGGCCCGATCATTATCAATCCCGACACACGATCCGGCGCCGTGGTTGCGAGGGCCACCCCGTATTGACCTCCCAATGAGACCCCGGCGACCACCGCTGATTCGATCTGGCACTCGTCGAGTACGGCCAGGGCGTCGGCGGCGTACGCATCCGGGGTGTACCGAGCCGGGTCGAGGGCACGTTCGGAGCGACCGTTGCCGGGCCCGTCATAGGTGATGACCCTGTAGTGGCGAGCCAGATAGGCGACCTGCATCTTCCAGAAACGGCTATGGATGATCGTCCAGGTTGGGAGGAGCAGGATCGTCGGCTCACCATCGCCATAGACCTCGTAGCCGAGTCGGGTTCCCTCGCGATCCAGTGTCCCGGCGAGTTCCGGGTGGGCGGCTCTCACTCTTCGAGACTCCTGAGCACATCACCGACCTTTCGCAGTGCCGATCGCATCGGAAGGTCACTTTCCTCGAAACCGAGCAGGATGAGAGCTTCAACGCCGAGGAAGGGCGCACCGGCGAGGACGGCGACCTCCCGCGGGGTGAACGGCCCGAGACTTCCGAGCTCGCGCTCCGCGCGGCGGGCGGTGTCTGCGAGTAGGTCGGTCCAGCCGATGAGATTGGATCGGACCGCAGCCGCGATCTCGCCGTCGCTCCATCCGGCAGCCGTCATCTCCTGGAGAACGCGCACATATCCGGATGCCAGGTCGTCCTCCAGGAAGTCACAAGCCTGCTCCCATTGCTTCCAGAGCGGCATGTCATCGGCGTAGAGCTGGGACTGTCTCACCAGCAGTTTGCGGTTCTCCTCCTCCAAGACCTCGAGGACCAGGTTCTGCTTGGTGCCGAAGTGATAGTGGATCTGACTCAGCGGCACCCCGGCCCTTTGGGCGATGGCCCTGGTGGAGAGGGAGGCATAACCGGACTCGACGAGGGCGCTCTTCGCAGCCTCGAGGATGACGGACCGGGTGTCTTGTTCTGGTGCCACTTCTATCCGATCGATAGGGAATTGGTCGATCGACCGAATTATGACCTCACTTCGAGTCATCTGTCAAGCCCCACCACGGATATTCGTAGACTGATGGTGATGAAACCGGATATAGAAGGCACCTGGAGGGTGACTAGTTATCGGTCCGGGGAGGTGATGGTCGAGCCCGACGAGGAAGCTGAGGCGTTTCTCGAGATCGATGGTGCCGGGGTCGGCGGGACCATGGGGATCAACCGGTTCGCCGGGCAGTTGGAGGGCGATTCGTCGTTCGGTGCCATGGCTATGACCCGGATGGCCGGCCCGCCTGAACTGATGCTCCAAGAGGACATTCTCCTCGAGCATCTGCAGGGTGTCGACGAGGTGGAGGTGAACGGCGACGGAATGTTCCTGCGCAGGGACGGGTTGCTATTGGTGGAGCTGGAGAGATCGGGAACCGATGAGGAGCCCGCTACGTCTTAACCCTTGTGGAAAAGTTGGGGGTTCACAAGCCCCGGGCGTTGCGTATAGTTGGACGTCCGGGTCGCTTCCCCATCGACCCGCTCGAGCCCGCTGGAGGACACGGATTACCAATGGCTGCCACTGAAACGCGCAAAGACACCAAAGAAAAGCCCCGCCGCTCGCGCCTGCAGTCGAAGCTGACCGACGAGCGCGGCCGTCTCACCACCGACCTCGTTTCCCAGTACTTGACTGCGATCGGCGAGTACGACCTGCTCACTGCCGAGCAGGAAGTGGAGCTCGCTCAAAAGATCGAAGCAGGCGAAGAGGCCGCGGAGAGACTCGAGGAGGGCGACTTCAAGGGCAAGCGCGAGGAGATGGAGCTCAAGCGTCTCGCCCGGCGAGGCGCACAGGCAAAGGACGACTTCCTCACGGCCAACCTCCGTCTCGTGGTCGCCAATGCCCGTCGATACGCCAACACCTCCGGCATCGACTTCCTCGACCTCATTCAAGAGGGAAACCTCGGTCTGATTCGCGCCGTCGAGAAGTTCGACTGGCGCAAGGGCTTCAAGTTCTCCACCTACGCCACCTGGTGGATTCGTCAGGCGATCACCCGCGCCATTGCCGACAAGTCACGAACGGTCCGCATCCCGGTGCATCTCCATGACACTCTGGCCGCGGTCCGTGCCGCCCAGGCCTCGCTGAAGGCAGAGCTCGGACGTGACCCCCGGCCCGACGAGATCGCCGAGGAAGCCGGTGTGACGGTCGACAAGGTGGAGCTCGCTCTCTCCGTCGCCGACACGGTTTCCCTGGAGCAGCCCATCGGTGAGGACGGCGCCCAACTCGGCGACTTCATCGAGGACGAGGATGCCGCCGATCCCGTGCAGATGACCGAGGAGATGGACGTTGCCAACTCGTTGCGTCAATCCATCGATCGCCTGCCGGAGAGGGAGGGGCGGATCCTCGCCCTCCGCTACGGCTTCTTCGACGGGGTGCCTCGCACTCTCGAGGAGATCGGCGATGAGTTCAATCTCACCAGGGAGCGCATCCGGCAGTTGGAGAAGCTCGCCCTGTGCCGTTTGCGGCATCCCTCGTTCGGTATCCGGGAAGCCGACCTCGTCTGAGCCTTCACGAGCGGGCGAAGCCCTTGGTTCGCCGTCATTGCGGTGCCGTTGATGCGACTAGGTGACCTCGTCGGTGACGCACCGTACGTGTGCGGACCGGATACCACACTGTTGGAGGCGGCAGCCGCCATGGAAGGGTCCGATCTCGGTTCCCTGGCCGTCGTCGAGGGCCACGAGCTCCTGGGATTGATAACCGAGAGGGACATCAGGCGTGCGGTAGCCGCAGGCACCGACCTCGAAACGGCTGTCTCCACGGTGATGAGTGGCGACCCGGACACCTTCGACCCGGATCTGGACGTGTGGGACGCCGCTACCTGGATCGCCGAGTCGGGCTATCGCCACCTCCCTGTGGTCGACGACGACGGTGCGTTGCTCGGTGTCGTCTCCATCCGGGACCTGCTCAAGGCCCTCGTCGACACCGTCTGATCAGTCGGCGGCGAACCGAGGGCGCTGGACTTCGGACAGCGAAGTCTGCAACCCTGGGTTCGTTGCTCAGCTCCATGACCTGAAGGTACCGAAGGCCCGTGTGCGCTATACCTGCGGGCATGACGCCTTTCGACAACGCGGTGCGCGCCCAGATCTACACCTTGTTCGCCGAGGGAGTGGATCGGGTGGACTTGGCCCTCGTCGCCAGGAGAGCCGGCTGGGATGAGAGGGAGGTGGCGTCGTCGTTTCGCCGTCTGGCCGATGAGCATCGACTTGCGTTGATCGAGGATGGTGACAGGGTTTGGATGGCCCATCCCTTCTCGGGGGTCCCCACCAAATATCGCGCCGTGGTAGGCGACCGCTCCTGGTTTGCCAATTGCGCATGGGACGCTCTGGCCATTCTGTCGATGCTCGGGGACGGAGAGGCGATCGGAGAGGGCGATCTCGTTTGGGAGGTGCGCCAGGGTGTAGTCGCTCCAAACGGGTTGGTGCGGCTCGTGGTCCCCGCCCGGCAGTTTTGGGACGACATCGGCTTCACCTGAGCGAACATCGGCGGCTTCCGGTCGGAGGCCGAGCTCGAAGCGTGGCTCGCGGAGACTGGGGAGGAGCGACGCGAGATCGTGCCCGCGCAGACCATGTTCGATCTCTCCAGGGATTGGTACCGGGGTCGTTTGGAGGTGGACTGGTCGCCTCCCACCGCAGCCGAAGCGGAAGCGATGTTCGCCAAGCACGGTCTCACCGGCGACTTCTGGGCCCTGACGCCACACGGCGGATAATTCGGCAGCCGACTATTCGCGTGTGTCTTAACATGGCTGGTTGACGGGAGTTTCGAAGAAACTCCAATCTCTCGGGCGAGCGCAGCGAGCCGGAGAGTCTCAATCAGTTCTTCAAGTTCTACGTTGGGCTCCCTCATGTCCGAATCTGCTCTGACTCCCTGGGCCGTCGTGCGCGACGGCGTTCGGCTGATCGGGCGCTTCGTCAAGATGCACCCGGCTGCCTTTGCCATAGCCGTGGCGGGATCGTCGCTTTACGCAGGGGCGATCATCGCCGCCTCATGGGTCATCGGCTGGGTGACCAACAATGTCATCATCCCGATCCTGGACCGGGGAGAGGATCCCGAGATGCTCGGCTTCGCCGCGGCCGTCATCGTCGGCGTCGCCGTCCTCAAGGCTTTCGGGATCGTGGTGAGACGAACCGGTGCCGCCTACCTCACCGGGGCGACCCGGCGAGACATCCGCAACGAGCTTCTCGCCCACCAGCTAACGCTGAAGATGTCGTGGTTCAACCGGCAGGCGATAGGTGACTTGCTCGCCGTCGCCGATGCCGACACCGACCAGGGCACCGGTGTCCTCGGGCCATTGCCCTACGCCACCGGTGTCGCACTGCTCCTCGTAGGCACGGTGGCTCTCGTCATGGCCATCGACGTCTGGTTGGGACTGGGCGCGATCATTGGTCTCGTCGTTGCGATCGTCATCGATGTCCACGGCAGCTGGGTCACCTTCGGTTTGTGGGAGAGCGTCCAGCAGGAGCGAGGTCGGGTCTCCTCGATCGCTCACGAGAACTTCGACGGTGCGCTCACCGTGAAAGCGCTGGGACGGGAGCGATACGTCGAGACCAGATTCGGGGAAGCAAGTGACGACCTTCGCGACCGGCTCATCGAAGTCCTCTCCACATGGACCAAGTACCAAGTTGTGATGCGCGCCCTGCCCCAGATGTTGATCATCCTCTTGTTGGTGGTGGGCGCTTCGAGGGTCACGGCTGGAGCCGTCGACGCCGGTGACCTGGTCACAGTCACCTACCTGCTCACCCTGCTTGCCTTTCCCATCCAGCTGATCGGCTTCGTTCTCTGGGACCTGGCGGGAAGCCTCGCCGGCTGGCGACGAGTCCAGGAGGTGCTCGAAGCCGACGACTTCATGGATTGGGGCGAGACGTCCGCGTCCCCCGATACCGACGCGGCCCCAGTGGTCGGGCAGAGGGTCGGGTTCGGCTACGAGGACGAGGACGTTCTCAGCGACCTCCAACTCGACTTGAAGGCAGGGACGACCCTTGCCGTGGTCGGGCCGACGGCCTCGGGCAAGTCCACTCTCGGGCTCCTTCTCGCCCGTCTCTGGGACCCCGATGCCGGCTCCATCCACCTCGCGGGGCGGGACCTCCGCCAATTCGCCAGGTCGGAGCTGCCCAAAGAGGTGGCCTATGTCTCTCAGAACGCTTTCCTCTTCGATGCAACTGTGCGCGAGAACATCACACTCGACTCGTCGTTCAGCGACGACGAGGTAGCGCTGGCCCTCCGCCTGGCGGGTGCCGATGAGTTCGTGGCCGACCTTCCAAAGGGTGTGGACACCGAGTTGGGTGAGCGGGGGACCAACCTCTCGGGGGGGCAGAGACAGCGCCTGGCCCTAGCGCGCGCACTGGTTCGCAAACCCCGTTTGCTCATCCTCGACGACGCCACGTCCGCGGTCGACCCGTCTGTGGAGGCCGAGATCCTGAGGTCGCTCAAGAGTGCCGACCTCCCATCGACCATCGTCGTGGTGGCGTATAGGCCCTCGTCGATTCGTCTCGCCGACGAGGTGGTATTCGTGGACAAGAAGCAGATCCTCGGCCACGGCACCCATGACGAGCTGGTGGCCACCCAACCGGGGTATGCCCGCCTTGTGCAGGCGTATGAGGAAGAGGCCAAGAGACTCAGGGAGGCCTCATGAGCGATGCCCGCGGCGCCGGTGCGCTGATCCGCCGCGCTCTCGTCGAGGCACCCTCTCTCCGGGAAGGGCTGAAGGTGACGCTGATCCTGGCGATGGTGGGCCAGGCGGTGACCGTGATCACTCCCATCGTCCTCCAACAGATACTCGACGAGGAGATCCTCGACCCCACGGGTGTGGACATGACCGGTGTCTTCTACATGGCGGGGATCGCCTTGGCCGCGCTGATCATCGGTGTCGTCGTCGGCCGCATCTCCCTCCTCAGGCTGGTGCACTCCTCGTCGACCGGGCTCTCCGATCTCCGCACCAAGACATTCGGCCATATCCTCAACCAGTCCGTTCTGCATGTTCAATCCGAGCGGCGCGGCAACCTGCTCGCCAGGGTCACCTCCGACATCACGACGCTCCAGGAGTTCATGGAGTGGGGAGGGGTGGGGATGATCATCGCCACCAGCCAGGTTCTGCTGGCGACGGCGGTGATGATGTTCTACGAGTGGCGGCTGGCTCTGATCGCCCTCGTAGGAGTCCTCATCTACCTCTTCATGATGCGGTGGTTCCAGCGCATACTCGCCCGCAACTACGACGCGGTGCGCAGGGAGGTGGGGGCCTCGCTCGGCGTGCTCAGCGAATCGATCACGGCCATCCCCATCGTCAGGGCGTACGGGACCGAGGAGAGCACCAAGACGAAGGTGGCCGAGGCTTTGGAGCGCCGGTTCCAGGTGGAGTACAAGACCGCCAGATTCGGGAACATGCTCTTCTCGACGGCGGAGATCTTCGCCGGGTTGCTCACTGCGGTGCTGGTCGTCGCCGGGATCCTCATCGGAGTGCAGCTGGGGACGACGGCAGGAACCCTGGTCGCCTTCCTGCTCCTCACCAACCTGCTCATAGAGCCATTGCAGATCCTCGTGGAGACCCTCGAGTTCGCCCAGTCAGCTGCCTCCGGGCTGCGCCGCGTGGTCGACGTGCTCGACGGGGAGATCGAGATCACCGACCCGGTGGACGCCGTGCCGCTTCGTGCCGGCGGGTTGAGCGCGCGATTCGACCATGTCCACTACTCCTATCCCAACGGCGAAGAGGTGCTCTCGGACATCACAGTCGACATAGCGGTGGGCAGCCGGGTGGCAGTCGTGGGGGAAACCGGATCGGGAAAGACAACCTTCGCCAAGCTCCTGGTGCGTCTCATGGACCCCACCTCTGGCACCGTTCACATCGGTGGTGTGCTCGCATCCAGGATTCGCTTGGAGGAGCTGCGTAGCCGGGTTGCGTTCGTGCCCCAAGAAGGGTTCCTGTTCGACGACACGATCGCCAACAACGTCCGATACGGAAGGATCGAGGCCGACGACGCCGAGATCTGGACCTCGTTTCACGAGCTCGGGTTGGGCGAGTGGGTCCAAGGCATGCCCGACGGCCTCGACACCAAGGCCGGGGAGCGAGGTGGGAACCTTTCGGCGGGGGAGCGTCAGCTGGTCGCCCTGGTCCGAGCCTGGATCGGCACCCCGGATCTCCTCGTGCTCGACGAGGCCACGTCGGCAGTAGACCCGGCGCTGGACGTCGCCCTCCGCCGCGCCATCGACAAACTCACCGAGAGACGGACTTCCGTCACGATCGCCCACCGTCTCTCCACCGCCGAAGGAGCCGACGAGGTGCTCGTGTTCGACCGCGGCGAGTTGGTGGAGAGGGGCCATCACCGGGATCTGCTTGACGGGGAGGGCGTGTACGCCGCGCTGTATGCAGACTGGGCGACGGGGACCAAGAGCGTCTGAGTGAGCGCGGCTCGGTATGCGTGCACCGAGGCGCGGTGAGCGCGGCACCCCATGCACTCTCTCGACCTCAGCAGATGCGGGACAAGTCACAGGGCTGCCTACGGTGGAATACGGACGCAACGGAAAGGACAACTCATGTTGCAACTGTCCGAGAACGCCGCCGCCGCCCTGGAGAACCTGAGGGAGAGCCAGGGGATACCAGAGGGTCAGGAGACCCGGCTCACCGCAGAGGCGAGCGACACCGGAGGTCTGGCACTCCGTCTCGAGTTCGTGGACGATGTGCCCGACACCGATGAGACAGTCGAGCAGGCCGGGACCGAGATCCATCTCGATCAGACGGTGATACAGCCCCTCGAGAACACCATCATGGATGTGAGGGACACCGACGAGGGTCTCGCCTTCGTGTTCAAGAGCCAAACACCGTAAAAACTGCAGCTACCCGGGGGCGATGAGGGCTATCGAACTAGGTCGATCGGAGGGGGTCACTAGCTCTATATAGCGATTCGGGTGCCCTGACGATGTTGGGGAATGCGCTTTCTCAAAGACAACATCGGTAGGGATCGGGGGGCCAGCATGGTCGAATACGGCCTTCTCGTGGCCGTCATCGCCCTCGTCGCCCTTTCCGCGGTCACCCTGCTCGGGGACAAGACGGACGAGACGTTCACCACGATCGCCGGCAGCCTCGAGGACAATGGCGCTGCACTGGCACCCGGCAACTCCGGCAACGAGTCAGACCAGAACGGTG
>Ga0299913_10001062_pt1 | contig 19397 bp, 17 predicted proteins | sample RVTome_9_FD_201360 | JGI IMG/M metagenome (GOLD analysis project Ga0299913, IMG submission 201360) | Soil microbial communities from uranium-contaminated site in the Upper Colorado River Basin, Wyoming, United States - RVT155D38 (version 2) ... | reverse complement strand
CTTCGGTCGCCTTGGAATGGGGGGGGCCTTCCTCAAGCGGTGAGCAGCTTTTGCCGATTCAAACGGGTGCCCTTCTCGCAAAGCGCGATACGACGGCCCTCACGCTGGTGGCTGGTGGTCAGCGCGTTCTGCGCCGCGCTGGCCGTGGCCGCGGCGGTGGTGGCGATCGTGGTGCAGCGTGCCGCAGCCACCCCCATAGGTGAGGGTGAGGTGTTCGTCTCCGACGCGGCCCAAGCCAGGGAGACCATCGCGGACAGCGCCGACATCAATCTGGGAGTGAGACGGGCCCGCAACGCCCTCGGCATCGAGGCAGTTGCCGTCGTGGACAGCGACGGCACCACCATTGCCAGCACCTCCCCTTCGATGAGCGGGGCCCCGATCACCAGCCCGCTTCTCATGTTCGGCGTCAGTGAGGGACGATTCGTCGCCGTCGCCGGACCGACCGAACACGCCATCGTCCTCGACGGAGTCACCGAGTGGCCGGCCGGGAGCATCCTCTATCAGGTGGTATCCCCCCTCGACGACGACAACTCGCTACTCCTCTTCTACGACATCTCCGAGCTGCTCGCCCGGCGGGCCCGGCCGGCCGGCATCCAGTCGGAGACGGTCCAGCTACTTGGGCTGACTGCAGTATTCGCCGTGCTTGGGGTGATCGTCTTCCTGGGACACACCCGGGCCTCGCGCCGATACCAGGAGATGGTCGTCGAGTCGCAGCTGCTCCGGGAGCACTCCAACGAGCTACGCACGGCCAACGTCGAGCTTGCTGAGGCCCGCAACCGGGCCGAACGAGCCCTGGACCTCGCAGAGGAGAAGATCCGCATTCGGTCTGAATTCGTGCTGATGATCAATCACGAACTGCGAACGCCGTTGACAAGCGTGGTCACCGGCTCCCGTCTCATCCGGGACGGCGACGACCTCACCGGACCCGAGCGGCGGCGCATCCTCGATGCGGTGATCGCCGACGGGACTCGACTCCAGGAGATGATCGACCAGATCCTCACCGTGGCCAGGGTGGAGAACCAGGGGATCTCCTATCCACTTCGTCGCGCCTCCACCGCGGAGGTGGTCGCTGCCCTGCGCGGCATCGGCGTGGAAGTGTCCGAGACACCCGATCCCAGGTCCAATACAGAGCTGCTGCTTCTCACCGACCCCAAGTCCCTGTCCCTCCTGGTCGCATCGTTGGTAGACAACGCCCGAACCCACGGCGCCGACCGGGTGACGGTGAGTCTCTCGTTCACATCTGACCTGGCGCCGATGGCCGAGGTCGGTGAACAGCCGCAGAACGCCCTGTACATCACGGTCGCCGACGACGGCCCTGGAATCCCAGAGAACTTCGTCCCCCGTCTCTTCGAGAAGTTCGAGAAGTCCTCGTTCAGCTCGGGAACCGGCCTCGGGCTGTATTTGGGCCGGCTCATGGTCGAGGCCCTTCAGGGATCCCTGGCGGTGGAGACCGGGCCCGAAGGCAGCCGCTTCCGGGTCGCCATTCCGGTGATCGCATCCGTGGCGCGAGTGGACGCCGCATGAGACGTCTCGTCGTGGTCGTCGCCCTGCTGCTGAGCACTTCATGCTCACCTGGTGGCTCGGATGAAGCCCGATACGAACTCGGTGAGTTCTTCATCTCAGGGCCCAGCATTCTGACGGAGCAGGCGGGCAGCCTGACCGTGGAGAACACAGGGGAGTTTCCCCATACCCTCGTGGTGACCAGACCTGGAGGAGGGGTGGTCGCCGCCACCGAAGTGGTGCCGCCGGGCCAGACCCTAACCCTCGATCTGGACCTGGCCCCGGGGCCCTATCAATTCACCTGCCGGATCGTGGCCCAGGGCTCGGATGGCGGGCTCGTCGACCATTACGAGCGGGGCATGAACACCACGGTCTCCGTGGAGGGTTGAGGCGGGTCAACCGGTCTCCAACCCGACCCAGTCGATCCCCGCCGTGCCCGACTCGATGACGAGGCCGCCGGCGCCCGCGGTCCACTCTCTCAGCCGGTCGACATCGCCGGTCAGGATCACCTCGTCGATGTGAGCCTTGTTCCCCGGTTCCATCCGACCCGGGAGTTGGTCTTCGGGGACCTCCCACTGGACGAAGAACGGCAGAGCCTCGGCGAGCGCATGTTCGAGGCCGGCGAGACGCCAACGCAGGATCGACCCGTCCGGAGTCTCCCGACTCATCGACATCGCTTCCAGACCGAGGCGATCGCAGACTTCATCGATATCGTCGGTGCGAAGACACAGGGCGCGTGGGCTGGGCGGGTGTGACGCGTTGTCGGCGACCCAACTGCCGAAGGTGCTGCCGACGGCCTCCACCGGGTCGACCACGGCCACCAACTCCAGATATCCGTCACCCAAGGGCACGATCCTGTTGGCGGTTCCGTGGCCCGGGTGTCTTCCCCCCGAGTGTGATACCAGGCCGTACCTGTCGGACAGATACTCGCCGGCCCGGTCCAGGTCGGGGACGCAGAGCACGACATGATCGATGCGCAGGCTCACCGGGCAATCCTGGCACGAAAGGGCCTTAGACTCCTTGGCGTGAAGCGTTTCTCTCCCCTCATCGCCGTCGCAGCCCTCGTCGCCCTGGCACTGGCCGCGCTCAAGATGACAGAGGACAAGGAGCCATCCAGCACCTGGACGCCGGTTCGCCCGTCGTGAAGATCGGGGTCCTGGTGACCGGGGATGTCGCGGTGCGTGCCGCCCACTCCCTGGCAGCTCATCCCGGGATCGATGAGGTGGTGGTGATCGGACCGGCCCGTTCGAAGAGCTTTGCGGTGGTGCCGGACGCCGAAGGCTGTGACTACTTGGTGGGAACCGGCGAGCAAGCACCGGCGAGAGCCAGGGAAAACGGGGTCCCGCTGATTTGGGATGGGGAGCAGCTCCAACCGGGGGTGGCGGTCTACGGGGCCGGCCCACAAGGGCTCACGCTGGCCATGTCGTCGCGCGAGCCCGACCCGCAGCTGGTGGCGGTCGCACATCCCTCCCTCGAGGCCGGCAGTGACCAGCGCGCCCAGTTCCCCGCCCCGGTGGGGAGAACCGGAGTCTCCGACAGCATCTATGCCGGGCAGCGTCTCGCCACGGGCAGATCTCCGAACTCCTATGCGGCATGCCTGGCCATTGGCGGCGGACGCAACGTGACCATCATCGACCACGGGGCCTTCATGTCAGGCATATCCCTGGCAGCGGGTGTTGCCGTGGCCAACGGTGAGGGGAGGCCGGTCTGGGACGATGCCCTGGATTATCTGCATACCGTCACCGAGATGGGTCTGGTGATGGCCGAGGAGGACTGAGGAGTCTTGCCCCCCTCCCCCGGCTACGCCGGGTACTCCTCCCGGTCTCGGCCTTGCCCCCCTCCCCCGGGTACGCCGGCCGCCCCCTCCGTCTCGGCCTGCCGGCCGAGCCACCTCCCCCGTTCCGCTTCGCTCCACAGGGGAGGAAGCCCCCCGTAAACGGGGGGAGAAGCTCAGGAACGCGGTTCGCTGCCGACCGGCTCGGTCTCCTCGGTGGGGAGGTCGGCCTGGTCGTCGGGTGGGGTCACCCCATTGCCGGCCCGGTAGTCCGCCGGTGGGCGGAGAGCGGGCGGGATCGGGGCGGTCACGGGGTTGAGGGTTTCCTCGAGTACGACGACTTCGAGACCGCCGACGACGTCGGATACCAGGTTGTACACCACGGCTCCGGCCACCGTGAGCCCGGTCATAGCGATCCACCAGACCACCGAGCTGAACACAACGAACCTGAGGAACTGCTCGGTGTTGGCGAAGGGCTGGGATCCCTCGTCGACGAGGGTTATTTCCACCATGAAGTCGGTGATCTTCTGGGGGAGACCGGCACGCTCCAGGATCGACCAGAAGATGACGATCCCCAACACGATCGCAAGAGCCAAGACCGCCCAGATGAGGGTGGACACCTTGAGTGCGGTCCAAGGGTCTACTTTGCGGATTATGCGTCTGACACGACGAACGGTCGCCATATAGGGCTCCTGATCAAACTGGAAGTCTAAGGGATACCCGCACTAGTCCAACGTCAGCCGGGTCTGGTCCGGTTCCTCACTCGAGCTCCTCGGAGACTACCGCCACCGCGGAGAGCCGATTGTTCGCTCCGACATCGATGACCTTCACGCCCGTGGAGTCGCGCTTTTGACGGCTGATCTTCGAGACCGGGGTACGGATCCCGACCCCGGCCGAGGACACCAGGAAGACCTCGTCGTCCTTGCTCACGGCTCGGGCTGCGGCCAGCTCGCCTCGCACCCTGGTGATCTTGAAAGCCTTCACCCCGATACCGCCCCGCGTCTGCTTGCGAAACTCGCTCATCGCAGTCCGCTTGCCGTAGCCCCCCTCGGTCAATAGCAGCACCTCGTCGCCTTCGACGTTGGAAGCCATGGCCACCACCTCGTCCCCATCGCGCAGCTTGATGCCCCGCACACCCCGGGTGCCCCGGCCCATGCTCCGCAGGTCGGACTCGGCGAAGCGGATCCCCATCCCCTTCTTGGTGAAGATGAGGATGTCGTTCTTGCCGTTCGTGGTGCGGACCGAGACCAGTTCGTCCCCGTCGACCAGCCTGATCGCCACCAGGGTCTGGTTGCGGGAGTCGTACTCCTTGAACTCGGTCTTCTTGGCCTGGCCCTTGCGGGTCACCATCACCAGATAGCGGGCGGTCTCGTAATCGCGGGTGTCGATCACCGCCTGCACCACTTCGTCGGGGCCGATCGGAAGCACCGACTGGGCGAGCACCCCCTTGGCGGTACGGGACTGGCGGGGGATGGCGTGCGCCTTGACCCGATGTACCAGACCCTTGTTGGTGAAGAAGAGCAGATAGGCGTGGGCCGTGGTGTGCACCATGTGGGCGATGACATCGTCTTCCAGCACCTCGGCAGCCTTTATCCCCCGCCCACCCCGGGCCTGGGAGCGGTAGGTCGAGGCCGGCACGGACTTCACATATCCGTTCTGGGAGACGGTGATGATCACCTCGTCGTCGGCGATGAGGTCCTCGAGGCTGAGATCGCCTTCGTCGGGAATGAGCCGACTCCTCCGCGCCTCGGCGAAGGCCTCCCTGATCTCGGTGAGCTCATCTCTGATGATCCCCCACCGCCGCTTGGGGTCAGCGAGAACGGCGGACAATTCCTCGATCAGCTCGCGGAGCTCGGTGATCTCGACTCGCAGCTTGTCGACCTCGAGAGCGGTCAGCCGGCGCAGGGGCATGTCGAGAATGGCATTGGTCTGGATCTCGGAAAGGTCGAAACTCTCCATGAGGTTGGCGCGGGCGTCCGCGGTGTCGTCCGACCCCCGGATGATCTCGACGACCCGCTCGATGTTGTCGACGGCGACGATGAGCCCTTCCAGGATGTGGGCCCTGGCTTCTGCCTGGTCGAGACGGAACTGGGTGCGCCGGGTCACCACTTCCATCTGATGGTCGAGGTAGTACCCGATCATCCGGGCCAGGTCGAGAGTGAGCGGGATCCCGTCGACCAGGGACACCATGTTGTATGAGAAGCTGTCCTGAAGCGGGGTGTTCTTGTAGAGCTGGTTCAGCACCACCTGGGGGATGGCGTTCTGCTTGAGCTCGATCACCAGGCGTGTCCCCACCCGGTCGGACGACTCGTTGCGGGCGTCGGCGATGCCGACGAGCCTCTTGGCGTCGACCAACTCCCGGATCTTGGACATGATCCGCTCGATGGAGACCTGGTAGGGCAGCTCGGTGACCACTATGGCGGTGCGCCCCTGGCGCACCTCCTGGACGTCGCAGACCGCTCGGATCTTCACCGAACCCCTCCCCGTGGTCAGCGCGTCCCGGATCCCCGCCGTTCCCACCAGGAAGCCCCCGGTGGGGAAATCGGGGCCTTTGACGAATTGCAGCAACTCTTCCGAGCCGGCGTCGGGGTTGTCGATGGCGTGAAGGGCGGCGTCGATGACCTCGCCCAGGTTGTGGGGCGGGATGTTGGTGGCCATGCCCACCGCGATTCCCTGCGATCCGTTGACCAGGAGGTTCGGGAACCGGGCGGGGAGCACCGTGGGCTCGGTGAGCTCGCCCGCGTAGTTGTCGGTGAAGTCGACCGTGTCCTCGTTGATCCCCTCGAGGAGGTTCGTGGCCAGCTTGGTGAGACGGCACTCGGTGTAGCGCTGGGCGCCTGGAGGGTCGTCGATGGTCCCGAAGTTGCCCTGCGGATCGATGAGGAGGTGGCGCATGGAAAAGTCCTGGCCCATTCGCACCAAGGCGTCGTAGATGGCCTGGTCGCCGTGGGGGTGGTAGTTGCCCATCACGTCGCCGACCACCTTGGAGCACTTGCGATGCGCAGAGCCGGGGCCGATATTGTTCTCGAACATCGAGTAGATGATCCGCCGCTGCACCGGCTTGAGCCCGTCCCTGACGTCGGGGAGCGCCCGGGAGACGATCACCGACATGGCGTAGTCGATGAAGCTGGCCTCCATCTCTGAGGAGATCTCCACCTCCGGGTAGCGCATCGAGTCGGTCATCAGATGTCCAGGAACCTCACGTCGTCGGCGTTCTGCTGGATGAAGGCCTTTCGGGAGGGGACGTCGTCACCCATCAGCGTGGCGAAGGTCTCCTCGGCGCGGGCGGCGTCCTCCACCTCGACGCGGAGCAATGTCCTGGTCTCGGGGTTCATGGTGGTCTCCCACAGCTCCGAGGCGTTCATCTCGCCAAGACCCTTGAACCGGGTCGGCTTCTTATTCGGGTGCTCCTTGCGGAACTCCTCCCACTCCCTGTCGTCGGCCAGGTAATGGACCTGAGAGCCCACCTTGACTCGGTAGAGCGGGGGTTGGGCCACATAGACGTACCCGTGCTCGACGAGGGGACGCATATGACGGAAGAACAGAGTGAGGAGCAGGGTGCGGATGTGGGCCCCGTCGACATCGGCGTCGGCGAGGAGGACGACCTTGTGATAGCGGGCCTTCTCGATCTCGAACTCGTCGCCGATCCCGGTGCCGATGGCGGTGATGATGTCCTGGACCTCGCTGTTCTGGAGAGCCTTGGCCAGCCGGGCCTTCTCCACATTGAGAATCTTTCCCCTGATGGGGAGGATCGCCTGGATCTCGGAGTCGCGGGCAGACTTGGCGGGTCCGGCCGCGGACTTTCCCTCCACGATGAACAGCTCCGACTCACCGGGATCGCGGCTGGAGCAGTCGGCGAGCTTGTCGGGGAGGCCCCCCGACTCCAGGCCCGACTTGCGCCGGGTCAGCTCCCGCGCCTTGCGCGCCGCCTCGCGGGCCTTGGCTGCGTTGACCGACTTCTCCACGATGCGGCGGGCCTCCGGCGAGTACTTCTCCAGCCACACGGGGAGCTTGCGGTTGAGAGCCTTCTCCACATAGGAGCGGATCTCGGTATTCCCCAGCTTTGTCTTGGTCTGCCCCTCGAACTGAGGCTCTTTCACTCGCACCGAGATGACTGCGGTGAGGCCTTCGCGGACGTCCTCGCCGGTGAGATTCTCGTCCTTGTCCTTGAGCAGGTTCTTGGAACGCGCAAAGTCGTTGATCGCCTTGGTGAGCGCCTTGCGGAAGCCCTCTTCGTGGGTGCCGCCCTCATGGGTGTTGATGTTGTTGGCGAAGGAGAGAACCGACTCGTTGTATGCCGCGGTCCACTGCATGGCCACGTCGAGCTCGGCATCGTCGTCGACATCGTGGAGATCGATGATGTGCGGGTGGATGGGGTCCTTCTGCTTGTTGAGGTGGTTGACGAAATCAACGAGACCGCCCTTGTAGTGGAAGCTGTCGGTGCGCTCCTCCTCACCGCGCTGGTCGGTGAGTGTGATCTGGAGCCCCCTGTTGAGGAAGGCGGTCTCCCGGAGACGGGAAGCGACGATGTCGTAGTCGAAATCGGTGGTCTCGGTAAAGACCGCGGGGCTGGGCCAGAAGCGGATGGTGGTACCGCTCTTCTTCACGCCCTTCACCCTCTTCGGTTCCTTGGTCTTCGGGGCGCCGTCGTTGAACTCCTGGCTGTAGAGCTGGCCGTCCCGTCGAACCTCGGCCTCGAGCTTGGCAGAGAGGGCGTTGACCACCGAGACGCCTACGCCGTGTAGACCGCCGGAGACGGTGTAGGCACCTTGCTCGAACTTCCCCCCGGAGTGGAGCGTGGTGAGGACGGTGGTGAGTGCGGACCGCTTGGTCTTGTCGTGCCGGTCGACCGGTATGCCCCGGCCGTCGTCGACGACCTCGACACCTCCGTCGGCGAGAAGGGCCACCGAGATCTTGGTGCAATGACCAGCCATGGCTTCGTCGACCGAGTTGTCGACGACCTCCCAAATGAGATGATGGAGGCCCCGGGGACCGGTGGTCCCTATGTACATGCCGGGCCGGCGCCGCACCGCCTCGAGCCCCTCGAGGACGGTGATGTCCCGTGCCTGGTAACTGTCGCGGGTGGCCGTCACGAGCCTCCTCTCCTCTGAGCTACTGGGTGACCTGGAAGAGAAAATGGGCCACTCTCGGCGCCAACTTTCACACATGTCATTTTACCTGCCGGACCCGACAGAAACGAATTCATCCGGTCATGATCTCCCAGGTGGGCGTACGTCTATCGCTTCGATGACTCCCTGCCCCACACGTGAGGAGATGGCTTCGAGAAGATCGGGAGTCCCGTAGCGGAGAAAGGCCACCATGGAAGGGCTGGCCGCCTCCACCACGAGCGTCTTTCCTCGCACTCCGACCGGCTTGGATCGTTGCGGCCAAGGGCTGGGGGCCAGGGTCTCCCACTCCGAGTTGATGATCGCCATGATGCGCGGGTCGGCAAAGCCCAACTTGGCGAATACCTGGTTGAGGGTGTCGGACAATGGCTCCAGCTCGTCCTTGCTCATGACGGGTGACGACCTCCCTCCGACCCCCCGAACGTCAACCCGCCGAGCTCGACCTGCCACACGGACCCCGGCACCGGGACCTCGTCGGGGCGGGCGGAGGTGATCACGGTCTGAGCCGCGGCGGGTAGCGCCTTGGTCAGAGCCGCGGCTCGCTCGGGGTCGAGCTCGGAGAAGACGTCGTCGAGGAGCAGCACCGGCGGCTCACCCAACACCTCGGCGACGGCGCGATGGGCCGCGAGCTTGATGGCCAGCGCGAGGCTCCGCTGCTCCCCCTGACTGGAGTGAGTTCGGGAATCGCGCCCCTCGATGGAGAGCACCGGATCGTCTCGGTGGGGACCGACGGTCGTCACCCTTCGTTGATAATCCCCTGCCCGAGCTGTGACAAGGGCCTCGGCGAGGAGATCGGCGTACTCGGCGGCGGAGCGGTCCGTCCTGATGCCGGAACCCCAAGAAGCCTCGTAGCCGAGACCTGCCCCATCCTCGTCACCGGAGATCTCCCGGTAGGCATCGTCGAGAAGGGGGGCGAGCCGGTCGATCACCCGGGCTCGGCGGACCAGCACTCTTCCCCCGGCCTGGGACAGGCGGGAATCCCACACGGCGAGGGTGGCGTCGTCGCGGCCGCCGCCCTTGAGGAAGGCGTTGCGCTGACGGACCGCCCGCTCGTACTCGGCCTGATCGAGATGAGCCGCCGGCCAGAGTTGCACCGCGATCTCGTCGAGTATGTCGCGCCGATGTGCAGGGCCTCGCTTCACGAGATCGAGGTCGTCGGGGAGAAAGGCGATCACCCGGAGCACACCGAGGAGATCGGCGTTGCGCCGGAGACGGGTCTTGTCCACCTGGGTCCGGCGTGGGTGGTCCTCCGAGATCTCGATCTCGATGAGACGCTGCCGTTCGTCCGAGGACACGCCGGAGCGGATCACGGCGCTGGACTCACCTTCCGAGATCAATGCGGAGTCCGGCGCACCCCGAAACGACCGGAGGGTGGCGAGATAGGAGATCGCTTCAAGCAGGTTGGTCTTCCCGGCGCCGTTGGGACCGACCAACAGGTTGACCCCCGGGGCCGGGCCCCACTCCAGGGTTTGGTATGACCTGAAATGTGACAGCGTGAGCCAGTCGACCTGCAATTCAGACCCGGACGGGCATCAGGAGATAGAGAAACTCGTCGTCCTCGCCACCGTCGATCACCGAGGGCTTGAAGGAGTCGATGACCTGAATCCTGATCTTCTCGCCGGGGATAGCACTCACACCATCCTGGAGATATCGGGGGTTGAAGGCGATGGAGACCTCGTCCTCGGCTCCGGAGAACTCCCCCGATAGATGCTCGGTCTCGCCACCAACGTCCTGTCTGCTCACCTGGACCTCGACCCCACCCTCCATGAGCTTGAGACGGACCGGGATGTGGTCCTCGGCGACCAGGGTGACCCGGCCGAGGGCCTCGAGCAAGTCTTCCTTGTCCAGGACCACCTGGTTGGGGTAGCTCTCGGGAAGTAGCGACCGGTACTTGGGGAAGTTGCCGTCGATGAGGCGGAGACGGAGTATCCCGCGATCTGAGCTGAACACCGCCTCACGGTCGCGCAGTTGCGCTGTGACTTTCGGGGCGCCCACCGTCCTTGGAAGCTCACGCAGGCCCCGCGCCGGCACCAGACCGGTGCCCTCGAGCCCGATCCCTTTCAGATCTCGTTTGGCCAGCCGGTAGGAATCGGTGGCCACCATCCTCAAACCCTCGTCGGAAGTCTCGAAGAGGACCCCGGTGAGGATCGGCCGGGCTCCATCCCCGGACGCCGCCACAGTCACCTGGGCGATCGCCTCGGCGAAGGTCTCCCCATCGACCTCGACTCCGTCAGAAATCACATCCTCCTGGGTGGGGAAGTCCTCGACCGACAGCGGTCGGAGGGTGAAACGCGGCCCGTTGCCCTCGACCACGATGTCGGTGTCGGTAGCTCCGATGGTGACCTCCCCCACGGGCATCTTCCGCACCGCCTCCGAGATCAGCCGGCCGGGGATCACGGCGCGGCCCTCCTCGATCACCTCCACCTCGGCCTGGGTGCGCACCGTCATGTCGAGGTCGGTGCCGGTGACCCGGAGTGTGTTACCCGAGACTTCGCAGAGCAATCCCTGCAAGACCGGCAGCGCGGCCCTGGTGCCCACGGCTCGGTTGGCTCGGGTGAGCACGTCGGCCAGGTCGTCACGCTGGGCTCGGATTCTCACAGGCTGGGGTCCCTTCTTCTCTTGCTATCAAAGTTCATTTCAAAGGTTATTAGTCGTAGTAGGGGGTTGTGTAGATGTTGATTACCGGGCTTCGGTCAACCGCTGGTTGGCGAACGGGTTGGGGAAAGGGTTGTTGATCAAAAGGGGAAAAGCAGGGAGCATTTGGGGAGAACTCACGACCCTGTGGAAACGACACCACCTTTCCTCAGGTCCTGTGTGAGCTGATTCACACGGTCGAACACGGCCCGGTCGGATCGGAGGATGCGCTTCACCTTCTCCACCGAGTGGAGGACCGTGGTGTGATCCCGGTTGAAGTGCTCGCCGATCTTGGGGAGGGACAGGTCGGTTAGCTCCCGGCACAGGTACATCGCCACTTGCCGGCAGAGCACCAGAGGCTGGCGACGGCTGGCACTGAGCACGTCGTCGACGGAGAACCCGAAAGAGGCGGCGGTGTTCCGGATGATGGTTTCCGGGCCCAGGGGAGCCACCTCCTCGGCGGTGACGATGTCACGGAGGACTCGCTCCGCGGTCTCCAGGTCGATGTCCCGCCGGTTGAGGGCCGACCAGGCGGTGACCCTGGTGAGGGCGCCCTCCAGCTCGCGGATGTTGTCGGAGACCAGCCCGGCGATGTACTCCAGAACGGGAAGTGGGACCGGGCGAGGGGCGAACTCGGCGTTCCGTTTGAGGATGGCGAGGCGGGTCTCCACGTCCGGGGGTTGGATGTCGGTGAGCAGCCCCCATTCGAATCGGCTGCGCAGCCGGTCCTCGAGAGAGGAGAGATTGCGGGGATGGCGGTCCGAGCTGATCACCATCTGCTTGCCCGACTCGTACAGGGAGTTGAAGGTGTGGAAGAACTCTTCGAGGATCTGTTCCTTGCCCTCGAAGAACTGGACGTCGTCAAGGAGCAGGATGTCGGCGCTGCGATATCGGTGCTTGAAGTCGTCGGGACGCTTGCGGCGGATGCAGTCGATGAAGTCGTTGAGGAAGTTCTCCGAGGACACGTAACGGACCTCGAGATCGGGATACATCTCCAGGGCCTGGTGACCCACGGCGTTGAGGAGGTGGGTCTTGCCCAGACCGGCTCCCCCGTAGATGAACAGTGGGTTGTAATGGGCCCCGGGTTGTTCGGCGACGGCCATGGCTGCGGCCCAGGCGAAGCGGTTGGACTGGCCCACGACGAAACTCTCGAAGCGGTACCGGTAGATGAGGTTGGTGTCGGGACCGGTGGTCTCCACCCGGGTTCCGGGGATCTCGCGCGAAGGAGCGGCCTCCCCCTCGGATGCCGGCAAGGAATCGGCGGGCGGGGTCTCCCTGACCCGGAATGCCGGAGTGGCCTGCTCGCCGAAGACGGTGTGGTAGGCAGCCTGGAGTTGATCCCCGTGCTTGTCCTGCACCCAGCGCAGGTGAAACTCCGAGGGGGCCACCAGGACCAGGGCGTCCCCATCGAAGACACCGTCGAGTCGAGAGAGCCAGGTGTCCCAGTTCGATTGGGAGACGTCCTGACGGAGGGCGTCACGGAAGTTGGTCCACCGGTCGACGTGTCGCTCTGGCTGTGTCAATTGGTTCCTCCACCTGGGCTGCTCGCTTGTCCACAGAACCGTCCACATCTGTGGAAAGCCCTGTGAAAATCGTCCCCGGGGAATCATTCACCTGTCATTCCCCGGAAGCGGATCCCGTCGGGGGGAAGTGACCACGCTCCCAGGTCGAGTGTGACGAGTATCGGAGGGTCTCCCGCCGGTCGTCAAGAGCGCGAGAATCGCGGTTGTGGAAGCATGGCTCCGGGGCTTTCCACAACGAACGACCTCTTAGAATCAGTTTTTTCCAAATGGTGGGAGGCGATCGAGACCCCAACGGGCTCCGAATCGGGTCTTTGGTTCTTTTCGCGTCCTTCGTCGACTTTTCGCGAATGAGGGTCGTCTCCGCCACGTAGCGTCCGCCGGCGGGCTTTGACTAGCCTCCAGCCGATTCGTAACCTGAGTCTTTCCCCAGGAAGCATCCATGAAGAGGACCTATCAGCCCAAAGTTCGCCGACGACAACGTCGTCACGGCTTCAGACATCGCATGCGCACCCGCGCCGGTCGCGCCATCATCAAGGCGCGTCGCAACAAGGGGCGGAAGCGCCTCGCCGTCTGATTCCGAAACACTCAGATTCACCCGGGACTTTCGTAGAGTCCTACGCACCGGGAACCGGAGCCGCCAAGGCCCCATCGTCGTGGTCCGGTCCCAAGGCCGGCCCGGGCCGCCCCGGGTGGGGCTCGTCGTGTCCCGGGGTGTTGGAACAGCGGTGCGCCGCAACCGGTTGAAACGACGGCTCCGTCATGCGGTGCGCGCCCTAGAACTCGAGCCAGACATGGATTATGTGATCATCGCCAACCCCCATGCCGCCGAAGCACCGCATCTGATGCAACTCTTGCAGCGCGCCGTCGATGGACTGGGGACGAGATGATTTGGCTCCTCCCTCGGCGCATCGCCGTCGCGATGATCACTATCTACCAGAAACTGGTAAGTCCTCGGCTGGGTGCCAACTGTCGCTATCGCCCCACCTGCTCCGCCTATGCCGCCGAGGCGGTGGAACGCTTCGGGGTGATCAAGGGCGGATTCTTGGGGCTGCGTCGGTTGGGGCGATGTCACCCGCTCCGGTCCGGAGGATATGACCCCGTCCCCGACAAGCTGCGGGTGGAGTGATGGGCCAAATCTTCGATGCCATCAAGGAGGGACTGGGGGCCACCCTCGCCTACCTGTTCGACGTGCTGGTCACCGTGGTTCCGGAGGGGTGGGCTTACGGGCTGGCCATCATCTTGTTGACCATCCTGATCAATATCGTGGTCTTCCCACTCACGTTGAAACAGACCAGGGCGACCCGGGCTTTCACCGCCCTGCAACCCCAGATCAAGAAGATCCAGGAGGAGCACAAGGACGACCCCCAGGAGATGCAACGTCAGTTGATGGCGGCGCAGAGGGAAGCCGGGGCCACCCCCGGAGGGTGTCTAGTCCCCCTTCTGGTCCAAATGCCCATCTGGTTCGCCCTCTTCCAATTGTTGAGAGCCCCTCTCGATTACATAAGTGAGCAAACCGCGCTGGGGCAGTCGATCGCCGCCGACTCCGTGGTGTTTCTCGGGATGAAACTGGGTGAGTCGCCATCGCTGGCAGTGCAGGTCGGCCTGGGTCACGCCATTCCCTACCTGGTCATGATCGGTCTGATGGTCGCCACTCAGTACATCCAGCAATGGCACTCGACGTATGGCCAGGAGCGACCGAATCAGAAAGGGGCGGGGGCCCAACAGGCAATCACCAAGATCATGCCTCTGTTCATCGGGTTTATTTCCTGGTCCTTCCCCGCCGGTCTGATTCTCTATTGGGCCACTTCCAATTTGTTCCGGCTCGGACAGCAGTTCCTCATTTTCAAGATCGACGGTCGTCCCACCCTTCCAGGTACGGCCGAGGTCAAGGAGCCCGAGAAAGACTCGGATGGCGACGAAGCGCCCGGCAAGCCGCAGCCGGGCGCGGTCAAGAAGCGCCGTCGGCGCAGGAGGAGGTAGGTGTGGAGTACGTGGAGATAAGGGCGAAGACGGTCGATCTGGCCGTGGAGGCCGCCATGGTGGAATTGGGAGTGGATGACCCCGAGGAGCTGGCGGTGGAGATCGTCTCCGAACCGGTCAAGGGGTTTCTCGGTCTCGGGGGGGAAGATGCCGTGGTCAGGGTGCGACGTCATCAGAAAACCCGGCAAAGAGGGGGTCGCGGGGGAAAAAGACCCGACAATCGCCGTCGTCAGAGTGGCCAACGCGACCAGAATGGGAGACAGGACCAGCAGCATCGTAAGCAACAACGACGCACCGACGACAAGAAGAAGCCACGAGCGAAGAGACCGGAGAAGAAAGAGTTGGAGGACGACCGCCCGCAGTTGAGTCTGGATGACCAGGCCCGTATCGCCCGAGAGTTTCTCGAGGGGCTCCTCGACGCGTATGGGCTGGAGGGCGATGTCACCTCCAACCTCGACGACGATGTCGTGGTGGCAAATGTCGAGGGGGAACAGACAGAGGCCCTGGTCGGGGTGCGAGGCTCGGTACGTTCGGCGATTCACGAGCTCACCAGGACCGTGATCCAGCGTGATACCCGTGATTCCGCCCGTCTGCGTCTCGACATCGCCGGGTACGGGGAGCGGAGACGTCAGGCCCTCTCTATCTATGCCGATCAACTCATCGACCAGCTCATGGATGAGGGTGGGGAGATAATGCTGGAGCCGATGGGTCCTGCTGACCGCAAGGTGATCCACGATGCCGCCGCCGCCCGTGATGGAGTGGCTTCTTATTCGGAAGGCGAGCCTCCCCGCCGCTATGTGGTGTTGTCAGTGACGGCTTCCGGGCGCTCCGAGGAGGAGTAGAGACCGACCGCGCGGTGAAAGCCAGACCACCGGGTTTCACGTGAAACCTGAAATATGGCATCAGGTGGCTACTGCGGTAGGACGAAGCCTTTCCCCAGCTCAGATTGACATTCTCGTCACTTTTCGGTTGTGGCTTGCTGAGGAGGCCATCCCCGCCGGGGCCTTGGGTCCAGCGGAGAGGGACCGAATCGACGACCGTCATATCGCCGATTCCCTGCTTTTTCTCCACGGCTGGTGTCGAGACGAGGGGCCCGAGACCATCTGGGATCTGGGATCTGGGGCGGGGTTGCCCGGCATCCCTCTTGCCGTGCTCTTGCCTGACACCAGGATGCGACTGGTCGATCGCTCCCGGAGTCGCAGTGTCTTGCTGCGACGGGGAGTGCGGGTGCTCGGTCTGGACAATGTCGAGGTCGAGGAAAGCGATGTCGAGGATCTCACCGGGACCACGTCCATGATCGTATCTCGGGCCAGTTTGGACCCAGTTCGCTTGTCTCCGGTGGTGAGAGATCACCTGGCGTCGGGTGGGGTGGCAGTGGCCGGCGGTTCGTGGGTGAGCCGGCCGAGGGAGGTCCCGCTCGGTTGGGAGGTCAAAGAAATCCCCGCGGATTCGCTTGACCGATCGATTTGGCTTCTTATCATGCGCGGCTAGATGTCCAAACCCATCGTGGTGGCGCTGGCCAATCAGAAGGGCGGGGTCGGCAAGTCGACGACTGCCATCAATCTCGCCGCATCATTGGCATTTCAAGGTCAAAGGGTTTTGCTCATCGATCTCGATCCCCAGGGGAACGCATCCTCCGGGTTGGGTATTGATCGCTCGGCGATAGACGTCTCCATATACGACGTTCTTCTCAAGGAATCCACCCTGGATGAGGCGATCGAGCCCACCGCGGTGCGAAATCTGTTCGTGGTCCCGGCCACGATCGATCTCGCCGGGGCCGAAATCGAGTTGGTCTCATTGTTTTCACGTGAAACACGTCTCAGAAACGCCATCGAGGGCACCGATACCGAGTTCGACGTGATTCTCATCGATTGCCCCCCCTCCCTGGGGCTGCTCACGGTCAACGCGCTGACCGCCGCTCGAGAGGTGATCATTCCCATTCAGTGCGAGTACTACGCCTTGGAAGGTCTTTCCCAGTTGCTGAAGAATGTCGATCTCGTCACCTCTAATCTGAACCCCAAGTTGAAGGTGAGCGGTGTCATCCTCACCATGTATGACGGTCGGACCAAGCTCTCCAAGGAGGTGGCTGAGCAGGTGCGTGATTACTTCGCCGAGCTCACCTTCGACACTGTCATCCCCAGATCTGTGCGGATCTCCGAGGCACCGTCCTATGGCGAACCACTGCAAACCCTGGACCCGATGAGCCGCGGGGCCATCGCCTATCGGAATCTGGGACGGGAGTTCATCAAGCGCCACGATCTGAGTGAGGAGAAGAGTTGAGCCCGAGAAAAGCCGGTTTGGGTCGCGGTCTGGAAGCACTAATCCCCACTGTCGCCTCCGGCGAGACCCCCGAGTTCCTCCAGGTGCGGGTGGACGAGATCGAGCCCAACCCCCAGCAACCCCGGAGTCGCTTCGACGAGGAGAGGCTCGACGAGTTGTCCGCCTCGATCCGGGAGGTGGGTGTGCTGCAACCGGTAATAGTGACCAGCGGGGAAGAAGGTTATGTGCTCATCGCCGGGGAGCGTCGATGGCGTGCTGCCCAGCGCGCCGGTTTGGAGACCATCCCCGCGGTGGTCCGGGAGACCGCTGCCGACGACACCCTGATCGAAGCTCTGGTGGAGAACGTGCAGCGGCAGGACCTGACTCCACTGGAAGAGGCGCATGCCTATCGGCAGCTTCTGGAAAATTATGGAATGACACAGGACCAGGTGGCGGATCGTGTCGGCAAGTCTCGACCCGCGGTGTCAAACACCCTTCGTCTTCTCCAGCTCCCCGGCCCGGTGCAGACCATGGTCGACTCCGGGGCGCTCACCGCCGGTCACGCAAGGGCCCTCCTCGGTCTCGACGACAAGAAGTACGCCATCCACCTGGCCGAGAAGGCGGCGTCCGAAGGATGGAGCGTCCGGCAGGTGGAGGCCGCGGTGCGGACTCGCCGCGAAATGGAGGATCCAGCAGATACCAAGCCACGGGTACGGCAACTGCGCCCTGTCGAGCTGATCGAGTTGGAGAAGAGACTCGGCGACCATCTGGACGCCAAGGTGAAGATCAGCTATCGCAACGAGAAGGGAAAGGTCGAGATCCGGTTTGGCTCGATTGCGGAGCTGGAGAGGATCTACCGAGTCATCTCATAGCGGCCGCGGCGGAGAAGAAGCGGGCGATGCCGGTGGCGACGGCATAGCCGGTCTTCTCGTCGAGTGAGGACCTGGAGACTACCGCCGCCGGAGCCCTGGTCTCCTTGAGCATGGCGTTTGCCCGACCTTCGACGTGCGACCCGAGGCATGAGGCAATGGCCCGGGCCAGTTCCTCTCCTGCAGCGGACGTCGATCGCTCGGATGCGAAGTAGTAGACGCTGTCATTGTCCCCCAACTGAAAGGTCACGATGAGGTCCGATCCCATCCGGTTGGCTCGTCGGGCCCTCACCCGTTCGGGGAGTTGGGTGTCCTGGCTTCGCGACATCATGGGCAGGCCTCCAGCCTCCTGAATGGCCAACGCCGCGGCCGTCGCCGCCTCCCAGGCAGCCTTGGCTTCGGAGGCGTCCCTGCAGCCGGCGTCGAGATAGACGCGGGCACCGGCGACGGTGTCGGGGAGCATCCGCATCCATTCCCGTTCCCTGATTGCATACCTACTCTCCTTCATCTCGCCACGGCTGACAAGATGCAGCTCGGTGACCACTTCAGGACCGACTTTTCCATCTTCTGCCAAGAAGCGGTTGTGTTCGAAATCGATGACGGCCCGCTCGGTGTCGGGGCCGAAGATGCCGTCCACCTTCCCCGAATCGAAGCCCAAGGAGTTGAGACGACTCTGGAGCTCGGCGACATCCTCACCCCTGATCATCGGGCGTCTCATGAAGAGAAGACGGTCGCCCAGGCGGTATCCGGCTTCGTAGAGGACCCGCCAGGTGTCCGGCCCGACGATGCCGTCGGGTTCGAGGCCCTTGGCCTTCTGGAACCCGGCCACCGCCTGCCGGGTCCCCTCGGCGAACTCCGCCCGCTCGTCGGCCGAGGGATCGAAGCCGAGAGCAGCGAGGCGATCCTGGATGTCCCGCACTGCGGGGCCCTGATCGCCAACCTGGTAGAGACGCATCCTCCAGACCTTAAAGAGAGGGGGCGGCTCGGAACGCCCGTTCGAGGCTCAGGCCGTGTACTCGGCGAGCTCCTGGAGGAGGCGATGCTTGGGGGCGGCACCCACGATGCGCTTCTTCTCGACGCCATCCTTGAAGAGGATGAGGGTGGGGATGCTCATTACGTCGTGGGCCGCGGCGGCGTCGGGATTGTGATCCACGTTGAGCTTCCCGATCGTGAAGCCGTCGTGCTCTTCGGCGATCTCCTCGAGGACCGGGGCGATCACCTTGCAGGGCCCGCACCACTCGGCCCAGAAGTCGACCAGGATCGGGGTCTCCCCACTGATCGCTTTGTCGAAGTCGCTCTGGTTGAGGGTGACGATCTCTGCCATTTCGTGTCTCCTTGCTTGCTGGTCGATCTGACCTATTCCTGGGCGGCCAGCCACCTCTCCGCGTCGATGGCGGCGCGGCTCCCGGTGCCGGCGGCGGTCACTGCCTGACGGTAGACGTGGTCGGCCACATCTCCGGCGGCGAACACGCCGTCCACCGAAGTGAATGTGGACATGCCGTCGCGGAGGAGGATGTAGCCGTTGGGGTCGAGGTCGAGCTCGCCGACGAACAAGTCGGTGCTGGGCTTGTGACCGATGGCGACGAAGAGGCCGTCGACGGCCAGCTGGTGGCTCTCACCGCTCTCCGTGCTCTCCAGCGTTACCGCGGTGACTTTGTCGTCACCGTGGATCTCGGTGACGATGGTGTTCCAGGCGAACTCGATCTTCTCATGAGCCATTGCCCTGTTCGCC
>Ga0299913_10001061_pt1 | contig 19397 bp, 15 predicted proteins | sample RVTome_9_FD_201360 | JGI IMG/M metagenome (GOLD analysis project Ga0299913, IMG submission 201360) | Soil microbial communities from uranium-contaminated site in the Upper Colorado River Basin, Wyoming, United States - RVT155D38 (version 2) ... | reverse complement strand
GTGGCTGCCGCCCGCGATCGCGAACACCCGCTCTCCCTTCGCCAGCAGGTCGAGGATGACGGCGACCGCGTGCTCGTCGCGCACCTCGTTCACGCGGTTCGCGATGTGCTGGAGCCGGGTGGGCTGCTCGCTCGGGTGGACGGCTTCGGGGGGCAGGGTGCGCCAGTCGCCGAGACCAGGGAACCGCTCGCGCCACACCACGTCCAGCCGCGCGAGGTCGGGCACGTGTTCCCGTCCGAGGCCCTCGCGGCCGGCGCGCTTGCCGAGGAGGTGTTCGGCCAGGGCGTCCCGCTTCTCCGCCGCCGTCCCGTCACGCTCCGACAGGTAGACGCGGAGGGTGTAGAAGACGATCACGTCCTCGACGGTGAACTCGCGCTTCAGCGTTTCCACCTCGACGGCCCACGACGGCTCGAGCGTGTACACGGGGATGTCGTCCCGTCGCCCGAGCTCTCCTGCGATCGCGAACTCGCCGTGCATCCCGACGCCGTCGCCGAGCGCGCCGAAGTAGAATCCCAGGCGGTTCTCGGTCACGGCGACGGTCGGCCCGAACTCGTCCCACAGCTCGCGCATCTCCGCGATCTGCGGGTTGTCGGGGTCGATGGTGTGCCACGAGCCGTAGTAGAGGAGGGCGGACCCGGTGCCGGCGGACGGGTCCGACGGTCCGAGCGCCAGCACGTAGGGCCAGCTCTTCCCCTCCATGTGCGTGTTGTGCTCCGCCATGGTCCGGAAGGGCACCGCGAACCGGGGTTGCTCCGCCGGATCGTGGTAAGGCAGCTCTCCCCAGCGGGGCCGCATGACGAGCAGGGTGAGCGCGCCCAGCCCGAGGAACCCGAGGGCGAGCGCGCTGAACGTGACGGATCGAGGAAGGCTCATCTCCAGAATGCTCCACGTTCGAGCGTCGGGCCGGCGGCCGCGGCTCGGCCCTCCTGGACCGTCGCTGACGGGCTACCAGACGCCAGGAGGGCGGAGGAGGTTTCAGCGGAGCCATCGTTCGGGTATTCACGGTGCGCCGACATGCCTAGCTTTCAGCGCATGGAGACACAGCCCGGCACGCCGGTGCCACCCGATCCCGAACCCCTGCCGGCCCACCTGAAGGACCTCTTCCGCGAGTATTACCCGGACGTGGACCTCGACCGGGTGCGCGTCCACGACACTCTTCCGTGGATCGCGCGGTTCGCTCCGATCTCCTTACGGGCGATGGCGCTTGGGAGAAACATCTACTTCGACGACAACTTCGATCCGTTCTCAGCCGACGGCATCGCCACGATCGGGCACGAGCTCGTTCACGTCTCGCAGTGGCATCGCACGGGCGGCCTCGTCCTGGGACCCGTCAGCTTTGCGATCGTGTATGTTTGGGAGTACGCCCTCAACCGGCTCCGCGGCATGAGCAGGTACGACGCGTACAGAGCCATTCGTTTCGAACGGGAAGCAGAGCGCTTTGAACGGTCGATCAGAAGCACGCTCGGCGGTGCCCCCGCAACGGGCCGCCTGGAGGGGCAGAGGTAGCATTCCCATGACGAGACATCCGAGATATTCCGCCGTCGGCGCCGCCGTGGCCGCGCTCGCGGTTTTCGTTGCCTGCTCGGGCGGGGAGGAGCCCGATTCGATGCGGCCCGATTCCGTGGCGACCGATACCGCGGCGACCGACGCCGCGGCGGCCCCGCCCGAAGTGCCCGCCGACATCCGGGCGCACATCGAGGCGCACGCTGATCTCATCCGGCTCGAGTCGCCGAAACCCCTGGCGGTGGTCGAGAGCCCGCTCGCGATCACGGGCCGGGCGCGCGGCGCCTGGTACTTCGAGGCCTCGCTTCCCGTGGTCCTCGTGAACTGGGACGGTCTGATCATCGCCGAGGGTTACGTAACGGCCGAAGGCGATTGGATGACCGAGGAGTTCGTCCCCTTCAGCGGCAGCCTCGAGTTCGAGACACCGGTGCACGGCGAGCGTGGGGCGCTCATCCTGCGGAAGAACAACGCGTCGGGTCTGCCCGAGCACGACGCGGCGCTCGAGGTGCCCGTCCGGTTCGACGTGGATTGAGTGATGCGGGAGAGTTAAGGAAGGGTTGCAGGTAGCGAAGGAGGCGAGCCGCTAAGACCTCGCCGCCTCACGGCAGCCACGGCCGGCCCGCCTCGCCCAGCTTCGCGCCCTCGGCTTCGAAGCGTTCGCGGCGCCTGTTCGACCTCATCGACCAGACGCTCGACCGGACCCGCCTCGAGTTGCGCGAGGTGCTCGGCACGGGCGGCGCGGCCGTACTCGAGGACGAGGGCCTGCACACGTTCGTCGAGATCGAGGCGAACCCCGATCGGATCGACCGCCTGCGGACGGGGTTGATGTCCCTGCTCGACGGCCTGCGCGAGGACGAATCGCCGGCTGAATCACCGGGCGAGGAAGCGCTGGCCGAGGAAACGCCGGGCGACCAGCGGCGCTATCGCTTGACGATCGCGCTGTTTCCGTTGGCAGGAGAGGCGAAGGACTGATGACCCACGACAGGTAGGTCGCACATCACGCGCAGGTGGGGGCGCCCTCGGTGTGCGTTACAACCCCGCCCGCGCCATCAGCCGCTCGAACCGCGGGTCGGCGCGCAGCGAGTCGCCCATGAAGTCGGTCCGGAGGCGGGCGATCGAGGAAGGGTCGGACTCGAACGCCCGGTCGAGGTACTCGAAGGCGACGTCCCTCTCTCCGAGCTCTCCATAGACGAGCGCGATCTCCTTCAACAGGTCGCCGCCCTCCTCGGGGACGCGCGCGACGCTCTCAAGCGCGTCAGCGTCGCGGCCGACCCTGGCGTAGGCCCAGGCGACGATCGAGTGTACGTACGGGTCGTCGGGATCGATGGCCCGCGCGCGCTCCAGCATCCCGATTCCTTCTTCCGCGCGACCGCTCGTGACCAGCGCCGCGCCGGCCCAGTAGAGCGCATCCTCGTTCTGCGGCTCCAGCTCGAGGATGTATCGCAGCTCCTTCAGTGCCACGTCTTCGTCACCCTCGAGAAGGTAGAGCCCTACGGCGAGGCGCATTCGCGATCGGATCGACAGTGGATCGAGCTGCACGGCCCGGCGGAAGGCGGCGATCGCCTCGACGTTCCGCTGCCCGATGGAAAGGATGTCGCCGTACTCGGTGTAGGCTTCGGCGAGCCCCGGCTCCTTCTCGATCGCGGTCAGAAAGTCTCGCTCGGCTGCCTCGAAGTCGAGGTCGAGGTAATGGACCCACGCGCGGAGCACGTAGGCCACGGCGAGGTTCGGATCCAGCTCCAGCGCCCGCGCCACATATTCCGACACCCGGCCCCGCGCCTCCGAAGGGGTGATGTATCCGTCGACGTGGTAACGGTTGTACGTCTGCCCGAGCCCCGCCCAGGCGGCCGCGAACGTGGAGTCGATCGCGAGCGCCTGGCGGTAGTGCTCCATGGCGCGCTCGAGACCCTCGCGGCTGCTCCCGTGACGCTCGTACTCGAAGAGCCCCTTCGCGTAAAGGTCGTACGCCTCGAGGCTCTCCGTCCCGTGGGCGTCGAGGCGCTCCCCGACGCCCGGGGCGAGCGTCGCCTGGAGTGCTCCGGCGATCTCCCGGGCCATGTCGCCCTGGATGGCGAACACGTTCCCGGCCGTCAGCTCGGCGTCGTACGCTTCCGCCCACAGGTGGCGGTCGGTCTCCGCCTCGATGAGCTGCGCGTTCACGCGGATGCGATCCTCCGAGCGCTGCACGCCGCCCTCAAGGACGGTCGCGACGCCGAGCTCCCTCGCGATCTCGGGGATGGTCATCTGCGTGTCCCGGTACTTCATCACCGACGTGCGGGAGATCACGGTGAGCGCGCCGATCTTCGAGAGCTGCGTCAGCACGTCGTCGTGGATGCCCGCGACGAACGCGAGGCTCTGCTCGTCGGTCGCCACTGTGGTGAAGGGAAGGACGGCGACGGACCGGCCGTCCGGAGCACCGTCCACCGCCTCCGACGCGGCCGTGCTGGCGTCGCCGAGGGAGGATTCGGAACCGATCAGCAGCCAGCCCGTGGCCACGACGCCCCAGAGCGCGAAGGCGGCGACGCCGCCGAGGATGGCGTTGCGCCAGGTGAACACGGAATGGCCCGCGGGCCGGCCGCCGTCGTCGGTCGCCGGCGGGGATCCGGCCGGGGCGGTGCCCAGTGCGCCCTCCTGCACGAACGCCGTCGCGACGACGATCGGCAGGCCGATGATGAACAGGACCACGGCCATCGCTGGGAACCAGTCGGGAAGTCCGAGGCCTTCGGTGAGCGTCTGGATGGCCTCGAAGCCGAGCCACGAGCCAGCCACGTAGATGCCGACGACCTGCCAGAGGGAGCGGCGGTGGATCTCGTGGATCAGTTTCTTCAATTGAGTCATCCGGACAGGGAAGGCCGACACCCAGGGGGGAATCTGGCGTCGGCGTCGCGGCCGGGCAATTACCCACGAACCTCGGCTTCAGTAGCAGAGCCAGATGCCGGTCGCCGCGAGCGAGTTCCACGCAGCGTGGGCCACCGCGCAGGAGGTGAGCCGCCCACGCCGCCACAGGAAGAGCAGCGTGAGCGCCAGGCCGCCGAACATGGCCGAATCGATCACCCCGGCGACGCCCCCGGTACATCCCGTCGCCGTTCGGATACAGGACGAGGCGGCGCGAGGCGTGAAGCGCGCGCTCGCGCTCGGCTTCGTCCTTTCGGCCGTGGGTCCTCCAGGCGCGGCACTCGCGCTCGAGGACGGCCGTGCTGGCGCCCTCGGCGAGGGCGAGCAGGTCGCCTTCCGTCTCGGGCGTCGCCACGCGGGTGAGCGCCCGGACCTGGAAGAGCGACAGCGCGCCCCGGCCCATCGAGGCGCCGGTTTGCGGGAGCGCTTCGAGCGCCCGGGCCACGCGGACGTACTCGCGCGCCGTGCGCAGGGCGCCCCCCGTGTTCAGCGACAGCCAGTTCTCGCAGCCGCGGTGCCCGCCGGCCTTCCAGCCACGGGCGGCCTCGAAGCGCGCGATCAGCGAGAGGAGGTGCCGCGTGCCGGCGTGCAAGTGCGCCGCCAGGACGCGGATCTCGTCGGCGAGCTCGACGAGGGCGTCGGGGTCGAGGGCGTCGGGGGGCGCAACCGCGTACGGCGTCGGCGCCCTCTCGCGCACCATCCGCGCAGCAGCATCGGTCCACGGAATCATGTAGCCCATGTCTCCCTCCTCGATATGCCGACGATATTCAGAAGCAGCCTCGTGGCCTGTTTCCAGTATACGAGACGGGATCAAGCGGATATCAACACGGCGGGGCATGTCGAGGTGACCGCGCTCGTCGCTCCCCGTCGCTGGTATCGACGTGCCCGACAGCGTAGGTTATTCCCCTGCTCCGCGGACGATTCGCCCGCGGCGAGAGCGACCTCCCGCCCGGGAGCAAGCCAGCTCTCGGTTCAACGTCCGATCTGGAGGTCGTGATGAAGTACGTCCTTGCCGCACTGCCCGTGACCCTTGCCATCTTCTCGTTCGCGCTCGTCGCTCCCGCCGCCGTCTCGGCGCAGGACATCGCCGCGGCCGCGCCCACGCCGCTCGCCATGACCGCACCCACGCTCGAAGCCGTGGTGGCGGCGACCGAACGGTTAAGGGACGTGAACGTCGCCCTGGCCGAAGGCTACATCCGCGATCCGATGAACATCTGCGAGACGGCCGAGATGCTGGGTAGGCCCGCGGAGCTCGGCGTGATGGGCGTCCACTACTTCCGGCCCGACCTGCTCGGGATCACCGGCGTCGAGCCGCGCGTGAACGGGACCGGCACCCACACCGATTTCCTCTCGCCCGCCGTGCTGATCTACGAACCGCAGGCGGACGGGTCGCTCGAGCTCGTCGCGGTCGAGAACCTCACGTTCATCGATGCCTGGGAAGCGGCCGGCAACGAGGAGAAGCCCACGTTCCTCGGCGTCGAGTTCGACCAGATGGCCGACGACCCCGCCACATCGGACGTCGATGAAGGGCACATGTTCGAGCCGCACTACGATCTGCACGTCTGGCTCTACCGCGACAACCCGAACGGGATGTTCACGCAGTTCAACCCGGCGGCGAGCTGCGAGCACCACGTGGCAGAGGCTGAGCACGGGCACTGAGGCCGCGAGGGTCAGCGCCCGCGCGACGGCGACGAACTCGGGCGAGTTCGTCGTCGTACGACGCGAGCGGAGCTGAGCGGCCGCGGCGCAAGCGGACGGCAGCCGTCCTTCACTCACTGTGCAGCAGCGTCGCGATGAGATCGATGGGTCGCTCAGGCGTCGGAACGAGGTGCCGGTTCGAAAACGTCCTCTATCGCCATCTCGAAGAGTCGGGCGATCTTGAACGCCAGGGGCAGGCTCGGATCGTACTTGCCCGTTTCGATGGCGTTCACCGTCTGCCGCGACACGTCCAGCGCGTGTGCCAGGTCTGCCTGGGTCCAGTCGCGTTCGGCCCGCAGGACCTTCAAGCGATTCTTCATCGGCGCCTCTTCAGCCCGACGAGTATCGCAGCCATATAGGTGAGGCCGAACAGGGCAACCAGATGCCCGATCTCTGCATCAAAGGCGATGAGGTTCGTAGCATCCAGCAGGGAATAGCCGATGCCGCCAACGATCCCGACACCCAGGGAGATGGCCATCGCCTCGAGCTGGATCCTCCGCATCATCTCATCGATCGCTTCCAGGTGCCGGACATATGCCACGATCATTCCGATGCCGGCGCCCACGTTGAGAAGCACCGCGAGCACAGTAAGCAGCTCGTCGGAGTTCCAGATGAATTCGGGCCCGAACACCGCTGCCGCCGTCGTCGCCAGCCAGGCCCCCGTCCAGGATGCCAGATGGACGCTCCGATCGGGTCGTGATGTCGTCATTTGTCAACCTCGGTTAACGTAAAGTCAAGTTTCTTTGTCACAAGGATAACCGACGCCGACTCCGGAGTCAAGCATGCTTTACAATCGGAGCAGCCGTGAGCCAATCGCGACCTGCTTTCTCGTACACAGGGTGAAAGGGGTAGACGGCTGCGATGCGAGCCCGCCCAGATAGAGACCTCGACTCGGGAGGATCCATGCTTCACCGAACTCTTCACCCGCTCGGATTGGCCGTGCTCGGCCTTTCCGTCGCGCTGACCGCGGCCTGTGATAGGGAGGATCCCGGGCTTCCGACCGCGGTGACCGCCGTCGACGAGCTCGCCGCCAGCGCCGAGACGTCGGACGCGGACGTCGTCCTGATGTCGGACGGGGCGACCGTGGTCGGCCAATCTCACCTCACCCGCAACCAGAATGGTATCCGGGCCAACGTGCGAACCTCGGGGCTGACTCCCGGAGATGTAGTCACGCTGTGGCTGGTTGCCTTTCAGGACCCCGACGGGTGTATCGACGCTTGCGACAGTCCGCCCGAGGATCTAGGACCCGGGCGTGCCGCCCTCGGCCTCGCCGGAGCCCAGATCGTGCCCAGCAGCGGAAAGGTGACGATCGCCGGCAAGTTCGACGTGGGGGACGAAGCTGCTCTCGTACAGTTCGGTTCCGTCGACGTCTTCGACACTCCGTTCGGATCGGAGGTCCACCTCGTCATCCGGGCACACGGGCCGGTCATTCCCGAGCTGCTCGCCGAGCAGACGGGTTCGTTCAACGGCGGGTGCCCGCCCAACGCCTGTGTGAGCATCCAGGTGGGAATCCACCAGCCCTGACGACGGACTGACGCAAACGAGGCCGCGCGGGTCCTCCCGCGCGACCCCTCGGGACCGTCCGGTCGAGGAGAATGTCATGAACATCCGTAGGTCCGCGCGAGCGTGCAGGCCGATTCTGCCGATCCTGCTGGCTTTCGCTGTCGGGATCTCGGCGTGCGAGGACGCGGACGGTCCGCCCGCGGGCCTCACGGGCCCGGTCACCATTGTCGAGACGGGGGCCGCTGCCGCGTCCGCGGGGGTCGAGACCCAGAACGCCGAAGTGGCGATCGCCTGGTTCCGGCTGTCGTTCGATCTCACGCGGGACGAGGGCCTCGCTCCGCCTTCCGCCGCCCGGGCCTACGCCTACGCAGGCGTGACGCTGTGGGAGGCGGTAGCTCCTGGGGTCGTCGACGGAAGGTCGCTCGCCGGACGGCTCAACGGCCTCGCCGATGTTCCGGCGTCGCGCGACGCTCTCCACTGGCCGACGGTCGCCAATGCGGCGCTGGCCGACATCCTGCGGCGGTTCTACACCGGCCCCTCGAGCAGGCGGGCGATCCGGGAGCTCGAGGACAACTTCGCTCGCCGGTACCGGGGCGAGATCCCGGGAGCGCTGTTCGGTCGTTCGGTCGCCCAGGGCCGGCGGGTCGCGATCGCCATCCGGCAGTGGTCTCGCGGCGACGGCTACGACGTCTACCACGACTGCGCCTACGCCCCGCCTGTCGGGCCCGACCTGTGGAGCGCCACGCCTCCGGGCTTCGACGCGCCCGTCGAACCGTGCTGGGGAAAGCTGCGCACGTTCGTCCTGAGCGGACCCGAGGCGTGCCCTGCGGGACCGCACCCCTCGTACTCGGAGGACCCGGTGTCCGAGTTCTACCGACAGGCCTTCGAGGTGTACGAGACCGTCACTGGCCTGACCGAGGAGCAGCGCACCATCGCTCTGTACTGGGCAGATCTGGCCGGCGAGTCCGGCACCCCGGCCGGGCACTCGCTGTCGATCGCGGTGCAGGCCCTCGAGCAGATCGACGCCTCGCTGGACCTGGCGGCCGAGACCCTCGCGCGCGTGGGGATCGGAGAGTCGGACGCGTTCATCAGCGCATGGTCCACCAAGTACCACTACAACCTCCTCCGTCCGATCACGTACATCAACGATCTGATCGACCCGGACTGGGAGGCGGTGCTCGACACGCCGCCGTTTCCCGCCTACACGTCGGGTCATTCGAACGACGTCGGGGCCGCTTCGACGATCCTGACCGCACTGTTCGGCGACGGGTTCGCGATCACCGACCATACCAACGACGCACGCGGCTTCGCGCCACGCTCGTTCGGCTCGTTCTTCGAGGCCGCCGACGAATCGGCGATCTCGCGGCTGTACGGCGGGATCCATTATCGGTTCGACATCGAGCAGGGCGTCGAGCAGGGAAGGTGCGTGGGGCGGGAGGTGAATGCGCTCGCGTTTCGAACGACGGCGTTTGCGGGAGGGTAGGGCGCCGGGACCCTACCGGCCCCTACCGCTCTTCCTCCAGCAGCCGCGCGACCGCGAGGCGCGCCTCGCGCACCAGGGGTTGCAGCTCCGGGTCGGCCCTTCGCCAGGCGGCCGCGAAAGAATCGTAGGCCTTCCGCGCCTCGGCCGGCCGGCCCGTCCGTTCGTAGAGCCTTCCGAGGTAGAGGTAGGCCAGCGGCCCGTCCGAAAAGGCCGTACCCGTGGCGATCCGCCGGTAGGCGCGCTCCGCCTCCTCCGGCTGGTCGAGCTCGAGCGCCAGCTGCCCGACTGACCACAACACCCATGACGCCCGGGCTTCGCTCGTGAGGAGCCGCTCGAACTCGCGCAATGCCTCCGCCTTCCGTTCCTGCCCCCAGAGCCGGCGCGCCTCCTGCTCCCGGACGACCTCTTCCCACACGCGGGCGCTGTTGGTATCGCCCGCGGCGTTTTGCCGCCCGACCACTTCCTTCGCCCGGGACAGCAGGACGGTGTGGTCGTCCCACCGGCTGTCACCGGCCGCGTACGAGGCGGCGCAGTTCACCCAGTACGGATCATCGAACGACGAATCGGTGGCGCGGCGTAGGGCGAGCGTCTCCTCGAGGATCTTCCCGGGCATCGTCGAGCCCTGGTTCCACAGGAGCAAAGGTCCACAGTATCGGGTCCCGTCCGGCATCACGGGGTCGTTCAGCAGGGCCAGGGCTTCGCCGACCCGTCCCTCCGCGATGCCGAGATCACGGAAGCGGAAGGAACCCACGAGTGCGCGGTGCTGGTCGTCGAGGCGCGCCTCGACGGCGAGGAACACCGTCTCCCGTTCGACCGCGAATCCCGGGTGGCGGAGGAACCTGTAGACCTGGGCCGCCGTTCCGGAATCCACGGAGTCGAGCGCCGCCCGGGCGCGCGCCGCGTGGACCCGATCGCCGAAGGCGAGCCCGAACGCGATCCGGCCCGCGCCCGTGCGCTGTCCACGGGGAGACAGACGGCCATAGGCCTCGAGCTCCCGTGCGATCCGGGCGCTGTCGGGCTGCCAGTCGAAGGCCAGATCGAGGAGATGGGCACGGTAGGGGGCCGAGGCCGGCTCGCGCTCAGCGGCCCTCCGGAAAGCTCGTTCCGACTCCTCCGGACCACGCATCGATCCCGACAGGTGATAATAGGCTTCCCCCAGCTCGTACCACGCCTCGGCATCCTCCGGGTGCTCGCGGACGGCCCGTTCGGTGATGGCGACCTTTTCGAGCATGCCGCGCCAGCCGGCCCACTTCGCCCGGACCATCTCCGCCCTGTGGCGCGGGAGACGGTCGGACAGGAGAAGCGCGCGGTGGAGCATCTCCCTGCCGGCGGCGGCGTTCCCGGCTTCGTCCCAGCCGTAGGCGTCCCCGAGCCCCACATACGCAAGGGCGAACAGCGTATCGGCGCCGACGGCGCGTTCCCAGGCCTCGATCGCGCCGAGGAAGTCGGATCGCCGGTAAAGGAACTCACCCTCGAGATACGCCTTCAAGGCCGGCAGCGAGCTGGTCGTGACGCTGGCCAGGTCGAGCGGGGGAACGTCGCCGGGATCCTCGTCCAGGAGGACGACGAGGACGTGTATTCCGAGTCGATCGACCAGATCGAGGATGCGGCCCGGGGAGCCCTGCACCTGCCCCTGACCCACCGCCCGTCCGCTCCCGACATCGTAGACATCCGCGACGAGGCGAATCTGCGACCCCGCGCCGACCACGGACCCGACCAGCGCATGGCTCGCCCCCGTCCGTCGGGCGACTCTCAGCGACAGAGCCAGGTCGGCCGGCGCTTCGTCCCGGACCTCCTCCTTCCAGCGGGCGATGACCGTCCGGCTGGCAATCGCCCGGAGGCCGCCGGCCCCGTCGAGCCCGGTCGAGAGGAGGTCCACCATGCCTTCTCGCCAGACGTCGAGGTTCTCCCCGTGCACGCTGAACGGCAGCACGGCGAGGGCGGGCGCCGCCGCAGTCACCCCGGTGGAGGAGTCCCCGGCCGTGTCCCTCCCGGCGAGGAAGGCGAACAGAAGAACGGCCGCGGCGCCCACGGCGATGATCCCGAGGACGAGAAGGCGAGCACGCGGCCGCCGGAGTGCGGCCGTCAAAGCCGCGCGGCGCCTCCCCGAAGCGCCCGGCCGCGAATGGACCGCCGATGGCCCCAAGCTCTCGAGGTCGGCGAGCAGTGCGGCCCCGCCTCCATATCGGGCGTTCGGATCCTTTTCCAGGAGGCGCTCCACGACCCGGCTCATCGCCTCAGGTACTTCCGGCCGGCTGCGCGTGACGGGCTCGGGATCTTCGTAGAGGATCGCCTGAAAGACGGCGCGGTCGCTTCCTCCGCGGAAAGGTCGCACGCCGGTCAGCATTTCATACAGGACGACTCCCAGAGACCACAGGTCGGCCCGCTGGTCCAGCTCGTCGCCTCTAACCTGCTCGGGCGACATGTAGGCCACGGTGCCCTGCGCCGCGCCGGGCAGGGTCTGTGTCAGATCGGTCACCTTGGCCAGGCCGAAATCCAGCAGCTTCACCGTGCCGTCGTCAGTCAGCATGACGTTGCCCGGCTTCACGTCACGATGGACGATGCCCCGCTGATGAGCGGCCGCCAGGCCGCGCGCGATCTGAATGGCGGTCCCCACTGATTCGGAAAGGGATAACGGACGCCTGTGGAGGCGGTCCTTCAGAGTCTCGCCGTCGCACAGGGCCATGGCGATGAACGGCCTGCCATCGTCCGTTTCGCCGACCTCGTGGATCGTGCAGACGTTGGGGTGCTCCAGCGCCGCGGCGGCCCTCGCCTCCACGAGGAGGCGTTCTTCGGCAGCCATCTGCGCGCTGAGGTGCGGGGGAAGGAACTTGAGGGCGACGTCGCGGTTCAGCCGTGTATCGTGGGCCCGGTAGACCATCCCCATCCCGCCGCGCCCGATTTCCGAAACGATCCGAAATTGGCTGATCGTCCTGCCCACCAGCGGGTCCCGAACCGGGGCGGCCCGATCCTGCAAGCGGCCCGCGGCGCTCACGAGGATCGCTTCCCGCGCGAGGTCGGAGCCCGGAGAGACGCTCCCGGTGAGACGCTCGAAGAAGCTCTCCGCCTCCTCGGCATGTGCGAGGAGCGACGTCACCTCCTCCCGGAGCTCGGGATCGGCGCGGCATGCCGCTTCCAGAAATTCCCTCCGCGCTTTCGGATCCAGCACGCGGGACCGATCGTACAGACCCTCCAGCTCTTCGCGGCGCATCCGTTCTACCGCGGTAGAAGCGACCGGCCGCGGAGTGGAATGACCGCCGCTCCCTCGCCCGATCACGAAGACCTCTCGAGTGCCTGCTTGAGGTCGCGGTACAGCCACGCCTTCGCCACGGCCCAGCCACGCTTCACCGTGGCGGGGGAGATTCCCAGGGCCTCCGCCGTGTCCTGAATCGTCATGTCTCCGAAGAAGCGACATTCCACGATCCGGCTCTGCGTGCTGTCGAGGGACTCCAGACGGCGGAGCGATTCGTCCAGGGCGACCAGGGCTTCGCTCCCGGCCTCGAGGGGATCAGCGCCCCCACCGAGGGCGATTTCGATCTCGTTCAGGGACCGGGGCTCCAGGCGTCCGCCTCGCTTCGCGGCACATTTCCGCCGCGCATAGTCGATGAGAATCTGCCGCATGGCTCGTGCGGCCACGGCAACGAAATGCGTACGGCACTGCCAGTCCGGAGAGGACTGGTCCACCAGCTTGAGATAGGCTTCGTGGACGAGAGCCGTGGTGTCCAGCGTCTCGTCGCCCTCCCAGCCCCGCCTCTGTCGAGTGGCGGCCCTGTGGAGCTCGTCATAGACGAGTGGAAAAAGCTCGTCGAACGCCCCGCGTCTGCCGTCCCTCAGGTTCACCAGGAGACGTGTCACGGTCTGCGGATCCAGGTCGTCGGTGCCAAAGCCTTCCACTATCTTGCCCACGCGCCGCCCCGGATCGGGAAGGTCCTGCGGAACGCAGAAAGATGGGGGAACTCGCACCGAGTGGCAAACCGATAAGATGCGATCCGACAGGTGATGGGTCCGCTCGGGCGTCGGAACCAGACGCCGGTGAGTTCGACTCGAGGCGGCCGCCCGGCTAGGCTTCGATGGTGCGGACATCAGGTGAATCGCATCATCGGGAAGGAGAGCGACATGACGCAGGTAGCTTACGGTGAAGGGTTCGGCGGGAACGCGCCGGAGAACTACGAGCGGTACTTCGTCCCGGCCATCGGGCGGCCGGTGGCCACCGGCCTCGTCGTGGCCGCGCAGCTCAGGCCTGGCGAGCGGGTGCTGGATGTTGCCTGCGGGACGGGGATCGTGGCCCGGCTGGCGGCCGAGCAGGTAGCGCCCGGCGGGCAGGTCACGGGCCTCGACGTCAATCCCGGAATGATCGCCGTCGCCCGGGCGTCCGCGCCGCCGGAGGCGTCCATAGAGTGGCACCAGGCGCCGGCGGAGCACATGCCGCTGGAGGACGGATCGTTCGACGTCGTCCTGTGCGGCATGGGGCTGCAGTTCTTCTCGGACAGGGAAGCGGGCCTGCGCGAGATGTATCGGGTGCTCGTGCCGGGTGGGCGCGCCGTCCTCAACCTGCCGGGACCCATACCGCCGGTGTTCTCGGTGTTCGAGGAAGCCCTGACCCGCCACGTCGGACCGGAGGCCGCGGGCTTCGCATCGCTCGTGTTCTCGCTGCACGAGCCCGACGAGATTCGGAGCCTGGTGCGGGCCGGCGGCTTCGACGAGATCACGATCGCCTCCGACACCGGAGTGCTGCGCGTTCCGCCGCCGAAGCAGTTCATGTGGCAGTACATCCACGCCACGCCACTGGCAGGAGCGCTCGCCGGCGCCGGCGAGGAGCGCGGGGCCGCGCTGGAGCGCGACGTCCTCTCCGGGTGGGAGGATTACGTCGAGGACGGAAACCTGATGCTCGAAGTCCGGATGACGACGGTGGTCGCGACGAAGTAGGCGCTCGCCGCGACCACACATCCTCCCGCGCATGGAATCTACGCGTCCCCGAGCCCGGCCATGACGTCGTCGGTGCAGTCGGCCAGGTCGGCGGCCTGCTCGGACGTGAGGACGCCCTCGGCCTCGAGGTCGGCGATCTGCTGGCGCAGATCCTCCAGCACTGTCTCGGCCTCGGCGAGCTTGCCTCTCTCGGTCAGCCTGACGGCCTGGGCGACCTTCCTGAGGAGCGCGTCCGTCTGCCCCCTGTTCAGGCTGCCGTCACCGTCCGGGCCGAGCGCGGCGATGGCGTCAGCGAGGTCGGTGGGCGTGCAGGGGGCTCCAGTCGCGGCGATCGCGATGCCAAGGGGCTCGGCACCGACTGTAACGGTGGCGACGACCGTATTGTCCGAGGTCTGGATCACCGACACGGTGCGGGAGATACTGTTCGTCACGTAGGCGAAATCGCCGTCGGGGGTGATCGCAACGCCCTCGGGGAATTGACCAACCGCGACGGTGGCGACGACCGTGTTGTCCGAGGTCCGGATCACCGACACGTTGTCGGAGCCGCCGCTTGCCACGTAGGCGAAGGCGCCGTCGGGGGTGATCGCAACGCCCCTGGGGCCGCAGCAGACTGGGACGGTGGCGGTGACCGTGTGGTCCGAGGTCCGGATTACCGATACTACAGAGTTGAATCCGGCATTCGTCACGTAGGCGAAACCGCCGTCGGGGGTGATCGCAACGCCCTCGGGGAATTGACCAACCGCGACGGTGGCGACGACCGTATTGTCCGAGGTCCGGATCACCGACACGTTGTCGGAGTCAGTGTTCGCCACGTAGGCGAAGGCGCCGTCGGGAGTGATCGCGACGCCCTTGGGGAATTGACCAACCGCGACGGTGGCGACGACCATGTTGTCCGAGGTCCGGATCACCGATACAGAGTTGGATCCGATATTCGCCACGTAGGCGAAGGCGCCGTCGGGGGTGATCGCGACGCCATGGGGAGCCATACCGACAGTAGCGAAGGCGACGGCCGTGTTGTCGGAGGTCCGGATCACCGCCAGAAAACCAGGATCAATGCCCCCGGTCACGTAGACGAACCCGCCGTCCAGGGTGCTTGCGACGCCTCTCGGCGAACCGATCCCGGCGATCGGGACGGCCGAATTGTCCGAGGTCTGAATCACCGATATGGAGTTGGATTGAAAATTTGCCACGTAGGCGAAGACTCCATCCGCCGCGAGCACCTCCATGGCGCCCGGCCGAATCTCGTCCGCGACCTCCGGCTCCGTCATGCCGGTGGATCCGTCCCCGGCGCAGGCGGCCAGCACGGCCGGCAGCAGGAGTAGCCCGAGCGCGCGGCGAGCCGCCGTCGCCGTCCGTTCGTGGAGCGCGAGGTGGCGCGTGTTGCGGGGCAGGATGTTCATCGTTGGTCTCCTTCTTCAGGGTTGTCCGGCAGGTCCTCCGCTTCCGTCGCGGGCGCTCGGGACGCCTGCTCGGACGGCTCCTCCTTCGGCTCGTCGGCGCCCGGCTCCAGCATCGCCTCGAGCGCCGCCAGCTCGGCCTCGAGCGCCTCGGAGCGACGGCGGCGCCGGGCGATGCGGTCCGATTCGTCGGGCTCGGTCATCGGCCCTCCACGGGAAGTCCGGGCGGCACCGCCCCAATGCGGTGCGCCGCGTGGACCATGGGCGGAGGCGCGAGAATGCGCCTCCACAATGTTTGGAGGGACTTGCACGTATTTTGGAGGGCCACGAGAAGTGCTGTTACGACAAGTACTTGCAGGTCTCAGCGGGGTGCCGAGAGCGGACGCCCTCAGGCGGTCCGGGTGCCCCGGTCCCCCGTCCGCGTGGCGACGTGCTGAGTTGGGCTCGTGCCGAATCGTTCGCGGAAGGCGCGGCTGAAATAAGAGAGCGACTCGAAGCCGACGGAGTAGGCGATCTCGGTCACGCTGCCCGCACCCTGGACGAGCAGCTCGGCGGCGCACTCGACGCGCACGCCGCGGATGAACCGGCTCGGCGTGACGTCAAGCTCTTTGCGCAGCGCGTAATAGAGCTGGTGGTAGGTGATTCCGGCGGACTCGGCGAGCTCGTCCGGTCCGAAGCCCGACTCGGTGAGGTGCTCCTCGACGAGCGGGCGGAGCCGGCTCTCGAGCTCCGAGGCCGCTTCAGGTGCTGCCGCCGCCGGCGCGGGGGGCGTCGCCTCCCCCGAGCGGAAGCGCTCGCGGAGGCGCCGTCGTTGCGCGAGGAGGCCGGACACCGTGGCCTCCAGCACGCCCGGCTCGAACGGCTTCACGAGGTAGGTATCGGCTCCCGCCTCGAGGCCCGCGATCTGGTCCTCGGGCGCGGCGCGCGCGGTGAGCAGGACGATGGGGATCTCCTCCGTCACGGCGTCGAGCTTGAGCGCGCGGGCGAGCTCGATCCCGTCGATGTTCGGCATCATCACGTCGGCCACGACCAGGTCGGGGAGGTCGGCGCGGACGCGTTCGAGGCCCGCCCGGCCATCGGCCGCCTCGATCACGCGGTAGGACGACGCGAGCACGGATCGCACGTACTGGCGGACGTCGGCGTTGTCGTCCACCAGAAGCACGGTCGTGCGGTCCTCGGCGGACTGGTCCGGGCCGCCGGCCGCCGCCGTCCCGTCGACGGACGGCAGCGTCGCCGCGATGTCGACGGCGTCGGGTGCCTCGCCCTGTTCGCCCTCCTCTCCCTCTTCGCCCACCTGGCCCCCGGTTTCCGCGGTGGCCTCCATGCCCTCTACCGGCAGCCGCACTGTGAACGTGCTCCCCGCGCCGGGCGCGCTGTCGACGGCGATCTCGCCGCCGTGGAGCTCCACCAGGTCGCGGGCGAGCGTGAGCCCGATCCCCGTCCCCTCGTGGCGGCGGGCGTTCGCGGCGTCCACCTGGAAGAAGCGCTCGAAGATCCGCGGCAGTTCCTCGGCCGGGATCCCGAGTCCGGTGTCGCGCACGGCGATCGTCGCGACTTCGTCCTCCACGCCTACCGACACCTCCACCTCGCCGTCCCTGGCGGTGAACTTCAGCGCGTTGGAGATCAGGTTGAGGAGGACCTTCTCGAGCTGGTCCGCGTCGAACCGCACCGTCAGCACCTCCACCTCGCTCCGGAACTCCAGCTCGACGCCGCGCCGTTCAGAATACGGCGCGAACGCGAGAGTCACGCCGCGGACGAACTCGACCAGGTCGTGCGGCCGGCGGACGAGGCCGAGCTGCCCGGCTTCCAGCTTCATGAGGTCGAGGACCTGGTTGACCAGTCGGTGCAGCCGCTGCCCGTTGCGGTGCATGAGATCGGCCTGCTCGCGGGCGCTCGGGGGCAGGGTGCCGTGGCGGCCGTCGAGCATCGAGCGCAGCGGACCGAGGATCAGCGTGAGGGGCGTACGGAACTCGTGGCTGAGGTCCGCGAACAGGCGCGTCTTCGCCTGGTCGAGCGCGGCGAGGCGGGCCGCCTGCGCGGCGAGCCGCTCGTTCTGGGCCGCGAGCTGCCGCTCGCTGCGCTGGAGCGCCGCGGTGCGATCGTCGACGGCGCGCACGAGCTGGCGCTCCCGGCGGCGCAGGTTCCTGAGCCGCCACTGAAAGCCGCCGCCGACCAGCAGCCCGAGCGCCAGCACGAGCAGGGCCTTCGCGGTGCGGGTCTCGTGAAACCGGGGCGCCAGGACCATCTCGATCGGCGCGCCCGGCTCGTTCCACTCGCCCCCGTAGGCGCTCGCGATCACGCGGAACGTGTAGTGGCCGGGCGGAAGGCGCGTATAGAAGGCGCTCCGGCGCCGGTCCGCTTCCACCCAGTCGGCGTCGTACGGCTCGAGCCGGTAACGGAAGCGGACGTTGTCCGGCTCGAGCACCCCGGGCGCCGTGTAGTCGATCTGGACGTCGCGCCGGTCCGGGCCGAGCCGGAAGGGTTCGCCGACCGGCGTGTACGCCGAGTCCCCCGCCACGACCTGCTCCACGACGACGGGGGATGGCAGCGGCGCGTCGATGGCGCGCGCGGGATCGACGACGACCACGCCGTCCTGGGTGGGGAACCAGAGCCGCCCGTCGCGCGAACGGATCCCGGCCGGCTGCGTGCCGCCGTTCCCCTCGCGGTTTCGCATCCCGTCCCGCTCGGTGTAGTAGGTGGAGTGGACGCGCGTCGCGCGGCCCTCCGCGACGGCGAGGAGCTCCGAGCGCGAGACCCAGAAGACGCCGCGGTTGGTGTTCATCCACAGGCGGCCGGCGCCGTCCGCGAGGATCTGGTGGATGGCGGGGTCGTACAGGCCGTGCTCGGTCCCGATGTGAGCGATGCGGCGGGCGCTCGGCTCGGCGCCGGCGCCGCCGGGCCCCTCGCCGGCGCCGCTGACCTCCTCACCCCATCCCCGCGGGTCGAGGCGTGCGAGTCCACGGCCCTCGGTGCCGACCCACAGCCACCCGTCGGCATCCACGTGCAGGGCGCGGACGTACTCGCTCGGCAGGCCGTCGGACCCGTCGATCCGGGTGTACCGCCCGTCGTGGTAGCGGAGGAGTCCCCCACCGTTCGTGCCCATCCACATCGCGCCGTCCGGTGCTTCGGCGAAGGCACGCACCGTCGCCGACGGGTTCTCGAGCGTCGTCCACCGGTCGTCCTCGCGAACGGCGACGCTCCTTCCGACGCCTACCCAGAGCCGGTTCCGGGAATCGGCGTACAGGGCGCGCACCGACCCGCTCGCCACGACGCCCGGCGATTCGAGCACTCGGCAGGCAACGGCCGGAAGGGTGCACGACAGCAGCCCGCCCCCGGTGCCGACCCACAGACGGTCGGGTCGGTCGGACAGCAGCGCGATCGCATCCGATGAGCGGCCCGGAAGACTCCCCCCGCTGGTGATCCCGCCGTCCGGATCGATCCGGCTCAGGCCGTCCCGCGTCCCGACCCAGATCGAGCCGGCCCCGTCTTCGAACACCGTGGAAGTGTTGCGGTTCGCGAGCCCTTCCGGCTCACTGAACGTCGTGAACAGCGCGGGCTTCAGCCGGTGGACGCCGGCGTTCCACGTGCCCAGCCATACACCACCCTCGCGGTCGACCGTCAGCGAGTAGATGCCGAGGCTGCCGGCGTCGGCGTCCGATCCCGGGCCGAGGTCCCAGGCGAGTCCCGCTTCCGTGAACACCCGGGTACCGTGAGCGAACCACAGGGTGCCGTCGGGGCCGATCGCACCGTTGAACAGGCCGGGGGGAAGGAGGTCCACCGCGGGGCCGGAGATCGGGCGCACCGTCCGGTCCAGCCTGACGAAGGCCGAGCCGACGCGTCCGAAGGACCCGTCTTTTGGATCCTCGGCCCATAGGCCCGCTCCGGCGATCAACAGCCGTCCGGTAGGATCCTCGGCGACGTGCCACACGCTGGTGGCCGTGTCCGGCGCGGCGTTCGTGACCACGTGCTCCGCCCGTCCGTCCTCGACGCGG
>Ga0299913_10001059_pt1 | contig 19414 bp, 16 predicted proteins | sample RVTome_9_FD_201360 | JGI IMG/M metagenome (GOLD analysis project Ga0299913, IMG submission 201360) | Soil microbial communities from uranium-contaminated site in the Upper Colorado River Basin, Wyoming, United States - RVT155D38 (version 2) ... | reverse complement strand
TGGCGCCGGTCGGAATACCCGTATCCGCTGTAGGTGACCACAGAGAGCGACGAGCCCACCCACATCGGAGACTCCAGGTGCCAGGGTGAGTCGTACCAGACCTTCTTGCTCTCGTTGCCGAGATCGACGACGACCAGCTTGTCGGTCGGCGGGTTGTTCGAGGTGCTGCGTAGGTAGGCGACCTTCCCGCCGGACGGCGCCCAGGCAGGTTCCCGTCCCTTGGGGCCAACCCGGTCCTTTCCCGAGCCGTTCAGCTTGATCGTGTAAACCCCGTTGGGCGTCTCGTAGGCAAGCCGCTTGCCGTTGGGGGACCAGGACGGATTGACCCCCCCGAGGGTGTTGGGCACGGACCGCTCCCCCGTCCCATCCGAGTTCATCACCCAGATCCGACAACAGTTTGCCGAGATCATCGACCCAGCCGTGTCCCGGGAGAAGGCGATCATCTTGTCGTTGGGAGACCAGACCGGGTCGAAGTCGCCTCCGGCCGGGGAGGTCAACATCGTCATCCCCGATCCGTCGATGTCGCTGACGAAGATCGAATACCGACCGAGGTCGCCGTCGCCGGCCGACCGGGTGAAGGCGATGCGCTTCCCGTCGTTGGATATACCGGGACGCCCGACGGCTCCCGTCGAGACGATCGTGCGTTTCGTGCCGTCGGTGTTGGCGACCCGAAGTCGATACACGTAGTCGTTCCCGCCGGGCGTCAGATAGGCGAAATCGGGCTCGGCCGAGACCGGTAGCGCGGCCAGGGTGATCGCTGCTGCCGCCACGGCCACCGACGATCGCCGTCGCCACCGGATCATGTCGGCGGGGCGATGGCGACGCCGGCGAGCATTTCCTCGATTGCCGGGAGTAACTGATTGACCATGGCGTAGGAGCCCAACACCACATAGAGGCAGAACGCCCGGCCGGCATAGGTGAAGAATTCCTGTTTCCCGGCCTGGCCCGGAATGAGCCTCTGCAGCTGCTTGGGGTGAAAACTCGATGGCTCGATGGTCTCGGGAAATGCCTCGACCCTGGGGAACAGCTCGGAGTCGACGGCCTCCTCGCCGAACTCGACCAGAGAGACGAAGACGTCTTGGCTACCGAGTCTCTCGACGACATTCGACCCGTAGTCACCCCGATCGGGTGGAAGGGGGACCGTGGCGGCGTGAATCACCGGATAGGAGACCCCGCCCTCGCCGTCGTCGAGAGAACGCCTCAGGCGGACCTCCCAGCCACCCGGGACCACCACGATCAGGCCGTGGGCCTCGACGATCGGCCGTGCCCGGAGATTGTCCTCGGAGACGACGCGGAAATGGGGCCTAGCCATCGATATCGCCAGGTGAGTGGTAGAGCCGGGGGTCGTTCGGCTCCAAGCCGGCGCTACGAAGATCACGGTCGACCATGCGCTCCCGGTCGGCGTCGGTGCGGTCTCTCGACCTGGAACGGTCCCAGTCCTGGTCGTTCCCGGCGTCGGTGAGGAACTCCTCGAGAGCGACGAAGGTCGATGCGGTTCCCTCGCCGATCACTCCGCCGCCAGCGGGCGCCACCAGGACGAAGTAGGGCGCTCCAGGCACCGAGTAGTCATCCCATGCCTGACTCGACATCAGCACGTCGACCGAGCCTCGCCTCAACCCCGCGGCCCTCGTGGGGCTCTCTTCGTCCGGCCCCAGCGTCACCACCGCGACACGAAATCTGGTTCGCCCGATCACGGTCACCGGGGCATCGAAACCCTCCCAGAAATTGGTGCAAGACGAGCAGCTGGTGCTCAGGAAGGCAAGCAGCGTCGGGTCCTCGCCCAGCCCCGGCGAGACCGAAACGGTGTCTCCCTCCGGAGTCGTGCCGACCACATCCTTGTACTCGCCGGAATCGAGCGAATCGGACGTGAGCGCCCGGACCGCCAGGGTGGTCTCGTGCTGGTGGAGCTCGGGATCGTCGAGCCGGACCCCGAGTCGATCGAGACGCTTGAGCACCTCGGCGTGGCTTCGCAGCAAGCCGACCACCAGCACGCCGAGGAAGATGATCACCAGGGACAACGCGATCACGATCGAGTAGACCGCGGTCACGAGCTCCCCTCCAGGCAAGGAGCGGTCTGATTCGCGGTGAAGTTGTCCGACAGCTGGGTCGAGCCGCAGTTGTCGAACAGCTGATGGGGCGGAACACAGGTCACGACCCGACAGGCCACCGGCCCGATACAGCCGATATGGGTGTTGCATTGCCCGTATCGGAAGACGGCGCAACAAACGTGACGCTGATCGCAGGTCGAGGAGTCGGGGCAGCCACAGGAGCAGCCATGACAGGACGAGGTGCAGAAGTTGCCGCATCCACCGCCGCACTCACAACGAGGATGACAGTCGATGTAGTAGCGCGCCTTCCTCTTCCCGCCCGATCCGAGGCAGTAGCCGGAGTTGGCTGCCTTCCACCAACCTCCGACCACGTGGTTCGGGGGGCAAGTGTTGACCCCCCGATTGACGGTGCAGCAGAAAGCCGAATAGCCGTCGTTACAACCGGGCGCCGGCCCGCATACGGCCGCCATCGCTGTCACTGGTCTCAGGATGTAGTCGAGTGGGGCGACCACCAGGGCTGTCGCGGCGATGGTCAGCCGGGAGAGGAAGCTCCGCCGGGACCAATCTCCTCCTGTCGACCGGCCCAGAGTCGCGCTGAGGACCCGGTTCAATGAGCTCTCCGCGGACTGCTCCTGGCCCCATCCCCGAGGATGAACCATGCCATCAGCGCTCCTACCAGGACCACCAAACAGGCTGCAATGGTCCCGGGTAGGTCGTAGACCGGCCGTTGCGTCGCCGTGAGCGCTCCAGCCGAGCTGGCCGCGACCGCCACGAGATCGACCAGGACATGACCCCAGTACGGAGGAGTGTCGTCTCGTCCCAGGCAGCCGCAGGAGGCGATCGGAACGTCGGATCGCAAGGCAACGATGACCCAGAGGAGAAAGGCGGTGTAGAGCACGGCCTGGCCGGCGAGCACCGGACCGGCGCCAGTGATCAGGGCCAGCGAGCCCAGCAGGACTTCGGTGACGGCCACGCCATAGGTGACGGCCCCAGGAAAGGGAAGGCCGATTGCCTTGATTGCCCGCTTGGTGTCGACGGGCCTCGCCAATTTGGCCGCACCGGTCGCGATGAGCAACACCGAGAAGATCTGACCGGCCAGGACCAACATCGTCTGGAGCGTACCGCCGTCCTGGATTACGTTAGACGAAATCTGAAACCCCATTAACGTCACCGGCATGAACCCAGTGCAGCTCGTCGTCGGGCTCGTCATCGCCTTGGCTGCATCGATCAGGGGCAACTGGTCGCCTTGCGGTGAGTCCCTGCAGGCCCGGCTTCATCCTCTTGGAGAGGGCAGCCGGGGCAATAACTGGGCGATCACGATCACCTCTTTCACCGTCGTCTCCGCGATCGCAGGAGGCTTGAGCACCGGGGTGCTCGGCTTGCTCGGGTCGGTCTCGCCGGTCGAATCGGAGCTGGCGCTGCTCATCACCGGGTTGCTGGGAGTGACGGCCGGCGCCCTCGATCTCTCCCCTCTCCGGCCATGGACTCCCAACCGTCAGGTCAACGAGAACTGGATCGAACGTTATCGGGGGTGGGTCTATGGGGCCGCTTTCGGGGCCCAGCTCGGTCTGGGCTTTGCGGTGTTCGTGATGAGTTGGGGCTATTACGCGATGCTCGGAGCCGCATTCCTCACCGGTTCCTTCGCGACGGGAGCCATTTTGGGCGCCGTCTTCGGCGTGGGCCGGGGGCTGCTGTTGATCCTGTCATTCCGGGTCCGGACCCCGCAGAGACTGGCCTCCTTCCACACCCGTATGGCCCAGCTGAAACGGCCGGTCTTCCTGATCACCGGGCTGACCATGTTCGGGGCCGGCCTGCTGGCCATCCTCTGACCTCCTGCTTCCCGATCCGCCCGGTCGGTCCCTGAACAGACCCAGGGCCGATCGGCCCTCACTCCAGGTTGTCGATCGTGGAGAAGGCCCCGGCGTCGACGATTGCACCCCAGTCCTCACCAGGCGACCCGACCACCAGATCATCAAACCCGTCGGAGTCGAAATCGGCGGCGCCAAATGAAGCACCGAAGGCATCCCCGGCCTCGACCACCTGCGCGTCGGGGAGACCGCCTTGTCTCAGGGAGAAGGAATTGCCGAATTTGAGGAGACCCGGGCCACCGGCGACCACGAGGACGAGGCCCGCATTCTTCGACCCGGAGGCATTCTCACCGGGGACACCCACGGCAAGCCTCATCGGACCGGCGGCCATCCGGAAGACGACGACCGCCGCGCCCAGGCGATCACCGGCCTGTGGTGTGCCCGGCACGCCCTTCTTGCCCTGATAGAGCGCAGTGGACGTGGACAGGTCACGGTTGGACCGGCCTCTGATGACGATCACCCGGCCCGCGTTGTTCTTGCCTCCCAGGTCCTCACCAGGGACCCCGATGACCAACTCAGCACGGCCGTTGCCGGTGAGCTCGCCGAACACGAGGGCGGAGCCGAAATCGTCCCCGGCCTGGGATGACCCCGAGATGCCCGGAGAGCCCTGGTGGATCCAATCGGACCGTTTCGGCCTCAGACCGTTGGCCCCGCCGAAGAACACATGCACCGCTCCCACCGACGACTTGCCTCCCAGCGCCTCACCGACCGACCCCACCGCGAGGTCGTCACGGCCATCTCCGTCGAGGTCACCCGACGCCAGGGAGGCACCGAAGGCATCGCCGACCTCGGAAATGTTGCTGACACCCTTTCTGTCCTGGTGGAGGTTCAGCGAGTCGTTGAGATCGAGCCCCGACGCCGAACCGGGGACCACGATGACCGACCCGGCATCACTTCGCCCCGAAATCGACTTACCCGGCCTGCCGATGGCGAGATCGGCCCTGCCATCTCCATCGAAGTCGCCTGCCGAGAGGGTGGCTCCGAAATTGTCACCTGCCTGAGCGCTCCCCGGGACCCCACCGACTCCCTGACGCAATAAATCGCCCGACGCCTGCAACCCGCCGTTCGATCCCCAGAAGACATGGACCAGCCCGGCATTGCCGGCTCCCGCGAGGTTTTCCCCGGGGACCCCGACAGCTAGGTCGTCAAAGCCGTCACCATCGAAGTCCCCGGCGGCCAGCGCCGACCCGAAGCGGTCCCCGGACTGGGACTTGTTGGCTACGCCGGGGGAGTCCTGATGGAAGAATCTGTTTCCCTCGTCGGTGAGACCACCCGGCGAGCCGTAGATCACGTTGACGATCCCGGCGGTTGGGATCGCGTTCACCCCGTCCCTGGGGGCGCCGGCGGCGATGTCCGGGTGGCCGTCCCCGTCGAAGTCCCCAGTGGCGATAGGAGCGCCGAACCGATCCCCTGTCTCGGCCGGGCCCTCGATGGTGCCGGTGTCCTGGCTCCAGGTCTGCCCGTGGGGGCCGTCGAGATCCGCCTCCACGCCTGACACCGACGGGCTGCGCAGGCCGAAGGCACTCCGCAGCCACCATCCCGGGACGTCAACAGACTCTTCGACCCCATTCACCAGCCCGGTGAACCTGACGATCCCCTCCGGGGCCGCCTTTTGGAGCTGGGCGCCGGTGAGGACGTTGAACTCGATCCCCCACGGCCGACCGTCTGCCGCGGCCAGCTCGGCCACGATGAGGCCGGCGGGCACCGATTCCTCCCAGGTCGCAAAGGGGTTCGATACCGCCGGATCGACACCCCAGTGATCGTCGACCGGCACCAGATAGGGGTACTGGTCCACTGAGCCGAACCCCCCGATGTTGCTCTCGGTGGTTCCGCCCGATGAGGAGCTGTAGAAAGTGGTGACCACACCGTCCTCGGTGTACGAGTTGTTGGGATGGGTCAGGATCTCGTCTCTGGTGTGGGCTACCGCCGAGGCCCAGGCCGGGTTTTGCGACTGGGCCCAGCCTGCGTACGCCTGGTCGGCCGTGGTGGCGCGCACATGGCACCAACAGATGTCCTTCCAGGTCTTGGTGAACGCCGGGTTGACCCCATTCCCTCCGCGAATCCCGGGCTCGCGCTGGTGGGCGCGGGCCACGGCGTAGGACCGGGCGGCGACCGCCTGGGCGCGGAGGGCGTGCTTGTGCCACGAGTTGGGCATCTCGGCGATACCGAGGAGATACTCCTGGAGACCCATCGAAAAGGAGATGTGGAAGCGTTGGGCGGTCGCCACGTCTCCGACGGGCCTGATCCGCAACTTACCGTGGCCGAACGCCTTGCCGATGCCGGGGAGCTCGATGCGCGCATTTCCGACCATCGTTATGGTACCCCGGCAGCGACCCGATTTTCCCTGCTTCACCCCATCGATCTCAAAGATGCAAACGCCGGGCTCCTCGACCCGGAAGGTCCAGACCTGGTCCTCCTGGGGCTCGACGGCCTTGGGGCAATTCCCCTGGGAATGACAGATCGAGAGAGTTCCGTTTCGGGCCACGAAATCGACCGAAGTGGTCGATTGCACCGCGCCGAGCCAGAGGGGCTTGTTGTAGACGATCATGGGAGAAGCCGGGGCGACCGCGTCCAGGTCGGCGACGGTGGCGCCGGTGTAGTAGTGACGCAGGATCTTCTTGTACCTGCGACCGTCGATCAGAGCCTGGCCCTGGGCACCGTACTGGCTCATCCCGACCCCATGCCCCCAACCGCCCCCTGAGAAGATGACGTCGTTACCGGCCGCATTCGCAGGCGGCGCCGCCCAGACCATGGAGATGAGCATCGAGGAGAAGACGAGCCCCGAGACCAATCTCAGACGTCGCAGGCGGGCAGGGCTCGAGGAAAATGGCATCCTGTCAGGTATCGACCCGATCGAACGCGTCATTTAGGGAGTCGATGAGGGAGAGCACCTCCTGTGCCGCTTGCTCGATCGAAAGCCTGGTCGTGTCCAACGTCAGATCCGACTCCTCGGGACGCTCGTAAGGGGAGTCGATCCCGGTCATGCCGGTGATCTCCCCTGTGCGCGCCCGTGCATAGAGACCCTTTGGGTCCCTAGCCTCGCAGATTTCCAGCGGGGTATCGACGAACACCTCGAGATATGCCATGCCGGCCCGCTCGTGCCCCGATCTCAGTCCGAGCCGCGCCGATGCGAATGGGGCGATGACGGGGAGCAGCACGACCAGCCCGGCGTCGTTCATGAGTCGCGACACCTCCCCGACACGGCGGACGTTCTCCACACGGTCGGGCTCGCCGAATCCGAGATCGGAATTGAGCCCGTGCCTGACGTTGTCACCGTCGAGGACGTACGCCGCCCTTCCGGCCTCGAGCAACGCCCGCTCGACCTTGGCCGCGATCGTCGACTTGCCACTCCCCGACAACCCGGTGAGGAGGACGGTGACACCCGAGCCCCCGGTGACCCGGGCCCGGTCGGCGGCACTCACGTCGCCGTGGTGCCAGACGACGTTGCTACTCAACTGCCCACGCCGGTGATCATCCCGGCGGCGACCGTGTGATTGGTCCCGTCCTCGACAAGGATGAAGGAGCCGGTGTCGCGATTTCTCCTGTATTCGTCGAAGAACAGCGGGTTGGTAGCCCTGAGCCGAACCCTCCCGATCTCGTTCAGGGACAGCTCGGTCGCGCTCTCGTCACGGTGGAGCGAGTTGACGTCGAGCCGGTATTGGAGATCCTTGATCAATGCCTTGGCCCATCTGGTGGTGTGCTTGATCGAGTACTTGGCGCCAGGTTTGAGGACGGCGCCCTCGGACATCCAGCAGACCATGGCGTCGAGATCCTGTGAGGAATGGGGCTGGTTGTGGGTACGGCAGATCATGTCGCCACGCGAGATGTCGATGTCGTCCTCGAGAGTCAGCGTGACCGACAACGGGGGAGCCGCCTCTTCCAACGGGCCGTCGTAGGTGTCGATCGAGGCGATCCGTGTCTCGAAGCCGCTGGGTAACACCATCACCTCGTCGCCGACCTTGAGCAGGCCCCCGGCGACGGTTCCGGCGTACCCGCGGTAATCCTGGTATTCGAGCCGGTGCGGCCGGATCACATACTGAACCGGGAAACGGACGTCAATGACGTTGTAGTCCGACGCGACATGGATGTCCTCCAGCATGTCCAGCACGGTTCGTCCGCGGTACCACGGCATGTTCTCGGATCGGTCCACCACGTTGTCACCCAAGAGCGCCGAGACCGGCACAAACCTGAGATCGTGGATGTCCAAGCGACGGGCGAATGTCCTGAAGTCGTCGACGACCTCGTTGAAGCGGTCCTCGTCCCAATCGACCAGGTCCATCTTGTTGACGCAAAGCACCAGGTGGGGCACCCCGAGAAGGGAGGCCAGGAAGGAGTGGCGTCTGGTCTGCTCGATGACGCCCGCCCGCGCGTCCACGAGGATCAGGGCGATGTTGGCCGTCGAGGCGCCGGTGACCATGTTCCTCGTGTATTGGATGTGTCCGGGCGTGTCGGCGAGGATGAACTTGCGCTTTGGCGTCGCGAAATACCGATAGGCCACATCGATGGTTATCCCCTGCTCACGCTCGGCGCGGAGCCCGTCGGTGAGAAGGGCGAGATCGACATAGTCGGTGCCCCGGCGCCGGCTGAGGTCCTCGACAGCCTCCAGTTGGTCCTGGAATATCTGCTTGGAGTCGAAGAGGAGGCGCCCGATGAGTGTGCTCTTGCCGTCGTCGACCGATCCGGTGGTGGCTATGCGTACCAGTTCGTCCATCATCAGAAATAGCCCTCCTTCTTCCGGTCTTCCATGGCCGCCTCCGACATGCGGTCGTCGGCCCTGCTCGCCCCTCTTTCGGTGATCCGGGTCACGGCCACCTCGTCGATTATCTCGTTGATCGTCGACGCCTCCGACTCGAAGGCCCCGGTGCAGGTCATGTCTCCGACGGTCCGGAACCTCACCGTGGCCTCGAACACCTTCTCCTGATCGAGAGGGGTGAGATACGGGGACTCGGCCATGAGCATGCCGTCCCTCTCGAAGACCTTGCGCCTGTGGGAGAAGTAGACGGGAGGAAGCTCGATCCCTTCGGCTTCGATGTACTGCCAGACATCCATCTCCGTCCAGTTCGAGATCGGGAAGACACGCATGTGCTGTCCCTTCCGATGGCGGCCGTTGTACAGGCTCCACAGCTCCGGTCGCTGGCTCTTGGGATCCCATTGACCGAACTCGTCGCGAAAGCTGAACACCCGCTCCTTGGCCCGGGCGCGCTCCTCGTCCCTCCGGGCGCCACCGAATACGACATCGAACCGGTTCGACTCGATGCCCCTGAGAAGCGACTCGGTTTGAAGCCGGTTTCGCGATGCCCGCGGCCCGGTCTCCTCGACCACCCGGCCCTCATCGATGGCCTCCTGGACCGAGGCCACCATCAATTGGGCACCGACATCGTGGATAATCCGGTCTCGAAACTCGATCACCTCGGGGAAGTTATGACCTGTGTCGACATGCATTACCGGGAACGGCAGCCGCGCTGGCCAGAATGCCTTCATCGCAAGATGCAGAACGAGAGCAGAATCCTTGCCTCCGGAAAACAGGAGAACCGGCCGTTCCGATTCGGCCACCGCCTCACGGATGATGTGTATCGATTCGGCCTCGAGCCATTGAATGTGGTTGAGCTGGTTGGTTTGCACGGCTCGCAGGATAAAGAGTCGCCGAGGCTTAGTCACCGGCAGCGCCGACCATGACGCCTGATGCCTGGCTGACCGCCGCCGTTCTGGTCCTGGTGTTGATCGGCCTGTGGCGGGAGATCGCCACCCCGCTCATACTCATCTTCAGTGGGCTGGTTGCTCTTCTTCTCCTCGACGTGGTGGAGCCGGAGGAGGCGCTCACCGGGTTCTCCAACCCAGCCCCGTTCTCAGTCGGAGCCCTGTTCGTGGTAGCCGCGGCGGTGTCCAAGACCGGCGCCCTCGACGCGCTCACGGTGCGTCTCATGGGGACCACGGGTCACACCCGCAAGCCGATGTTGAAGCTGCTCACCCCGACCACGCTCTCGTCGGCGATCGTCTCCAACACCCCGATCGTGGCGATGCTGATCCCCCAGATCACGGCATGGAGCCGGCGGATGGGGAGAAGTGCGTCGATGTTCCTCATGCCTCTCTCCTTTGCCGCCCTTCTCGGAGGCATGCTCACCGTCATCGGGACCTCGACCAACCTGGTGGTGGCCGGGCAGATGGATGACGCCGGCCTCGAACCCTTCGCCTTCTTCGAGACCGGGATCGTCGGGTTGCCACTGGCGGTCCTGGGTGTGGGACTTCTCGTGTATCTGGCGCCGCGCATGCTCGGGCGCCGACGACCTGCGGGGGAGGCCGTCGACGAGCCCGCCGATCATTACATGATCGAGATCGAGGTGACCCGAGACGGGCCTATGGACGGCCTGACCGTGGAGCAGGCAGGTCTGCGTCACCTCGATGGCCTGTTCCTGGCCGCAGTGCGACGGACCGACACGACGATCGCACCGGCGACCCCCAAGACGATCCTGCGCGGCGGCAATCGGCTTCAGTTCGTCGGACAGATCGACAAGGTCATCGACCTCCGGGCGAAGGAAGGCCTCGACTTCGTGGAGCTGGGCCACGTCATCGATCTCGAGAGCCCGAATGTGGGCTATTTCTTGGCGGTCCTCGGCGGCGATAGCCCCGCGATCGGCATGACTCTGAAAGAAATCGGGTTTCGGTCCCGGTACCAGGCGGCCGCCATCGGGATCCAACGTGACGGGGTCAGCCTGGGAGGGAAGCTCGGGGAGATCCCTCTCCACATCGGAGACACCCTGATCCTGGTCTCGGACACCGGGTTTCGGGACCGATGGTCGCGAAGGAGGGACTTCCTTCTCATCGATCCCATTGGGCCCGATCGGCCCACTCGCTCCCCGGGGTCGGTGAGGACACTGACGATCCTTGGGGTCTTCATCGCGGCCACGGCCACGGGTCTGGTGCCGATCCTGCAGGCCTCTCTCGCGGCCGCGCTCGCCATGATCGTCATCGGAGTCCTCACCGCCGATGAGGCCAGACGAGCCGTCGACATCGAGGTCGTCGGGGTCATCGCCTCGGCGTTCGGGTTGGCCTCGGCGATAACGGCGTCCGGTCTGGACATCGTGATCTCCGACGGCGTCATCGGGTTGTTCGACGGGCTGGGCCCGACGTGGATCCTCGTCGGGGTGAGCATCCTCGCCATCATCCTGACCGAGCTGGTGACCAATAACGCTGCTGCGCTCCTCGTGTTCCCGATCGCAATCGCCGCGGCTCCCGCCGCCGATCTCGACCCGCGAGGGATGGCGTTGGCAGTGGCGATCGCCGCGTCCGCTTCCTTTCTCACCCCGATCGGTTACCAGACCAACACCATGGTCTACGGACCGGGTGGGTACCGTTTCAGTGACTACGCCCGTCTCGGAGCTCCGCTCACGCTCCTGGTCATCGTGGCCATCGCTCTCATCGTCCCCGCCGTCTACTCGGTCTGAGGGGGCGGCAGCCGTGCCCGGTTCAGCAGACCGACCCAACTGACCCGTCATGTCTAACGTCTCAGCACTGCATCACCCACCCGAGCAATCTCAGGTACATGCTTTGAACAGCCGGATCAGCGCGGTCTGGGCCCAGAAGAGCCTCCATTGGCATCTGGTCGGCCGCTACCTCAAGAAACGATACGAGCGGGCGACTCTCGGATATCTGTGGTCGCTCCTGGAGCCGGCCCTGCTCACCGCCGTCTACTACTTCATCTTCTCCCTGGTGGGTCGTTTCGGAGTCGAGGACTATGCCCTGTTCATCATGGTGGCGATGCTCCCCTGGCTTTGGTTCGCCCAGGCGGCCAACGCCTCCACCGGTGCGCTGACCTCAGAGAGGAGGCTCATCACCACCGTCTACGTCCCCCGTGAGGTCTTCCCCCTCTCGCTGACGACGGCCAAGGGGGTCGATTTCGCGATGAGCCTTCCCGTCATACCCGTCGTCGCTCTGGCCCTCCAGCACCCGCCCAGCTGGTATCTGGCGCTGCTCCCGCTGGCCATGGCGATCCAATGGGTTCTGGTGGCCGGGGTGACCCTCGCCCTCTCCGCGCTGGGGGCGGTCTTCGGTGACGTGGAGCGGGCCATCCGGGTGGCAATGCGGGTCATGTTCTATACCACGCCGGTCGTCTACCCCTTTGACCGCATCGACCACGAGGGATTCGCCACCGCCCTCGAGATCCTCAATCCCATGGTCGGTCTGGTCCGGGTATACCGGGCCGGTTGGTTCCCCGAGAGTTTCCCGGGGTGGTGGGTGGTGGGATGGTCGGCCGCGTCTTCCCTGATCATCCTGGTCATCGGCTGGAAGGTGTTCGCCCGGATGGAACGCCAGGTCCTCAAGGAGCTGTGATGGCCCAGGTAGTCGCCAACCAAGTCGGGATCCGATTCGCGATCAATCGCAAGCAGCATCGCACCGCCAGAGACTTCATCATCAAGGGACGGCGACACAAGACATCGGATCGCTTTTGGGCCCTGCGCCATGTCAGTTTCCAAGTGGATGCCGGTGAGGCGGTGGGCCTCATGGGCGCCAACGGATCGGGAAAGACAACTCTGCTCAAGCTGGTCGGCGGGGTAATGACCCCCGACGAGGGCACCATCGTGACCACAGGCGCGGTCGCCTCGATGCTGTCCCTAGGGGCAGGCTTCTCACCGACCCTCACCGCCACCGAGAACATCTACATGACGGGTGCCATCTACGGCCTGAACCGAAAGCAGATCAACGAGCGCTTCGACGACATCGTCGATTTCGCCGGCGTCGGCGACTTTCTCGACACACCGGTCCGACATTTCTCCTCCGGGATGAGAGTCAGGCTCGGCTTCAGTGTGATTCGCGAGATCGACAGTCCCATCGTGCTGTTAGACGAGGTCCTGGCGGTCGGAGACCGGTCCTTCAGCCACAAGGTCTTCGGCCACATCGAGAACATGCGCGTCAGCGGCAAGACCCTCTTCATCGTCAGCCACCGCGCCAAGAACATCAAGAAGCTCTGCTCGCGGCTGATGGTCCTGGAGAAGGGTCGCCTGGTCCACGACGGTGACGTCAAAGAGGGTGTGAAGCTCTACCGCAGCCAGAAGAACTGACTCAGACGATCGGCGGGCGACCCAACCTGGTCAGCACCCACACCGTCGACCAACGGATCGGGCGCCGCTCGACCGGCGCCCGCCAGCCGCCGGCAAACCCGTGGAAGATCGCCCGCGCTCGAGGCATCGATCTCGATCGAGCCAGCGAGAGGATCAGCCAGGTCGCCGGGTAGATGGGGACGAGCAGTAGAGGGAGATTCCTCCGGGCGAGCAGCACCCGATTCCGCATCGAGATCCGATCGGCATCGGGATGCCGTCCCGTCGTAGTGGGGGGATGGCTGACCACGATCTCCGGCTCGTACCGCACCGACCAGCCGGCATCGATGGCCCTCCAGGCAAAATCGGTCTCCTCGTGGGCATAGAAGAACTCCCCGGGGAAGCCACCGAGAGTCGTAAACGCCTCGCTCCGCACCGCGCTGGCGCCGCCCAGGAACGATGTCACCGCGCCGCCTTGCAATGGGTCGCGGTGGCCCAGCCGGGGGACGTGTCGTCTCTGGGTGATCCCGGTGGCAGGGTCGACGATTCGCATCGAGACCACCGCCAGTCGGGGATCGCCCTCGAAATGAGCGAGCAGACGACCACACACGTCCTCCTCGGCGAGAGCGGCGTCGTCGTCGAGGAACAGGATCACGTCACCGGCCGCCATCCCCGCACCCACGTTGCGGCCCTCGGGGATCCCGACGTTCTCGGGAAGAGTCTCGGTCACGTCCCCGGCGAGGCCCGGATCGGCCCCATTTCCGATCACCACTACCTCGGCGTCACATCCTGTCTGGTCACGGACTGACCGAACCGCAGCCCCCGCCTCGACCGGGCGGTCCCCCATCGTCAGGATGACGGCCGACAGCCTCATTTGATCGGGCCGACCAGGAATCCGACTCCCCAGGAGACATGGATCACGGGCAGGACGATCGGGGTGAGCAGAGCCGCGGCGCCGCCGCGCCCGGCCAGCGAGATCACCGCCAGGAGCAAGAACGCCCCGTAGACGACCGGCACGACCAACGCTGCTCTCGCCTGCCCAAACACGCCCAATACCAGGGACGCCACGAGCCCGAGGACAAAGAGCGGAGGTATCAGCTGACGCCAAGCCAGGTGCTCCGGATGGGCTCGTGTCGTCTCTCGCCTCCACTGCCCGTATTCGAAGTATTGGGAGCCCAGAGAGCCAAGTGAGCCTCTCGGCTCGTATTCAGCCGAGAGCTCAGGTGTGAAGTAGACGATCCTCCCCGACTTGCGGATCCTGCTGTTCAACTCGGCGTCCTGGTTTCTGACGAAGTTCTCGTCGAAACCTCCCACCTCCTCGAGGACCCTTCGTGGAAAGACGCCCAGGTAGACGGTGTCGACCGGACCTGGTTCGCCCCCGGTGCGAAAACGGGAATCACCGGCGCCGAAGACGGAGTTCGTGGCCAGGGCAACGGCTTTCTGCACCCACCCCCGACCCACGGCACGCTGGATCCCGCCGACGTTGGCCGCGCCCGTCTCTGTGATCAACCGGACGGCAGTCGACACGTAGTGACTGGGGAGCAACGACCGGCCATCGCAACGGACCACGATCTCGCCGGATGTGTTCGCGATGCCCTGATTGAGCGAACGCGCGGTGCGACCCTGCGGGTTCGATGACCAGCGGAAGTTGGGCTCCCGCTCCGCGAACCTCTCCAGGAGCGCGATGGTCCCGTCATCGCTGCCACCGTCGACGACGTGAACATCGAGGTCACCAGGGTAGTCCTGGGCGAGGATCGCCTCGAGAGTCGCCTCGAGAGAGCCGACTTCGTTTCTGACCGGGAGAATGACCGAAACTGGCGGCGCCGCCGTCACGGAAGCCTGCTCCAGTCGTCACCGGTCTCGGGCTGGTCTCTCACGCCGCGGCTGGCCTGATGTACGACCTTGCTCCCATCTGCGACAAGACCTCCCGTGGATCCGAACATGACCAGGACCATCCCCGCATTCTCCTCGCCCCGGACTGCCTGGCCGGGGATCGCGACACCCAGGTCCCAGACACCGTCGCCGTCGAAGTCCCCGGCCGAGACCGACTCGCCGAATCGATCACCGGTCTGTTTCGAGCCGGGGATCCCGCTACTGGACTCCGACCAACGCCGATCGCTCGAGGGGGTGAGACCCCCGGCGGACCCATTGACCACTCTGACCTGGCCGGATGCGCTGTTCTCACCCGGGATGCCGATCGCCAGGTCGAAGTGCCCGTCGCCGTCGAAGTCGGCGCCGGCCAGGGCCGAGCCGAAGAGGTCTCCGTTCTCACCGGTGCCGCCCATCCCGTTGGCCCCCTGGGCGAGGAGCTGGGAACCCGAGGATCCGAGGCCGCCGGTCGACCCGTAGAGAATGGTGACGGCGCCGGAATCGTCGACACCGCCCCGGTTGTCCCCGGGCACGCCGACCGCCAGGTCGGAGTAGGAATCGTCGTCGAAATCCCCGGTGGCCAACGATCCACCAAACCGATCACCCCGGGCGGCCGATCCGGGCACACCCGGCGATGACTGCCACCAGATCTGACTGCCTGCAGAGCGCAGGCCTGAGGCATCACCGAAGAGCACTGTCGCCGAGCCCAGGTTGCGTCGGCCACCACGGTCGTCGAGAGGAGCCCCGATGGCGAGATCGGCTCGCCCATCGGCATCGAAGTCACCGGTGGCGAGCGCGGACCCGAAACCGTCCTTGAGGCCGGCCGCGCCGGGAATTCCCGGCGAGGCCTGGGACCAGAGTTGATCCCCACCCGACACCAGGCCGGAAGGAGAACCGTAGAGCACATGAGCCTTGCCGGCCCCGCCCTTCCCTCCGACTGCCTTCCCCGGCGCGCCGATGGCGAGGTCGGCGAAGCCGTCGCCATCGAAGTCACCGGTGGCGAGGGCCGACCCGAACCGGTCTCCCCGAGTGGCGTTGCCGCGGACACCGGCGAGATTCTGATGCCAGCGCTGCGAGTTGGCCCGTCTCAGGCCATCTTCGGTCCCATAGAGCACGGCCACAGAGCCCGCGCCCTTGTGGCCAGCGACTCGGTCTCGCGGGGACCCCACTGCCAGATCCTGGAAGCCGTCGTCGTTGAAGTCCCCCGAGGCGACCGCGGACCCGAACCCGCGGGCACCCCGGCCATCCTTCTCATGAGCGGTTCCCGCCGACCAGAGCTGGTCCTTGAACTTGCCATCGGGCCCGTCATGCCGGGAATAGACCACGGCAGCCGCGCCGGATCCCGGGTGACCGTCCAAGGTCTCGCCCGGCACCCCCACGGCGAGATCGGAGCGGCGGTCGCCGTTGAAATCGCTCGCGATCGCGGTTCCGCTTCCGGCACAGCTCATGTCGGGGGTCTTGAACCAGAAATCGATGTCGCCGGGCTGGTTCCCACCGAGATGCACCTTTACCCGGTGACTCCTTTTGTGGCTGATCAGGTCGGGCCGGCCGTCGCCGTCCCAGTCGGTCAGGCCGTAGTCACCGCCTTGGTCGACGGGGGCCCCGGTCGTGAACTTGACGGCTCCTCCGCCGAGTCGCGCTGCTCCGTCGAACACCCTCAACTTCACCGAGTCGGCGATCTCGATCATGAAGAGGTCGGGAACACCGTCGACATCGAGGTCGCCGAGCTCGAACTGCCACACCCCATTCCGGGTATTCGGCCCCAGGCTCCGAGAGAACAACCTCGATTTGAATCGTGACGCGCCCGAGTAGACCGAGACCTGTGTATCGGGGCCGGGCTCGATGACATAGAGGTCGGGCCAACCGTCGCGGTCATGGTCACCGAATAGGTACTCGTATCCATCGGCGTGGGTATGGCCGGTCTTCCCGGTCAGGCGATCGTGGTAGCCGCTCTCGTAGGTATATCTCCTAAGCCTGACCCGCCCGTCCCTGGCGTCGACGAGGGTGAGATCCGGTCTGGAGTCACCGTCGGCGTCGGCCACGACCACATCATCTGCTGTCGACAAGTCGGCACCGGGGACCACATAGCTCCTGATCGAGCACCATCTGAAGTTGTACGCCGCCTGGGCAACCTCCATGAGAGTGGCGCCGGAGCCACCGGAACGGATCCGGTAGAGGTCGGCCACCCCGTCGCGGGAACCGTCCGCCCACTGATAGGTGGCATCTCCGGCCGCCTCGCCGAAATCGGCCACCTTGGACAAGACGCCCTGGGCGAACCCTCCCGGAGCGGTCCCCGCCGGGTAGGGAGCGGGCACCGAGCCATAGCCCGGGGTGGAGATCGGGCCTTTCCAGGAGAAGTGCATCGGGTCCTTGGCCGATGTCCAGTCACCTCCCCAACAGAAGCCCGCCTTCTCCCATGCCGACACGTACCAGCCCGGCATGTCGGAGATCAGGCCCTCGCCCTCCTGATAGGGATTGGTGTCCCAGTTGATGTCGATGGTCGCGCCGAAGGCGTGCGTGGACATCTGGTAGCGGCCCGAGATCCGCCGCCAGACCCAGGATCCGACCAGTCGAGCCGTGTAGTTGCGGCCCTGGGCGGCCTCGGTCGCGAGATTGGCCGAGACCCGGAGGAACGCGGGCAGGGCCCGTTGATGAACCCTGACCTGCTTACCGCCGCTCATCGGGACCGTCCACCACACCATCGACGCGGACACATCGGAGTAGTCGCGACCGAAGAAGTCGGCCCACGGCCCGCGCACCTGATGCCCCGGGGGAAGCGCCCGATTGGGAAGGGAGTTGGTCGTGCTGGCAGGGACGATGACGCCCGAGGCGTCGTCACATGACCCGGACTCGTTGAAGAAGGGCGACACCACCCCTGACATCGGCTCCCCCGACTCCGACTGCGAGGGCGAGTGCCCGTCGTCCGCCAACGCGGCTCGCGCCTCGGGTGCAACCGTCGTGAACAGCATGACCGCGGCACAGAGCAGCGACAGGCGTCGAGCGGAGGTCAGCCGGGCCGGCACCCGCGCACTGTATTAGACGAGCCCGGGTTACCGGCTGGTTGCCCCATCCGAGACCTAGAGCTCACACTCATTCAGGTTCTCGAAGGTCTCACAGGTGTCAGTGCCGTCCCCACCGAACACGGTGTCGGTCCCCGGACCGCCGATGAGGTGATCGTCACCGCCCATCCCCAAAACCATATCGCCGCCGGCCTGGCCGAAAAGGTTGTCGGCACCGCCGCCACCTTCGATTCGGTCATCACCCTTGCCGCCACGTCCGGTGTCATTGCCGCCACGCCCCATGATCAGATCGGGCCCCTTGCCCCCGAGGATGACGTTGTCACCGTCGTCGCCCTTCAAGGTGTCCCCAAAATCGGATCCGATGATCCTCGAGATCGACTTGAGCGTGTCCTTCCCGGCCCCGCCCTTTGCCGTCTCGTTGGCGAGGTTGACGATCACGGGATTGGCCGCGGACTCGTACGACGCGGTGTTGAGGCCGGAAGACCCGATGAGCAGATCGGCGCCGGTGCCGCCTTCGAGGACATCGTCCCCCGGTCCCCCGCGCAACTCGTCGGAGCCATTGCCGCCGAACAAGGCATCGTCACCGGCATCCCCGCAGACCAGGTCCTTGCCACCCTTGCCGTCGACCACGTCATGTCCCCCATAGGCGCTGATGACATCGCTCTTCGCGGTGCCCTTGAGGACATCGGCGCCGTCGGTCCCAATCACGTTGGGCACTTCACCGTGGCACAACCCGAAGGCATTCACCCTTCCTGCGCCGAACCGGTTGTCATGACCGGAGGGTCCCAGGTCGATGGTGTGCACCTGCATCAGCTCCTTGACCCGATCAGGCTGCAACCCACCTTTGGTGTCGAGGATCAACGCGGCCATCCCGGCGGCGTGGGGAGCGGCCGAGGACGTCCCGGTGAAACCGAAGTTGCACGAATCATCGCCGGCCCCGTAGGCGGTGGTGGTGACCCCGGTGGGGGCGGCGACGTCGGGTTTGGCGACTCCGGCGATGTTGGGGCCGCGTGAGCTGTAGGAGGCGAGGTCGTCGTCCGCCCAGCAAGTGGCGCCAACGGTGAGGAGATCGGGGTGGCCGGCCGGCTCGACGACACTGCCCGCCTTGTCCCGGTACTGCAGGGTGTTGACGGTGATGAACACGTCCATGCGGGGCCGGGCGTCGCCACCGGCGAACTTGTCGATGGCCACCCCCAGGGTGAGCACGGTCGGCCCCGGGTTGAAGTACGCCAAGGCCTCAACCGGGGGCTGATTCCCATTCTGGGTCATGTTCGACACGGCAACGAAGTCCCCGATGTCATGACTCCACAGCCCGAGGTCGTAGTCGAGACCGGTGGTGGGCCAACGGTCCCACTTGAGGAACACCACCACGGTCTGGCCGGGGGCGAGCAAAAAGGCGTTGGTCTCGTCGACACCCGGGTCGTACTCGTGGAACCCGTCCCCGCTGGCATCGTTGTACTTTCCGTTCCAGTGGCGGTTGGCGTGGTTCCCGGCGGCCTGGACCCAGACGATGCCGGCGTCCACGGCGCGCCCGGCGATGCCTTCCGGGCTCATCGGCCCTCCCGATCCGTCGCCGC
>Ga0299913_10001057_pt1 | contig 19427 bp, 24 predicted proteins | sample RVTome_9_FD_201360 | JGI IMG/M metagenome (GOLD analysis project Ga0299913, IMG submission 201360) | Soil microbial communities from uranium-contaminated site in the Upper Colorado River Basin, Wyoming, United States - RVT155D38 (version 2) ... | reverse complement strand
GATCGTGCCGGTCTGTTGTTGGGTCGCCGCGTTGTACTGCTTGCAGAACTCCATGATGTTGATGCCTGCCTGACCAAGCGCGGGACCTACCGGGGGCGCAGGTGTTGCCTGCCCCGCGGGTATCTGGAGCTTGAGCACCTGCGCTACCTTCTGGCGACGACCGCCGCCCCCTCCGTTGGCCATCTGGTTACCTTTCAGTTAGAGCTTTGCAACTTGATCGAAGCCGAGCTCGACCGGCGTCTCTCTTCCGAAGATGTTGACGAGCACTTTCAGTTTCGACTGATCCACGTTGATCTCGGAGATCGAGCCCGTGAAGTTGGCGAACGGGCCGGAGGTCACGCGAACGCTCTCTTGCTCTTCGAACTCCAGGCGCGGCTTGAGTTTCTTCTGATCCTGCTTCACCTGGAGGATGCGGTCGACCTCTTTGCCCGACAGTGGCGTGGGCTTGGCACCCGATCCGACGAATCCGGTGACACCGGGAGTGTTCCGCACGACGTACCAGGAGTCGTCGTCGAGATACATCCGGCACAACAGATAGCCGGGAAAGACCTTCTTCTGAACGACCTGCTTCTTCCCTTGCTTGATCTCCATGACGTCTTCCATGGGGATCACGACTTCGAAGATGCGGTCCTCTACGTTCATCGAGCTGATACGCGACAGCAGGTTGGCGCGCACCTTGTTCTCGTAACCCGCGTAGGTGTGGATCACGAACCAGTCGCCCGCGCGCTCGGTCGGTGGGATCGAAGAATCGTCATAGACGGCCACATCCGACCCGTCGTCCTCGGTGGCGACTTCGGCCACCGGCTCCGGTGTCGGTTCCTTGGCTGTCGCCGGTTCCTTGGCTGTCGCCGGTTCCTTGGCTGTCGCCGGTTCCTTGGCTGTCGCCGGTTCCTTGGCTGTCGCCGGTTCCTTGGCTGCCGCCGGTTCCTTGGCTGCCGCCGGTTCCTCGGCTGCCGCCGGCGTCTCGTCGGTCGGGGTCTCGATATCGATCGTGGGAGGTGCGTCCGAGGGAACGTCCGAGACCTCGGCCTGAACCGCAACCTCTACGGTCTCGGGGTCGACGGCTTGGTCCGCAACTTCATCGACCACATCGGCCTCCGGAGCGGCTGCTTCAGCCTCGGGAGCAGCAAGCTCGGGCGCATCGGCCTCCGGAACGTCTCCGTTGGTGGGTGCGTTTGCCTGGGGATCGACGTTCTCTTCTTCGGTGGCGGTCTCGGGCTCGTCGCGACTCTGGAACCCGGTCTCGGTTCCCATCAGTTCACACCGAATAGCTCGAGCACCGCGCGCGAGAAGACGTAATCGAGACCGAATATCACGGTGGCGATCACCACTGAAGTGACCAGCACGACGATGGAATACGCAACGACTTCTTGGCGGGTAGGCCACGCCACCTTGCGGAGCTCGGCCACGACTTCCTTGACGAAGACACGCGGCTTAGTGCGCTCTCGTTTCGTCGGGGCACCGGGCGGCTTGACTGCCGGCCGAGGCGCGGCTTTCTTCTGCGCCTCTTGCTTCGCCATCAGGCGTTTGGTCTGACGATTCACCTTCCGGACCTTTCTGCTTCCCGAACGCGCTTCGTAAGGGTTCGAAACCGGGGGGGAAAGCGAGCACTCAGATTAGCACGGTCGAGGATCCATCACGCCTGTACCGGTTCCGCGCTCAGCCTAGACGAGAAGGGCGGGATCGGCGTGTCAGCGGGGCCTCTCCGGCTTCGTATCGCGCTCGTCTTCGGCGGTCTCCTGGGCCTTGGTTGGAGCCTCGGAGTCTTTTCCGGCCATCCTCAGCGCCACGGCCGCCTTGATCGGAGCGACGACGTTGGTCTTCACCCGCGACACCCGCACCTTGGGAGAAGACGGATCCCGGGGTTCGGGCCCGGTCCCGTCCTCGCGCGACGGTCTCCTGTCCCTGTCCGCCATTCGTCTGCCTCCAGTCATCCCGGTCGCGGTCGGCTGCGCCGGTCGATCTGGCCGTGCTCTTGCTAAGACCTTCCCCGAAGGAGAGCGCGAGAAAACGAGGGCAAGCAGTGCCGTGTGGCGCCCCCCGTCTAGCGGCGGGATGCCCGCCTGAGTGCCTCACGGGATCGCTCCAGGTAACCAGAGCGACCTCCGGAGAAGCCGCCGAGGGTGAGCCCGTCCAGGGTGAATTCGGCCCCCGTGCCGGTGACCGTGACCTGGAGGTCGCCCACCCAGATGAGACCGCTATCGAACGTGTCGTTCAGGTGCCGGTCACCACCATCTACGGTGCCTTGCCAAATCTCACCCAGATCATCCGCCAGGCTCACCGTGACCGGGCCCTGGCCCGAAGGAAGATCCACGACGGCGTTGGTCAGCAACCCCAGGGTCGCGGGAACCGTCGTGCTGGCGGTCCCTTGGGAGAACGTCTCGACCCCCGCGGGCGTCGAGATGGCCAGAGTGTCGAGCAGTCCTTGGGTCACTCCCGCCTCGGTGTCGATCCTCAGCGCCCCCTGCCCGGTCACTTTCGCCTTGTTGTTCGACCCCGCGCCCTTGAGCGTCACGAGCTGAGTGGCTGCCTGGACGACGGGCGGACCGACGATCGCCCCAACGAGGATGCCTGCCACGACGAGCGCGATAGCACGCTTGTTCATCTACCCACCCCTTTCGACCACGGCGTTGTCATCGCATCAAAACAGACCACCCTCGCCATGACGAGTCCTCTTCCCCGGAAATACATGGCCCGTTCGGCAGGCCGCGCTTACGCTGCTCGGTGGGTGAGGAGGTCACGGTTGGCCCGTCTGCAGATCGTTAGGCCCTTGCGCCGTCGCCATACGCGCCGCGTAGGCGCGGCCGCCATCGCGCTGGTGATCGCGGCCTCCACCGCGGCTGCGGGACCGGCAGCGGTTACGGGATTCACGGCGGTATCGAACAGAGGGGGCAGTCCTCTCGGAGTTTGCCGCGACGGGCCGGACGAGGGGCGCAAGGCGTTGAACAGCGAGGTCGAGCCATGGGTCGCGGTCGATCCCACGAACCCCCAACGGATGGCCGTCGCCCATCAACAGGATCGCTGGTCCAACGGAGGGGCGCGGGGGGTCGTCGCCGAGATCACGACCGACGGCGGCGCTAGCTGGACCCCTTACAACCGAACGAAGACCTCTTTCTGTACCGGGGGCCGCGCGCGCAACGATGGCGACTTCGAGCGCGCCACCGATCCGTGGGTGACGTTCGCGCCCAACGGAGACCTATTCCTCATGACTCTCTCGATCAACCAGTCGGATCCCGAGCACGCGATGCTGGTCACGAAGTTCGATGCGTCCGCGGGACGGTGGCTTCGCCCGCGCACTCTCATCCGGCAAAGGAATCCGGATTTCCTGAACGACAAGAACTCCTTGACCGCCGACCCGAACGAAGCCGACGGCAGCCATGTCTACGGCGTTTGGGATCGCGTCGGCTTCGAGAGACCGCGCAGCTCGGGGGGCGATTTCTTCTTGACCCTCCAAGGGCCCACGTACTTCGCTCGCACAGTCGACGGAGGACGCACGTGGGAGCCGGCCCACGTGATCTTCGATCCGGGTGACTTCAGGCAGACGCTCGGGAACCAGATCGTCGTATCGCCGGTCCTCCCGAACGGTGATAGCTCTGGGCAACTGATCAACATCTTCAGTCTCATCCGCAACGTCAGGAGCTCCACGAAGGTTGCCGTCGTGCGCTCCTTCGATCAAGGGACGACGTGGACCGCGGAGACCGTCATCGACGACATGTTCGTGCGTGGGACATCGGATCCCGATCCGGACTCGGAGACGCGGCGCGACGCGATCCGGGGAGGTGGCCTCATCCCGGAGGCGGCCGTGGACATGGCGAACGGCAACGTCTATGCAGTGTGGCAGGACTCTCGTTTCAACGACTTCGACTACGACGGCATCGCGTTCTCGAGGTCAACCGATGGCGGAGCCACCTGGTCGGAACCCATCGAGGTCAACAAGACGCCCGACTCCGGCCCGGCGCTGAACCGTCAGGCATTCACACCTTCGGTGGCGGTTGCGCCGGATGGAACGATCGCGGTTACCCACTATGACTTCCGTAACAACGACACATCCGTCCACTCGCGGCTCGAAACCGACCACTGGCTCGTGCACTGTCATCCCTCGGGTGCCGTCGATTGCACCGATGCAGCGGATTGGGAGGAGAGCCCACCGATCGGCGGGTCCTTCAACATGAAAGCCGCCCCTTATGCGCGTGGCTACTTCGTCGGCGACTACGCGGGCCTGGCGGGCGTGCCGGGAGGCTTCTACGTGATCTTCTCCCGAGCCCGCACGGCGCGAGACCCGGCCACGGTCTTTGGAGCGTTGATACCGACCACCTAGCGATGGCAGGGCGGGAGGGACTCGAACCCCCGACCACTGGTTTTGGAGACCAGCGCTCTACCAAACTGAGCTACCGCCCTAACGAGGTCACAGTCTAGGCGCAGCTCCGGCTCCAACAACAGAACGAGGGCGGCGCTTCCGCCGCCCTCGTTCGCTTCTTGTCTCCCTCTCGGTGTCTCGTTAGCTAGCGCTCGCACCCCCGGTTCGGACGGTCGCGGCCACGCCCGTTGGCACACCGGTCGCGACCGGGGCCACCGCGCAGGCTGTCAACGCCGGGGCCGCCTCGCAAGGAGTCACGTCCGGCCTTGCCGTTCAGCTTGTCGCGTCCTCCGCCACCTCCGAGGACGTCGCTTCCGTCGCCTCCGTTCAGTACATCGTTACCGGCGGCTCCGACGAGCAGGTCGTTACCCGACCCACCGGAGATGGTGTCGTTACCGCGGCCTCCGAACAGCTTGTCGTTTCCACCGAGGCCGCTGATCGTGTCATCGCCTCCCAGACCGCAGATGCGGTCCGCGGAATCGGTGCCGACCAGCACGTCGTCACCCGAGGTCCCGACGATCGTGCAGCCATGGGGTCCCGTGGTCGGAGCGGTTGTGGGCTCCGGACACGGCGACGAGCTTGGCGTTGGTGAGGCCGTGCCCGACCCGGTCGGTGAGCTCGTGCTCGACCCGGTCGGTGAGCCCGTCCCCGTCGGTGACCCACTCCCGCTCGGCGATCCGGTCTGCTGGAACGGAAGGATCGCAAAGCCGGAAGACGATGGGCTGCCGCTACCGCTGGGGCTGCCGGTCGCCGATCCACTGGCGGCCGGGCTGGAAGTCGACGTCGGCGAACCGCTGGGCGAGGAGCCGGCAGTCGACGTGCCCGTCGGCGTCGGACACGCGATCGCTCCTACCTGTGCGGTAGATGCTGGGATGTTCAGGAAGAAGATGCCGAGCACTGCGATAGCGGCGATCGCCAACGCAATGCGAGCAAGTTGTCGCGACTGTTCCATCGAGACCCCCTCAGGTGTCGGCGCCACGCGCCCGCGCACGCGGCTGTTTTCGCGCCAGCCAGGGGGCTACCCTACGAGATGACCGCTAAACGTTCTTCCACCACTACTTTTCCGCTCGATGCCAGCCGGACAAGGTGGTGCGTAAGAAGTCGGTGATGCTTAGGCAGTAACGAGACGCCGGCGACTGCGAAGCAAAGCAGCTCCCGCCGCTCCGGCCACGAGCACCGCAGCTCCGCCCAGATACGTCGCTCGATTGCGTGCCAGATGTGTGCGCACCTGCTCGACACGACCGGCGTGCTGAGGGATCCGATGCAATGTCCGGGCGAGTCCGGGCGGTGGGTCCACGGTTACCGATCCCATGGTCGCCAGCGCGCCGAGAAGATCCTCGTAGCGCGTGAGCTCGGTGCGGCAGTCGGAGCAACTCGCCAGGTGCCGTCGCACCGTCAGTGAATCGCCGCCGCCGCGAACATATGCCGGCAGTACCTCCTGCACTTCAGCGTGTGTCATCTCAGTCATCGTCATTCCCCCGCCTCGGGATACACCAACTCTTTCAGCTTCTTGCGTCCTCTGTGAACCCGGACCTTGGCCGCCGTCGCAGAGATGTGCTGCTGATTTGCGATCTCTTCGATCGAAAGCCCATATACGTCTCGAAGCACCACCGCCGTCCGGTAATGCTCCGGCAAGCGCGCAAGCGCTCGCTCGAGTGCGGCGACCTCGACCTTCGCCGTGGCCGACGATTCGGTTGAGCCTGAAGCAGCGAATCGACCGAGCACTTCATCTGCGATCCCAGTCTCGTGCTTTCTTCTACGCGCCCTCGTCCTGTGCTTGCTGATGGCGGTGTTCGCCGCCACCCGGTACAGCCACGTCGTGAACATCGCATCGCCTCTGAAACCACCGAGGGCCCTCCACGCTTTGAGGTACGCGTCTTGCGTCGCCTCTGAAGCGTCATCAGGATCCCTCAAGATCCTCAGACAGAGCGTGTACACCTCCCGGTGGGTGGCATCGACGAGCTCACGCCACGCCTGCTCGTCTCCGGCCTTGCAGCGTTCGACGAGCTCGGGCGAAACCAGCTCTCGCCCCGTCACGTTCCGGGTTTCCTTAGGACGCCGCATATGACCTGAGGTTACCGGCGGCACTCCCTCTGAGGACGGCTCTCGCGAGTACCACCTCTTAGCGAGGCTGAGGGCCTTATGAGGACCGGCGCGCCGCTCACAGCTACACGATCATGACGATCGGCGCGTTGACCGCAAGAAGAGTCCTCGGCCGAGCACCAGGCTAGGAGTCGCCGAAGATGGATTCGAGTTGGGACAGGAGGTTGGCGCGGTCCTGCTCCTGCTCCCGCTTCGCAGCAAGCTCCTCGGGCGAGGAGCCCAAGAGGTCTCCGATGATGGCCAGGAGCTCGTCAGGGTCGAAGGGCTTGGTCATGTAGCGGTGGGCGCCGAGGTCGTAACCGAGCTTCCAGTCCCGCTCGGAACCCTTCGCGGTCAGCACGAGCACCTTCGTGGATTCGAGGAGTCCCCGTTCGCCCATCGCCTCGAGTACCTGGTAGCCGTCGAGCTCGGGCATCATGATGTCGAGGATCAAGAGGTCGGGCCGAGTGGATTCGACGTGTTCGACCGCTTCGCGGCCGTCCTTCGCGATGGAGACCTCGTGGCCTTCATCGGCCAGGGAAAAGATGACGAGCTGGCGGATGTCCGCATCGTCGTCTGCTACGAGGATCCTTGCCATCTCACTCCCCATGCGCGCCACGGCCGGGGCCCTCGGCCCCGCTTAGATAGGCCATCGGCGTCCGCTTTGGCCGACTTGAGCGGCATTGGTCCGACGTCGGTAGCATCGGGAGGTGATCGATTCGGCCATCCCGAGGTTCTCCCAGGCGGTTCAGGCCGCCCTGCTGGCCCTCGCCTTTCTCGTCGAGGCCCGCTGGCTGGTCCCCCTGCTTGCCCTCGTACTGCTGGCGAGCGTGGCCGGAGGGCCTCGCTGGAACCTGTTGGGGGCCGCGTACCGGGCCCTCAAGCTGCCCCCCGGGGAGCTCGAGCCCGCCGCCCCGCCGCGGTTCGCCCAGGTGCTCGGAACGGTCTTCCTGGCGATCGGGACCGTAGGTCTTTACTCGGCGGAGCCCGGGACCCGCCCCTACTGGTGGGTCGGTTGGGGCTCCGCCCTGATGGTGGCGGCCCTTGCCGGCCTTGCCGCCACCACCCGCTTCTGACTTGGCTGTGAGATCTACCTGCTGGTCCAGCGGGTCCGGAACTCGAGCTAGACGCTCACCGACATGACCGTCGAGCGGGGAGTAGTCCTAGCGATCGTCGTCGTGGTGGCCGCGCTTGCGGCCGGGCTATATAGCGCGCTCCGGCGGCGGTGGGGTGCCGACGTCGAGAGGTTGGACGTAGATGAGCTGGGGCTCGAGCTCATGAGCGGGTGCTGCGCGTTCGTCGTGTTCACGACGCCGGCATGTCGCCCTTGCAAAGCGGCCTTGCGGATCGTCGAGGGAGCGGCGGCGAGAAGCAGCGGAGCGACCGAGGTCACAACCGTCGACGCGATGCAGCGCGCCGACATCACGCATCATTACAACGTGCGAACGATCCCCACCGTGTTCCTGATCACCGCAAGTGGACACGTCGTAAAGCGATGGCGAGACGTTCCGAAGGCGGATGACGTCGATGCTGCCCTCGCGGCCCTGTAGCCGCGCCCACTTGCTCAGCCGCCCGCTACGGCCGGGATGATTGAGATCTGTGCTCCTTCGGGAACTTCGGTCGCGAGTCCGTTCAAGAACCGGACGTCTTCGTCGTCGAGATAGACGTTCACGAACCGGCGAAGCGACCCGGTGTCGTCAAGGATCCGTTCCTTGATCCCCGGATGCTTCGCATTCAGATCGGCGATCAACTCTGCGATCGTCAACCCGGAAGCCTCGACCTCGCCCGATTCATTGGTGAGGCTCCGCAACTGAGTGGGGATCCGGACCTTGACGCTCATGGTGCTCCTTCCAGCGCGCGCTGCACGTCTTCTAGGCGGGTAGAGACGCGGATCGTCCGCCCCGCGGGGATCGCTTCGAGGGTCTTCAGCCCGATGCCGGTGATGTACGCGACGGTTTCCTGATCACGATCGATGACGCCGCGGTTGACCAGATCCGCGAGAGCGGAGATCGTCACGCCCCCCGCAGTCTCGGTGAACACACCTTCGGTGCGAGCCAGCAGGCTGATCCCGTCTGCCACTGCATCCTCCGGCACCTTCACCATGGAACCCCCGGTGGCCCTCGCCTCCCGCAAAGCGTAGTAACCGTCGGCAGGATCACCGATCGCAAGAGATTTAGCGATGGTCTTGGGCTTGACCGGGCGCACGTCCTCCGCGCCCTCCTCGAACGCGGTTGCGATCGGAGCGCACCCTTCGGCCTGGGCACCGTGCATAACCACATGGGGCTCGTCGTTCAGCAGGCCAACCGCGTGTAGCTCCCGGAAACCTTTCGCGATCTTCGTGAGCAGGGCACCCGAGGCCATCGGCACGACCACTGCATCCGGAGCGCGCCAGCCGAGCTGCTCGGCAGTCTCGAATCCGAGGGTCTTCGAGCCTTCGGCGTAATAGGGCCGGACGTTCACGTTGACGAACGCCCATGGCTGCGTCGTCGCGAGCTCGGAGCACAAGCGATTCACGTCGTCGTAGGAGCCATCGACTTCGACGACCCGGCCCCCGAACACGGTAGTCGCCGCCACCTTCCCGGCTTCGAGATCGGCGGGGATGAACACGACGCTCTCCATCCCCGCAGCTGCCGCGTGGGCTGCGACCGCGTTGGCTAGGTTGCCCGTAGATGCACACGCGGCCACCTTGTATCCAAAGGATCGTCCGACGGACAGGGCGACCGAAACGACCCGGTCCTTGAAGGAATGCGTTGGATTACCGCCGTCGTTCTTCAGCCACAGCTTGTCCAGACCCAGTTCTGCTCCCAGCCGGGGGGCGGGACGCAGGCGGGTGAATCCCGCCCCGATGTCGATGCGTTCGTCCACGGGGGCCGGTAGGAGGGCTTCGTAACGCCACAGGCTGGGCGGGCCCTGAGCGATCGATTCGCGGGTCACATCGCCCCGTATCGCGTCGTAGTCGTAGGCCACCTCGAGGGGGCCGAAACAGTGCTCGCAGACGTGCTGAGCGGCGATCGGATAATCCCGGCCGCACTCCCGGCACCGCAACCCTCGGACGTGTTTCATCGAAAAGAGATAGCACACCAAGAAGAAACTCGCGTTTCCTAGCTCGGAGCAGTGGCTACCCTGAGGGCATGGATGTCTTCCGGGAGCCCGGCGTGGCCGAATGGTTCGAGGAGCGGACGCTGGGTCCCGACGCTCGCACCGCCGCCGAGCTGGCCGAGCTGAGATCCGCCCGCAACCTCACGATCAGCGTCTGCCTCCCGGCCCTGAACGAGGCGGCGACGATCGGTCGTATATGCCGGGTGGTCGTGAGCGAGCTCATGGCCGGCGGACTGGTGGAAGAACTCGTCGTGGTCGATTCCGGATCCTCCGACGACACGCCCGCGATCGCTCGCTCCGAGGGGGCCAAGGTCTTCCACGCGAGCGAGCTGGTGCCCCAGGCCCCTCGGGTTCGCGCCGCCGGAAAGGGCGAGACCCTGTGGAAGAGCCTCTCGGTCGTGTCCGGCGACATCGTGGTCTGGGCCGACTCGGATACACGGAACTTCGATCCGCGCTTCGTCACCCGGCTGGTCGCGCCGCTCCTCGATCACGAGTCGATCGCGTTCGTCAAGGGTTTCTACGAGAGGCCGCTGCGCACCGACACCGTGACCTTGCCATCGGAGGGGGCACGCGTAACCGAGATCGCCGTGCGGCCCCTGTTGAACCTGTTCTTCCCCAAGCTGGCAGGGGTGATCCAGCCGCTCTCGGGCGAGTACGCCGGCAAGGTCGACCTACTGCGCACATTGCCCTTCTTCACGGGCTACTCGGTCGACGTCGGACTGTTGATCGATATCGTCGAGCGCCACGGACTGGAGATCGTCGCCCAGGCAGACCTCGGTGAACGCATCCATCGCAACCGCGACGTCTCCGCGCTCGGTCGGATGTCGTTCGAGATCATGCATGCCTTGCTCGGCCGGTTGGACGAAGAGGCGCGTCTCAAGTTGTCCGACCCGCTACCGGATCACCTTGTTCAGTTCGTGGACGGCGAGACCGGGCCCACACCGAGACCCTTCGACGTAACCATCGAAGAGCGGCCGCCGATGGTCGGCTACTTGTGATCCTCGTCGCCGTCGGGCACCACTGAGGGTGGAGCGGCCCCCGCCGTTGCGGCGGCCGCGTACGGGGTCGGTTCCACGCCGAGCACGCGCGTCGACCACAGGTGCCCCATCAAGATCTTCATGACCGCGACTCCGGGAACCGCCAACAGGATCCCCCAGAACCCGCCGAGCGTTCCTCCCGCGAGGAGAGCCAGCATCACCGTCACCGGATGGAGCTGAACCGTGCGCTTCATCACGTTGGGACTGACAACGTGGTTGTCGAACTGCTGCACGACTAGGGCCACTATGACGGCTTTCAACCCAAGGCCGAACCCATCGCTGACGGTGCCCACGAGGAAGCCGAGACTCCCACCGATGAACGGTCCGACCAGCGGGATCAGGTTCGTGATGCCCGCGATCGCACCGATCACCAACCAGAAAGGGAGGCCGATCAAACGGAACCCGATGCTCGCAAGGATGAAGACGATCAGCGCGACGAACAGCTGACCACGGAAGAACCCGCCTATCGCGCGGCCCATCTTTGAACCGAGATCCGCGAACTCGGCCCGTTGCGGCTCGGGAACGAGATTCAGGACGTCGCGCTGGAGCTGGGGCAGATCGATCAACAGATAGATCGCGATCAGTGGGGCAAGGATGAATATCAGCAGCAGGTCGAGGATCGTGCCCCCCAGCTCTGTGATACGTCCCGCTTGTCTACTCAATAGCTCGCGGAAGTCCCGTGTCTCCTCATCGCACTCTGCAGTCGACGGCGAGTCGGGCGAATCGATCTCGTCGGCACCGAGAAGACACTCCGCTTGAGTGGTGTTGATCCTGACGCCGAACCGATCCTCGATCGTCTCTGCCGTGTCGTGGATCTTGGTCACGACCTCTCCGCGGAATTGAGGCCACTCGTCGGCGAAGTTCGACACCTGCCCGGATACGAGAGGTGTGATCGCGAAGACCAGCAGGGTCACGATCCCGAAGACGACGACGTAGGCAAGGACGGCCCCCAGCCCACGAGGGACTCGCCGCGCTTCAAGCCGGGACACGATCGGATTCAGCAGATAGATGATCAAGAGCGCGAGAACGAGCGGGGGGAATATGACCTGAACCTTCAGCATGAGCTGTATCGAGACTGCGATGAGGATGAGGACGCCGATGATCGACCACGCGCCGACACCGACGCGACGCAAACGCTCGCCCGGAGGGAGCCGAGGGGGGGCGGGGGTTGCCACGGGAGCAGTATCCCCCTGGAGGGACGAGGGTTAGCGGTTCCTAGAACAAGATCCGAGGACGACGGCGCACGCGCACCCTCCGCCCCGCGCGCGTGTCCAGCCGGTGACGCAGCAAACCTTCGGTCGCCCGTTCGACCGCGGCCCCCGGATCCCTCTCGACGAGCTCCCCGCCCCCGCTTTGGACGAGACCCACGGCGAGCTCGAAGCCCGCCCGCCGCCACTCGGCTCGATCCAAAGTCAGGTCGCCGGCCACGGCGACACAAGTGATGCGTGCTCGTTGGGCTGCACGTGCGACCCCTACCGGGACCTTGCCTCCCAGGCTGGCCTGGTCCAAGCGGCCCTCCCCCGTGATCACGAGGTCGGATCCGGCGAGGACGTCTCCCAGGGACGATTCGCGAGCGACGAGCTCGAAGCCCGACTCGAGTCGCCCGCCGAAGAACGCAACGATCCCGGCCCCCATGCCACCGCCCGCTCCCGCTCCGGGGAGAGCCGCGACGTCGAGACCGAGGTCCTCATGGATGCACCTGGCAAGCTGCGCCAAGCCCTCCTCGAGCCGGTCGGTCGCCGCAACATCGGCACCCTTCTGACGTGCAAAGCGGCGAGCCGCTCCCACCGGGCCGAGCAAAGGACTATCGACGTCACACGCTCCGATGATCTCGGCGTCGATGCGCCGGGCCCCGGATGGATCGATGCGAGCGAGACCTGGAAGTGCCCCCCCACCTGGAGGTAGATCCTTGCCGTGAGCATCCAGGAACCTCCACCCCAGGACGCGCGCCGCGCCGGTTCCGCCATCAACCGTCGCACTTCCGCCGATCCCAACGACGATGCGTTGCGCCCCCGCGCTCGACGCAGCCTCGATCAGTTCTCCGGTTCCGTCCGAATGGGCCGTTAGCGGATCTCGCCGATCCGTAGAGACGAGTTGAAGCCCCGACGCGGCCGCCATCTCGATACACGCGGTCCCGTCCTCCATAGTGCCGATCTCGGCGTGAACCTTGGACCCGATGGGATCGGTAACGATCTGGGTCGCCACCCTGCCGCCGCGCGCGGCGAGGAGTGCCACGACCGTTCCCTCTCCACCGTCGGCCATCGGTCGAATCGAGAACGAGGCTTCGGGGTGGACTTCACGCGCGCCGCGCATCATCGCTTCCGCAACCTCGGTCGCGCTTAAGGTCCCCTTGAACTTGTCGGGTGCGACGACGATCTTCACCCGCGGTCTCACTCCTAAGATGTCCGAGTGACAGAAGACATCAGCGTCGTTCTCGCGTCAAACCGAGGGCCGGTCTCCTTCGTCCAGACCGAGGACGGTTTCACCATCAAAGGGGCTGCCGGAGGCGCTTCTCCGGCGCTCGACGCGGTCGCCAGGCGGCTCGGAGATCGAGCCGAATGGATCGCCGCCCCGGTATCCGATGCCGACCGGGCCGCGGTAGCGGCCGGGTACGGAGAGACGCTCTCCGAACGGCTCGGTTATCCCTTCTATTTCATAGAGATCGACGCGGATACATTCCACCGCTACTACAACGACGTCTCCAACCGCATGTTGTGGTTCGCCAATCACTGCCTATGGGACGAGATGGAGCTCGATCGGTTCGGCGAGGACGAGCTCGATGCGTGGAACAACGCGTACGAACCGGTCAATCGACGCTTCGCACAGAAGGTCGCCGACACTGCGGCCGAAAACGCACTCGTCTTGTTCCAGGACTACCACCTCGCGACCGCTCCCGGTCACTTGCGTGCCCTGCGTCCGGAGCTCGTCACGATGCATTTCACGCACTCTTCTTTCTGTGGGCCGCACGGGTTGGATCGCCTTCCTCGCCCGATACCGCAGACGGTGATCGAGGGGATGCTCGGCGCCGATCTCGTCGGGTTCCACGTCGCGCCGTGGGTCGAGGGCTTCTACGCCTGCTGCGAGGCCGCGGGGGCGAGTGTCGATCGCGAGCGAGGCCTCGTCGAACACAACGGGAGAACGTCGTGGGTCCGTGCGTATCCGATACCGATAGACCCCGCCGACCTCCGCCGGCGCGCTTTCGGAGAGGAGTCGAGTCGATGGGCGGAACGCTTCCGCGAGTGGGCGGGAGATGGTCGGTTGATCGTGCGCGGGGACCGCGCGGAACCATCCAAGAACATCGTCCGCGGGTTCGAAGCCTTCGGAACCCTGCTCGACAGGCGCCCGGATCTCGTTGGGAAAGTCCGGTTCGCCGCGTGCCTTTATCCCTCGCGCCAAGACATGCCCGAGTACCTGAGCTACACAGAGCTCATCGAAGAGACGGTCCATGCCGTCAACCAACGCCATCCTGGTTCCGTCGAGCTGTACATGAAGGACGACTTCGATCGCACGTTGGGGGCATATCGAGCGTATGACGTGCTGTTCGTGAACTCGATCATGGACGGCATGAATCTCGTCTCCAAGGAGGGCCCAGCTTTGAACGAACGAGACGGCGCCCTCGTGTTGTCGCGCGGTGCGGGTTCGTTCACCGAGCTGGGCGAGGATGCGGTCCCGATCGAGAACCCTCTCGACATCGAAGAAACGGCACGGGCTCTCGAGGCTGCGCTCGACTTACCGTCCGATGAGCGCGGGCGCCGAGCTCAGGACCTCAAACGTAAGGCCGAGGCGACGAAACCAGGAGACTGGATAAACGCGCAACTAGAGGATCTCGCCGCGATCCGCTCGCGGGGAGAGCCGCTCTCAGTGGCCGCTCGCTCGAAGTAGCTCGCGCAAGAACGCAAGAGCCCCCGAGGGACCCTCGACGATCGCATCTGCGCGCTCGAGCAATTCCGGGGGGGCCTCGTCGGACCGGACCGCAACGCGGACGGTAGCGAGACCGCGTTCGGAAAGATCGTCGAGTGCGTCGAACGCAGGAAGGTCGACACGGTCGTCACCGAAGAATGCGACGGCACCCAGACCGAGCTCCAGCGAGCGCTCCAGCACGACTGCAGCCTTCGTGAAATCGGCAGGGGGCCGGAGCTCGTAGGCCAAGCGTCCACCCGCTCGCCGCAATCCATGGCGATCGGCCAGCTCCTGGGCCACCCGGTCGAGGGCCACACGGGCTGCTTCCGGATCCGGCGTCGCGCGGAAGTGAAGCCCGATCATGACGCCCTTGTCTTCCAAGATGGCCCCCGGTATGGCCAGCTCGTCGAGGGCTTTCTTCGCCTCGGAATGGACCCGCCGCATCAGCTCGGCGAAGCCGGCGGCATGGTCGCTCAGGATCACCGCCCCGTCGACGACGCGTTGCGTCCCATGTGTACCCCAGATCTCGAGCTCGGGACCCAGCCACTCGAGCAGTTGTTGCGCGGATCTGCCCGAGACGATCGCCACGAGCCCGAACAAGCGGCTGAGCTCGTGGAGGACGTCAACCGATCCCTCCACGGGCCGCGCGTCCGCCGGAACGTGGACGATCTCGGACAGCGTCCCGTCGAAATCTAGGAACAAACCCGTCGACTTCGGATCCTTGGTGAGCGTGGTGATGTGTTCGCGCGTCATCCTGGATGAGGCTACCCGCACCGGTCCCGCGCCTACACTCCTTCACGATGAGGGTTCGAGCAGTCTTCGTGGTGACATTCATCCTGGTCGCGTGCAAGCCCGACACGGTCGCGCTTCACTATCGCTTCGCCGAAGGCAGCACGATCACGTATCGGATGGATGCTCACGCGGAGGCGGACTGGCAGATCACGGGCACGGGATCGGGTTCCTACGACGTTTCGTTCGACGTCACGGAAACGATCCGCTCTCTCGACGACGAGGGAGCAACGGTCAGCGTGCAGATGATCCCGCTGGACGCCACCGAGGAGGGGTTGCCCTCGCCGGGACTCGAGACGCGCTCCTTCTCGCTAGAGCTGGGTCCATCAGGTGAGGTCCTCCGTGTACTGGATGTCAACGGCATCACCGCAACCGCTCTGGACCCGGAGGAGGTCGCGTTCATCGGCACATACCGGCCCGCGCTCCCGGAGGGTCCCGTCCGGCTCCACGATTCGTGGAGCGCGACCCAGGAGCTGACCGGTGGCACCGCGCCACAACAACTCGAAACGATCGGCGTCTTGGACGCACTGGGCCGCGACGCGGGAGGAGACCTCGCTTACATCGACTTCGACGGCGAGGGCCCGTTGCTGTGGTCGACGCGCCTCCCGCAGGGTGACTCGTCGTTGGACGGAGTCGCTAAGACGAGCGGACGAGCCGTCGTCGACATCGAGGACGGGTTCTTACGCAAGGCAAGCTCGATGACCGCAGGTGACTTCGACGTCCGCATCGCAGCGTCGGGAGGTCGAGCGCCGATCGGTGGCACGCTCCACCTCGAGCTCGAGCTGACGATCCGTCAGACATCCCGGAGTTAGTGCCCCGAGTCATTAATAACGACGCATTCGAGCGCCCCTGCATCGCCGATGGCTGCGTTGCTCGTCGCGTCCGTACTCCCCGGTACGCCCGACTCCTCGCGCCTTGCCCTCGGCGCGCAGGGACGCTCTCGGTGCAGGCGAACTAACGACTCGGGACACTAGGTCTCGTCGGTGCCGACCACAACGTGGAGGTCGACCGTGGACGAGAGGTTGCTGGGTTTGGGTTGGGCAACCCAGCCGAACCGCTGTGCCAGCGCCTCCGCAGCCTTCTGCGCTTGGGGGAACGACCAGAAGACGGTCGTCCGGGGGTACTGCCTCGACGAACCCTCGATAGCCACGACTTCGTAGCCGAGCGCACCGAGACGAGAGGCCATCCGGTCGTCCGCACCGCTATCGCCGGTCCCGTTCAGCACCTGGACCGTTACCCCCTCCGTGATCAGAGCCGTCTCGCTCCCGTCGTCCTGCTTCTGGGTGCGCTTGGGTTTGGGGGTCTTCTCGGGGGTCGGCTCGACCCTCGTGGCCTCGGGGGTGGGCGTCTCCTCGACCGCGGGTTCCGTCGGCGTCCCCCGGGCCACGGGGGTCGCTTCGAGGTCGTCGCCGCCGACGGCATCGACCGCGACGGTGACCGCGACCAAGACGACGGCCGCGATCATGAGCCACGGCAGCGCCCACCCGATTATCGATCGGTAGAACCGGCCCTGCTCGGGGGACGAATGCCGTCCCATCTACTTGACCTGCCCTAGCGCTTGCCGGGCGAGTACTCGGCTCCGAGGAGGCGGGCCACCCGTTGGCGCTGCCGGTAGGTCCGCAGGCGCTTGAGCCGCTTGACCAGGATCGGGTCGTGCTCGAGCGCCGCGGGATTCTCGAGGATCTCGTTGAGGATCTGGTAGTAGCGCGTCGCCGACATCGAGAACTGTTCCTTGATCGCCTGTTCCTTGACGCCCGCGTGCTTCCACCACGACCGCTCGAAGTCGAGGATGTGGATCTCTTGCTCCGTCAGTTCAGCCATGCCCCGAGGTTATGGCCCCCCCTTGTGGATAGCGCGGATTTAGGGGAAGAGGCCGCGGGTGAGATGAGCTTCGGCTACTCGGCCGACGCCGATCCAGTGGGCGGCTTGGCGGAGCGACAGCTTCTTGGCCTTGTGGAGCTCGTAGACCTCCTCGTAGGCCGCTTCCATGATCGCCCGGAGCCGGTCGTTGACGTCCTCCTCCGACCAGAAATAGGCCTGTATGTCCTGCACCCATTCGAAGTAGGAGACGGTCACTCCGCCGGAGTTCGCGAGGATGTCCGGCACGACGAAAACGCCCCGGTCGTGGAGAACCTTGTCTCCGTCGAATGTGATCGGCCCGTTGGCCGCTTCGCACACGACCTTCGCCTTGATCTTGTCGGCATTGCGGACGGTGATGACGCCTTCGATAGCGGCCGGGACGAGCACGTCGCAATCGATCTCGAGGAGCTCGTCGTTGGAGATGGCTTCCGCCATCGGGTAGCCCGCAACGGTCCCGGCATCCTGCTTGTGCCGGTTGATCGCCTCCGGATCGAGGCCTTTGTCCCGGTAGAGACCGCCTTCGACATCCGATACCGCAACGACGCGGCATCCCGCATCGTGGAGGAGCTGCGCGGCGAACCCGCCGACCTTCCCGTAACCCTGGATCGCGACGCTGACCTCATCGATGCCCAGCCCGAGCTTCTTCAGGGTCGAGAAGATCATGTACATCACGCCGCGCGAAGTTGCGCCCCCGCGTCCGCGAGACCCTCCGATCGCGACCGGCTTGCCGGTCACGACACCGGGAACCGAGTAACCCTGGTTCATCGAGTACGTATCCATGATCCATGACATGATCTCTTCGTTCGTGTTCATGTCGGGGGCGGGGATGTCGCGTTCGGGCCCGATCAACGGAAGGATCTCGGATGCGTAGCGCCGAGTCATCCTTTCCAGCTCGCTGCGGGACAAGACCTTGGGATCGACCGTGATCCCACCTTTCGCGCCGCCGAACGGGATCCCGGCGATCGCGCACTTCCACGTCATCCACATCGCGAGAGCCTTGACCTCGTCCAAGCCGACGAGGGGGTGGTAGCGGATGCCGCCTTTCGCGGGGCCGCGCGTCACGTTGTGGTGGACGCGATAGCCCTCGTAGACGCGCGTGGAGCCATCGTCCATGCGGAACGGGACCGACACGATCAGCGAGCGCTTGGCGTTACGGAGGATCTCGTGAACGCCGGGGGCCAGACCCATGAGCTCGGCGGCTTCGTCGAGCTGCGCGACCGCGGTCTCCCATGCCGATTCCCCCGGCGGGGGTGCAGGCACCTCCGTCAGCGGAGTGCTCGGTTCCTTGGTATTCGGGTCGAGTGCCATCGAGCCGGGTGTCGGACTCGAACCGACCGCCTTCGCATTACAAATGCGATGCTCTACCAGATGAGCTAACCCGGCCTACGGCCCAAGGGTACGTCAGACGGTGGCTCGGACCAGGTGCTGCTCGAGCTTGCGCTTGATGCGCTGGAGCGCGTTGTCGATCGATTTGACGTGGCGGCCGAGCAGGTCGCCGATCTCCTGATAGGACTTCCCGTCCATGTAGAGACGGAGGACCTCGGTCTCCAGCTCGGAGAGCAGCCGGCCCATCGACTCCTTGATGTTGGCGATCTCTTCGGCGGAGATGATCAGTTCGGCGGGATCGAGCATCTCGTTGCCGGTCAACACCTCTCCGAGCGAACGGCCGTCCTCGTCATCCGGCGCGGCCTGCTTGTTGAGCGAGATGTAGGAGTTCAGCGGGATGTGCTTCTGTCGAGTCGCCGTCTTGATCGCGGTGATGATCTGGCGGGTGATGCACAGCTCTGCGAATGCACGGAAAGCCGCATTGCGATCGGCGCGGAAGTCGCGCACGGCCTTGAATAGCCCGATCATCCCCTCTTGGACGATGTCCTCGCGGTCGGCGCCCGCGAGGAAGTAACTACGTGCCTTTGCCCGAGCGTAATGACGGTATCGATTGAGGAGGGTCTCGATCGCCACCTCGCTACCGTCACGAGCCATCTCGACGAGCTCCTCATCGGAGAACTCGAGAAGCGCTCTTTTAGGCATCTGAACTCCCGCCGCCGGAAACAGAACCGGCTCGGCGCCGGGCGACCTCGAACATCGCCACCGCACCTGCCACGGCTACGTTAAGCGACTCCAACCGCCCCGCGAGAGGTATCCGAAGAAGATCGTCGCAGCGCTCTCGCACAGTCCTCCCCATGCCCCGGTCCTCGGCCCCCAAGACCAAGCCGACCGGTGGCTCTAGAAGGTTAGACGCCCAGATATCGGTTCCTGCCTCCTCGTCGAGGCCCACGAGCCATATCCCCGCCGCACGAGCCTGG
>Ga0299913_10001056_pt1 | contig 19439 bp, 16 predicted proteins | sample RVTome_9_FD_201360 | JGI IMG/M metagenome (GOLD analysis project Ga0299913, IMG submission 201360) | Soil microbial communities from uranium-contaminated site in the Upper Colorado River Basin, Wyoming, United States - RVT155D38 (version 2) ... | reverse complement strand
GGCGGCCCAATGAGCCGGCGCTCGGTCCTCGCCGGTACCGGTTCGGCGCTGCCGCCGCGCCGCGTCACCAACGCCGAGCTCGCCGAGCGGGTGGAGACTACCCATGAATGGATCTTCGAGCGCACCGGCATCGAGGCGCGCCATATCGCGGGCGACGGCGAGACCACGGCGACGTTGGCGACCGAAGCGGCGGTCAACGCGCTCGCGGCCGCCGGCGTGGACGCGCGCGAGGTCGGCCTGATCGTGCTCGCCACGGCCACGCCGGACCAGACCTTCCCGGCAAGCGCCACCCGGGTCCAGACCGCGCTCGGCATCGACGACTGCATCGCCTTCGACGTGCAGGCGGTGTGCACCGGCTTCCTCTACGCGCTGTCGATCGCCGACAATATGATGAAAGGAGGGATGGCCGATTGCGCGCTGGTGATCGGATCGGAGACGTTCAGCCGCATCCTCGACTGGGAGGACCGGGCGACCTGCGTCCTGTTCGGCGACGGCGCCGGCGCGATCGTGCTCAAGGCCGAGGAGACCGGGGACCGCGGGGTGCTGGCGACCCGGCTCCACGCCGACGGGCGGCACAACGATCTGCTCTACGTCGACGGCGGCGTCTCGACCACCGGCACGGTCGGCAAGCTGCGGATGAAGGGCAGGGAGGTCTTCCGCCACGCCGTCGCCAACCTGGCCGAGGTGCTGGGCGAGGTGCTGGCGGCGGCCGGCCACGGCATCGACGAGGTCGACTGGGTGGTGCCGCACCAGGCCAACAAGCGCATCCTCGACGCCACCGCGAAGAAGCTCGGGCTCGACCCCGACCGCGTCATCGTCACCGTCGACCAGCACGCCAACACCTCGGCGGCCTCGGTCCCGCTGGCGCTCGACGTGGCGGTGCGCGACGGCCGGATCAAGCCCGGCGATCTGATCGTGCTCGAGGCGATGGGCGGCGGCTTCACCTGGGGCGCGGCGGTAATCCGCTACTAGGCGCGCGCCGGCGCAGAGTATTCGTTGCGCTCGCCCGCAAGCTGGATTAGGGTTGGAATTCAAGGCGGGAGGGGATTCCTTCGATGGCGGACGCAGGGACGATCAGGAAGCCGGCGGTCGGCACGCTCACGCGGGCGGATCTCGCCGACGTGGTGCACCGCGAGATCGGCCTTTCGCGCGCGGAATCGGCGGGCATCGTCGAGCGCGTCCTCCACCATATGTGCGCCGCGCTCGCCGACGGCGCCAACGTCAAGATTTCCGGCTTCGGCAGCTTCATCCTGCGCGACAAGGGCGAGCGGGTCGGCCGCAACCCCAAGACCGGCGTCGAGGTACCGATCGCGCCGCGGCGCGTGCTGACCTTCCGCGCCAGCCAGATCATGCGCGAGCGGATCGCCCGCGGCGGCTAGGCAATGGACCCGTCCTAATGGCCGAGCCGGGCCGCAAGAGCGAGCACGCGTTCCGGACGATCGGCGAACTTGCCGCCGAGCTTGGCGTTCCCCAGCACATATTGCGCTACTGGGAGACGCGCTTTCCGCAGCTGCGGCCGCTGCAGCGCGCCGGCAACCGCCGCTACTACCGCCCGGCCGACGTCGCGCTCGCCCGGCGCATCCACCGGCTGCTCAACCAGGACGGCTACACGATCCGCGGCGTCCAGCAACTGCTCGCCAGGGGCGAAGGCCCGGAAGCTGAGGAGGCCGACGCGCGCGCCGCCGCGCCCGCCCAGCGGCCGGGGGGCTTCCCGCTCGAAGGGCTGCGCGCGCTCCGCCGCACCCTCGCCGACGCCCTCCGGGAATCGGCGGTCTGATCCGATCGCAGGGTCGGTCCGGGGCCGGCCAGGATCCAGACCCTAAGCTTCCGCCTCGGGGCCGAGCGACGGATCGAGGTCGCGGGGGCGGATGAAGCGCTCGAGCCGGCCGCGGCCGGCGGCGACGTCGCGCCAGCTCGCGACCTCGAGCCGGATCTCGGCGACGCTGCCGGTCGGATATTTCGCCGCCAGCTCGGCGCGCAGGCCGTTGCCGCGCTCGCGCTCGGTGAGCAGCATCGCCAGCGCCTCCAGGCCGGGATTGTGGCCGACCAGCAGCAGCCGGTCGGCGGCGTCCTCGGTGTCGCGGACGATCTCGAGCAGGGTCGCGGCCGAGGCGAGATAGGCACGCGCGTCGCAGCGCGGCCGGATCGGAGACCCATATCCCGCGGAAACGTCCTTCAGCGTCTCGATCACCCGCACCGCCGGCGAGGCGACGACGGCGTCGAATTCCAGGCCCTGGGCGCGCATTTCACGGCCGACCAGGCGGGCGGCCCGGCGGCCCTTCGGGTTGAGCGGCCGGTCGAAGTCGCGCGGGACCGGATCGTCCCAACCCGATTTAGCGTGCCGCAGCAGCGTCAGCGTCTTCATGACCGGTGGCTCGTGACGATTCTCCAGCGAGGCGCAACCCTACCCGCTCGATCGCTTCGCCGAGATGAACGCGCGACACCCGCACGCCGGGCGGGAAGGCGTTGAGCAGCCGCGACGGCGTCGCCGCCGAGAGGAGCACGAACATCCCGCGGTCCCCGTCGCGGCGGATCAGGCGGCCGAACGCCTGGGCGAGCCGGGCGCGCACGACGCGGTCGTCATAGGCGGCGCCGCCGCCGGCGGCGCGGCGGGCGGCGTGGAGCACGGTCGGCCGCGGCCAGGGAACGCCCTCCATCACCACCAGCCGCAGCGACTCGCCGGGAACGTCGACGCCGTCGCGCAGCGCGTCGGTGCCGAGCAGGCTGGCGTGCGGGTCGTCGCGAAAGATGTCCACCAGCGTGCCGGTGTCGATCGGGTCGACGTGCTGGGCGTAGAGCGGCAGGCCGGCGCGCGCGAGCCGGTCGGCGATGCGGGCGTGCACCGCGCGCAGCCGCTGGATCGCCGTGAACAGTCCGAGCGTCCCGCCCCGCGCCGCCTCGATCAGCCGCGCATAGGCGCCGGCCAGCGCCGGCAGGTCTCCCTTCCTGACGTCGGTGACGATCAGCACCTCGCTGCTGGCGGCATAGTCGAACGGGCTCGGTGCCTCGAAGCGGGCGACGCCGCCGACATGGGCTGCGCCGGTGCGCGCCTCGGCGTTCGCCCATTCGGCGGCGCCGCCGCGCAGGGTGGCGGAGGTGACGAGGACGCCGTGGGCGGGCTTCAGCACCGCCTCGGCGAGCGGCCGCGTCGGATCGAGCCAGCGGCGATGGAGGCCGACGTCATATTCGCGGCCCTCGACCCGCTCGACCGCCAGCCAGTCGACGAAGTCGGGGTCGGCCGGGCCGCCGATCCGGGCGGCGAGCGCGATCCAGGCCGACAGCGTCTGCGTCCGCCACGACAAGCCGCCGATCGCGCCCTCGACGCGCGCGCGCGCCGGCGCGTCGAGCCAGTCGGGCGCGTCCTCCAGCACCGCCTCCAGCCGCTTGCCGAGCGCGACCAGCGGCCGCAGCAGCAGCTCCAGCGCCTCCGCCGCCGGCGCCGCCGCCTCGACCAGCCCCGGCTCGGGCTCGGCGAGCTCGGTTTCGAGGCCGTAGCCGGCGTCCTGCGCGGTCGCGCGGGCGTAGACGGTGCCGCGGACCGTGGCGAGCAGCCGCTCCAGCGGGCCGAACGGATCACCCTCGGCGAGCCGCTGCAGCCACCCGTCCGACGGCAGCGCGCCGGCCATCTGCACCGCCGCCTCCAGCGCCGCCGCCCCGGCCTCGTCGTAGGAGGCGACGTCGGTCAGCCGCGCCGCCAGCCCGCGCCGCCGGCCGCGCGACCGGCCTTCGGGGCCGACGATCCAGCGCCGCATCTCGATCGCCTCCTGGCCGGTCAACGCCGCCGCGAACGTCGCATCGGCGGCGTCGAACAGATGATGGCCCTCGTCGAACACGATTCGGGTCGGCGGCTGTCCGCCGTCGCGGCCGCGCGCGGCGTTGACCATGACCAGCGCATGGTTGGCGATGACGAGGTCGGCGCCGTGGCTCGCCCGCGTCGCCCGCTCGATGAAGCAGCGGCGATAGTGCGGGCAGCCGGCATAGACGCACTCCCCCCGCCGGTCGGTGAGCGCGGTCGCGCCGGCGCGGCGGAACAGGGAGGTCAGCCACCCCGGCAGGTCGCCGCCGACCATGTCGCCGTCCTTCGAATAGGCCGCCCAGCGCGCGACCAGCTGCGCCAGCACCGCCGCGCGCCCGGAGAACCCTCCCTGCAGCGCGTCCTCGAGGTTGAGCAGGCACAGATAATTCTCGCGGCCCTTGCGGACGACGATCCGCCGCCGCCGCTCGCCGGCGTCGGGGATCAGCCGCACGCTCTCGCGGTCGAGCTGGCGCTGCAGCGCCTTGGTGAAGGTCGAGATCCAGACCGCGCCGTCCGCCGCCGCCGCCCACAGCGATGCCGGCGCGAGATAGCCGAGCGTCTTGCCGATGCCGGTGCCGGCTTCGGCGAGCAGCAGGTTGGGGCGGCCTTCGGCTTCGCGCGGCGCGAAGACGCGCGCCGCGGCGGCGGCATAATCGCGCTGGCCCTGGCGGGTCTCGGCGCCGGCGCCGGTCAGCGCCACCAGCCGCGCGACCGCCGCCTCGCCGCCGATCCGGACCGCCCGGGGCTGGGCGCGGCCTCCGCCCTCCTCCCATTCGGGCAGCCGGCTGAACAGCCAGCGCTCGTCGCGCTCGGGCCGCCGCAGCCGCTCCGCCACCATCGCGCCCCACGGCCATCGCAGCCGATATAGCGACTGCGCCGCCGCCCAGGCGCCTTCGTGCTCCGGCCAGTCGCCGGCGAGCGCGCCGACCAGGGCCGCCGCCGCCTCGCGCAGGAACCGCGCCGCCGCCTCGTCGCCGGCCGGCGACGCGATGCCGAGCGCGTCGGCGAGGCCCTTGGGCGTCGGCACCGCGAACCGCGCCGGATGGACGAAGGCGAACAGCTCGAGCAGGTCGAGCCCGGACAGGTCGGGGTAGCCGAGCCGGTTGCCGACCAGCGGCGCGTTCAGCATGATCATCGGCGTCTCGGCCGCCCGCGCGATCGCCGCCCCGCGCCCGACCGCCTCGACCCGCCCGTCGCCATGCGCGATCCAGATGCCGGCATGGGTCGCGTGCAGCGCCGGATAGGGCAGGCTCAGGCTCACCGCGCCATCCTAGCCCCGAACGGAACGAACCGGCAACAGCCGATCGGATCGGTCCGCGCCTGCGCGCGCTATCCTAGCCGCGCCGCGCCCGTTCGAGCCGCTGCCGGATCTCGGCCCCGCCCGGCGCGCCGCGGGCGGCGCGCTCGAGCAGGGCGAGGCCGCGGGCGCGGTCGGCGCCGCTTTTGAACAGGATCCAGCCCAGCGTGTCGGCGGTCGCCGGATTGTCGCGGTCGAGCGCCCAGGCGCGCCGCGCCAGCGGCAGCGCCGCCGCATAGTCGCCGGTCTCGGCATAGGCCCAGGCGAGATTGTTGAGCAACGTCGCGTCATTGTCGCCGAGCCGGCGGCGCAGGCCCTCGTACAGCGCGATCGCGGCCGGCCAGTCGCCCGCCTGCATCGCTCGGCCGGCGAGCAGGATCCGCCCCGGCACGTTGCGCGGATTCTGCCGGGCGAACAGGTCGAGCACCTGCCCGGCCGCTTCCGCCCTGCCCGAGCGGTGCAGCGCCTCGATCAGCCGCAGCGCCACCGGCTCGGTGAAGGCGAGGTTGGCGGCGCGCCGATATTGCTCGACGGCACCGGCGAAATCGCCGCCGATCCCGAGCGCGTCGCCAACCAGCATGTGCGCCTCGGGGGCGCCGGGATTGGCCGCCTGCAGCCGCCGCGCCAGCGCCAGCGCCTCGCCGCGCTGCCCGCGCGCGAGCAAGGCGGAGACGAGCCGGGCCTGGGTCGGCCCGTGGGCGGGCTGCGCCGCCGCCTGGGCGCGCAGGGCGGCGAAGTCGGCTTCGCTCAGCCCCGCCAAAGCGGCGCGCGCGCCCGGCTGCGGCTGCGCGGCGCGGGCGAGATGGATAGCGGCGCCCTCGACGTCGCCGAGCCGGGCCAGCGCCCGCCCGGCCAGCGCCAGGCTGTAGCTGTCGGCGTCGGGCCGCTCGACGATCGGCCGCAGCGTCTCGAACGCGGCGCGCGCCTCGCCGGTGCGCCACTGCGCGGCGGCGAGCAGGCGGCGCGCCTTGCGGTTGCCGGGCTGCATCGCCACCAGCGCCGCCAGCCGCCGCGCCGCCTGCTCGGCATTGCCGGTCTCGAAATCGATCGCGGCTTCGAGCAGCATCCCGGCGGGCGTCTGGGCGAAAGCGCCGCCGGTGCGGTTGTAGAGGCCGCGCGCCAGCTCGAAGTTGCGCGCCCGCGCCGCCAGCACCGCCTGGAGGTAATAGGCCGTCGGGTGGCCGCCGGTGATGGCGTGCACCTCGCGCGCGTCGGCGAGCATCTCGGCCATGCGCCCCATGTCGCCATAGGTGATGGCGCGTTCGAGCAAGGCAGAGACGTTGGCCGGGTCGACCTCCAGCGCGCGGTCGAACCAGGGCAAGGCGGCGGCGAGGCCGTATTGCGACCGCGTCAGCTCGCCGCGCAGCGCCAGCGCCTCGGCGTTCGACGGGCGGGCGGCGACGGCGCGGTCGGCGGCCCCGATCGCTCCGGCGAGATCGCCGTTGCCGCGGCGGAAGCGGGCGACGTCGGTCCACAGTTCGCTGTCCTGCGGCGCCAGCGCGATCGCGCGGTCGAACTCGGCCTGGGCGGCGGCGCCGTCGCCGAGCGCCGCCAGCGCGCGGGCGCGGATGCGCGCCGCATAGGCTTCGTGCTCCGGCGCGACCTCGCCCTGCGCCTCGTCGAGCGCGGCGCGGGCGTCGCCCTGCAGCAGGCGGGCGTGGGCGACGAGGTGCCGCACCGCGGCGGGCGGAATCCCGGCCTCGCGCAGGCGGGCGATCTCGGCCTCGGCGGCGAGCCCGTCGCCGAGCGCGAGATGGAGCCGCGCCTTGACCAGCCGGGCCTGGTGGTCGGCCGGGTTCGCCTGCAGGGCGTTCATCAGCTCGATGCGGGCGGTGCGAAGGTCGCCGCGGTCGAAGGCGGCGAAGGCGCGCTCGCGCGGCGGACCGAGCGCGTCGGCGCAGGCCGCGAGGACGAGGACGGCGAGCAGCGGCGCGAAAAGGGGACAGTCCCCTTTTCCGCGGCCGGCCGCGCCCGCGCCGCGGCCGGGGCCGCGGAAGGAGGGGCCGTCCCCGCTTCCCCGCCGCGTCACGGCTGCAGCCCGTATTGCTTGAGCAGGTCGTAGAGCGTCGGGCGGCTGATGCCGAGCAGCTTGGCGGCACCGGAAATGTTGTTGTCGGTCTGCGCGAGGGCCTTGCGGATCATCGTCCGGTCGGCCGCCTCGCGCGCCGCCTTGAGGTTGACCGGAAGCCCGTCGCCGGCGGGCGCGGCGAGGTCGAGATCCGCGGCCGAGACGAGCCTGCCCTCGGCCATGATGACCGCCCGCTTGAGCCGGTTCTCGAGCTCGCGAACATTGCCGGGCCAGTGCCAGCGCTCGACCGCCGCCAGCGCGCCCGGCGCGAAGCCCTTCACCTGCGGGTTCATCTCGCGCGCGAAGCGGCCGAGGAAATGCTTGGCGAGCAAGGCCGGATCGCCGGGCCTTTCGGCGAGGCCGGGGATCCGCACCACGATCTCGGCGAGCCGGTAATAGAGGTCTTCGCGGAACGTTCCGGCCGCGATCATCTGCTCCAGATTCTGGTGCGTCGCGCACACGATCCGCGTGTCGACGGCGATCGGGCGGCGCCCGCCGATCCGCTCGATCACCCGCTCCTGCAGGAAGCGCAGCAGCTTGACCTGCAGCGGCAGCGGGATGTCGCCGACCTCGTCGAGGAACAGGGTGCCGCCATGGGCGAGCTCGATCTTCCCCTCGGTGGTCTTGATCGCGCCGGTGAAGGCGCCCTTCTCGTAGCCGAACAGCTCCGCCTCGAGCAGGTTCTCCGGGATCGCGGCGCAATTGATCGCGACGAAGCCGCCGCCGCGGCGCCGGCTCTGCTGGTGCAGCCCGCGGGCGAGCAGCTCCTTGCCGGTGCCGCTGGCGCCGAGCAGCATCACCGATACGTCGGCATTGGCGACGCGCTCGATCGTGCGGGCGACCTTGAGCATCTCCGGGGCGGCGGTGATCATCGTGCCGAGCACGGTGCGGCTCTCGCTCACCTCTGTTTCGAGCCGGCGGTTCTCGCGTTCGATCTCGTGGAGCTGGAAGGCGCGCCGGACGATCAGGCCCAGTTGGTCGATGTCGACCGGCTTGTGGTAGAAATCGTAGGCGCCGGAAGCGATCGCCCGCAGCGCGCTCTCGCGGGCGCCGTGGCCGGAGGCGACGATGATCTTGGTCGCCGGCTTCAGCGTCAGGATATGCTCGAGCGCGGCAAAGCCCTCGCTGACGCCGTCCGGATCGGGCGGCAGGCCGAGGTCCAGCGTCACCACCGCCGGCTCGGCGGCGCGAACGAGGTTGACCGCGGCGTCGCGGTCCGAGGCGACCAGCACCTCGTAATCGTCATAGGCCCAGCGCAGCTGGCGCTGCAGGCCCTCGTCGTCCTCGACGATCAGCAGCTTGGGTTTGACGTGGGCGTTCATGCGCGCATCCGTTCATGGTGGGGGGCGGCGGCGGCCTCGGCGCCGGGAAGGATGATGGTGAAGCGGGTGCCCTCGCCGGCAGAGCTCTCGACCTCGAGCCGGCCGCCCATCGCCTCGATCAGCGCGCGCGCCTCGTAGGCGCCGATGCCGAAGCCGGCCGGCTTGGTCGAATCGAAGGGCTGGAAGAGCCGTGTCCGGACGAACTCCTCGCTCATCCCGACGCCGCGGTCGATCACCTCGACGACGGCGTCGCCGCCGCTCTCGAAATAGCGCAGCTCGACCGGGCTGCCCGGCGCGCTGGCGTCGACCGCATTCTGGACGAGATGGGCGAGCGCCTGCTCGAGCGCAGCCGGATCGGCGCTCGCGACCAGCGCCGCCTCGCCGATCGCCCTGACCGGATGGGCGCAGGATTTGGCGGCGGCGATCGCCTCGACCAGCGGCTTGAGGCCGAGCGCGCGGGGCGGCTCGGGCTCGCGCGCCGCCCCGGACGAGAGCCGGGCGAGCAGGTCGTTGAGCTTCTTCACCGACGCCCGCAGCGTCGCGATCATGTCGGCGCGGAACTCGGGATTGTCGGCATGGCGCTCGGCATTGCGCGCGACCAGGCTCAGCTGGCTCACCAGATTCTTGATGTCGTGGAGGATGAAGGCGAAGCGGCGATTGAACTCGTCGAAGCGCCGCGAATCGGCGAGCGACTGCTGGCTGCGCGCCTCGGCGATGTAGCTCGCCGCCTGGATGCCGGCGGCGCGGAACAGGTCGTAATCCTCCCAGTCGAGCGGGCGCCGGAACGGCGGGTGGTCGAGCAGGACGAGCCCGACCAGCCGGCCGGAATGGATCAGCGGCACGCCCGCCCAGGCATGGTCGAGCCGCGCCAGCCAGGCCGGCACCGGCGCGCTGACGCCGCTGCGATCCAGCCGGCCGTGGCGGATTGCCTCGAAGTCGAGGACGAAGGCATGCGCCTCGACGTAGCGGGCAAGCGCTTCGGCGCCGTCGCCCGCCGCCGGCAGCTCGGCAGCGCAGTTCCAGCGCGCCGCGAGCTCGAAGCGATAGCGGCCGTCGGCGCGCAGCAGCAGTCCGCCGGGCGATCCGGCGATGTCGGCAAGCGCCTTCACCACCCTCTGCTCGAGCGGCGCGCGGCCCTCGCCTTCCTGCCGCACGGTGTCGGTGAAGCGCAGCCATTCCTCGCGATAGTCGTAGCGATGCTCGAACAGATGCTTGGCGACGGTCACGCGCAGCCAGGCGCGCGCCCGCGGCGACGGCAGCAGCACCAGCGTCGCGGCGGTCATCGCCAGCAGCACCCCGAGCTGGAGCGCCCGCCCCCAGTCGCCGCCGACGATCTCCATCGCCCGCGATGCCGACATCATGACGATGAGATAGGCGAGGATCGCGATCACCGACAGCGACTGGAAGGTGGCGGCGCGCGAGATCTGCACCTTGAAGCTGCTCCCGCCGCGCACGCCGAGCGCGAACAACGGCACCAGCATCGCCAGCACGGCGCCGCGCATCGCGAACAGGTCGGCGGCCTCGCCGCGGGTGAACCAGGCGACGGTGTAGAGGTGGAGGTCGTAGGCCCACATCGCCGCCAGCGCGAGCATCGGGAATTTGAGCGCCTCGCGCGAGGCCGGCGCCGCCTGGCCGTAGAGGTTGTGGACGAGGATCAGCGAGCCGGCCGCGATGGTGAGGCCGATGATGTGGCTGGTCGACACCAGCGCCTCGAACAGGACCGGCACGGCGCGATACTCGCCGGTGATCCCGCCGATCACGATCTGCAGCCCGATCACCCCGGCGACGGCGCCGTAGACCGCCTTGACCGCGCGCTGCGGCCCGGCCGCGCTCTCGCCCTCGCCGCTTTGCATGATGCCGTACATGAAGGCGAGGAAGGCGAGGTTGCGCGCGCTCTCGGCGAGCTGGGTGAGCATTCCGTGCGGATCGAGCAGGCCGAGGAAGATCATCCATACCGACACGGTCGCGAAGGCGATGATGAGCGGCCTGCGCAGCGGCTCGCCGCGCCACCGCCGCAGCTGGAACACCGCCAGCCCGCCGAACAGGACCGCCGCCAGCAAATGGCTCCACATGGCGATGATGCCGAGCATCAGCGCGCGCCCTCCGGCCACAGAATGACACGGGCGGTCTGGAGGAGGATCAGGATGTCGAGGAAGGGGCTGTAATTCTTGGCGTAATAGAGGTCGAACTCGAGCTTCTCGCGGGCGTCCTCGACGCTGGCGCCATAGGGATAGTTGATCTGCGCCCAGCCGGTAATGCCCGGCTTCACCACGTGGCGCTCGCCGTAATAGGGCAGCCGCGCCTCGAGGTCGGCGACGAACTGCGGCCGTTCCGGCCGCGGCCCGACGAAGCTCATCTCGCCCTTCAGCACGCTCCACGCCTGCGGCAGCTCGTCGATCCGCAGCTTGCGCAGCACCGACCCGACCCGGGTCACCCTGGGATCGTCCCTTTGCGCCCAGACCGCCTTGCCGCCGACTTCGGCGTCGAGGCGCATCGAGCGGATCTTGACGACGTCGAACGGCTGTCCGTAGAGCCCCACCCGCCGCTGCCGGTAGAAGGCCGGCCCGCGGCTTTCCAGCTTCACCGCCGCTGCGGCGAGCGCGACCAAGGGCGCGGTCGCGGCCAGGATGACGAGGCTGACGACGAGGTCGAAAAGACGCTTGGCGAAGCTCGACAGCCGCCGCCCGGCCGAAAAGCCGTCGGAGAAGATCAGCCAGGACGGGTTCAGGCTGTCGAGGTCGACCCGTCCGGTCTCGCGCTCGAGGAAGCTCGAGAAATCGTGGACTTCGACCCCGGTGGTCTTGATCCGCAACAGGTCGTTGAGCGGCAGCGCGTTGCGCCTTTCCTCGAGCGCCAGCACGACCTCGCCGGCGCCGAGCCGCAGAAGGTGCGACGGCAGGCTGGCGATGTCGGCGCGGTTGACCGCCCCCGCCACCGCCGCCGGCCCGTCGTTCATGCCGACGAAGCCGACGACGCTGAAGCCCGCGCCCGCAGCGCGCGCCAGCGCCTCGATCCGCGCCGCCCGCGGCCCGGCGCCGAGCACCAGCAGCCGGCGCCGGAAGCGCTCGCCGCCGAGCAGGTCCCTGAGCAGCATGCGGGCGAGCGACAGGCCGAGGAAAGCGAGCAGGGTCGCGTAGAGCAGGCTCGACCGCCAGAAGCTGACCGGCGGAAATACGAAGAAGAGCAGCGACAGGAAGAGGATCCCGAGCGCCGTCGCCACCAGCAGCCGCGCCACCGCGAGACGCACCGACTGCAGCGCCTGGACGCCATAGACCCCGACCGCCACCATCGCCCCCTGCAGCGCCAGCGTGAAGGCGATCATGTTGGGAAGCCGCGCCGCCTCCGGGTCAAGCTCGCCCTCGAGCTGCCACAGTCGCAGCATCCAGCCGGCTTCGGCGCAGACCATCAACAGCGCGAAGTCGATCGCCCCCAGCAGCAGCACCGCGTAAGGGACATAATGCTTGAACAGCCGGATCACGCGCGCGCGCCCCGGCCGCCAGCGGCCACTGTCAAAGCCTCCGACACCGATGCAGTGTCGGAGAAATTGACAAACAAAGCGTGAAAGCCGCTTTTCCGCGAGGCCGGTTTCACCGGCGGCCGGGCGGCGGCGGCCCTTCCTGACCGTGCCGACCCCTTGGGCAGGGGCGCCGGACCTGCTAATGAGGAAAGCGCCGCCATGAACCGTCGCCCCGCAGCCGCCCTCCTCGCCATCCTTGGCACCGGCCTGCTCGCCGCCTGCGCGCCGGCCGCCGCGCCCGGCTCCGCCGCGACGCAGGGCGAGGGGCGCGAATGCTTCCATGTCGACAGCGTCAGCAGCTTCGCGCCGGCTCCCGGCGACGCGATCGACGTCCGGGTGCGGGCCAACGATTACTACCGGCTCGAGCTGATCGGCACCTGCCCCGACATCGACTGGGCGCTGGGCATCGCGATCCGCACCCGCGGCTCGTCGTGGGTCTGCCGCGGCTACGACGCCGAGCTGATCGTGCCGCACCCTTCCGGCACCCAATATTGCCCGGTCCGCGCCGTGCGCCGACTGAGCGAGGCCGAGGTCGAGGCGCTCCGCAACCGCTAGGGCGATCGGAAGGAGCGGGCTCGGCCCGGGATGCGTGGCCGACTCGTCATCGCCAGGAGCGAAGCGACGAAGCGAACCACTTCGGACGCCGCCGGCCTGGATTGCCTGCGCCGGCTCTCGCCGGAGTCGCGATGACGTGGATCAACCCAGACCGATCGCTTGCCGGAAGTCGATGCCGACGAGCAGGTCCGCGGCGATGAAGCCCATCAGCGCCGCCGCCGCGACATAGACGGCGAACAGCGCCCGGAACGCCCCCGGCCGCTCGTCCCGGAGCAGGTGGGAACGGCCGATCGGCAGCTTCCCCTCCACCAGCCCCCGCCGCAGCCGCCAGACCAGCCACGGCACGACGGCGAGCGCGATCAGGCCGACGAGCGCGTCCTCGGAACGGAAGTTCGTCACGACGCTACGCCACCCAGAGAATCATCGAAGCCGCGATCATCGCTCCATTCTCGGCTGTCCGCGGTCGCCGCGCAACGGATGCCTCGGAGCACCAACTCATGACGCACGCGGAGGAGCTGGGGCGCCCAGCCGATTCCCGGCGCCTCCAAGACATTATTGCGCGCCGATTTCGCTCATGAACGGCGCCAGTAGCGAGCGGCCTGCATCGCTGACCGCAAAGACGTGCAGTGTCAGCTTTTCGCCGTCTACCGCGACGAGCCAGCTTTGCTGGCTATCGGCCGGTGGCTCTGCGGCCACCGAGAGGGAGAAATATCCGTCGGCCTCCGGAGACAGGGTCTGGGCGTCGCCCTGTTCCGAATCGTCGGATTCGAAGATCTGCCAGGTGCCGATCTCGGCGGCCTGCCGCAAGCCAGGGCGGATGGGGTAGGCCAACGCCCCACGGTAATGCGCCTGCAACTGCAGCGCTCGACACGTCTTGCCGATCAGCTCGTGAAGGGTCTCCGCCTGAACCAGGGTGCAATCAATCATTTCGGCCTCTCACGGTCAGACCTGCCCTTGTCCGGATTCTCAGCTGGCTTGGATGGCGGCGGCGCGGGTGGAGGGGACGGCGGCGTCGGCGCCGGGACCGGCGTGGCGGGCGCGGGCGGCCCTGGCACGGGCGACGGTGGGCTCGGCGTAGCGGGCGGCGGAGGTGAAGGGGGCGGCGGCGGCGGGGTCATCGGGCCGGTGAACGTCTCGAGGCCCTCGACGGCCAGGCTCTCGCCGGCCGGCAGGGGCAAGCCCCACAACAGAAATGCGAGCAAGTCCGGGCAGCAATCGCCGCGATGGAAAAGATAGTTGGCGTGGAATGTTGTAATCGGCGCCGTCATCTTGCTCTTTGCGTCGTTTGCCAGAGCCTCGGAGATGCTGACGCTCGTATACCGTGGATATACCTTCTTCACGCCGCCAAAGCCGATCGTGTGCTCGCAAAGCTCCCATACCAGGCAGTAGGTGTTCGGGGGATAACGCAGCCTCAGCGTGTCCGGCAGCGTCGCTCTCCCCCCGATGTCTACAAGATCAAGAAAATATCCAACCTTGACCTGGACTTTACACTTCAGGTCGATGGTGAATATCGTGCACTTCACGACCTGGATGACTTGAGTCACGCCGGCGGGAACCGGCTGCGGCACGACATGCTCAATGCCGATCTCGTAGCCGGGCCTCCCGTCATCGAGGGCGACCGGATTGCGCACGAAGCCGCCACCAAGCCGTCTAGTCCAGCTCATCGGGGACCGCGCCTTCAATCAGGAAAGAAAAACGATACCACAGACGAAGCCGGTTGACCAGCGATGCCCAACTCAATTCCAATGGTTGAACGAGTGCGGGAATATGTTGACCCTAAAGCGGAATGTTGTCGTGCTTCTTCCAGGGGTTGTCGAGCTGCTTGTCGCGCAGCTTGCGCAGGCCCAGCGCGATCCGCCGTCGCGTCGAATGGGGCGTGATCACCTCGTCGATATAGCCTCGGCTGGCGGCGACGAACGGGTTGGCGAAGCGTTCCTCATATTCCGCCGTTCGCTCGGCGATCTTTGCGGGATCGCCGATGTCCTTGCGGAAGATGATCTCGACCGCGCCCTTGGCGCCCATCACCGCGATCTCGGCGGTCGGCCAGGCGTAGTTGAGATCGCCGCGCAGATGCTTGGACGCCATCACGTCGTAGGCGCCGCCATAGGCCTTGCGGGTGATGACCGTGATCTTCGGCACCGTAGCCTCGGCGTAGGCGAACAGCAATTTGGCGCCGTTCTTGATGATGCCCTCATGCTCCTGGGCGACGCCGGGGAGGAAGCCGGGCACGTCGACGAAGGTGACGATCGGGATGTCGAACGCGTCGCAGAAGCGCACGAACCGAGCCGCCTTCTTCGAGGATTTGATGTCGAGCACGCCGGCCAGCACCAGCGGCTGGTTGGCGACGATGCCGACGCTGCGCCCGTCGATGCGGCCGAAGCCGATGACGATGTTCGCCGCATGGGCCGGCTGCAGCTCGAAGAAGTCGCCCTCGTCGACCACCTTCGCGATCAGCTCGTGCATGTCGTAGGGCCTGGACGCGCTGTCCGGGATCAGCGTGTCGAGGCTCGGCTCCTCGCGGTCCCACGGGTCCTCGCACGGCCGCTCCGGCAGATCGTGGCGGTTGGAGAGCGGCAGGAAATCGAAGAAGTCGCGCGTCGCCCGCAGCGCGTCGATGTCGTTCTCGAAGGCGACGTCGGCGACGCCCGATCTGGTGGTGTGGGTGACGGCGCCGCCCAGCTCCTCCTGGGTCACGACCTCGTTGGTCACCGTCTTGACGACGTCGGGACCGGTGACGAACATGTAGGACGAATCCTTCACCATGAAGATGAAGTCGGTCATCGCCGGCGAATAGACCGCTCCGCCCGCGCACGGGCCCATGATCAGGCTGATCTGCGGGACGACGCCGGAGGCGAGCACGTTGCGCTGGAACACCTCGGCATAGCCGGCGAGGCTGGCGACGCCCTCCTGGATGCGGGCGCCGCCCGAATCGTTGAGGCCGATGACCGGCGCCCCGACCTTCATCGCCATGTCCATCACCTTGCAGATCTTCTGCGCGTGGCGCTCGGACAGCGAGCCGCCGAACACGGTGAAGTCCTGCGCGAAGACGAAGACGAGGCGGCCGTTGATCGTCCCCGAGCCGGAGACGACGCCGTCGCCCGGTATCTTCTGCGCCCCCATGCCGAAGTCGGAGCAATTGTGCTCGACGAACATGTCATATTCCTCGAAGCTGCCCGGATCGAGCAGCACGCTGAGCCGCTCGCGCGCGGTCAGCCGCCCCTTGGCGTGCTGGGCGGCGATCCTCTTCTCGCCGCCGCCGAGGCGCGCCAGCTCGCGTCGCTTTTCGAGCTCTTCGATGGTGGTGGCCATGGCCGGGTCTTATTCTCCCCAACGGAGGGAGGCAAATGTGGAGCGCTCAGCACCTTCGAAGCTCGGCTGACCGCCCGCAACCCATCATCATAAACACCCGGTATGCGAAGACTTTTTCGAAATTGAATCATGTGCTAGCAGTCCGTAGTGTCATCGCACTCGTGACCGTCCGAAAGCATTTGGAGGAGGGGGCTAATGGCAAGACGACGAGTGATGATAGCTTCTGCCGCTGTCATGATCGCTGTTTCTGCTTGTGGGCAAAAGGACACTGACACGAGCGCGACAAATAGTTCAACAGGAAATTTATCGGCGACAAGCCCTCAGACTAATTCAACTCAGCAGCAATCAGCCGAAGTGGCAGCCTCAAATGCTTCTAACCCCTCCACCCAAACCGTCGTGGCCGCGCCGCCGGTAGACGAAGGCAGAGAAGCGGTACTCGGCCTTTGGGCGGCACAAGCCCGGGATGGATTGTCTAGCGACGTTCGGGAATTTACACTCCAAATCGAACAGAATGGACCGTCCTATCTTATGACCTTTTCTGGAACTCCTTGGGAGGGCCAAAGAAGATTGTCTGCGACATATGATCAAGGGATACTACGAACGGGTGACTATAATGGCGATGCAACTTACTCGTTCAATGAGAACGCTATATATTATAGAAATGTTCGGTTCACGAAACGCGTTGACTATTAAGGCGGGCGAATCAGGGGGCGGAAGCCAACGCAGCGTAGGCTGGGGTAGCAATGGCGGCGTTCAGCGACCCTCGAAATTCAGCGGCCGCTTGCGGAGGAACGCGCCCACCGCCGCCTTGAAGTCGCTCGTCTCGCCCGCTTTGCGCTGGGCGGCGCGCTCGGCGGCGAGCGCGTCGCCGAGCGGCAGGTGCGCCGAATGGCGGGCGAGCTGGCGGATCAGGCCGAGCGCCACGGTCGGCCCCCGAGCGAGGTCGGTGGCGAGGGCGACCGCCTCGGACGCCAGATCCTCGTCCTCGACCATTCGGGCGATCAGGCCCCATTCGAGCGCCTTCGCGGCCGGGATCCGTTCGCCGAGGAGCATCATTTCGAGCGCCCGCGCCCGCCCGACCAGGCGCGGCAGCAGCCAAGTCGCGCCGGCGTCCGGGATCAGGCCGATATTGACGAAGGCCTGCAGGAAATAAGCCGAGCGCGCGGCGATGACGATGTCCGCGCACAGCGCCAGCGAAGCGCCGGCGCCCGCGGCCGGCCCGTTCACCGCCGCCACGACCGGAATCGGCAATGCGAACAGTTCCTCGACCAGCGGGTTGTAATAGGCTTCCAGCGCCGCGCCGGCATCGTCGGGCAAGCCGCCGCTGCCGGACAGGTCGGCGCCGCTCGAGAAGCCGCGGCCCTCGCCGGTCAGCAGCAGGCAGCGCGCGCCGCGCTCCAGCGCCTTGGGCAGCGCCGCCCGCAGCTCGTCGAGGAGGGCGAAGCTGAGCGCATTGAGCGTGTCGGGCCGGCCGAGCGTGACCGTCGCGACCGCGGCCGGGCTGACGGCGAGGCGGATGTGGCGGAACTCCATCGGCCCACGCTGTCACGCCTCGCGCCGCGCCGCAACTTTGTTTCGGCGCCGGATAGGTCTATGATCGTTCGGCCGCCCGGAAGAGGGCGGCTGGGGGAGGAAAATCATGCGCTCGGTTCCCGTCGGCGCCGTCGTCGCCGCCATCGTCATGTTCGCCCTGGGGTTCGTCTTCTTCGGCCTGATCGACATCACTCGATACATGGTCGCGCCGCTCGACCCGGGCACGGCCGCCGCCGTCCAGGGGACGCTCGGCGCCGCCTTGCCCGAAACCGGCACCTATGCCGTTCCGCTCGACGAGGAGGCGTGGATGCGCGGTCCCTCGGCCGTCATCCTCTACGTCGCCGCCGGCGGCGCGCCGGCCATGGGCATGGCGATGGGCATGGGCTTCGTCCATTTCCTGCTCGTCGCGCTGCTGCTCGGCTACGGCCTCAAGGCGGCCGGGGGCGATTTCGGCCGGCAGGCACGCATTCTGCTCTGGTTCGCTTTCGCCGCGACCGCCTTCATGCATCTCGGCGACCCGATCTGGTATGGCTTCGCCTGGCGCGCCAACCTGGTCGAATTCGTCGCCGATTCCGTCATGCTGATCGCCGGCGGGCTGGTGCTGGCGCGCTGGTTCACGTCGGAGCGGAGCGCGGCGGCATCCGGCTGAAGCGGGGCCGCCTCGGCGTTACTTGATCGGGGCGGGCACCCCTTCCGGAGCGTGGAGGCGCAGCCGCGTCACGCGGCGGCTGTCGCCTTCGGTCACTTCGAGCTTCCAGCCGCTCGGATGATCGACCACCTCGCCCGGCTGCGGGATGCGGCCGGCGAGGACGAAAGCGAGGCCGCCGAGCGTATCGACATCCTCGTCGACCCTTCCCAGCCGCGCGTCGATGACGTCGGCGACGTCGTCCAGCTCGGCGCGGGCGTCGGCGTCCCAGCAGCCCTCGTCGAGCGGGATCAGGAGGCCGGGCAGCTCCTCGTCATGCTCGTCCTCGATCTCGCCGACGATCTCCTCGACCACGTCCTCGATCGTCAGCAGCCCTTCGGTGCCGCCGAACTCGTCGACGACGACGGCGAGGTGGACGCGCTCGGCGCGCATCCGCGCGAGCAGGTCGAGCACGCCCATCGATTCGGGCACGAACAACGGGGCCCGCATCAGCGTGGCTATCTCCTCGGGCGGCGCCACGCCCGCCACCTGGCGCGCGAACACGTCCTTGACGTGGATCATGCCGACGACGGTGTCGAGGCTGTCCTCGTAGACCGGCAGCCGGCTGTGCCCGGCCTCGGCGAAGGCGGCGATCAGCCCCTCGAAGGTGATCGTCGTCGGCACGGCGACGATGTCGCCGCGCGGCACCGCGACGTCGCCGGCGGTCTTCTCGCCGAAATGGAGGATGTTGCGGAGCATCTGCCGCTCGACGCTGGAGAGGTCGCCGACGCGCGGCACCTCGCCCTCGCGGCTCTCGATCGCTTCCTCGATCTGGTCGCGGAGCGTCGCCTCGCTGTCCTCGCCGAACAGGAGCGCCCTGAGGCCGCTCCAGAAGGTACGGCCGTTCTCGCGGCCGCCGCTACTGTCGTCTTCCATGGGATCAGGATTGCACCTCTGTCACGTGATAGGGGTCGGCGATGCCGAGCGCGGCCAGCGCCCGCCGCTCGGCCTCCTCCATCTCCTCCGCCTCGGCGTCCGTTTCGTGGTCGTAACCTAGCAGATGAAGCGTGCCGTGCACCAGCAGATGCGCGGCATGCGTCTCGACCGGCACGCCCTTCGACGCCGCCTCGTCGGCGCAGACGCCGTGGGCGAGGACGACATCGCCGAGCAGCGGCGAGTCGGCCAGCTCCGCCTCGCCCGCCATCGGGAAGGAGAGAACGTTGGTGGCCCGGTCCCTGCCGCGCCAGCGGGCGTTGAGCGCGCGCACCTCGTCGTCGGTCGCGAATTTGACCGACACCTCGTTGTCGGCGAGCGAGGCATGGCGGCTGTGCGCGACGGCCGAGTGCACGGCCCGGCGGGCGAGCGCGGCCCAGTCGGTGCGGCGGCCCCATTGGTCCGAAACGTCGGTCTCGACCGG
>Ga0299913_10001055_pt1 | contig 19450 bp, 15 predicted proteins | sample RVTome_9_FD_201360 | JGI IMG/M metagenome (GOLD analysis project Ga0299913, IMG submission 201360) | Soil microbial communities from uranium-contaminated site in the Upper Colorado River Basin, Wyoming, United States - RVT155D38 (version 2) ... | reverse complement strand
TGACAACCAGCACGTCTACGAGTTCGAGATCTGGCTGAACTTCGAGGGCGAGTCTGTCGTCACCAGCGGCATCGTGACCGGGGGCGGATTCCACTCGACCGGCATGAGCAGCGGCGGCGAGAGCACACCATGCGAGCTGACCGTCTGCCACACAACGCTGACGACCTCCTCTGGCACAGTGGCACTGACCGGGCGCGTCCAGTACGTCGACGACCAGCCGACGTTCATGTGGCTCGTCATCCCCGGTGAGGCGCGGTTCCTCAAGGAGTTCTTCTCGGTCAGCACGGTCGTGACGAACCTCGCCGGCCCCGAGTTCACCCTCGCAGACCTGACCGCTACGTTGCCGTTGCCTGACGGACTGTCCCTGGCGCCGACAGCCGACACGCAAACGCCCGAGGTGGCGCTCGGCGACGTCCCCGGCGGCGAGACCGCCACGGCCGAGTGGATCGTGCGCGGCGACGCCGAGGGCGAGTACGACCTGACGGCGGACGTCGTCGGCACCCTCGAGCCCGTGGGCGTGCCGATCAACCTGTCAGCCGCGACCGCCGAACCGCTGAAGGTCTGGGGCGCGTCCGCGCTCACCATGACGGTCGACGCCGAGAACGAGGTGTTCGCCGACCACCCCTACCGGGTTCGCGTCGGCCTCACCAACGTCGCGGACGTCCCCGTCTACAACGCCGGCGTTGAACTGCTCACCGACGGCAAGGTCAACTACATCTACCAGCCACGCGAGCGGCTGCTCCAGTCCACCGCCGAGCTCGCGCCCGGCGACACCTTCTGGGCCGACTACGTCCTCGTCCCCGAGATCAGCGGTGACCTGAACCTCGAACGCTCCTTCGTGAAGTGGACCGGTGGCGACACCGACCTGCCCGACACCATCACCGAACACCCGCCTTTCCAGACGCCCGATACGGCACCGAAGCTCAAGGCGTACGGCTACGACGACAAGATCGCGTTTCGATGGGACTCGGTTGACGGAGCGAGCGACTACCAGCTCTTCTCCACGCCCGACCGCCAGACCGACTTTCCTGCAGGCCCAGAGTCAGTCGAGTTTCTCGACGACACCACGGCATTTGTCGACAACGTCGGCGCTGACGACCTCCGGTGGTGGGCCGTGAGCCCGACGATCGACGGTGTCGCGGAAATGCGCCACGCCATCGTACGCGCCGCCGCGGACGGCGAATGGCCACGTGCCGACGTGCAGTTCACATGCACCGCGGAAGAGGTGAAGGTACGCGCTTCGTTCGAAGATCCAGTGTTCGGCATCGACAGCGTCGGAGTCGCTGGAAGTGACCAGTCGGCGATAATCGACGGCGGCGGACGCACAGCGGCATGGGAGCAGTCGTTCGCACGAACTGATCTTCCGGAAGAAGGCACGCAACTCACCTTCACCCTGCGCGACCGCTTCGGCAACGAGACGGAGCGGGCTGGGCCGGTCGTTCGCCGCAATTGCTTCACATACGTGGCTCTAGGTGACTCGTTTTCATCAGGTGAAGGGGCTGAATCATACCTCCCGGGAACGGACGTGGATTTCGGGCAAGGTTGGGACTGGAACCTGTGCCATCGTTCTGAGAATGCATATCCTGTTCGCATCATGCGCGACGTGTTGGAAGGGTTTCAGGCGAAGGAAAGGACTGATGATTTCCTTTTCCCGGCCTGCAGCGGTGCACTAACCGAGCATGTGACCACGTCTCCACAGTATGTCACGTCGCCGAACGATGTTATGGGCGGTAGGCCGCAGTTGGACGAACTTGCAGAGTTCTCTGACGATATCGACGCGGTAACCATCGGAATCGGTGGCAATGATATGGAGTTCGCTGGGTTAATAACAAAATGTATCGTGTGGTGGTGCGCGACTGAGAATGGCAAGCGAAACACTGCAACGACTGTCTATGAACAATTCAATGACATCAGAGACACGTTAGTGGACGTAAAGCGCGACGCAAAAGGTGCCGCCGTATTTGTGGTTGGATATCCACGAATAATGGATGCTGACGCAAACGCGTGTCTAGGTCTTCCCTTCTTCGGCGAAACCGAAACTGATTTTGCGCCCAAAATTACCGCGTACATCAACCATGTAGTGCAAGCAGCCGCCAATGCCGCTGGAGTGCACTACGTCGACTTCGAGGACGTGCTCGAGGAGGCTGACGGGACGACGCACCGAATCTGTGACGATGATCCGTGGGTGAACGGGTTCCGGATCGGATTCAACACATCATCTCCGCGCTGGTATCACTTCGTATCAAAGGCTGGTGCAGTCCTATATGTCGGGGAGTCGCTGATCGCGAAGGAGTCGTTCCACCCGAACGAACTGGGCCACGAGCAAATGGCGCAAGCGTTTCTGGCGGCGCATCGCGCAGATCTCATGATTCGATCAAACCCACTGCCGGGCACGAATGGGTCCACGGTGCCGGTTTCGCCCAGCGAGTTCGCTCCGCTTGACATCGGTCCCGGTCTTGCGAGTCGCCTCGTCGACCTGACGATTCTCATCGATGAAACGTCCGCGGTTCCGACGGGTGACATCCCCGTCGTGACGCGCGGGCAAGCACTCATGGTCCAGGCCGACGGGTTTGCTTCGAACGAGACGCTCAGTGTAACAATGACCTCACAGCCGAGAAACCTTGGGAACTTGCAGGCGGATGGCGAAGGGCTCGTTCGAAGCGCCGTCACTATCCCGGCTGACGCACCGCCCGGGTTTCACAGCTTATGGGTCGGAGGAAACGATTCGCAGGGCAAGTCGCTCCTCGCGGCTCGACTCATCTTCGTTCGCGCCGATGACACTGACGCCGACGGAGACGGCCTGCTGGACAGCGAGGACAACTGCGATCTGATTGCAAATCCAGAACAGATTGACGACGACGGCAATGCCGTAGGTGATGCGTGCGGCGCTGGGGACGACGACGATGCCGGCCCCGACAACGTCTCGCCCACCATCGATCCCGTCGCGGACATCGAATTGGCCGGGGGCAATGAAGTCGCCGCGCCCCTGCTCGCGTCGGACGCTGACGGCGACGCGGTGACCGTGTCGCTGAACGGGGCGCCGGCGTGGGCGACGATCAGCGACGTGAACGGCACACCGACCCTGACCGCGCGGCCACGGACCGGTGACGAGGGCATCTACACCTTCACAATCGTCGCCGAGGATGGGCGAGGCGGCGCATCGACGACCGAGGTGACAATCACGGTCACGGGGCCGGCCAACCTGCCACCGGTGGCCGCCGATGTGACGGTCCAGACGGCCGAGGACGAGGCGGTCGGCGTGCGGCTCGACGCGTCGGACCCCGACGGCGACGACCTGACCGTCACGATCCTCGCAGCACCGGCGAACGGATCTCTCTCCGGTGACGGGCTACAACGCACCTACGCACCCGCACCCGACTGGAACGGCACCGACACGTTCACCTACGCGGTCGATGACGGTGAGCACGTGGCGCAGGCGACCGTGATGGTGCAGGTGTCTCCGGTCAATGATGCGCCGGTCGCGGCAGGTGTTTACCGCACGACCGCGGTGCGGCGGGCCGTCGATGTACGGCTGCTCGGCATCGATGTCGACGGTGACGAGCTGGAGTACGAGATAGTCACGTCGCCGAGCCACGGCAGCCTGTCAGCGATCGATGGCGACACGGTCACCTACACGCCGGACGGCTGGTTCCGTGGTGACGACGTCTTCAGTTACCGGGTGACCGACCCGGACGGTGAGACGGCTTCGGCTGAGGTGACCGTCAGTGTCGTGTACGAACGTCCGGCTTGCACGATCACCGGCACCAGACGCAAGGACGTATTGCGCGGGACCCCGCAACACGACGTCATCTGTGGCCTTGGTGGCAACGACGTGATCTTCGGTGGACGGGGCGACGATGTTCTGATCGGTGGTGACGGGCGCGACGTGTTGTTCGGCAACGCCGACGATGATGTCCTCGATGGCGGCGATGGTGCTGACCGGCTGTTCGGCGGACGTGGTAGCGATCTCTTGCTCGGCGGGTCTGGCCGCGACGGGCTGTTCGGGCAGCAAGGTGATGATGAACTCGACGGCGGACCCGGCCGCGACCTATTGGATGGAAGGCCGCCACGCGAATAGCGCGCGGGCACAACGTTTGCCGATCCACTGATCTGCGCCCGTCGACGAAAGGGGGGCGCACGGGCGCCGGTGGATCGGGCTGACGTAGCCAGCAACGTAGCCATTCGCGGTCGCCGCGACGCAGCGGGACAGCGAGCGACGGCGCCGGACGGCTCCGTACGCATTGGACGGTTGATGTCTTGCCTGCGCCGTTTTCGCGCTGTGGGGTGGTCGGATAGGATCGGACGCGGGTGGCCTCTACGGGACGCCGCTGGACGCCTCAGACGGTTCGTCGTGTGCATGGCATGGAAGAGGTCAGGGGTTCGATTCCCCTTAGCTCCACACAAAACCGCAGGTCAGCGGCCTGCAAATGACGTCGTGGGTGTAGCTTCGGCGCTGGTGAACGTAGCCAGTTGGCTACGTCGGCCCTGGCGTGCGAGGCGGCGGCCGTGGGGCTCGCGATCCCGTCGCTCGTCGGGCCGATCGCACTCATCGCGCTGGGTGGCGCGGTGATCCTCGGACCCAGGCGATGACGTGCGTGCCGTCACCGCGCGTCGCATCCGCCCGAGACCGTGCTACTCGATCGGCGGTCCGAACCGGCCACGCATCCGACCTCGTGTTGGCCTGTTGCGTCGGCGGCTCAGCCGCGGATCGCGCCGCCGCGCCTCCTGGCAATCGACCGGATCGTCAGCAGTGCGACGACGGCCACGATCTGCCCGCCGAGCACGATCCTGTTGACGTCGATCGCGGGGCGCCAGGTCACGTCGTTGCCGCTGATCAGCAACGATCCGACGGGGCGCGCTCGCATGCCGAAGCCACCGCCTGAGCCCTTGCCTTCGCCGTCGGGGCCCTCGCCGTCGCCCCCGCCGGCGCCACCCTGGACGCTGGCGACCGGGATCACGGTGATACCGTTGCGCTCGTAGGGCTCGCCGAACACCTGGCGGACCGTGAGCGTGTCTCTGGTCTGGGATATCACGTCCTGGATCTTCATCGCATCCTCCTCGCCTTCATGCGATCATCACATGCCGCTGTGCGCAGCAGCGGGTCGGGCGTCCCTGGCACATTGGGACGTTCGGCACCGCCGTGGACCACAACGAGACACATCATCGCGGCTGGTAGGCGTTGACATCATCGTGGGTCGTCGCGGCCAGGAAGGCACAGGACGATGACATGCCACGCGATCGCAGCATGAGCGACGAGGCGTTGCAGACGGACCGGGTCGTCGTGACGTGCGCGGCCTGTGGCAAGCGCAACAGGGTGCCGAAGCGCGCCGACGGCTATCCGCGCTGTGGCGCGTGCAAGGCTGCCCTCCCATGGATCGTCTCAGCCACCGACGACGACTTCGCAGCGGTCGCTGAGCGGGCGGGCGGGCCCGTGCTGGTCGACCTGTGGGCGCCGTGGTGCGGTCCATGTCGGGTCGTGTCGCCGATGGTCGAGCGCGTCGCCACGACCCACGCTGGTCGGCTCAAGGTCGTCAAGGTCAACGTCGACGAGTCACCGGGCGTGTCGCGGCGCTTCGGCGTGCAGGGCATCCCGACGCTGCTCGCCGTTCGCGACGGCCAGGTGATCGACCGCCAGACCGGTGCGCCGCCGGAGTCGGCGCTGCGTGCCTGGGTCGACCGGACGCTGACGACGCGGTAGGCACACGACGGATCAGACGCAGATCCCGTCGGAGGAAACGCCACGTCCGCACAGCACGGTCTCCTCGACGCTACGGAGTTCGAAGCCTGCATCGGTATCGATCGGCTGGCCGAAGACACGCAGCCGCAGGCCCACTACCGAGTCGTCGCCGAGCCCGATCACGTCGATGACGACCTCCCCGAGGTCGCCGGACGTCGGGCGGGCGACGACGACGATGTCGGACCGTGGATCGGTCGACGCGCGTGTCCGCGCGACCGCGAGCCCCAGCGACACCATCGAGGTGGCCGTTCGCTCGGCGCCGAGCCTCCTTGCACGGACCTTGCAGTCGTGAGCCAGTTGTATGCATCCGACGCATACATCATGCACAGCGACGCCGGTGCACTCGGTGGGCCGTCGGCGATGGGCCCACATCGCCTACGTGGTGCGGACGCGCGCCGTTGCCGGGGGAGCGGCGATCAGACGTCACCGGGCGGTCCTTGCTCGGCTGGCTGCGCGTCGTGCGACTCGAGCAGTTCGAGCAGCGCTGCCGGCGTGAGCACGGTCATGTCGCCGGCTTCGACGGTCGTCAGGTCCTTGTCACCACTGACCAGCGCGGCTGCTTCCGCGTCGACGGCGAGTGCCAGGAGGTAGTCGTCGTTCGGATCGCGCGACCACAGCGGCACGTCAGACGGATCGTCGTGGTGCTCGGCTACGCGTGCGAGGAGTTCGACCGCCTGGTCGCTCTCGTCGATCGTCAGGAACGGGCGGAACTTGGGTCGGTGCAGCACGCCGGCGAGCTCGTCGACCAGGTGGGGGCACACGACAGTGGCTGTCGGTGTGCTGCTCGACGTCGCCGCGCCAGACGTGTTCGTCGCGAGCCTGTTCCTCGCCGTGGTCACGCTGCCGTCGCCGCGCTGGCGGGAACCGCGCATCGACAGCGGTCGACGACCGATGTCGATCGACGACACGAGTCGCGGGCGCCGGCGCGCGGGCGACTGGGCCTGTGACGAACGGTCAGCGCGTGGCGCGGACGGCTTCCAGCGTGAACCAGGTGTAGCCGACCGCGAACATGACGCGCTGCGCCAGGCCTGCGAGATCCGCCGCCGTGGTGACCATCAGTGAGATGACGAGCGCGCAGATCACGGCGAATCCGTCGAACGCCTGGGCCGCGGACAGCTCGCGCCCTCGACGCAGTGCCACGAGCACCACGCCGAACGTGAACGTGACGCCGATTGCGCTCGCTGTGACGGAGTGCAGGACGTCCTCGAACACGTCGAAGGGCACATCGCGCCACGGCTTGTGCGCGAACGCCGCCGTCGCGATCATCGAGACCCCGTACACACGGAAGAGCAGCGTCGCCAGCGGCCCCCAACGGGGCTGGGCCATCCCGGCCAGCAGCAGGACCGCGAAGCCGAGCAGCAGGAACCCCAGGCGCGTGACCCACGCGTCGTGCACGCCCTGACCTGCCGCCTCGCTGACCGAGTGACGCACCCACGAGTACGAGGCAGGCATCAGCGTCGTACCGATCACGACGGCGACCGCGGACGCGGCGAGCAGCGCCACGACGACACCCGTGACGACATCAGGGCGTCGCGACGTGCCGTCGTTGGCCGACGCGGCGGCAGCCGACCGCGCGTTCGTTGTTCTCGCCACGCGGCTCGCTCCTCGATCAGACGTGCGCCATCCACCCGGTCAGCGGGACCTGACAGACACGCCGTCGGGGTCCGTTGGGGCCATTGGACCGTGTCGGCCCGGCGCGGACGGAGGTCGAGGGTCCTCACTGTCGTGGGCCATGGGGCCCTGGAGGCCACGGCGGGACGGCGCGAGATTGTGCATCGCGGAGGCCTGCCATGGCTGGCGTATTGCGGCACCGGCCGTAGCACGGCGAGTGGTGCGAGGGTGAGCTGCTCGACGGGCCGCAGCGAGACGAGTTGTGAACCGCGGCGCCGCGGTGGGCGGGGGAGCGGCGTCCACCCCTGGTCGCTGACCAAGGTCATAGCGAAGGACTTGAGCTCACGACTGCACTCGCAGCCGGCGGCGGTCGCCGCGTTCGAGAACTGTTGGGCTTCTGTTGTTGTCAGTGTTGGCGGTCGGTCGCTGGATCGTCTTGTAGACGGGGTCGATCGGGTAGTCACCGGTGTCGGTGCTCACTGCCCGGATGACATCGTCGATGCTCACGACGCGGTCGCCGGTGCCAGTGGCGAGTGCGGCGGACGCGTCGAGAACTGCGTCGGCGCACGTGGGCGCGGAGCGATGTCGTCCTTGGACTAGCAGGGAAGGTCCAACGACGACGAGTGTGGTGTTCGTATGCCGGAGGCATCAGCTCCAGGTGATGCCATGCTCACCGATGTCCACAGCGCGCGACGCGGTCACGATTTCAGCCCGACCGGGAGCGTGTTCACGATCAGGACGTGGTTCGCATTGTGGGAGGTAAGGCCCACTTGACGGGAGTCGAACCGCCGTCCACGCGCTCCGGCTCACGTCAGTTCGACCCGGATCTGTCGTGGTGGATGCCGATGATCGTGTTCGACACGCTGCTGTTCGTGTAGGTCTACAACGGCACGGATCGCAAGCATCTTGGCGGTCCTGGTGTTCCACGGGATGATGAACGTCACCGGCGAGTTGCTCGGCATCATCTCAGAGATGTGTCCGTTCGTGCCGTCGGGCTACGCGCTGGCCGCCGTCGTCCGCGTCGTGTACTGGCGTCGCCGACCGCGTCTGGGTGATGTTCAATCTGGCAGTGGGGCAGGGTGGAACTCGGTGAAGCCAAGGTAGGTGATGGTGACGGCGCCGAGTCCGGAGAGCAGCACGAAGCCGACGATGAGGTCGCCGACGACGGGCACGGCACCGGCGAGTTGCAGCAGGACGACGACGGTGGCGACGCCGGCGGTGGTCGCGGCGTGGGGCTGTCGCACGGGGAGGTGTTGTCCGAGGCGGTGGCCCCAGCTGATGATCCCGAGCGCGGTGACGGCCAGTCCGGCGAGTAGGCCGAGGACGCTGACGGGGATGAGCACGAGCGTGAAGGCCATGAACACGAACAGCGACAGCGCGGTGAGGAGGAGCAGGAGGCCGACGGTGGCGGTGACCAGGGGATGACGGGCGATGGCGCCGGCGACGTTGTCGAGGTTGCGCCGCCGTGTGCGGACGAGACGGGCGCCGACGAGCGCGAGCGCGGCGGTCGCCACGGCCAGCGCGACGACGGAGCGCACCGGATTGCGCGTGGGGGTCGCGAGGTCGACGCTGCTGCGGTGTCGGATGTCGGCGGTTGGCGCGACCCGCCGGTCGCCGCCGATGATGCGCAGTCCGTCGATCACGGCATCGCCGTCGATGAGCAGGGTGCCTGCGATCTGTGTGACGCGTGCGTCGACGGTGCCGGTGATGCGGGTGGTGCCGCCGATGACGTAGATGGGCGCTGTCACCGTCGTGTCGGTGGGGATGGTGACAGTCGCGTCGCCGACGATCACGGCCTCTTGGGTGTCGTCGAGTCGGTGGTGGCCGGACAGGACGAGGCGGGCGACGGCGGTGTCGGCGCCGTCGGACGCAAGCAGCAGCAGGCTGAGCAGCAGCATCGGGATGAGCTCGAGGTTCATGTCGGCTCCTGACGGGCCACGGTGCGGACGCGTGCGGCGTACAGCAGCAGTGGCACGGCGGCGACGAGCAGCAGCGCGAGTGCGTCGACGTAGCGCAGGTGGGTCAGCAGCGACACGCCGGCGGCGTCGGAGTACAGCGCGAGCGACGTCGACGAGAACGACGCGAGCCAGCCGGCGACGCCGACGCCGACGGCGCAGCGGGTGCCGATCGTGTCGCGTGTGGACAGGTCGGGCCACAGCGCGAAGTTCAACGTGGTGTAGAAGGCGACGGCGAGCACGTACATGCCGGGCAGGACGAGCGGTGGGACGGCGTCGGCGGCGGTGCGCAGGTGGAAGGTGTACAGCAGGTGGGTGAACCCGAACAGCCCGTACACCCAGACGAGCAGCCACCGCCAGTCGAACGTGGTGTAGAGCACGCCGGCGATCGCGGCGCCGACGATGTGGGCGACGGCGATGAACACCCGGACGCCGATCTCGGGGGATTGCCACGACGTGGTGATGTAGGCGGGGGTGTCGATGATGCGCAGGAACCCGAGGCTGTCGATGAAGAACACCGCGAACATCGCCGCGACGATCAGCGCGAACGCCGGCGTCGATACGGTCGGCGCTGGCGGGCGGGTGAACCGACCCGGCCCGAACCGCGCCTGCTGGGTGGCGAGCCGGTCGACCAGCCGCGACGGTCGGAACGCGAGCAACGCGAGCACGACAACTGCCGGGGTCATGGCGGCGGCCATGACGACGCTGAACTCCTCGACCCGCCACTGCTGCGGGTACAGCGCGGCAACGAAGAACGCTAGGCCAGCGGGGACCGCGGCAGCAAATCCCCGGTCGCGGACGGGGATGAGGTCGGCCATGAAGCTGAACGTCACCGGCATGCCCACCCCGATCGTCGCGGCGCAGACCACCACCCACCCGACGAGCCCCACCGCCGTGGCCAGCAGCGGAGCGATCACCGTCAGCGTCAGCTGCACGGCGGTGACGACGGTCAGCAGCCGCAGCTTGACCCGCAGGTCACCGCTCCACCCGCGGCGGTCCATGACCACCCCGGTAGCGACGGAGACGGCGAGCGCGACCAGCGCGAGCACGGCCATGACCAGCGACACGCTGCGCCCGGTCATGCCGAGCCGGGTGGTGCCGAGGTCGATCAGCCCGAGCTGGACGAACGTGAGGTTGTAGTAGTAGCCGGCGGTCAGCAGGGCGACGTAGAACCCGTAGCCGGCGAGGGGCACCCATTGGCGGTGTGCGATGAGCTCGAGCAGCTGCAGCCGCCGTCGGGTCTGATCCGAGCCGGCGGGCGGGTCGGTCGAATCGGGCGTGGACACGGCGGTCGGGGCGGACCTGACCGCGGCCCGGTTCGGGTGTCGTCTCGGTGCCGGGGACATGTCAGCGCCGGTCGTCACGAGCGCCGGTGGGTCGGGAGACTCCGCCGGCGGTGTCGACGCGGTAGTCGGCGTGCGTGATCCGGTAGTGGAAGAGCACGCCGTCGTCTTGGCGGTCTGTGCCCCACCACCGTCCGACCCGGCCCGCTGACGGGATCGTGGTCACCGGTATGGGCGGCCGTGCCGACCGCGGGTTGCTCCGTCCGCGTCGTCCGGCGTCAGGCTGTGGCCTGCGCACGGAAACGGCACGGGATCCCCCGGCCGCTGTCGTGTTGCGAATCTTCGCACGCCGTCGCTCAGGCGGCGGTCAGGCGAGCGGATTGGGCGCTGTCCTGCTCCAGCCGCCACGTGGTCACCTCGGCCTGCCGCTGATCGAGGTCCGTGCCGACGTACCGCGACTGATGACGGTCTCCGACGATCCGGCCGTCGATCATGTACAGCACCCGGTCGGTGCGGGCGGCCACCCTGGGGTCGTGGGTGACCAGCATGATCGTCGTGCCCTCTACGTTGAGCTCACCGAGGATGTCCATGATCTCGGAGGCCGCGGTGGAGTCGACCGCGCCGGTCGGTTCGTCGCCGAACAGGATCGTCGGGTGGTTGATCAGTGCGCGACAGATCCCGACGCGCTGCAGCTGGCCGCCGGAGGCCTCGGAGATGTCCCGATTCGCCAGGGGGGCCACCCCCATGCGCTCCATCAGCGACAGCGCGCGCTCGTTGAGCTCCTCACGCCGGCCCAGCCCGGCCAGATAGGCCGGCAGCACCACGTTGTCGAGCAGGCACAGGTTCTTCAGCAGATGTACGTGCTGGAAGATGAACCCCATGCTGGTCAGCCGCAGGCGCGCCAGCTGCTTCTGACTCAGCGTGGACAGATCCTGCCCGGCGAACACGACACGACCGGAGGTCATCGTGTCCATGCCGCTGATGTTGTAGAGCAGGGTCGACTTGCCCGACCCGGAGGGACCCATCACCGAGACGAACTCCCCGGCGCCGACCCGCAGGTCCACCCCGTGCAGCACGGTGTGACCACCGAACGCCTTGGTCAGTCCTTGTGCGTCGACGACGCTGGCTGTGGTGGTCATGACGGCCCCTATTCGGTCGTGAGCGCGGAGATGCTGGCATTGCCGGTCAAGCGGGAGCTGGCCGCGGTCGCCGCGGCGACGGAGCCCAAAAGCGCTGCCGGCAGCGCCACATATGCCAGCAGCGGGTTCACGGCGAAGTCGATCCGGCTGGTGCCCTGACCGAGCGTTTCGAACCCACCGAACAACCCCTCGAACATGAGGTTGAACAACCCCTCGCCCAGCGTGTTCGCAGCCACCGTGCCGACGATCACGCCCAGGACGAGCACCAGCAGGATCCGGGTGAGGTACTGGCCACGCAGCCCGGCATCGCCGGCGCCGACGGCCCGCTGGATGGCGATCTGACCCGCGTCGCGAGCGACCAGCATCCGGGTGAACAGCGCGGTCATCAGCATCGCGAGCGCAACCGCGACGACCGCCGAGACGACAGCGGTGACCGTGATCTGTTCGGCGATCGGGCCGAGGGTCTGCACGCGCCACTGCTCGATGTCGGCGACCTTGGCCGGAGCGAACCGTTCGGTGTACTCCTGAGCTTTTTCGGTGGCCGCCACTCCGGGAGCCAACTCGACCCCGACCATGTACCACATGACGTCGTTGCCATCCGTGGGCAGCATCGACTTGGCGGTCTTGCCGCCGTTGGTGATGTCCTGGTAGCTGCCGACGATGGTCAGGTCGCGGGACTCGCCGCCGACCTCGACCGGCAGGGTGTCGCCGACCTGGCGTCCGGCCTGGTTCAGCGCGAGCAGCGACAACGCGATCTCGGACGCCTCCGTTGGGGCGCGGCCGTCGGCGTACGTCACTGGCAGCCGGGTGTGGTCACCGTTCTCGACATACAGGCTGACGGCGTTGCCGTCGCTGTCGACGGTGTCATTTCGGGTGGTCACCATCGGTGCGATCGTCGCCGCGTCCGGGTCGGCACCGAGCTGTTCGACGGTACGTGAGAACTGTGCCGGCGACGCATCGTCGACGTAGCGCAGGTCGACTCGCAAGTCGACCGTGCCAGTGCCCATGTAATTGATGAAGTCGGGCGCGTTCGCCGTGGCGGCGGAGCTGATCGGCACGATCATGATGAACGTGCTGACCGCGAAGACGAAGAACAGCAACACGTAGGTCGGCCAACGGCCGATCACGTCCATGATCCCGAGCCGGACATGCACCGGCATCCTCGAGCGGTGCAGCCGTAGACGTACTGCCTTGGACTGCTTGCCGGTCGCTCCGGCGCTGAGCGCGGTGACCGGGCTGATGCTGTTGAACCGATGCAGCAGCAGCCGCACGAACAACACCAGGACTGCGAACACCGACACGGCGGCCAGCAACGGGACGATCCAGTTCCAGATGCTTGGGACGGATCCCATGTAGCGGGTGATGTTGCGGGTCAGCAGTGGGGTCAGCGCCCACCCCCCGAACAGGCCGAGTACCGATGCGATCGCGGCGAGCAAGGCGTACTTGGTCAGATAGATCCGCTTCACACCGCGTGGAGCGACGCCGATCGCCTTGAGCACTCCGATCTCGCGGTAGTCCTGTTCGGCCGCGGTGAGAAAGGAGAACCGCAGGCACAGCAGCCCCACCACCAGCAACAGCGCCGACACCAGGATCACGACGGCGGCGACCATCCCGTCGCCGATCATGGTGAACATCCGGAACGTCGCAGCGTCGACCATCTGGCCGGCCTTCGGCATGTCCGAATCCTGGTAGGCCTTCCCGAGCGGTCCGATCTGCGTCTCGGGGTCGTGCACCCAGAACTCCACCAGATGCTCGATCTCGCCGGTGTGCGCGCGAACCTCGTTCAGATCCGACGATGCGACCGCCAGCCGTTTCGAGCTGGTGACGGCAGGGTTCATGATCGAGTCGCGGGCAAAGCTCGCAATCGTGAACTCCTTGGCGAAGCCGTCCGCTGCAGTGATCGTGACCGAGTCACCGGCGCTGAGCCCGGCCTCCACCTCGTAGATCACCGGCAGCACGATCGTGCCGGGCGCAACCTCGGTGATCGGCCGATTGTCCAGATCCAGCAGCAGGTCGCGCTCACGGTTGGGCACCACCAGCGAGTTCTGCTGGATGTTCGTGGTCTGCGGCGCTCCGTCGAAGAACAGGCTCGCGCCATCGATGCCGAGGAGCAGCTGCGACTGATGGTGGGCGACCTCAGGGCGTCCGGCCGCCCACCGGTCCACCTGCTGCTGGTCGTACGCACCCGCATGGAGCTGAGCCAGGTGCGGCGCCTCGGCCTGGCTCATCAACCTGCTCGACGCGCCGATCAGGCGAACCAGCGTTCCCGCGCTCGCGGTGGCCAGGACCACCGACACCATCATCAGCACGACCAAGATCACCGTGATGCTGCGGTTCCGGGTGAAGTCCCGCGCGATCATCCGCGCGTACATGGCAGCCTCCTCCGACGCGCAACCGCGGCGTCTTGGCCGGCGCCAGCGGATGCCATGCCTACGGTCGCCGAACCCCGATGAACCCACCAGTGCCAAACGTCCCGAGTGGTCGTCCGATCGGCACCTACTCCGGGTCGGCAAGCGTGACGCTTCGCCGCAACACGTCCTCGCGCAGGATCGTCATCGTCCGGTCGGGCTCTTCGAACATCGGGCTGTGAGCCGAGTGCTCGAACGTGTAGAAGCCCTTTACCGGCGCCGCCAGCTGCCCGACGTACGACCTGGTCAGCGGGTAGGCCACTGTCCAGTCGTGGCGCCCGTGGAGGAAGTACGCGGGCACCCCGAGCTCAGGGACGCGCTGCGCGAGGTCCGTCGCCAACATCTCATTCCACAACCCGGAGCGTCGGGAGAAGACCTTGCCGCGCCACAGGTTCACCTTCTCCCGCAGCGTGTACTCCGGAAATCCCCACGACGGCAGGAACAGGCCGGTGATCACCGATCGCATATCCCGCGTCGTGCCCACCCCGAGGCGGTGCATGGCACGGTCCCGGACGGCCAGGTACGACCTCTGCAAGGGGACCGTCGAGTCGGTGACCGGCGTGGCCTCGAGCCTGCGCACCATCCGGGTCTCGCCCAGCTCCCGGTACCGCCGGAGCATGTACGCGTAGGCGAGCGCCTCGGATCTGATCTGATGCGTCACTTGAGCAACGCCGATGTAGGCCTCGTACAGTTCGGGGGCCCGACGCACGGCCTGCACACCGAGGTAGCTGCCCCAGGAGTGCGCCATCAGATAGACCTTCTGGGGGCCGAACCTCGCTCGCAGATGGTACGTGACGGCCAGGGTGTCGTCGACGAACCGATCCGCTGTCATCGCCTCAGACGGGATGTGAGGACGGTACGACAGCCCCGCTGCCCGCTGCTCCCACCAGGCGACGTTGAAGAGCTCCTCGAGACGGGTCGGGTAGCGCCGAGTGAGCCAGTACTCCGGCATCCCGGGGCCCCCGTGCACGAAGAGCAGAACCGGCTTGTTCGGGTCATCACCCTGCAGGAACATCCCCTGCTGGGTGTCGTTGACCCGGATCCAGAGCTTCTCGACATCGCTCACCGGATCGCATTCCTATCGTCGCGAGCGGACGCGGCCAACCGTTGCGTCTCTTGGTCAGCGATGGATGCCATCGGGCTCCGCGACCCCCTGTCGTTCCCGGACGTGCAGGCGATCGGCAACGACCGCGAACGCCAACAGCAGTACGGCGGTGAGGAACGCACCAACGACATGTAGGCCAGGCGCCCACAGGGCCACGACCAGCCCGCCGACGGCCATGACCGCACCCAGCCCGATGAACGACCGCATGCCATAGAGGAACGAGAACGGCAAGTAGTGGGCTCCCATAGCCAACATGAACGCAGGATAGAACCACTCGTTCCGGTACAGGGTGGCGGCGCCGACGAGCGGAATCATCAACGGCCCGACCAGCGGCACCTCGACCGACAGCTCACGCAACGGATTGTCACGCGGAACCGACACCGGACCGCCCAGCACGCGAAGCATGAGCTGCGTGAGCGGATAGATGAAGAAGCCCGCGGCCAGCATCACGGCGATCCCCCATCCAGCGCCGATGACGACCGTGGTCGACGCGGACGCAAGCCACACCAGGCCTGCGACCGCCGCTCCCACCGATCCGCTCCTATAGATCGCGCGCATCTGTGCCTGCGCCCCCTCGACCTGCATGCTGACCCTCCAATCCACTACGCTCATCGACGTCTGCGGCGTTCTCGACGTGTGCACGCTCACGAGCGCCATGCTTCAGACCACGAATAGGCGCCACCTCGCGCATGGCAACGGGCCCATCGCGCCACGCCGCGCTCGTGTGTGACGGGCCGATGGTCCCGGCGGTGACCGGGCGCACGGCCCGGCCTCCGGCCCCACCCCTTGCGATCGAGCGGTGGCTGCGTTTCCCGGCGGCCGCCGGCCGGTACAGGGCATAGCGGCCCCGTACCTCACTTCGTCGAGTCGGCACGATCGGACTCAAGCCGCTACACGGACACTGCAAGTGCAGGGTGACCGTGACCACCGTCAGCGTCAGCCACCTCACCAAGCGGTTCGGCCGACCCTCGCAGTCGACGACCTGTCGTTTCATGTTCGTCCAGCGGTGGTCACCTGGTTCCTGGGACCCAAGGAGCTGGCAAGTCGACGACCATGCGCATGCTGCTAACCCGGTCAGGCCCACATCCGGCAGCGCGCTCATCGGTGACGTCCGTACGCCGACCTGGGGGATCCACCCGGGACGGGGGATACAGCCTCGGGATGCGTCAGCCGCTCGGGATCGCCGGAGCCCTGCTGGCGGATCCCGAGGCGCCGATCCTGGACGAGCCGGCGAATGGTCTCGACCTGCCAGGGGTCCGGGACCTTCGAACCCGGGCTGCGTCAACCGCCTCCGCCTGGCGCCGGCGATCGCCGTCGTGCTCGGGACGCTAGGACTCGCCACCGAGGTTCGACACCACACGCTGGCGTCGACGTTCTTGGCGAGCCCCCGTCGCGAACGAGTCGTGTCGCGACGCTCGCTGTGGCGCCGTGCTCGGACTGGTCGCGGTCACCACAGCCCTCATCTGCACTTGGCTCGAACTCCAGATCACGTTCCACAGCCCCTTGTCGCTGACACCGACCGCATCTTGGCATCGGTGGCGGGGACGACGTTCGCGGTCCGACACTGCGAGCCGGTCGGCCGCGCGGCGGCGCGGGGGTCTCCCGCCGAATGGTGCAGTGCCGTTCGGCACTGCCAGGGTGCCGGGCAGCGAGGGAGGATGCACCGATGATCAGAGGGGTTCGATGATGTCCGCGACACGTGTCGCCATTCAGACGCGGCCGCCAGGTGCAAGGCGATTCGGCTCAAGGACGACGGGACGCTGGTGGTGTTCTTTGCGCTGGCATGTGGGGTGGCGTGACGGAACCCCGCAGAGCGCCTGGTGCCGGGAGACGAGACCACACGCTCAACCCGGCTGGCGGTGGCCAGCACGTCACTATCGTCCGTGACCCGGTAGCGTTCGTCCAACGTGAAGGAGGTTGCGGGCATGGTGCACGCTGGTCGTGTCGGCCTCGCCTTCGTCGCGGTCGGCGCAGGATTCGTGGGCCTGTACCGGCCGTGGCATCTGCGGTGGGGATCCACGAGCGAGGAGGTTGCCCGCAGCATGCCGGGCGACGACGTTGTGTCTGCTCCGACGTTCAACGCCACACGGGCGGTCACCGTCGACGCCCGCCCGGAGGCCGTCTGGCCGTGGATCGTCCAGATCGGCTTTGGGCGCGCCGGTTGGTACAGCTACGACATCCTCGACAACCTCGGGCGTCGCAGCGCGGAGCGCATCGTCCCAGCGCTGCAGCACATCGAGGTCGGCGACCTCGTGCCTCTCGGGCCCGGTGAGGACGCCGGTATGCGGGTCAAGGCCCTCGAATCGGGCCGGTGGGTGGTCTGGTGGGACAACAATCACCTGACAACGTGGTCCTGGCTGCTGGATCCGATGCCCGACGGCCGCACTCGGCTCCTGACACGGGTTCGTACCCGCCCATCGTGGCGTCACCCGGCGACCGTGATCTGGCTGGTGCTCACCGAGGTCGCCGACTTCCCGATGATGCGCAAGTGTCTGCTCGGCATCAAGCGTCGAGCCGAGACGGCCCGGTAGGACAACTGGATAAACCATGGTGCGGATCCTCACGGGCATCTGGTCGGAGCGCGCTGCGGTCAATGAGGTGAGACCGGCGGCCCATCCGCGTCCGCCGCCGGTTGCGCATCACCGCAGCGTCGCGCTCATGCTTCCGCTCCGGCTCCTCGGGTTCGCAGCGTTCCAGGGTGTGATCGCCGTGACCCTGTTGTTCTCCGGTCGGGGTGATGCGTGGGACGCGTCGGTGGCGTGGTGGCCGATCGCTGCGGTCCTGACCAACCTGGTCACTTTGGCGCTGCTGATTCGGCTGCTGCGTCGGGAGGGTCAGCGGTGGTGGGATCTGTTCCGGGTCGACACCGCGCATGTCGGACGGGACGCAGTGACGGTGCTCGGGCTGGCGGTCGTGAGCGTGGTCCTGATCCTCGTGCCGAACTTCGGGTTGGCGAGGCTGCTGTTCGGTGATGCGGAGGCGCCGCTCGCGACGATCATCCAGCCGTTGCCGCTGTGGGCGGCGCTGGCCGCGTTGGTCCTGTTCCCGACGACGATCGCGCTCGCCGAGCTCGCGACATACTTCGGATACGTCCAGCCCCGGCTGGAGGTGGTGACCGGACGGGCGTGGGTCGCGGTGGCGTTGGCGGCTGGCTTCCTGTCGCTGCAGCACGCGACGCTTCCGCTGGTGTTCGAGTGGCGGTTCGTCGTCTGGCGGTCGTTGATGTTCGCGCCGTTCGCGCTGCTGCTCGCCGTCGTGCTGCGGTGGCGACCGCGTCTGCTGCCCTACCTCGCGGTCCTGCACGGCCTCGCTGATCTGCAGGTCGCGATAATGCTCGTCGCCGCTTCGTCGTGACGGGCCAAAGCGTCGGCCATCGCCCCGCCGCCAGGCCAACGGGCCGTGAACAGCGGGAACATGACGGACACGACAAATTGGTGGGCCAGGATCGGCTCGCAATCCGCCGACTGTCGACGTTGACGGGCAGCCGTCACGCCGTCGCCGGGTCGTCACGGCGCTGGCCGATCTCCCGATCGTCACGGCCAGCGTCCCCATGGCCCGCCTGTCCGACTCGAGGTGTCACCGCTGACAGCAGCACCAGAACGAGACCGAACACCGACCCGGCGAGCCATACGGCGACGAGTCGCTGACCCCCCCACGCGGTGACCGACCTCGAGATGGAGTGCGCCATGTTGACCGCGTTGACGGTCATCGGCCGGCGTGCCGCCGCGTCGGCGTGGCCGTGTGCGTTCGACCACGCCACGCCGTCGCGGACGAGCGCGATGGTGACCCCCGGGACGTCGTAGTCGTCCATCAGGTCGACGGCGCGCCCGTAGAGTCTGCGGTGAACGCGTCCAGCGAGCGCTGCCCTTCGGACGCCCTGCCAACACTTCCCGAGGCGAACAGCCCGACGGCACGAGCACGAGCGAGACCGATGCGAGCGCCGCCGACGATGGCGAGGTCACGTCCGGGGGGCCGGACGGTGTGACGAGGTCGTTCATGTCGCTGATCGTCGCTGGGCTTGGGCGTCGCGTATGACCGCGGTGCTGGTGGCGCCAGGCCAGCCACCACACGACGCCGATGACCGCGAGCACGTCGCCGAACCCGGCGATCGACGCCCAGGGCAGGTCGATGTCGCCGGCCCGCAGGTTGTTGAAGAACGCGCCCAGTGGTGTGAGCAGCGGCCACAGCACCAGGATGTTGCCGACGAGCCGG
>Ga0299913_10001054_pt1 | contig 19451 bp, 18 predicted proteins | sample RVTome_9_FD_201360 | JGI IMG/M metagenome (GOLD analysis project Ga0299913, IMG submission 201360) | Soil microbial communities from uranium-contaminated site in the Upper Colorado River Basin, Wyoming, United States - RVT155D38 (version 2) ... | reverse complement strand
GCAGGCCGTGCCGACCGGCGTGGTCGAGGGTCCGGACGGCGCCTACTACGTCAGCCAGCTCACCGGGTTCCCGTTCCCGGTCGGCGGCGCGAACGTGTTCCGCGTCGACCCGAAGAGCGGGCGCTACGGCACATACGCGACCGGCTTCACGAACATCATGGACCTCGACTTCGGCGACGACGGCACGCTGTACGTGCTCGAGATCGACAGCGACTCGATCCTCGGCGGGAGCAAAGACGGCGGCCTGTGGGCGGTCCCGCGCCGCGGCGCCCCGCGCAAGATCGCCCTCCCCGCCGGGACCTTGACCGAGCCGGGCGGCATCGCGGTCGGCCGCCACGGGACGCTCTACGTCTCCAACCGCTCGCGCGAGGCGGGCGACGGCGAGGTCCTGCGGATCAGGCTCGGGAGGCGGTAAGGGGTCGGTCGACAGCGCGTAAGGGGGCACGGCCTCACGTCGCTCCATATTGCCGATGAAACGGCCCGTTCCGGCGTGCACCATGTGGTCCATGCTGTTGACCGGATCCTCACCGATGGACGCCGAGCTGGCCTTCGCGCGCGAGTCGCGGGCCCGGCGCCGCGCCTCGATCGCGCGGCGCCTGCGGCGCGAGCCTGGCGATCGCGGACGGCTCGCGGTCTACGACGAGTCGCGGCACGACGCGGGCCTGCCGCGCGTGCGCGAGATCCCGCTCGACGCGATCGCGGGCACGGTCGAGCCCAGCCGCGCGAAGCTGTTCGACTCCAGCTTCCGCCCCGCCGCGGCCGCCCGCCCGCGCTGGCAGCGCCTGTGGCTCGCCGAGCACCGTGGCGTCGTGCTCCCGCCGATCTCCGTGGTCCGCGTCGGCAACGCGTACGCGGTGCGCGACGGGCACCACCGCGTATCGGTCGCGCGGGCGCGCGGCGCCGTGACGATCGACGCGGCGGTCGAGGCCGGCTAGCCTACGCCCGCTGGCGAGCCGTCCCTGGTCTGTAGCGGAACCTGTACGGACGCGGCGTTACTGCGCCGGCCGCCATCAGGCTCCCGCCGTGCCCGCGCCCCGTGGCCAGCCACCAGACCACCGCGCCCAACCAGGCGACGGCGCCAGAGCCGAGGATCAGCAAGGCGGTTGCGAGCACGAGCAGCTTGGCCGCGTCCGCGGCGGTCCGCGGCTCGGCTGCGCCGAGAGTGTCCGAAGGCGACTCGAACGCCGCAGGCGCGCCCTCCAGGCCGGCGGGACGGCGCTCGATGAACTCGCGCATCCCGAAGTGCGTGAGCCCCGACGCGAGCTGGTTCACCGCGGAGAGGGTCCATCGGGATCCCACGACGCCAGTATGCCGCTGCACCGATGATCCCACCCAGGGCCGGCGCTCAGACCTTCGCAGCGGTCTCGGCGATCACCCGCGAGAGCTGTCCGCCCTGCCACGCCAGCGGCGACTTGCCGGGCTCCTCGGACTCCAGCCACGCTCCCGGGATCGCCTCGGCGTAGCGCTCGCCGGTGGCGTACGGGTGCTCCGGGTCCGCCTCGTCGCGGCTGGCGACCACGGTGACCGGGAGGTCGAGCGCAGCCAGTGAGTCCCACGACTCGAACGGGCGCGAGCGCGGGACCTCGCGTAGCGCGTCGGCGACCGCCTCGGGGTGCTCGTGGGCCGACAGCCGCTGGCGCAGGACCGTCCGGACCGTTTCGCGGAACGACTCGGGCACCCGCGGCTCGCCGTAGGCCTCCAGGAAGCCCTCCACCCCGCCCTCGCGCAGGCCGCGCGACAGCGCGTCCCAGCGGTCGAGCCCCCGCTCGCCCGCGTCCGGGTCGAACGCGGGTGTGACGAGAACCAGCGCCGCCGCTCGCTCCGGCTGCTGCAGCGCGAGCCGCAGCAGCGTGTGCCCGCCCATCGAGGCGCCCGCCAGCACCGCGCGGTCGATGCCGCGGTCGTCGAGCACGGCCAGGAGGTCGTCCGCCAACGCGTCGTAGCCGTATCGGTCCGCAGGATCGGATCGCCCGTGCCCGCGCGCGTCGTACATCACGACGCGATGCCCGCTGCGCTCAAGGTTGCGGGACCCCATCACCACATACCGGCGCGTCGCGGTCAGGCCGTGCAGCAGGACCACCGGAACGCCCTCGCCGGCCTCCTCGCCCGCCAGGCCGTCGATCTTGAACTCGCTCATGCGGTCTATTCTCGTAGACGTGATCTACGACACCAGCGAGCAGACGTTCGAGCAGGACGTCATCGACCGGTCGCACGAGATGCCGGTCGTCGTCGACTTCTGGGCCGAGTGGTGCGGCCCGTGCCGCCAGCTCACGCCCGTGCTGGAGAAGCTGGTGACCGAGCGCGAGGGCAAGGTCGCGCTGGCCAAGCTCGACACCGACGCCAACCAGCGGCTCGCCACCGCTTTCGGCATCCAGGGCATCCCGGCCGTCAAGGCGTTCAAGGACGGGCGCGTGGTGTCCGAGTTCGTCGGCGCCCAGCCGCCCCCGAACGTCGAGCGCTTCCTCGACGAGCTGGTCCCCTCCGAGGCCGACGCGCTCGTCGTGTCCGGCGACGAGGCCGCGCTGCGCCAGGCGCTGGCGCTCGAGCCCGGCCGCGCCGACGCCGCCGTCCCGCTCGCCCGGATCCTGCACGAGCGAGGCGAGGACGACGAGGCGCTCGAGCTGCTCGGCAACGTCGCCGGCTCGTTCGCGGCCGACGGTCTCGCCGCCCGCATCCGGCTCGAGCAGGACCCCGCCCTGGGCGAGGCGTTCGCGCATCTCGACGCGGGCGAGACCGAGCAGGGCCTCGACGCGCTCATCGCGGCGATCGCCGCCGACGGCGACGACCGCCGCGAGGACCTGCGCCGCGCGGTGGTGGCGGTGCTCGACGATCTCGGCGTAGATCACCCCCTAGCTCGCGAGTCGCGGCGCAAGCTCGCCAGCGCGCTGTACTGAGCCCGGCCGCGCTCAGACCTCGAGTGCGAGCTGCCCCGCCGGGGCCGTGGCCGCGCGGCGCGGCTCGGGCTCGACGTCCTCGAACCCGGCCAAGCGCACGCCGAGCAGCCTCACGGGCCTCGCCGGCGCGTAGGCGCGCAGCAGCTCGATCGCGACCTCGATCACCAGCGCGGCGTCGTTGGTCGGCGCCTCGACGGTGCGGGCGCGCGTGACCGTCGTCCAGTCGTCGAGCCGGACCTTGATCGCGATCGTGCGCCCGCGCCGGCCGCGCCGCTGCACGCCCTCGCACAGCTCGCGCGCCATCTCGCGCAGGAAGCCCTCGAGCTGGTCGAGGCCGTCGACGTCGTGGTCGAACGTGCGCTCGGTCGAGACCGACTTGGCGGCTCCCGACTCGGTGTCGACCTCCGAGTCGTCCTCGAAGTTCGCGCGCGCCTTCAGGAAGCGCGCCGTGTTGGCGCCGAAACGCGCGGCGAGCCGCGCCTCGTCCGCCTTCTGGAGATGGCCGATGGTGCGCAGCCCGAGCTCGGCCAGGCGGTCGGCGGTCTTCGGGCCGATGCCGGGGATGCGGCTCGTGGGCGCGGTGGCGAAGCGCACGCACGCCTCCTCGCGGCCCATCGCGACGAACCCGGCCGGCTTGCCGAGGTCGCTCGAGCACTTGGCCACCAGCCGCGACGGCCCGACGCCGACAGAGACGACGATCCCCGTCTCGCGCTTGACCGCCTCCACCACCTCGCGCAGCACGCGCAGCGGCTTCTCGACGCCGGTGAGGTCGGCGTACGCCTCGTCGAGCCCGAGCTGCTGGACCCGGTCGAGCCGCTCGCCGACCACCGCCCACACGCGCCTGGACGTCTCGCGGTAGGCGGTGAAGTCGGGCGGGATCGAGATCGCGTCCGGGCACAGCCGCCGGGCGCGCGAGGCCGGCATCGCCGAGCCGACCCCGAACCTGCGCGCCTCATAGCTGGCGGTCGTGACCACGGCGCGCGGGCCGGTGCCGGCCACGATCACCGGCTTGCCGACCAGCTCGGGCCGGCGCAGCAGCTCGACCGTCGCGTAGAAGGCGTCGCAGTCGAGGTGGGCGATGACGCGCTTGGACGGCACCCGGCAAACGGTACGCCGGGCGCCGGACCGCTACGGGGTGCCCGACGGGACATCGCTCGACACGGAATGGCCCGTTGGGCGGGCCCCGACTGCTACCGCGTGGTGAGGATCGGTCCGTGGCCGCGGAACCGCAGCTTCCGCGCCGTGGCCTCGGTGAGGTCGTACTCGCGGCCGCCGACATACGGCCCGCGGTCGATCACGCGCACCCGCAGCGACCGGCCGCGGTGGCGGAGCATCAGCCTTGTGCCGCACGGGAGCGACTTGTGCGCGACGCCGACACGACCTGCGGACAGCCTCCCGCCGCAGCCGAGGTGGTTGCCGTAGAGCCCGGGCCCGTACCAGGACGCGTGCGCCCAGCGGTAGACGTAGAGCCGCCCGAGCCGCTTGCCCGCGTCGGCCACCCGCACGCGCGCGGGCGCGCTCATCGTGGCGTGCCGGCGGTCGCGCAGCACGTAGCGGCCCGAAGCGGCCGTGCGGTCGCGGTCGATCGTGCTCCAGCGCCCGCGCCGCCGGATCTGCAGCGTGGCCAGATGGCCGGCGGCGGCGGGCCGTGCCGCGCCGACGACGGCGACACGCCGGCCGGAGCGCACGTGCAGGCGCTTCTTGGCGACGCCGGCGGACGCGACGGTCGCGGTCTGGGCTTCGGACTGCGCGGCGGCAGGCGCCGCCGGAGTGAGTGTCAGCGCGCCGGCCAGCAGCACGGCGCGCCTCATCGGTCGCGGTCGCAAGGGACCTCCTCGTGGTCGGGCCGGTTGCCTGCGGGCGCGGCGAGCGCGCTTCCCGGCGCCGCGCGCGCCTCGTGCGCTGCGCGGCTCGGCATGGCCGAAAATCGGCCGGTGAAGCTAGCGCGGCCGGCCGCCAGTGATTGTGAGCGCAATCACACGAGCCGCCTTCACTGGTGGCGACCGCTCGACGAACGCGCCACAATCGGCCCCGTGACGAATCCCGATCGGCTCAGCGGGCTCGACGCCTCGTTCCTCGCGCTCGAGAAGAGCGGCGCGCACATGCACGTGGGCTCGGTGCTCGTGTTCGACGGCGACCCGCCGCCGTACCAGGACCTCCTCGACCAGATCGAGAGCCGCCTCCACCTGGTCCCGCGCTACCGCCAGAAGCTCGCGTTCCCGCCGCTCGCGCAGGCCAGGCCGGTGTGGGTCGACGACCCGCACTTCAACGTCGCCTACCACGTCCGCCACACCGCGCTGCCGGACCCGGCGGGCGAGGACCAGCTCCGGCGGCTGGCCGGCCGCGTGTTCTCACAGCAACTCGACCGCACGAAGCCGCTGTGGGAGATCTGGCTCGTCAACCGCGTCGGCGACGAGCGCTTCGCGCTCGTCTGCAAGACCCATCACGCGCTGGTCGACGGGATCTCGGGCGTCGACATCATGACCGTGCTGTTCGACCTCGAGCCCGATCCGCCCGAGCAGGAGCCCGGGCCGCCGTGGTACCCGCGACCGCAGCCGAGCGGATCGACGCTGTTCGCGGAGGCGCTGCTCGAGCGCGCCGCCACGCCGCTCGGCGCCGCGCGCGCCGCCGCGGGCCTGGCGGCGGACCCGCGCGATGCCGCCGGGCAGGCGGCGCGGACGCTCGCGGGCCTGGCGTCGATGGCCTCGGCCGGCATGGGAGGCGCGCCGCCGAGCCCGCTCAACACGCGCATCGGCCCGCACCGGCGGTTCGCCTGGGTCGAGTCCGATCTCGCCCGCTTCAAGGCCGTCAAGGGCGCGCTGGGCGGCACCGTCAACGACGTCGTGCTGGCGGTCGTGACCGGCGCGCTGCGGGCGCACCTCGAGCGTCGCGGCGTTGATCCGTCGGGCCTCGAGCTCAAGGCGATGGTCCCGGTGTCGGTGCGGGCCGAGGACCAGCGCGGCGCGCTCGGCAACCAGGTGGCGGCGATGTACGCGCCGCTGCCGGTCGGCCTCGCCGACCCGCTCGAGCGGTTCCGCGCGGTCCACGAGGCGCTCGGCGACCTCAAGTCGTCCGCTCAGGCGATCGGCGCCGAGCGCATCACGCAGCTGGCCGGCTTCGCGGTGCCGACGATCCTCAACCAGGCCGCGCGGCTGCAGTCGCGCCAGCGGTTGTTCAACCTCACCGTCACCAACGTCCCGGGCCCGCAGTTCCCGCTCTACATGCTCGGCCGCAAGCTCGCCGCCTTCTATCCGAAGGTGCCGCTGGTGCTCAACACCGCGCTCGGCATCGCGATCATGTCCTACGACGGGCGGGTGTTCTTCGGGCTGCTGGGCGACTTCGACGCGATGGCCGACCTCGACGACCTCGCCGCGGACCTCGGCGCGGCGGTCGACGAGCTGTCGACCGCGGCGGGCGTGCCCGTCAACGGGTCGCGGCGCGGAGGGCGGGCCCGGAAGCCGACTCGGCGGACCAAGAGCCGGGCTTGAGGCGGCTCGGGCTCGTCGCGGCCGGCGTCGTGATCGCCGTCGGCGGTCTGATCGCGCTCGCGCTGGCGTTCGACGCGCGCGACGACGCGCCGCTGTCCGGCGCCGCGGAGGGCCCGGGCGAGGCCCAGCCGGACCGCGGGTCGGGGCACGGCGGCCCGGCACAGGTCGACGGGCTCCCCACCAGCGGCCCGCACCGGCCCGATCTCGTGACGCGCGACCGCCGGCGGCTGACCGACGACCAGATCATCCACGCGCTCGAGCTCGGCAACGTCGTGATCCTGTACGAGGCGCCCGAGCCCGACGCGAGCCTGCTCGCGCTCCAGGACGAGGTCGCCGGGCCGTTCGACGCCGAGCTGGCCGCCGCGGGCCAGGCGGTGATCCTCGCCCGCCGGGCCGGCGCGGGGGCCGCGACGGCGCTCGCCTGGCGCCGCGCGCTGCAGGCCGAGGACCCCGCCGACCCACGGCTGCTCGAGTTCACCGAGGCGTGGCTCGGGCGGGGCCTGGGAACATAGGCGGCATGGGTCTGATCCAGCCGCTCCGCCTCGCTCTCGCGCAGATCGACAGCCGTGTCGGCGACCTCGAGGGCAACGCCGCCAAGATCTCCGGGCGGATCGACGAGGCGCGCGACGCCGGCGCCGAGCTGGTGCTCTTCCCGGAGCTGGCGGTCACGGGCTACCCGCCCGAGGACCTGCTGCTCAAGGAGCACTTCCTGCAGGCGGCCACCGAGGCGGTCGCCGAGCTGGCGCGCGAGGCGCAGGGCATCGTCGCCCTCGTCGGGTTCCCCGAGCGGGCCGACGACGTCCACAACGCGCTCGCGGTGCTCGCCGACGGCAAGGTCCAGGCCGTGTACCGCAAGTCCGTCCTACCCAACTACGGCGTGTTCGACGAGCAGCGCTACTTCCAGTTCGGCGAGGGCGGGGCCGTGCTCGAGCTCGGGGACGCCCGGCTCGGGCTGACGATCTGCGAGGACATCTGGACGCCGGGTCCGCCGGCCTCCGACGAGGCGCTGGCCGGTGCTGCGCTGATCCTCAACGCCTCCGCATCGCCGTACCACGCGGGCAAGGGCGTCGAACGCGAGCGGATGCTGATTCAGCGGGCGCGCGACAACGTCTGCGCAGTCGCGATCTGCAACCTGGTCGGCGGCCAGGACGAGCTGGTGTTCGACGGCCATTCGCTGCTGCTCGACCACGAGGGCGGCGTGCTCGCCCGCGCGCCGCAGTTCGCCGAGGCGCTCGTGGTCGGGACCGTCGACCTGCAGGCGGCGCTGACGGCGCGGCTGCGCGACGCGCGGCTGCGGCCGCCGGTGCGCCGGGCGCTGCCCGAGGTCCGCCGGCTCGGACCGCTGGCGCGGTCCGCGGACACGGGCGACGCGATGGTGGGCGGCGAGGTCGCGCCGCTGCTCGAGCCGGAGGCCGAGGTCTACGCCGCGCTCGTGCTCGGAACACGCGACTACGTCTCCAAGAACGGCTTCGGCCGCGTGGTGATCGGGCTGTCGGGCGGTATCGACTCGACGCTCACGCTGCTGGTCGCCGTCGACGCGCTCGGCCCCGAGCGCGTGGTGGCCGTGACGATGCCGTCGCGCTACTCGTCGTCGGGCACGCGCGACGACGCCAAGGTGCTGGCCGCGAACCTCGGGGTCGAGCTGCTCGAGATCCCGATCGGTCGCGCGATGCAGGCGTACGACGAACTGCTCGCCGACCACTTCGCCGACCGCGAGCCCGACATCACGGAGGAGAACCTGCAGGCGCGGATCCGCGGCAACCTGCTGATGGCGCTCTCGAACAAGTTCGGCTGGCTCGTCCTGACGACCGGCAACAAGTCGGAGAACTCGGTCGGCTACTCGACGCTGTACGGAGACTCCGCCGGCGGCTTCGCGGTCATCAAGGACGTGCCCAAGACGCTCGTCTACCGACTGACGGACTTCCGCAACGCCCGCGACGCCGACCATCCGGTGCCGCGCTCGATCATCGACCGCCCGCCGAGCGCCGAGCTGCGCGAGGACCAGAAGGACGCCGACTCGCTGGGCGACTACGACACGCTCGACGCGATCCTCGAGGGCTACGTGGAGGAGGACCTGGACCCCGAGCAGCTCGAGCGGATGGGGTTGCCGGCCGACGCGATCGAGCGCGCGGTCGCGCTCGTCGACCGCGCCGAGTACAAGCGCCGGCAGGCGCCGCCGGGCATCAAGATCACGCCGCGCGCGTTCGGGCGCGACCGGCGGATGCCGATCACCAACGCCTACCGGCCGCGGCGCCGGCCGGGCGTCACGGCGTAGGCGCGTCGCGCACCGCGACGGTCATCCGCACCAGCGCGCACAGGCGCTCCTGGTCGTCGGTGATGTCGACCTCCCAGACCCAGGTCGTGCGACCGCGGTGGCGGCGCCGGGCGACGGCGTGGATGGTCCCGTCGACGATCGGCCGCAGGAAGCTCGTCTGGTTGGACAGGCCCTGCGCGGTCTTGCCGTCCTGGTGCACGGCGACCCAGGTCGCCATCGACGCGAGCGTCTCGGCGATCGAGGCGAACACGCCGCCGTGCACGAGGCCGGCGGGCTGGCGCAGCTCGTCGCGGACCTTCACCTGTGCGCGCGCCTCGCTGTCGCTGAGGTCGGTCAGCTCGAGTCCGTAGAGGCGGTCGAAGCCGACCGGGAAGCCTTCGAACGGGGTCGCCACGGGGCCGGGCACACTACCCTGGAGCGCGGCATGACGCCGCTCGACACGCTTGCCCCCGACCAGCGCGCCGTGCTGGAGCTGGTGCTCCGCCAGGGCCGATCCTACGGCGAGCTCTCCGAGCTGCTGGCGATCCCGGAGCGCGAGGTCCGCGCGCGCGCCGACGCCGGCCTGCGGGCGCTGGCGGGTGAGCCGGCGGACGGGGTCGACAGCGGCCGGATCGCCGACTGGCTGCTCGGCCAGCAGCCCGACGGCGAGGCCGAGCGGACCCGGGCGGCGGTCGCGCGCAGCCCTGCCGCGCGCGCGTGGGCCGAGACCGCGGCCGGCCGGCTCGGCGACCTCGGCGGCGCGATGCCATCGGTGCCGGCCGCCGAGGACGCGGCCCGCCCACGGGAACGCAACGACTCGGCGGAGGCGCCCCGCCCGCGGGGACGCGACGACTCGGCGGAGGCGCCCCGCCCGCGGGAACGCGACGACGCGACGGCCGCGGCCCGTCCGAGGCCGCTGCGCGACCGCGCGGCGCCCGCCGCCCTCCCGCGCCCGCCGCGCGAGGCGCCCGCGGCCGGCGCCCCGCGATCGTCGCGCCTCGGCGGGGCGATCGTGATCGGGCTCGTGGCGCTGGTCGTGGGCGCCACGCTGCTGTGGGTCTTCGTCCTGCGCGACAACGAGCAGGAGCCGGCCGCGGCGCCGCCCGCGGCCACGGCGACCCCGACGGCGGCGGCGGACGCCAACCAGATCGTGCTCCAGGGGTCCGGCGACTCCGAGGCCCAGGGCCTCATGCGGCTGTTCCGGCGCGACGACGGCGCCGTGCAGTTCGCGATCGCCGCCCAGAACGTGCCGCCGAACGAGGGCCGCGAGGTCTACGCCGTCTGGTTCACCCGCGAGGACGGGCGCCCGCGACGGCTCGGCTTCGCCCAGACCCCGGTCGGCGAGGAGGGGATCCTCACCACCGGTGGCCCGCAGCAGGCCGACATCGACAGGTTCCCGTCCTGGTTCGCAACGTACGACAAGGTCCTCGTCACGCGCGAGACCGACGCGGACGCGAGGCGTCCCGGCCCGGCCGTCATGGAGGGTACGCTGCCCGCCGGCGCCGGCTGAGCTGGGCCGGCGCTGATCGCCGGTCCGCGTAGCGGACATCTGCGCCCGTCATCGAGCCCAGTCGCACCGTCACGCCGCGCGGTGGGCGGGCGGCTCACTCGAGCACGGCGTGGTCGCGCACCAGCCGCCGCCGCAGGGCGCCGTAGTCGACCCGCTGGACCGGCACGTTCGCGTCGATCGCCAGCGCCGCCGCGGTCGCCGCCGCCTGGGCGAGCACCATGAACACCGGCTCCATCCGGATCGACCCGTACGCGATGTGCGATGACGACAGACAGACGGGCACGAGCAGGTTCTCGCACTCCCCCTCGCGCGGCACGATCGAGCGAAAGGCGACGGGGTACGGCGCCGGGGTGCCGACCTGGACGTCGCCCTCGTTGCGGACCTGGCCGTCGACCACGACGCGCTTGCAGTTGTGCGAGTCCATCGTGTACGAGGCCAGCCCGACCGGGTCGGGGATCGACGTGTGGCCGCGGCAGTCGTGCTCGGTCATGACGTAGTCGGACACGAGTCGGCGCGCCTCCCGCACGTACAGCTCGTGCGGCCAGCCGCCGGTGTCGGTGAACTCGCCGCGCGGCAGCCCGAACGCGCCCACCTCGGCGCGGATCTCGGCCGGCACGCGCTCGTCGTTGGCCAGGAACCAGAGCAGCCCCTGCTGGTAGGTCACGTGGTCCTGGAAGATCCGCTCGCGCTCCCGGTAGCTCGCGTCGGGCCAGTCGTGGTTGCGGCCGATGTTGTCGCTCGAGACCGCGCCGTTGTTGTTGAAGTCGGTCTTGTCCCCCGGCATCGGCTGGTTGTTGCCGAGCACGTCCCAGATCCCCGCCTCGATGTAGCGGAGCAGCAGCGCGTAGCGGTCAGGGTCGTAACCGCCCGGCTTCGGGAACGGCAGCCGGTCCTCCGCGCGGGTGAGGCAGACGCGGAAGTTGAAGGCCTGGATCCGGTGGTCGCCCTCGCCGGCGGCGCCGGGCGGATCGGAGGAGACGCCCTGCAGCAGCCCGCTGGACCGGTCGCCGGGCAGCACGTACGGGTCGACCGGCACGCGGAACTGGTGCCCGGAGCGGAACTGGACGCCGTTGAGCGTCTCGCGGTAGGTCGCGTTCCCCTCGCGGCCGGCGAACCAGCTCGCGCCGGCGCGGGCGAGCAGGTCGCCCTCGTAGCTCGCGTCGACGAACATCGCGGCCCGCAGGCTCAGGCCGCTCTCCATGCGCAGCTCGAGGATCCGGTCGCCGCTCATCCGCACGCCGTCGAGCCGCTGTTCGCGCTGGAGCTCGATCCCGTTCTCGGCCACCCACGCCTCGAACACGGCCTCCGCCACGTGCGGTTCGAACCGGAACGTCTCCGGCAGCCCGTAGTGCGCGCCGACGCGGCGGTAGAACTCGCGCGCGAGCCCGCCGATGGCGCCGGTCTCGCCGCTGTCGGTGGCGCCGAGCCCGCTCGCGCTCAGGCCACCGATCCTCCGCCCGAACGCGGCGACCGTCACGCTGCGCCCGAGCCGCGCCGCAGTCACGGCGGCCGCGATGCCGGCCGACGTGCCGCCGTAGACGCAGACGTCGCTGACGATCGTTCGCGGCGCCTGGCGCGGCCCCGGGTGGTAGTAGCGCAGCATGGTGCACCGCCTGCCCCGTCCGGGCCGCGCTCACGCCGCCGACCGCCTTGACAGCGGGCCGGCCGAGTCGTAGCCTCCGTGCTGACAACGTTGTCGGACAACGTTGTCCCGGGAGACATGAGCGCCTTGCGCAGCACGCGGCCAACCATGCGCGACGTCGCCGAGCGCGCCGGGGTGAGCCTGAAGACCGTCTCGCGCGTGATCAACGCCGAGTCGGGCGTCGCGGTCGCCACCGCCGCCCGCGTCGGGGTGGCGATCGACGAGCTCGGCTTCCAGCGCAACGACCTCGCCCGCTCGCTGCGCCAGGGCATCACCTCCTCCACGCTCGGCCTCGTCATCGAGGACGTCGCCAACCCCTTCTACTCGGCGATCGCGCAGGCGGTCGAGGCGGCGGCGCGCGAGCGCGGGTACCTGCTGATCACCACCTCGTGCGAGGAGGACCCGGAGCGCGAGCGCGAACGCGTGCAGTCGCTGCTGCGCCGCCGCGTCGACGCCCTGCTGCTCGTCCCCGCGTCGCGCGACCACTCCTACCTCGTGCGCGAGACCCTCGGCGGCACGCCGGTCGTCTTCCTCGACCGCCCGCCGGTCGGCATCGAGGCCGACTGCGTGCTGCTCGACAACCTCGGCGGCGCCCGCGCGGCGGTCGAGCACCTGCTCGCCCACGGCCACACCCGGATCGCCCTGATCGCCGACCCGCCGGAGCTCTACACGGCCGCCGAGCGCCTGGCCGGCTACCGCGCGGCGCTCACCGCCGCGAGCGTTCCCGCACGCGAGGAGCTCGTGCGGCTCGGGACGCACGACACCCAGCAGGCCGAGGTCGTCGTGCGCGAGCTGCTCGCGCTTCCCGCGGACCGGCGCCCCACCGCCCTGTTCGCCGGCAACAACCGCAACGCGATCGGTGCGCTGCGCGCGCTGCGCGACAGCGACCGCCGCCCGGCGCTGGTCGGATTCGACGACTTCGAGCTCGCCGACCTGCTCGCCGTCCCCGCCACCGTCGTGCGTCACGACAGCCAGCTGATGGGGGCACAGGCCGCGGCGCTGGCCTTCGCGCGCCTCGACGGCGCCGAGCACCCGGCGCAGACCGTCGTCCTCCCCACCGAGCTCGTCGCCCGCGGATCCGGAGAGGTGCCGCCGTGAGGCCGCTGGTCCTGCCGCCCAACGTCCTCACCCACTTCTACGCCGGCGGCCGGCGGATCGCCCGCCTGCGCGGGATCGAGCTCGCGTCCGACCACATGCCCGAGGAGTGGATCGGCGCGGTCAACACCGCGTTCGGCCACAGCAAACGCGGGCTCAGCCGGCTCGCGGACGGCACGCTGGTGCGTGACGCCATCGCCGCGGACCCCGAGGCCTTCCTCGGCCCGGGCCGCAGCGAGCCCGGGCTGCTCGTCAAGCTGCTCGACGCCGGCCAGCGCCTGCCCGTCCACTTCCACCCGAGCCGCGAGTTCGCACGCGAGGCGCTTGCCAGCCCCTACGGCAAGACCGAGGCCTGGCTGATCATCGAGGCCGAGCCCGGCGCGTCGGTGCACGTCGGCTTCAAGCAAGACGTCACGCTCGAGCGCCTGCGCGAGTGGATGCGCACGCAGGACTCGGCCGCGATGCTCGCCGCCATGCACGAGCTGCCCGTGCGCGCCGGGGACACGGTGTTCGTCCCCGCCGGCACGGCGCACGCAATCGGCGCCGGCATCCTCATGGTCGAGCTCCAGGAGCCGACCGACTTCTCGGTCCTGCTCGAGTGGGACGGCTTCGAGCTCAGCGAGGACGACGGGCATCTGAACCTCGGCTGGGACCGCGCGCTGCAGGCGCTGAACCGGGAGGGCTGGGACGAGGCCGGCGCGCGCGCCCTCCTCGGCCCGGCGCTGCCCGCGGAGGCCGACCCGTACTTCCGCTTCGAGCGCGTGCGGGGCGGGGACGCGCTCGATCCCGGCTTCTCGATCCTCGTCGGCCTCGGCGGCGACGGAGCGCTCGACGACCTCCCGTTCGGCCGTGGCGGGGCGGTGCTGGTTCCGCACGCCGCGGGCGAGACGCGGCTCCACGGGGACGTGGAGGCCCTCCGCGCCCGGCCGGGGGTGGCGTGACCCTCCTGCTCGGCCTCGACGCGGGCACGACCGCCGTCAGGCGCGTCCGCTACGAGCCGAGCTGCTGAACCACGTACGCGAAGCGGTGCGTGCCGGCGCTCAACCGGTACCGCGGGGCGGTGTCGGGCCCGCAGCTGGCGGTCCCGAGGCCGCGCTGCGCGTGGTCGAGGTTGAGGATCACCTCGGGGCGCGGCTCCAGCTCGTCCGTGTGCCGTGCGGCGGTCAGGTCCGCGGCGGTGAAGTGGCTGGCGCTGAACCCGATCACGGGCATGCCGGAGACCCTGATGCCGCGGCCGTCCTCGTCGGTCAGCGTGAGCCAGCGGACGTCGCCGTGGTGGCCGTGCTCCTGCGGCGCTATGTAGGGCACGTACTCGTCCGTGACCGTGCTGCGCCAGCGGCCGACGACGGCTGACGCCTGGCGGTCGGGGTAGTTCTCCCACGGCCCGCGCCCGAGATACTCGAGCTGCTCGAGGCCCGGCGCGAGCGTGAGCGCGACGCCGATCCGCGGCACGTCCTCGGGCACGTCGACCTCGTGCTCGAACAGCAGGCCGCCGCCGTCGAGCCGGTGCACGCTGCGGCGATGGGCGACGCCGTCGGGGATCCCGCGGTCGAGCCCGAGCTCGAGCCAGCGCCTCAGGGGGCCGACGTCGCGGCCAGGGTGCAGGGGCAGCCCGTCGTTGTCGGTCGGCGCGCGCCAGAGCTGCAGGTGCGGCCCGTCGAGCACGAGCGGGAGGTCGTCGATCGACCCCGGCCCCACCGGCCGCGGGCGCGCCGCGCGCGGGCCGACCAGCTCGAACTGGCGCCGCGCGACTTCGTGGTCGGCGTCGTGGAAGCGCATCGTGACGTGCTCGTGCCCGCCCACGTCGAGCGTGAACTCGCCCTCGGTCGGCAGGTCGCCTCCCTCCCACTCCCCGCGCAGGTGCGAGAGCCCGGTGAACAGGTTGCGGTTGTGGATCCGGAAGCGCCCGCCGCCCAGGTGCTCGACGTCGAGCGGCGCGGCGAGGTACTTGAGCTCGTACAGCGCCGGATGCGGCGTACGGTCGGGCCACACGAGGCCGTCGGCGCAGAAGTTCGCGTCGTGGCGTGCCTCGCCGAAGTCGCCGCCGTAGGCCCAGTGGTCGCCCATCCAGATCCCGTGGTCGACCCACTCCCAGACGAAGCCGCCCTGCAGCGCGTCGTGGCGATCGAAGGCGGCGAAGTAGTCGGCCAGGCCGCCGTTGCTGTTGCCCATCGCGTGCGAGAACTCGCACAGGATCAGCGGTCGCGGGTCCGAGCCCTCGCGCGCGAACGCCTCGATCGAGTCGACGTCGGCGTACATCGGGCACACGACGTCGGTGGCGCGGCGCCCGCCCGACCAGTCGCCGCGGATCGCCCCTTCGTAGTGCAGCGGGCGCGTCGGATCGCGCCCGCGCGTCCAGTCGGCGGCCGCGTCGTGGTTCGGGCCGTAGCCGCTCTCGTTGCCGAGCGACCAGAGGATCACCGACGGGTGGTTCTTGTCGCGCTCGACCATGTTGCGCATCCGCTCCATGAACGCGGCGGCGTAGCGCGGGTCGGCGCACAGGTCGTCGTGGTAGGCGTGCGCCTCGATGTTCGCCTCGTCGACGACGTACAGGCCGTACCGGTCGCAGAGGTCGAGCCAGTACGGGTCGTTGGGGTAGTGCGAGCAGCGGACGGCGTTGACGTTGAAGCGCTTCATGAGGCGCACGTCGGCCTCCATCAGCTCGCGCGTCACCGCGCGGCCGCGGCGGTCGTCGTGGTCGTGGCGGTTGACGCCGCAGATCCGGATCGCCCGGCCGTTGACGAGCAGCCGCGCGTCCGCCACCTCGACGGTGCGGAACCCGATCTCGCAGCTGACCTCGTCGTCGCCGGCCGTGACGAGCAGCGTGTAGAGGTGCGGCGTCTCGGCCGACCACAGCCGCGGCTCCGGCACGCGTCCCTCGAGCCCGTCGAGCACGGTGCGGCCGTCGGGGTCGACGAGCCGGGCACGGGCGGGCGGGCCGGCGACGTCGACCTCCAGGCGCCCGTCGGCGTCCCCGCGCGCGAACACGTCGGCGATGTGCTCGCGCGGCGTGGCGTACACGAACACGTCGCGCGGCAGGCCGCCGTGCCACCACTGGTCCTGGTCCTCGACGAAGCTGGCGTCCGACCACTGGACCACCGCGCACAGCAGCTCGTTGTCGTCCTCCAGCAGGTCCGTGACGTCGAACTCGGCCGGCGTGCGGGCGTCCTTGGCGATGCCGACTCCCTCGCCGTTGAGCGCGACGAAGAGCGCGCCCTCGCTGCCGCCGAAGTGCAGGACGACCCGGTCGCCGGGCGGCCGCGCGAAGCGCCGCCGGTAGAGCCCGGTCGGGTTCTCCTCCGGCACGTGCGGTGGTCGCTCGTCGAACGGCATGGCGACGTTCGTGTAGGCGGGCGGCGCGAAGCCCTGCATCGTCCACAGGCCCGGGACCTCGATCGTCGACCACGCCTGCGCGGCGGCCCCGGGGCGCGGCAGCAGCGCGAAGTCCCAGCGGCCGGCCAGCGAGACCGCCGGGCGTCGCAGGGTGGCCGCGGGCGGCAGGCGGTTCAGGCTCGTCAGCTCGGGCCGCTCCCAGGCGCGGTCGGCGAGCAGCGCCTCGAGCCCCCTCACAGCAGCTTCCCCGGGTTCATGATCCCCGCGGGGTCGCAGCGGTCCTTGAGGGCGCGCAGGACGCCGACGCCGAGCTCCCCGACCTCGGCCGCCAGCCAGGGCGCGTGGTCGCGCCCGACGGCGTGGTGGTGGGTGACCGTGCCGCCGGCCGCGACGATCGCGTCGGTCGCCGCGGCCTTGGCGGCGCGCCACTGGGCGACCGGATCGGCGTCCTGCCGGGCGAGCACGGTGAAGTAGAGCGAGGCGCCCGTCGGGTACAGGTGCGAGACGTGGCAGCCGGTGAGCGTGCCCGGCAGCGCCGCCCGCACGGCGGCGCGGAGGGCCGCGAGGTTCGACCACGAGGTCGCGGTCTCGAGCGTCTCGACCATCACGCCGCGGTCGAGCAGGTCGTCGCGCAGGTGCGGGCCGGCGAAGCGCGAGTGCGCCCACTGCCGCCCGGCGCGCTGCGTGGCGAACCGCGCGCCCTCGCGGCGCAGCCCGCGCGCGGCCTCGCGGCGGCGGCGGGCGATCGCCTCCGGCGAGCCCTCCCAGCCGCAGATCGCCAGGCAGCGGTCGCCGATCGCGCGGCGCGCGATCCCACCGAGGCCCGCCAGCGCGAGCGTGTAGCGCGTCTCGTCCTCGTCCGACAGGCGCGCGACGTCCGGCGCCGCCCCCGCGTGCTCGAGCCGGCGGAACGCCTCGCAGCCGGCCTCGAAGCTCGGCGCGAGCCAGCCCTCGTAGCGCCGCGCGGCCGGCAGCGGGTGCACGCGCAGCGTGGCGGCGGTGATCACGCCGAGGGCGCCCTCGGATCCGGCCACCAGCTGGCGCAGCGCAGGCCCGGCCGCGCTGGCGGGTACGGCGAGCGTGGCCAGCTCGCCGAGCGGCGTCGCGCAGCGGACGGCGACGAGGTTCGCGTCGATCCGCCCGCGGCCGGTCGAGGCCTGGCCGGACGAGCGCGTGGCGACGCAGCCGCCGACCGTCGCCCACTCGTAGCTCTGGGGCACGTGGCCGAGCGTGAGCCCGTGGGCGGCCAGCGCGCGGTCGGCCTCCGGCAGCCGCATGCCGGCCGCGAGCACGGCGGTCAGCGAGCGCTCGTCGACTCCCATCACCCCGTCCAGGCGCGCCAGGTCGAGCGAGATCAGCGCGCCGAACGGCCCGCGCAGCGGCTCGAGCCCTCCGACGACGCTCGTCCCGCCGCCGAACGGCACGACGGCGACGCCGGCCTCCGCGCACGTCTGGAGGACGGCCGCCACCTGGGAATGGTCGGCCGGCGCCACGACAGCGTCCGGCGCGCCCTCGCAGGCTCCGGCCCGCTGCGCGAGCAGGTCGAGGTAGGACTTGCCGCGACAGCGCAGGACGCGCGCCTCGCGGTCGGTGCGGACGGCCCCCGTGATCGCCTCGAGGCGAGGCAGGAGCCCAGGATCGAGCCCCGGCTCCCCCAGCCGCACGTCCTCGAGTGCGACCGGCCGGTCGATCACCGCGCCGTCGACCCCGAGCTCGCTGCGCAGGAACGCCGTCGCGTGGTTAGGCAGCGACGGGCCCGCCCCCGGCTCGCCCCAGCCCCAGAAGACCTGCTCCCGCCTCATCGCACCTCCTCGCGCTCGGCTCGCCCGCTCACCGCGCCGCCTTCGCCAGGCCGTCGAGCGCGCGGTCGAGCTCCTGGCGCGCGGCGCGGCGCAGCATGAACCGGCCGAACCGCGCCATCCCCCTTCCCCGCTGCCGCAGCTCGATCGTCACGCGCGCGCCGTCGCCGGCCGGCTCGACGGTCGCCTCGACCCGCCGCTCGGCCAGCACCTTCGCGAACGGCGTGCCCTCGATCTCCTGCACCCACGCGCGCCGCCGCCCGGCCTCCTGGCCGTCGAGCCGCCAGTCGGCCCTGACCGCGCGCCCGCGCGAGGATCGCATCACCGTCGTCCAGCCGTCCGGCGTGATGCCCTTCACGCGCTCGACGCGCGGCCACCAGCGCGCGAGGCTGCGCGGGTCGCCGACCACCCGCCACACCGCCTCGGGCGCAGCGGCCAGCGTGCGGGAGCGCCGGACGATCACTCGTCGTACGACAGCAGCGCGTGGACGTCGTAGTCGTCCAGCCGGTCGCGGCCGCGCAGGAAGGCGAGCTCGACCAGGAACGCGCAGCCGACGATGTGCGCGCCGGCACCCTCGATCAGCTCGGCCAGCGCCCGCGCGGTGCCGCCGGTGGCCAGCAGGTCGTCGTGGAGCAGCACCCGGGCGCCGTGCGCCAGCGCGTCGCTGTGCAGCTCGAGGGCGTCGACGCCGTACTCGAGGATGTACTCGGCCGCGATGGTGTCGTGCGGGAGCTTGCCGGGCTTGCGCGCCGGCACGAAGCCGGCGCCCAGCTCGCGAGCGATCGCCGCGCCGAGGATGAACCCGCGCGCCTCCGCCGCGACCACGAAGTCGACCTCGAGCGGCCGGGCCCAGTCGGCCAGCTCCGCGACCGCCTGCGACAGCGCGTCGGCGTCGAGCAGCAGCGGCGTGATGTCCTTGAACTGGATCCCGGGCTTCGGGAAGTCCGGGATGTCGCGGATGTGCGCGGCGAGATCCACGTTCGCCGCGCTCACTTGGCGATTCGCCGCAGGTCGCGCACGAGCAGCAGGTGCTTGAGGTGCGACGCCACGGCGGCCAGGTTCTCGAGCGCCTCGATCGCCTCCTTGCGCCGCTCCGGGTTGCGCGACCGCAGCGACGGGGCGAGGATCTGCTGGAGCAGCGCCGACTCGCGCTCCGCCGAGGTCTTGAACACGCGCAGGTTGCGGCCGGCGACGCCGTAGCGCGCGAGCTCGGTCACCGCGCGGACGATCTCGCGCTCGGTCTCGTCGTAGTACGTCGTGCCGCTGCGGACCTCGCCCTTGACGATCCCGAAGTCCTCGAGCTCCTTGACCAGCCGCGGCTCGGCCCCCGTCTCGTCGACCACGTCGTCGAGCGAGTACAGGGAGCCGCTGTCGCGGATCGAGAACGTGAGCCGCCGCAGCGCGGCGCCAGGGCGCGCGGCGTCGGGCGGCGGCGT
>Ga0299913_10001053_pt1 | contig 19457 bp, 18 predicted proteins | sample RVTome_9_FD_201360 | JGI IMG/M metagenome (GOLD analysis project Ga0299913, IMG submission 201360) | Soil microbial communities from uranium-contaminated site in the Upper Colorado River Basin, Wyoming, United States - RVT155D38 (version 2) ... | reverse complement strand
CCACACCCAGCTCCCGCGGTCGTACGGCGGGTCCGGGTGGAACTGCCAGAGGAACTCCCGCTCGCGGATCTCGTAGAACCGCCGCGGCAGGAACTCCTCGTAGCGCTGGTGCGAGCGCGGGTCGGGCGGCGGGTCGAGCCGCGCCACCGGCTGCATGAGCGGCGGCGAGAAGACCGGCTGCGCGAACGGCCGGGCCGGCGGGCTCGGCCGCTGGTCGGGCAGCTCCCGCGGCCGGTCGTCGGGCGCGCACAGAAACTTCGTCCACTCCCGGGCCGGGTTGTCCTGTCCCAGGGCGTACGGCGCGACGAGCCCGCCGCCGCCCACCCCGAGGCCGATCCGCAGCACGTCCCGCCGGCTGACCATGCCCGCTCCTTCCGGGCGGGCCGAGCGCGCCGCGGCACCCCGGCCGCGACGGAGCTCCGCCGCCCGGGCCGCCACCGGCCCTTCCCGCCATCCAGTGAACGAGGAATCGCTACGGCTTTATACCGGACGGGTCGCGGCGGTTCAATCGATCGGGGGAGCTAAAAAGGATCGATGGAGGGCGCCCTACTCGCGCGGTCGCCCTTCTGAGCACTCAGGATCCTGATGTGCTCACGCTCGTCGGTGGATTACGACGAGGAGCTGTCCTCTTCGATTCTCGCCGAGCAAGACGAAGCGCGCTTACTCCGCGAATGGTCCGGATCGGGGATCGACGTCTGGGGCGGGCAAGGGCACCGGGGGGCCGATCCCCGCGGGCGCGGGGAAACCGGCGAGGTGCTCGACGTCCCGTCGGTGCCGTCGGGCCGATCCCCGCGGGCGCGGGGAAACCCGTCGTGCCCGAGCTCGCCACCACCACAGGAGGGGCCGATCCCCGCGGGCGCCGGGAAACCCCGATTTACAGCTTGGTCTTCGCGGCCAGAGGGGGCCGATCCCCGCGGGCGCGGGGAAACCGCAGTCGGTCCAGTCGACGACGGGCTCGGTACAGGCCGATCCCCGCGGGCGCGGGGAAACCAGGTCGGCGAGGGTCGGGACGGACACCGGCTACGGCCGATCCCCGCGGGCGCGGGGAAACCCTCAACCGCGCCTCATGGGAACAGCAGGTCAAGGGCCGATCCCCGCGGGCGCGGGGAAACCGCGCCGACCGCGCAGGCACCCCACTGCTCGGCGGGCCGATCCCCGCGGGCGCGGGGAAACCTCGTCGTCGGCCGCCACCCGAAGGCCCGGCTCGGGCCGATCCCCGCGGGCGCGGGGAAACCGTATAGAGGCCCGCCACGTCCGACTCCACTTCGGGCCGATCCCCGCGGGCGCGGGGAAACCGCCGCGTTGCCGTCCGTGACTAGCCGCACGGCGGGCCGATCCCCGCGGGCGCGGGGAAACCGCGCGACCCGTCTTCCGCGCGACGACCGCCACGGGCCGATCCTCGCGGGCGCGGGGAAACCTCCCGGCATGGAAGCAACCCCACCGTTAGCCACGGCCGATCCTCGCGGGCGCGGGGAAACCTGTGCCCGGGGACTTCCTCTACGCGAGGGAGACGGCCGATCCCCGCGGGCGCGGGGAAACCCTCGGATCGCGCACGACGCACCCGAGGTACTCGGGCCGATCCCCGCGGGCGCGGGGAAACCTCCTCTACGTCGTCGATCCGGTGGTAGGCGTACGGCCGATCCCCGCGGGCGCGGGGAACCGGGTTGATGACGAGCCCGGTGGCCGCGTACTCGGGCCGATCCCCGCGGGCGCAGGGAAACCTGCCGCGTCGAGGATGCGACGCGTCGCGAGCCGGGCCGATCCCCGCGGGCGCGGGGAAACCGAGAGCAGCGCCGAGAGGGCAGCCCAATAGCGGGGCCGATCCCCGCGGGCGCGGGGAAACCGCACGGCAACCCCTGGTCTGGCGGCGTTCTCCGGGCCGATCCCCGCGGGCGCGGGGAAACCGGCGGCCGCTCGGGCAACGACAGCTATGGCGCCGGCCGATCCCCGCGGGCGCGGGGAAACGTGATCGTGTCGCTGTGCGCGCCGGCCTGGAGGGGCCGATCCCCGCGGGCGCGGGGAAACCACCTGTGCTACGCGGCGTCGGGTCTGTTGGATGGGCCGATCCCCGCGGGCGCGGGGAAACCCTGATCCCGATGCGATTCCGATCTACCTATTCAGGCCGATCCCCGCGGGCGCGGGGAAACCCACCTCGAGTGGATGCGCACCCAGGCCGGCCGGGGCCGATCCCCGCGGGCGCGGGGAAACCGCCGGCGGCACGAACAACGTCAAGGTCGGCAAGGGCCGATCCCCGCGGGCGCGGGGAAACCTGATCCCCGTCTCCAAGGGCGGTAGCGATTATGGGCCGATCCCCGCGGGCGCGGGGAAACCGCCGACCTCGGAGAGCTCGCCTCGTGCGAGCACGGCCGATCCCCGCGGGCGCGGGGAAACCGACAGGGTAGGCCACTCAGGTAGGCAGGTCAGGGGCCGATCCCCGCCGGCGCGGGGAAACCACGTTCGCGGTGACGATCGAGGGCCGGCGCTCGGGCCGATCCCCGCGGGCGCGGGGAAACCAGGTCGACCCGCAGGGTCGGAGGCGCGAAGGGGGGCCGATCCCCGCGGGCGCGGGGAAACCCGGGGACTCCGCTTCCGGCGGCGGCGCCGGCCGGGCCGATCCCCGCGGGCGCGGGGAAACCCTCCTCCACGGTCCCGGCCCCCAGGTGGGTGTTGGGCCGATCCCCGCGGGCGCGGGGAAACCCCGACGGCCTCCTGCTGGCGAGTGTGGTGCCCGGGCCGATCCCCGCGGGCGCGGGGAAACCGTCGCCGTGATCGTCTCCTCGCGGCGCTCCCGGGGCCGATCCCCGCGGGCGCGGGGAAACCCGCCACGGATCGTCGCCGGCGTCCTCGATCTCGGGCCGATCCCCGCGGGCGCGGGGAAACCGCGAGCACGGTGCCGTCGCTGCGCCGCCAGTAGGGCCGATCCCCGCGGGCGCGGGGAAACCCTGGGGGGGATGATCAAGCACGGCTCGCCCGAGGGCCGATCCCCGCGGGCGCGGGGAAACCGTGGGAGCCGTCAGGGAGCGGCCGGCAGTCAGGGGCCGATCCCCGCGGGCGCGGGGAAACCCGCTGTGGGGTCCGTCACGGCGGGCATTCTACAGGCCGATCCCCGCGGGCGCGGGGAAACCCGCGAGGAGCGCGAGCAAGAGTACAACTGCTCGGGCCGATCCCCGCGGACGCGGGGAAACCGCGAAGGGCAGTGACTGGTACTTTTCCTGATCGGGCCGATCCCCGCGGGCGCGGGGAAACCTCAAGGACGCGGTACAAGATCCGCGCGGAGCAGGGCCGATCCCCGCGGGCGCGGGGAAACCCGGGAGTTCCCGCTGGTGTCGGGAGCCCTGGAGGGCCGATCCCCGCGGGCGCGGGGAAACCCAGCTGGATACCCTCCAGGGCGACATCGATCAGGGCCGATCCCCGCGGGCGCGGGGAAACCCAGAATATCGAGATCGGGATCGTAGATCGACTGGGCCGATCCCCGCGGGCGCGGGGAAACCCGCTACCGCGAGGACGGTCCGACGTTCGCGTCGGGCCGATCCCCGCGGGCGCGGGGAAACCTTGCCGGGCTTGCCGGAGTGGTGCGAGGGGAACGGCCGATCCCCGCGGGCGCGGGGAAACCGGGTTGTCGGCCGCGATCGCCGCGTCCTTGAACGGCCGATCCCCGCGGGCGCGGGGAAACCAAGATCATCGTGGTGAGCAACGCAGGCGGGACGGGCCGATCCCCGCGGGCGCGGGGAAACCTCGACCCCCTGGGCGATCAGGACCCGCCGAGCGGGCCGATCCCCGCGGGCGCGGGGAAACCATCGATGGGAGAAGGATCTTGCGGCCCGCCCAGGGCCGATCCCCGCGGGCGCGGGGAAACCCGCTTCATGCCGAGGGTGATCTCGTCTACGGACGGCCGATCCCCGCGGGCGCGGGGAAACCCACCCGCTGCAAGCTCCGCTGCTCAGGGTGAAGGGCCGATCCCCGCGGGCGCGGGGAAACCCGCAGGAAGCCGGGCGACTCCTACAGGGTCGCGGGCCGATCCCCGCGGGCGCGGGGAAACCTGAAAGAGCAGCAAGTCTCGACACGTCAACGAGGGCCGATCCCCGCGGGCGCGGGGAAACCCTCGTCGCCGCGCTGAACCTCTATCAGGGGGCGGGCCGATCCCCGCGGGCGCGGGGAAACCATCTCGGTCCCACGCGAAACCCGCATGAGCGCAGGCCGATCCCCGCGGGCGCGGGGAAACCGTCAGAACCCGAGCCGTCCCCTGGAGCGCCTCGGGCCGATCCCCGCGGGCGCGGGGAAACCGTCGAGGACGCGATCGTGGCGAGGGTGGTGACGGGCCGATCCCCGCGGGCGCGGGGAAACCGGATCCGCTGCGCCTTGGACCCGGGAGGCAGCGGGCCGATCCCCGCGGGCGCGGGGAAACCGGCGTCAAGGCTTGCGGCGGCTTCCCTTGTGTGGGCCGATCCCCGCGGGCGCGGGGAAACCCCCACTCGAACACCTTCCGCTCGTCGCTCAAGGGGCCGATCCCCGCGGGCGCGGGGAAACCGGCGGGTTTCGTCTCGTCTGGCGACACGGTGCGGGCCGATCCCCGCGGGCGCGGGGAAACCGACACGAGCACGTCTCCGATCTTCAAATCACCGGGCCGATCCCCGCGGGCGCGGGGAAACCCGGGCCAAGTTGCGGCCGGGTGAGCTCGTGCGGGGCCGATCCCCGCGGGCGCGGGGAAACCGTACAGTTCTCCGGCTCCGTAACACTCCTCGCAGGCCGATCCCCGCGGGCGCGGGGAAACCTTCGTGCCCGTCCGCGAGCCCTCGGGCATCGAGGGCCGATCCCCGCGGGCGCGGGGAAACCATCCCCGGCGCGCCGGGGCACGTCCCACAGCCGGGCCGATCCCCGCGGGCGCGGGGAAACCGTCGCTGCTCTTTTCGTCGGTTCTCATGGTCCAGGCCGATCCCCGCGGGCGCGGGGAAACCGCACGCTGCTTTGTCACCTTGCGCGACGTCAAGGGCCGATCCCCGCGGGCGCGGGGAAACCCTATCAAGCATCGAATACTCCGCGTAGTAGGCGGGCCGATCCCCGCGGGCGCGGGGAAACCACCCGGCGCATCGTCCACGAGACGGTGCAATCGGGCCGATCCCCGCGGGCGCGGGGAAACCATGGAACGGCGCGAAGCACGTCTACGGGGATGAGGCCGATCCCCGCGGGCGCGGGGAAACCTGCTGCTGCCGGGTGAGCGGGCCGAGCTCTACGGGCCGATCCCCGCGGGCGCGGGGAAACCATCGTGCGCAAGATCGCGACGACGAAGGGTGACGGCCGATCCCCGCGGGCGCGGGGAAACCGGTGCGCCCACCCGCCCGGGGCCGCACGGGATGGGCCGATCCCCGCGGGCGCGGGGAAACCCCGACACGCCGTGGGTACGAATCTCCCCCGGATGGCCGATCCCCGCGGGCGCGGGGAAACCATCGTGCGCAAGATCGCGACGACGAAGGGTGACGGCCGATCCCCGCGGGCGCGGGGAAACCGCCTCCGTGGTGGCCGGAATCACCTCGACCGAGGGCCGATCCCCGCGGGCGCGGGGAAACCGTGGGCGGGACGGCCGTTGCGCTTCAAGGCGTGGGCCGATCCCCGCGGGCGCGGGGAAACCTCTGCGACTTTCTGCCGCAGAGCATCGGAGTCTCTCGGCTGGAACCGCAGTTGTCAAAGAAGCGGCGGTGGCACTCGCTCGGCGAGCATTCGGCAGACGAGACGATGCAGTGCCGTCGCATCTTCGAGCGCTCGGTGTCCGCTCGGTCTAGCCAACCGTTCGACCTCGCAAGCCGTCGCGAGGTCGGCTCTGAACCCTCGCCACGAGGCGTACCAGTCGAGGGCGCAAATCCAGTCGGACGTCGGCGGCGCAGCGCGCTCACGACCCCACGCCCGCTCGAGCACCTCACGGTCGAAGGAGGCGTTGTACGCGATGACCGTCCGTCCATCGAGGAGGTCGGACAGCTCGTTCTGAACAGATGCGAACGCTCCCTGCCCGTCGAGTGCGGTGCTGGTGAGCCCGTGCAGCTTGCGGGCTCCGGGTTCCATCGCGCCTCTGGGTCGCACCAGCCGATGGAACCGAACCCGGCCCGTAGCGTCGACTACCGCGATCTCGACCGGTTCGCGGTCGACGCCGAGACCCGTCGTCTCCGTGTCGAGAGCGAACCAGCTGTCAGGCAGGTTCGGGACCGGTGTCGGCGTCCACATCCCCTGTCTCGAGGTTCGCGAGCGTCGTCTCATCGAGATCTCGTCGTGCGAGGAACACACCCTGATGACTCCGGAGATCCTGGCGCGGGATGCCCATCGATCGGATCGATTGGCCTCCGGGAGCGCGAGGCTCCTTCCACGTCATCAAGATCGCGTGCTCGGGATCCGGTTCGTACCAGTCGCACAGAACGCTCCATACTCGCTCGCGCACGCCCGCCGACATGCGCGGCGCCGTGTAGACGCCCGGTGCGATCTCGCACATGCAGGAGGCGAGGAACCCTCGGAACCGGAGCGGCGAGTTACGGGTGACCACGATCGTCATCGCCATCGAAGAGCTCCTTGATGCGGTCGATCATCCGCGCGACCGTCCGATCCCTGCGCATCGCCTCGGCGGCGAGATGACGCACCACGCGCTCCACCGGACCGTCCTTGTCGTCGAGCACCTTCTTCGCGGCGCTGAAGGCTACCGGGAGGAGCAGCGAGTCACGGAAGAGGTCCGCGACGTCGAGGGCGAAGGCGTTCCCGCTGTCTTCGTGGATGAACCCAAGCTGGGCGATCGCGCCGGTGACGGCGACGGCGGTGAGCGCGGTACCTTCGACGGCGCTCGACGCATGGTTGATCGCCTGGTTGACGACGTCTGCCTTGTCAGGGGCCGATCGGTCGTAGCGGCGCCCGCGCCAGGTCAGCCCGTATTGCTGTGCCAGGCGCCGATAGGTCTGCTTCATGCGCGCACCTTCGATACCGCGCAGGGCGTCCAAGTCGGTTGCTGGGAGGATCTCTCCCAGCCGCCAGGCGTACATCTGTCGCACCACGCGGATGCGGCTCGTCTCGTTCGTCCACGCTTCGGCCTGGCGGCGGGCGCGAGCGGAGGTGTCCGGTCCCGCCGGCAAGGACGCGTAGAAACGGACGCCGCCGTCTCCCACGAAGACGAGGCCGGTGCCGTGGCGAGCGAGGATCCTCAGGGCGTCGTGGCTGACGGTCGTTCCTGGCTGGAGTACGAAACACGACACCATCTGGAACGGGATCGCGTAGTCGCCCGCGGGAAGGTCGCCATGACCCGCGGTCACGAAGCGCAAGGTGCCCCCTTCGACGTAGAGGTTGCCGCGCCCGAGCCACATGAGACCGTGCCGGTCGGCATGAGGGATTCGTGCGCCCTCGAGCCCAAGTCGTCCCTTGAGCACGGGCCTACGTCTCCGGATGGAGGAGGAGCATGCCGAAGCCGAAAGCCTTGTGCCGCCCTACTCCGGAGGCGAGGATCGCGGCGAAGGCCTTCGGGTCGCGCACGCTAAGGATCCCGCCGACCAGCGCCTCGGGCCGTTCGAGCACCTGCGTGCGACGGACCTCCTCGTGGGTCTTGCGGATGAGCTTGCGCCGCCGAAAGCTTCGCAGGAAGGAGGAGAGGATGTCGGCGGCCGGGTGGAGGCGCTCCGCGGTCCAGTCTCGGTAGACCCCTTCGCGGGTAGCTTCGTCATCGCCGTTCATGTGGCGCCGGTGCACGAAGGCGTCGAGCTCGGCGCCGCGCTGTAGCGTCCGTGGCTCACCGAGCCACTCGACGTCTCTGGCGGATGCCAGGCGGACGACGGGGCATACCTTGACCTCGAAGCCGAGGTGCCGGCCGGTCTCCCACGGGTGGGGCATGGGCTTCGTCGCGAACGAGCCCCACTCGACCGCCGAATGTGCGAGCGGATCGGCAAAGGAGTCGGCGTGATCGCGGAGCTCTTCCTCCGATCGGCCGGTGTAGCCCAGGACCGGCAGCGATCGGCGCTCTTCGTCGAGGACGCGAAACGGTTGGAGCACCCCCTCGCCGAAGAGCGAGGCGAGAAGCCGGTGGACGAGGAAGCTGGTGTCGTCTTGCTGTCGAGGGAGATTCCGACCGGCGAACGACACGAGCTTTGGAGCCCGGATCACGAGTCGAACCATGCGGAGCGTCGCCTCAGCCATGAGCGATCTCTTCGCGGCGAATCCAACCTTCCCAGACCAGGCGACGTCCGGTATGGATCTGGTTTCTCCAATCGCGCTCGTCGTAGATCGGGGCGAGGCGGCTTTCGTGCTCCGCCGACTCGTCCTCCTTCGGCCACAAGGCGGCGAACCCCGGTGCGTCGTCATGGCGGTCGTGGAGTGGGGCCGCGGCGATCGCGGCGCGCAAGCTGCTCGCGGTGAGCTTCCCGAGGGCGATGGGCTCCGACGGAAGGCAGGTCTTGCGGCCGAGGAAGAGCGGGCGGGCGGGCTGGTGGAGCGCTCTCTCGATCGTCGGCAGCGCCGGCTCCTCATCGGGGGGATCCAGGCCGATCGCCACGGTGACCACCGCGTCCGCCCAGTAGTGCCGATACCGGATGTGAGTACCGGTCTTGGCCGTTCCTCCGGCACGGCCTGCGGGACGGCCATGCGTAGTCCATCCCTCGCGCAGGAAATCCTGGCCGAGGTCCACGGTGTGGAAGTCGACCAGCTTCTGGCCGGCACGATCGCACCGGACGGCGTGGCGCAGTCGCGACTGGAGGCGGTCGAGGCGGTCGAAGTCGCGGTGGTCCCAACCGAGAGCGTTGCCGATCAGGCCGGCGAGGAGCGATCGGCCGGGGAATCGCGCAGTCACGTTGTGTTCGTCGACCTTGACTCCGCCGAAGCTCATCAGCGGTCCGACGAAGCGCAGCAGAAGGACTTCGATCGAGCTCACTGCATCTCCCGAACTCGGTCGGCCACCCACTCCGAGAGCGCGGGAAGCGTCAGGCGGTCTCCGGCTGCGTCGGCGAGCGAATCGGGTGCTTCGATGGCCGCCCACCGGCGTTCGGTGGTCCGTCCGTACATGTCGTCGAGCGCCTGAAGGTGATGGGCCATCCGCTCCTGCGCCTGCAGGAGGAGGGAGCCGTTCTGGCCCACCGGGTCGAGGTAGGCGTTCGCCAGCGATCTCGGCTGCGAGCTCCCGTCCTCGACGAGCATCGACAGTGCGTGCGCGTACGGGGCCGTCGACCCCAGCTTCGCGCCCGGGGACACGGTCGCGATGAGATGGACGAGGCGCCCAGCGACCTCACCCGCGAGGGATCGGTCGGCGGATCGCCACTCCTCTCGAGGGCAGCCCTCGAGGTTCGAGATCAGCAGCGGGACGTCGAGGACCACGTAGCCGTAGTAGAGGCCCGAGGTCAGCTCCGAGGTGTTGATGTGACCGCTGCCGGTCTCGCCCTGGGGGTTGAGGTCGTCGACGGCCGAGAAGTAGTCGGTTTCGAAGAATCCGGGATGGACGGTGAAGGCGTGCGCGACGTGGATGGCCGCGTCGCAGCGGGCGAGGACGTCGCCGGTCACCATCCTGCCGAAGAGCGCGGCGTCGAGCCCGGCGCCGCGGGTGAGGGCCTGGAGGTTCTTGCGCAGCTCGCCCTCGTCGTTCGCTTGCCAGCTCTTGCGGGCCTCGTCCGCGTCCTCCGCCCCTTGCGCGGCCCCGCGCGCCAGCTCGAGGAGGTAGCGGATCTCCGGGCGGCCGATCACGGTGACCTGGCTCGTGCGGAGAGCGCTGGCGCGATCGGGCTCTCCACCCTCGGTCTTCGTCGCCTGCTTCCTCTTGCTCTCCGGGAGCACGGTCTTGACGACCTCCTCTGTCACCGCCTGGGCGACGTCCTCCGCGATTCCGTCCGCGAGCAGCGGCTCGTAGAGGTGGAGCTCGAACGTGCGGCGGGACCGCACAGCCAGCTCCGCGTCGTCCTGCCGAACGCGATCGAGAGCATGCTCATGGTCTGCGGTCCGCCAGTGGCGCTTGAGGCACTGCGAGGAGATCCGGACGCGGTCGCTTCCGCCGAAGGGCAGCCGCTTGGCGAAACCGACGTCGTCTCGGTTGAGGAGCGAGGCGGGATACGAGGTCAGGGTATGGATCTGGAGGAATCTGGGCACGGCGGATCTCCTCTGGTCGTCAGGTCTCGGTTTCGCGGGGCAGCGATCGGTAGTAGTCCCGCGCGATACGGCGTTCGACGTTGCGGCGGCCGGGCTGACCGTCGCGAAGCACCAGCAGCGCAGGGTCGAGCCAGTCGAAGCCGAGCCCGGCCTGGGCGAGCTGATGGACGACGCCGCGAAGGATCCGATGCAGCGTCGGCCCCTCGCTCCGGAGGAGTCGAAGCAGTCGCATCTCGGAGACTTCGGCGGTCGCCGCGGCGCGTCCGAACCGCAGCCCCGAGCGTGGGAGCTGGTAGGTGTGCGCGATGCCGGCGACGACGATCGACCAACCCTGTTCTTCGCGTTTCGTGGTGGCGAGGCCGAGAGGCTCCAGGCGGTGGACCGCGAGCCGCCAGAAGGCCGGTCCGGGCCCGCTCTCCCACCCTCGGCGCAGGGCGGCCCGGTCGCCGGACGAGATCACGTCGTGGTCGATGTCGGCGGCGATGCGGGCGATCGCTCGTGCGACGCGGTCGCGATAGCTCTCCACCGGAGGGGAGGGGACGGCGGCTGGCGACTCGTTCATGGATGCTCCTCATCTCGAGTGAAGGCCAGCGGCAGATGATTTCGCGCCAGCCCGTAAAACATCAGGTCGGCGCGTGCTTCGCCCCGGCGTCTCGTCGCCTGGGGGACGGGTGCGGCGTCCACCGCGTCGCGGAGTTGACCCTCGGCCAGGTCGACCAGCCTGCGATCCCATCGCCCGCGGGCCTCCTCGGTCGGAACCGCGTCGGCAGCGTCCTCCCACAGCGCGTCGAAGAAGATCCCGTCGACGGCGTCGTCGAGCCGGGAGAGCCAACGCCCCGTACGCTGGTCCTGGAAGTCGAGCTTCTGCGGTCCGCCCTGAAGAAGCGCGCAGAGAGCGGGGTGCAGCACCTTCCGCTGCGCGACGGCGACTCGCTCGACTCGCTCCTTCGCGAGCTCGGCGAGCGAAGCGCGTTCGGCGGGCCGCGCCAGCCGGCGCTTGATCGCGGGTGGAACGGGCACGAGACGCTGATGGTAGCCGTCGGTCGTTCCCTGACCGCGGGTCAGGACCTCGGCGACGAGAGCGGGGGCGTCGCCGTCGTCGTCCCGTGGCCGCAATGCCGGCTTGCCTCGCTCCGGGTAGTCGCCGCTCAACAGCAGGGCCGTGACCAGTCGGTAGTCGAAGCCGCGCCTCCCGACGGTGAGCGCCTTCCCATCCTGTTTCACGGGGGTCCAGAGGTCGCCCGTGTTCCCCGTCAGGTGCTTGGCGTCGACCCGTGGACCTTGGGTGTTCGCGGCACGTGCGGAGACGGTTCCTCCGCTGTCGGCGACGAGCCTCACCCGGCGGCATACCTCGATGAAGAACGGATCGAGCTCGGAGAGCGACAGGCTCTCCCGCTTGGTCCCCGCCCACGGCAGCAGCCAGAGGAGCGCGTGGCCTCCGTGCTCCGGATACCCGAACCCGGCGTCGAGCAGGCGTGGGCGCTCGTCGAGCCATGCGTGTACGTCGCGCCGAAAACGGGCTGCCCGATCGAGGTTGGGCGCGAGCCCGACGCTCGGTCGGCTGGCGAAACCCCCGTTCATCCGTGCGATGCCGTAGTTCCCGCGGCCGAGGAACCCTTCCATCGTCTGGAGAGTGATCAGGGCGAATGCCCAGTGTTCCGGGCGCGCGGACTCGATCCGCTCCTGCTTCTCGTCGTGGTTCTTCGCTGTGACCAGCACGTCGAGCGTGTCGGGCCTCGGGATACGGTTCTTGAACCCGGCGAGCGTCTCTTCGGGTACTGGCGGCTGCATGAACGCCGGCTGGGAGAGGTCGTCGACGACGAGCGTCCAGGCGCTCTCTCCGGCTTCACCGACCAGGTCCAGGAGCGCCTCTCGCCACTGCTCCGGCGAGAGGTCCAGTCGACGGTCACCCCGGCGCTGGACCGCGAACGCGGCCAGCTGGACCAGGAACGCGTGCCAGGCGTGCTGCTGGTGCGGACGGAGAGCGCCGAATTCGACCTCCTCGCCGCTGCCCACCAGCGAGAGGGCCTCGGGAAGGGAGGCCTCTCTGTCACTGCGAAGAGAGAACATCGAAGCGACGAGCAGGCTATAACTTGCGCGGCTCATGACGCGCAGTGTACCATACCTGGGTGGCTGCCATGGTTTCCGATCTTCTTCCCCATCCTGTTGGGGATCGTCCTTTGCGTGGCTCGTGCAGTTGGCGCCAAGGAGAACATGCCCCGCTCACGCGGGGGTACTGGTCGTGCCTCGAGCGCCTGGGCTTGGAGCAGGTGGCTCCTGGGGACGACCGTCCCGACCAAATATCCTGCTTCTCGCCTTGGCTCGGGGCACGACCAGTTTGCTATGCTGTGGCTTGTGAACCTCACCATCGAGCTCGATCGGGAAACCGACGGGCGCTTCATCGCAGAAGTCATGGAGCTACCTGGTGTCATCGTCTATGGCGAGAGCGAGGAGGCCGCGCTGTCGAACGCTCAGTCGCTCGCGCTCCGGGTGGTCGCAGAGCAGATCGAGCATGGAGAGTTGGATCCGGTAGAGGCTGCCTCGATCCGCTTCGAGCGCCGTGAGCCGGTGGCCGTCGACTAAGGCGCGAAAGGTACTGCGGGCGCTCGAGCGCCTCGGATGGGTCGTGGAGCGACGGAGCGGTTCCCACCGCACCCTCAGTCGCCCCGGCTGGAAGTCGGTGACCTGGGCATACCACGAGGGGGTCGAGCTGGGACCGAAGGTGCTTGCCCGCCTGGCGAAGCGGACCGGGCTCCGGCCGGAAGATCTGTGAACCGATCTCATCTGGGCACCTCGCGGAGCCCCAGGCGGTCGTAGGCGAACCGGCGGGGACCGTAGGAGAAGGTCACTACGCCGTTTTCTACCTCGACGTCCTGCGCTTCGGCCAGGTCGGCCGGGGCGTCGGCTGCCAGCCACCAAGGGATCGTCACCTCGCTGAAGGGCTGGTCGAAGGGGCCATCCACCGCGGGCTCGAACTGTGCGAGGCGGTCGTTTTCGCCGAGGCGCGTCGGGGCCTGGCGGTCGCGCGGAAACTCGAGGTCGCCGAACGGCTGGTCCCAGGAGACCAGGTTGAGGGTGGCGATCCCCTGGTCGGCAGCGCGGACGCCATGCACCTGACGTTGATGAAGCTCCCAGGCCTCCCCCCGTTTCGCGACGAGGCTCTCCAGGGTTTCGGGGTGGGTGCAGAGCTCGACGGCCCGGCGGTTGTCAGCGGGGATCGACAGCTCGGCCTCGTCCCGGAGCAGGTCCCAGGTCGCCTGTACGGTCCGCAGGTCGCGATAGACTCGGCCGAGCCCGTGCCTGCCTTGCCCCTCGCCGTTCGCGCCGATGAACGTCGTGAGTTCCGGTTCGGTCGGTACGAACAAGACGACCCTGGCCGACGCAAAGCGGGCCGGACGGGAGCGATCGTGGCGATGGAGCCTGCCGATCCGCTGCAGCAACACGTCCATCGGACATAGATCGGTGAGCATGAAGTCGGCGTCGAGATCGAGGCTCTGCTCGACCGTTTGAGTGGCGACGGCGATCAGGCCGCCAGCTTCTCTGGTTCGGCCGAAGGCCGCCTCGATCGCTTGGTCGAGGAGGGCGCGGTCCCCTTTCGCGTACCTCGAGTGGTGAGGTGCCCTGCGTCCGGAGCATCGGAAGAGGAGCTCGTCGTCCGAGCCCGCGAGATCCTCGAGGGCGATCTGGACCTCCTGGCAGCCACGCACGGTGTTGCGGACGATCAAGACGCGGGCACCTTCGCGGGCCGCCTCGAGGGCGCGCTCGGCGACCTCGTCCGGGCGGTCGAGGATGGGCACGAGATCGAGCTCGATCCTCTTCTGGTCTTTCGAGGGATCAACGGCCAGCTCGCTTCGCCCTCTTCGAGACGCGACGCTGATCAGCGGGTAGGGAGAGTTCATCGCCTCTTGCAGACCCGGCGGCTCGACCCGAGGGCCCGAGGGTAAACACCGGAGGAGCCGCGAACGGAGACTGCTTCCCAGGGTCGCGGACATCACCAGTGCGTGACCTCCGGCTCCGAGGTGGCGTCGCAGGACGTCCTCGAGCAGACGGCCCATGTACACGTCCGAGGCGTGCACCTCGTCAACGACCAGGAGGTGGCGGAGGAGCGACGTCGCACGTAGGTGGGCGTGTCGCACCACGAGGCTGGAGAGCAGCACCTGGTCGACCGTGCCGACGACGACCGCCCCGGCCAGGAACCGCTTCGGGTTCTCGGCTGCCCAGCCCCGGTATCGCATGCGCGACTCGTCGTCCTCCGGCCAGTAGGTCTCGAACGAGGCCAGAGGGACTCCATCGACCTCGTCGACCCTGCGATACCCCGGAACCGCGAGGACGACGGGTGGGCGCGCCGCGCTCGGGAAGGTCGCCGCGACGGCGCGCCGGACTCGGTCGTGGATCTGGACGGCGGCCGCACGGAGCGGCAGCGCGAAGTAGAGACCGTCGACGTGACCGCCCTGATAGAGGCGCAAGAAGTGGAGGAGCGCCGCCTCGGTCTTGCCGGAGCCCGTCTCCGCCTCGAGGACGGTGAGGCTGCCCTGAGCGTCGCCGGTCACCTCGAGCATGCGTGCCTGGGCAGGTCTCGGCGTATTGCTCCCGATCAGCGCCGAATACCCAATCGCCTCTACACCGAGGTTCTCCCGGAACGCGTTCGTTGCGAGGCCTATCTCACGAACTGCGCTGCCAGCGGTCTCTCGCGCGAACCGCATGCGGTCTTCGCCGGCATCCCTGCTGAAGCGGAAGAAACGCCTCGAATCGGAGCCGATCCAGTCGGCCAGGTTCACCAGTCCGCTCCATGCGTGCTGGAACTCCGGGTTCGTAGGCACGGGATCGCTGTCGGCGGCCCAAGCCTCGGGAAACCAGCGCCTGCTGTGTGCGGAGAGCTCCGCCATTCCGGCGAACGGATCCAAGCTCGGCGTGGGGGTCCAGCAGGGAGAGAAGAAGCCGTCTGCCCGGACTGGCCTTCCGTGATGAGAAACGGTGGCCGCGATCAGCGCACCCATGTCGTCGCCCCAGCCGAAGATCTCCTCCAGGCCGAGGGCTTCCCAGGCGAGAGCGGTCTCGGGATGACCGGGCTCGAAGAGCAGGGCGAGGACCTCGTGGAGGTGCCCGCAGACGGGGGTGCGGCCAGGCTGGCTCTTGTTCTGGAAGCCGATCGCGTACTTGCCCACGTCGTGCAGGAGCGCTAGCGCCGAGAGACGAGCGACCTGCGCGGGCGAGAGGTGGTCGGTAGCCCCGATGCGTGCCAGACGTTTCCGCAGGAGAGTCGTTTGGAGGATCGCTTCGGCGCAAGCCGCGACGTCGGCGCAGTGGTGGAGCAGCGGGTGCCACTGCAGGACCCGTCCCTCCTCCATCCGGAGCTTTCCCCAGAAAGTGCTCGGTCGACCGTTCGGCATTTCCGGCGTACCCGTACCCAAGGATAGCGCGAACGTTCAATCACGAAGGCCGCGTTCCTCGCGGACGATCGGCTGGAAGCTCGCTATCATCGAGCGGTGAGCGCGGAGGCCCCCTTCAGCCATCTCGACGACGCCGGGCGGGCGTCGATGGTCGACGTGTCGGAGAAGCCGGTGACGCGGCGGGTCGCCGAGGCGTCGTGCAGGGTGGTGCTGTCGGCGGAGACGGTCGGGCGGCTCGGGAGCTTGCCGAAGGGGGACGCGGTGGCGGTCGCGCGGCTGGCGGGCATCCAGGGGGCGAAGCGGACCGCGGAGCTGGTGCCGCTGGCGCACCCGCTGGCGCTCGACCAGGTCGAGGTGGAGGTGGAGCCGCTCGCCGAGCGGGAGGGGCCGGGGGTGGCGGTGCGCAGCCGGGTGGTGACCGTCGGGCGGACCGGGGCGGAGATGGAGGCGCTCGTCGCCTGCGCGACCGCCGCGCTGGCGCTCTACGACATGGTCAAGGCGGTCGAGCGCGGCGCCGTGGTCACCGACCTGCGGCTCGAGGCGAAGAGCGGCGGGCGGAGCGGCGCGTGGCGGCGGGATGCCGGGGAGGCCGATCCTCGTAGCTCGGGGGCGGACTCGGAGGCCGACCGTGGGTCGGCGGCGCCGGCCGGCGACCCTGCGAGCGGCGGCGGATGAGCCGCTTCGCGACCGGTCTCGACCGGCTGCTCGACGGCGGGCTCGGTCGCCTGGCGGGTCGGCGCTACGGCCTGCTGGCCCACGCCGCCTCGACGACCGCCGACCTCGTGCCCGCCCACCTCGCTCTCGCGGCGGCCGGCTCGCCCCCGGCGGTCCTCTTCGGCCCGGAGCACGGGTACTACGCGGTGGAGCAGGACATGGTCGCCTCCGAGGACGCGGCGGACCCGTGGACCGGGGTGCCGATCCGCTCGCTCTACGGGGCCTCCGAGTCGTCCCTCGTCCCCTCGCCCGAGGCCTTCCGCGGCCTCGACCTGTTGGTCGTCGACCTCCAGGACGTCGGCGCGCGCTACTACACGTACGCGGCGACCGCGGTGTGGGCGGCCGAGACGGCGCTGGGGGCCGGCTGCGAGGTCTGGGTGCTCGACCGCCCGAACCCGCTCGGCGGCGCGACGGTCGAGGGGAACCTCCTCGCTGCCGGGTACGAGTCGTTCGTCGGCGCCTTCCGGCTGCCCGTGCGGCACGGGCTGACGCTGGGGGAGCTGGTGCGGCTCGAGGCGGCCCGGCGGGGCCTCGACGGGACGCTCGAGGTGTGGGAGATGGCCGGTTGGGCGCGCCGCGACGGCTGGCCCGCAGGCCGTCCCTTCGTCGCCCCGTCGCCGAACATGCCGACGCTCGAGATCGCCGCGCTCTACCCGGGCGGCTGCCTGGTCGAGGCGACCGAGGTCTCCGAGGGGCGCGGCACGACCCGTCCCTTCCGGCTCGTCGGGGCCCCGTGGGTCGATCCGCCGCGGCTGGCACGCCGGCTCGCCGAGCGGCGCCTGCCCGGGGCGGCGTTCGTCCCCACGTACTTCCGGCCGCAGTTCCACAAGCACGCGGGGGAGGTGTGCGGCGGGGTGGAGATCGTCGTCACCGACGCCGAGGCGCTCGCCCCCTATGCGCTGGGCGCCGAGCTCCTGATGGCGCTCGCAGAGCACGACCCGGAGCGCTTCGCCTGGCGCGAGGCGCCGTACGAGTTCGTCGCCGACCGGCCCGCGGTCGACCTGCTGGCCGGCACCGACCGGTTGCGACAGGCGGTCGACGCCCGGGACCGGGACGCTCTCGCCGGGTGGATCGCGTCCTGGGAAGCCGACGAGCGCGCGTTCGCCGAGGAGCGGGGGGAGGCGCTCCTCTACCGGTGAAGGCGCCGCACCTCCTTCGCGCAGACGGTCCGCCCGAGCTCTACGCGCCGCTCTTCCGCGCGGCGCGGGCCGAAGGGCTGCGGCTCGGCTGGCTCGACGCGGCGGCCGGCGTCGAGGTCTTCGCGAGCGCTGAGGGAGCCCTCCCGGAGGACCGCGGCGCGCTCCGGTCCGAGCCTCCGCCGGCGCCGGTTCCCGAGCGCCTGGAGGCCGCCGCGGCCCTCGGCGCGCTGCGGGCCGTGGCGGTCGGCGGCGGGCGGAGCGTGGCGGTGAAGCCGCTCCGCGGGACGGCGGTCCTGCGCGATCTCCTCCGCGAGCATTTCCGCGGCTGCGCGGCCGTGCTCGTGGCGGGCGCCGGCGCGCCGGCGGACGCGCCGGTCCTGGCCGCGGACGGCGACGGGTGGACGGTGCGCCCCGCCGGCGCCGCGGCCGTCCGCCTCGGCGCCGAGGAGCTGGTCCGCCGGCTGCGGAAGCCGCGGCCGTGGGGTGGAGGCGGTGGGGGCGACCGCGGAGATCCCTCGCCTCGCCGCGGATGACGGGGGCGGCCGCGAGCCCGGCCGACCGGAGCGGCTCTTCGTCGATTCGTCTTTTGACCGCCGCGGTGCGGCATGCCAGGATCGGCGACCCGATGCCCCGCCCGCCCGCCGCGCCCGCCGCCGCCTCCGAGCCCGCCGTGTCCGCCGTGCCCGCGGCACCCTCCGAGCGCCTCGGGGCGGTCGAGCCGATCCGGTTCTTCCTCGCCGGGCCGACCTACGTTCCCGAGGACGTGCGGGAGGCGATGACCGCGCCGGTCGTGGCGCACCGCTCGGCGGCCTTCCGCGAGGTCTACGGGCGGATCTCCGGGCGGCTGCCGCCGGTCTTCCGCACCGCGGGCGAGGTGTACGTGGCGACGGGGAGCTCGACCCTGGTCATGGAGGCGGCGGTCGTCTCGACGGTGGGGGAGCGGGTGCTCAACCTGACGAACGGCGCCTTCTCGGAGCGCTGGTACGCGGTCTGCCGGAGCCTCGGGCGCGACGCCGACCGGCTCGAGCTCCCGTGGGGGGAGCCGGTGGACCCCGACCTGGTCCGCGGGGCGCTGCGGCGGCGGCGCTACGAGGCGGTGACCGTGGTCCACAACGAGACGTCGACCGGGGTGCTCTCCCCGCTCGCCGAGATCGCGCGGGCGGTGCGCGAGGAGAGCGATGCGCTGCTGCTCGTCGACGCGGTCTCCTCGCTCGGCGGCGCGCCGGTCGAGACCGACGCCTGGGGGCTCGACGTCGTCCTCGCCGGGTCGCAGAAGGCGCTCGCCGTGCCGCCGGGTCTGGCGCTCTTCACGCTGTCGGAGCGGGCCGCGGGACAGGCGGCGGCCTTGCCCCATCGCGGCTTCTACACCGACCTCCTGCGCTACCGCGACGCGCACCGGGCGGGCGGGACGATCACGACCCCGGCGGTCTCCGTCGTCTGGGCGCTCGACCGCCAGCTCGCGCGGGTCGAGGCCGAGGGGGTCGAGGAGCGCTGGGCGCGGCACGCGGCGGCGGCGGCGCGCACCGCCCGCTGGGCCGAGGCGAGCGGCGCGGCCTTGGCCGCCGCCCCCGGCGCGCGGTCGCCGACCGTCTCCTGTCTCCGGCCGCCCCGGGGCGTCGCGGCGCCCGAGGTCGTCCGCCGGCTCGCCGCCCGCGGCTTCACGGTCGCCGGCGGCTACGGGCGGTGGAAGGCGGACACCTTCCGCATCGGTCACATGGGCGAGGTGCGGGAGAGCGACCTCGAGCCGCTCTTCGCCGCCCTCGACGACGCGTTCGACGAGATCCTCGACGACCCCCCGGAGGAGCCGGCATGACGCACCGCATCCTGATCGCCGACCCGATCGACCCGAGCGGCCTCGAGATCCTCGAAGCGTCGGGCGCCGAGGTCCGCCAGGTCTCGCCCGACGAGCGGCCGCGGCTGGCCGAGCTGCTGCCGGGATACGACGCGCTCGTCGTGCGGTCGGCGACCCGGGTGACGGCCGATCTCCTCGCCGCGGCGGACGGGCTGAAGGTCGTCGGGCGGGCCGGGATCGGGGTCGACAACGTCGACGTGGCGGCGGCGACCCAGCGCGGCATCCTGGTGGTCAACGCGCCGACCGCGAACGTCGTCTCGGCGACCGAGCACACCT
>Ga0299913_10001052_pt1 | contig 19460 bp, 11 predicted proteins | sample RVTome_9_FD_201360 | JGI IMG/M metagenome (GOLD analysis project Ga0299913, IMG submission 201360) | Soil microbial communities from uranium-contaminated site in the Upper Colorado River Basin, Wyoming, United States - RVT155D38 (version 2) ... | reverse complement strand
CGACACGCCCTACGACCTGCTCCCCGACGGGAGCCTGGTCGTGATCGAGGGCGAGAAGGAGTCGGACCGGCCGCCCGAGATGACCGTCGTCCTCGACTGGGCGCGAGATCTGGGCACCCCCGACGGCCCCCTCTGAGCGACGGAGCTCGCGCGCGACGACGGCGATCTCGGGGCCTGCGCGCGACCGCTACGAACACCTGGCCAACACGCCCATCAACTCGCCGTCCTCGGCGCCCGCCGGGCGTCGTCGAGCGCTCTGCAGCCGCTGGGCTCGCTCCAGCACGGGCACCGCATCCGCGCAGCGTTCTCGATCGACCAGCCAGCGACCGAGCTCGAGGAGCGCGGGCGCGAGCTGAGGGTCGACGACCTCGGGAGCGCGTCGCCACATCGCCAGGGCGCGGGCGCTCGCCCGTTCGGATGCGACATCGTTGCCCAGCTCGGCCTCGACGCGGCCGAGCCTCACCAGGCTGTAGACCAGGAACGAGTCGAACGGCTGCGCCGGAAGCGCCTTCTCCCGCACCGTCACGATTCTCCGGTACTGCTCTCGCGCCTCGCGCAGCCGGCCCGCCGCACGCTGCGTGTCGCCCAGGCTGACCAGCACGTAGGCGATGTCGGGATGGTCCGGCCCGAGGGCCGCGCTCTGCACCTCGAGCGCCTCGCGCAACACCTCGATCGCCTCGGCGTGGCGCCCCGACTCGGCCAGGAAGTGGCCCAGGTTGTTGAGCGAGGCGCCGACCTTGGGGTGGACCGGGCCGTGTGCCCGCTGCTGGATGGCGAGGCCGCGCCGGTACATGGCCTCGAGGCCCTCCGTCCTGCCCTGCGCGCTGCGCACGAAGGCCAGGTTCTGCAGGGCGGCTCCGACCAGCGGGTGCTCGGCTCCGTGCTCGCGCTCGTGGATGGCCAGGGCTCGCTCGTAGACCTGCTCGGCCCGCTCGTAGTCACCGGCTGCGATGAGCACGGCGCCGAGGCTGTTGAGCACCGCCGCCACCGGCTCGGAGTCCTCGCCCGTGGCCCGCGCCTGGATCGTGAGCGCACGCTCGAGCGTCGCCATGCTCCGCTCGTGGTCGCCGAGGCTCCGGTAGGTCTGACCCAGGGTCTCGAGCACCTCGGCGAGCGCCGGCGCGTCGAGTCCCGCGGGGGTATCGAGAATGCGCACCGCCTCGTCCAGCAGGGTCTCCGCGCGCCGGTACTCCCCCTGCCGGTAGCGCAGCATGCCGAGGTTCCCGAGGGCCGCGGCGTGCTCCGGGTGGTCGGTGCCGACCCGGTTCCGCACCAGCTCGAGAGCGCGGTCGAGGAGCGGCTCCGCGGCGTCGTACAGGCCGAGCTCCAGGTAGGTCCGCGCGAGCACTTGCAGCATCTGCGCCTGGAGCTCGGGCTGTGCGGCCAGGAGGCGATCCACCTGCTGGACGCCGCGATCCAGCAGCTCCCGGGCCGTGAGCTCCGCGCCGCGCGCCTGGCGCGGGTCGGCGCCTCGAAACAGGCCGGTCAGGAACCGGCTCATCTGCTCCGCCCGGGCCGCCGCCGCCCGGGCGCGGTCGCGCTCGGCCTGCGCGCGGTCCCGCTCGAGCTGCGCGACGTCGCGCTCCCTCTCGACGCTCACCGTATGGAACCCCGCCATGCCGGCGGCGAGCACCAGGCCGACCAGCGCCGTCGCGGCTCCGACCGTATGGCGCTCGAGGAGCTTGCGGCCGCGGTAGATCCAGGTGTCGCGCCGTGCCAGCACCGGCAGCGCGTCGAGATGGCGCCGGATGTCCTGCGCCAGGCGGTCCGCCGAGCCGTAGCGACGCCCCGGCTCCTTGGCGAGCGCCTTGAAGGCGATGGTGTCGAGATCCCCGCGCAGCCTGCGCCTCAGCCGCGCCAGTGACGAGCGGCGGGACCGGCAAGCCGCCTCGACCGAGGCGCCGGCGCCGATCGGGCCCGTCGGAGCCTGCTCACGGGAGACGGCGGCGCTCAGGCGGCTCGGCACCTGCTCGAGAATGGCGCGCTCGAGCTCGCCGGTCCCGCCATGACGAAGCAGGTATGGCCGCTTCCCGGTCAGGAGCTCGTAGAGCAGCACTCCCAGCTGGTAGACGTCGGAGGCGGTCGTCACCGGCTCGCCACGCACCTGCTCGGGGCTGGCGTAGGCCGGGGTCATCAGGCGGAGCGCCGTGCGGGTCGCGGGCGCCGCCTCCGCATCGAGCAGCTTGGCGATGCCGAAGTCCAGCAACTTGACCCTGCCGTCGTCGGTCACCAGGACGTTGGCGGGCTTCAAGTCGCGGTGGACCACCAGCCTCCGGTGGGCGTGCTCGACCGCCTCGCAGGCCTGGAGAAGGAGCTCCAGCCGCTCGCGGATGCCGAGCCGATGCCGGTCGCAGTAGGCGTCGATCGGCAGGCCCTCGACATGTTCCATCGCGAACCAGGGCGTGCCGTCCTCGGTGACGCCGCCGTCGAGGACGCGGGCGATCGCCGGGTGCTCGAGGCCGGCCAGGATCTGGCGTTCGGCGAGGAACCGCCGGTGGGCCTCGGTGCCGGTCAGCGCGAGGGCGAGGAGCTTGAGCGCCACCCGCTGCTCGAACTCGCCGTCGGCCCGCTGCGCCTCGTACACGACTCCCATGCCGCCGCGACCGAGCGGGCGCAGCAGGCGGTACGCCCCGATGCGTTTCCCGCTCAGGTCGGGGAAGTCTCCGCCACGCGACGCCAGCTCGCGCGCGAATCCGTCCAGATAGGCGCCGGCTTCCGGCTCGACGGCCAACAGGGCCAGCGCCTCCGCGCGCAGGTCGGCATCCTCCGGGCAGGCCTCCTCCAGGGAGCCCGCGCGGTCGGCTTCGGGCAGGGCTTCGACGGCGTCCAGGAGCGTCTGCAGGCGCTCCCACCGGGCGCGCTCCGGGCCCCAGGCTTCCGGCTGCCGGCTCACGGCTCCCGGGGCGGCGTCAGCCGGCGATAGAGCCAGGTCTTGCCGCGGCGCCAGTCGCGCATGACGGTCGCCGGAGAGACGTCGAGGGCCTCGGCCGTCTCCGCGACGTCGAGGCCGGCGAAGAAGCGGCACTCCACCACCCTGGCCTGGCGCGGGCTCAGGTGCTCGAGGTCGGCGAGTGCCTGATCGACGGCGAGCAGCTCCTCGATCCGGGACTCCTGGACCAGCGGAACCTCCTGGACGGCCAGGTGCCGGCTGTCCCCTCCCCGCTTGGCCGTCCGCCGGCGCTCGGCGTAGTTGATCAGGATGTGCCGCATGGCCCGCGCGGCGATGCGGAAGAAGTGCCCCCGGCTCTCCCAGCGGGGCGAGGCCTGCCGCGAGAGCTTCAGGTAGGCCTCGTGCACCAGCACGGTGGTGGAGAGCGTCTCCTCTCCGCGCCAGCGGCGCCGCTGGTCGCGCGCGAGGGTGCGCAACCTGTCGTAGGCGGCCGCGAAGAGGTCGTCCAGGGGCAAGTCCCCGTCCCCGCCCAGAGCCTCCACAAGGGCCGTGGCCTCCTCGTCGGCCGTCGCCATACCCGGCCCCAGTCTACCCTCGCGCCGACGACCGCTCCCGGCGTCGGTGACAGCTCCCGCGCCGAGATCCTGTCTACAGCAATGAGGAGGTCCCATCGATGCCGCCAGCCCCGTTGCACGCCGCCGACGATCCGTGCCCGTCCCGTCCTTCGCGTCGTGGCCCGTGCCGCGCTCTCTCCTCGGCGCTCGCCTGCGCCCTGGCAGGCGTCCCCTCTCTCCTGCCGGCAGCCGACACCACGGTCACGGTCGAGGACGCCACGGTCATCGTCGACGGTCCCGGGACCTTCCACCTCCCCTTCCTCGTCACCCGCGCCGGCGCCACCGACGACGGCGTCCGCATCGTGGTGGAGACGGCGCCGGGAGGCGCCAATCCGGGCATCCCCGGCACGGACTACGTGGCGCTGCCACCGGGCACCGAGCGGCTGCTCCCACCGGGCGAGACCGAAACGACGGTCGAGGTGGAGGTGCTCGGCAGCGTGACTCCCGGCCCGGACAAGACGCTGCTCCTGCGCCTCACCGGCGTCCACGCCTTCGGCCCGCAGCCGCGGCTCGGTGCCGCCGCGTCCCGCTTTCCCGTCCTCGCCAGCTTCCCGGCCTCGATGGCCGTGGCCGATCTCGACGCCGACGGTCGGCTGGACCTCGTCACCGGCAACGACCTGAGCCTCGACGCCTCGGTCCTCCTGGCCGACCGCGACGGCGGCTTCGCCGAGGCGGTCCGCTACCCGATGACGGTCGCTCCCACCCTCTTCAAGGTCATCGTGGCGGTCGGCGACGTCACCGGAGACGGAGCCCCCGACATCGTCGCCACCGGGTTCGCCGCCGACGCGCTCCAGCTGTTTTCCGGCGACGGCTCGGGGGGCTTCGCCGGGCCGGTGACCGTCGCCCTGGGACACGCCGACACTCCGACCGCCCTGACCCTGGCCGACGTGAACGGCGACGGCGATCTCGACATCGTCACTGCGGTCGGCGCCGGCCAGCACGTTCTCGTGTCGATCGGCACCGGCGGGGGCGCCTTCGCTCCCGCCCAGAGCTTTCCCACCGGCGCCGGTCCCGAGGCCGTGACGGTCGCCGAGGTGACCGGCGACGGCCACCCGGACATCCTCACCGCCAACGGGAACGGCGCCGGCAACGACGTGTCGGTGCTGGCGGGCGACGGCACGGGTGGCTTCGCCGGGCCCCAGCACCTCTCGATCGGCGCCGCGGCGCCCCCTCACTCCCTCGTCGTGGCGGACGCGACCGGCAACGGCCATGCGGACCTCGTCACCGCCAACGGCGATCCCTTCTCGGGCGCCCCCGGCTCGGTCTCCGTGCTCGAAGGCGACGGCGCGGGAGGGTTCGCCTCCCCCATCCAGCTCCCCCTGAGCGAGGGCGACGGCGTCGCCCGAGCGGTGGCCGCCGCCGACGTCACCGGCAACGGACGGGCGGACGTCGTCGTCACCCTCCCGCAGAGCAACGCCGTCGCGCTGCTGGCCGGGGAGGGCAGCGGCGGTTTCGCGCCGCCGGTGAGGATCCCGACGGCCTTCGGTCCCAACGCCGTGGTCATCGCCGACGTCACGGGGGATGGCAATCCGGACGTCGTCACCGCCAACGCGGTCGCCGGGAGCGTGTCGATCCTGCCCGGTGACGGCGCCGGCGAGGTCGGCTTCCCCGGCCGCTTCGACGCCGGACGCTTCCCGCACGGGGTCGTCGCCCTGGATCTCGACGACAGCGGTCATGCGGACGTGGCCACCGCCAACGCCCAGAGCAACGACGTCTCGGTGCTCTTGAACGACGGCGCCGGTGGCTTCGCCGACGCGGTCGAGCACGCCGTCGGCGCCTCGCCGACCGGGATCACGGCCGGCGACGTCAACGACGACTCGATCCCGGACCTGGTCACCGCCAACGGGGCGAGCGGCGACGTCTCGGTGCTCCTCGGCGACGGCGCCGGCGGCTTCGCCGACGCCCTGCCCTACAGCGTCGGCGAGGGGTTCCACAGCCCCTACGCCGTCGCCCTGGGCGACGTCGACGGCGACGGCCACCTCGACATCGCGACCGCCAACACCAACATCCAGAACGAGAGCCTCTCGGTCCTGCTCGGCGACGGGGCGGGCGGCTTCGCCGACGCGGTCATGTTCCCCGTGGGCAGCGGCTCCTTCCACACCCCGCAATCGATCACCCTCGCCGACGCGACCGGCGACGGCCACCTGGACATCGTCACCGCCAACATCGGAACCAGCGACCTCTCCCTCCTGGCCGGCGACGGCACCGGCGCCTTCGCTCCCGCGGTGCACCCGACCGCCGGCGACGGCCCGGTCGTGGCCGCGGTCGCCGAGGTAACCGGCGACGGCCATCCGGACCTCCTCGCCCTCAACCACACGGCGCAGACGGTCTCGATGCTCGCCGGCGACGGCGCCGGCGGCTTCGCCCCCGCCGTGCACTTCCCCATCTTCGACCTCCCCGACTCCTGCCTCGGCGTGGGCGTCTGCCCCTGGGCCTGGGGCATGGTCGCGGCCGACGTCACCGGCGACGGCCACCTCGACGTCGTCACCGCCAACACCGACAACGACACCGTCTCGGTGCTGCCCAACGACGGCGCCGGCAACTTCCCGACCGTCACCTCCTTCGACACCGGCGCTCACCCGGGCTCGCTCGCCGTGGCCGACCTGACCGCCGACGGCAACCTCGACGTCGTCACCGCCAATCGCGAGAACAACGACGTCGCGGTGCTCCCCAACCAGCTCGCCCACGTCGAGCTCCTCGACGACGAAGCCCTCGGCACCATCATCTACGACCCCCCGCTCTTCGCCGACGACTTCGAGAGCGGTGACACCAGCGCCTGGTCGGTCGTGGTGGAGTAGGACGGAGCTGGCCCACGTACACGCCCGCGAGCACCAGGGCGCCGCCGAGGGCGAGGACCGGACCGAAGGGCTCGCCGAGCAGCGGCACCGCGAGCGCCAGGGTGGCGAGGGGCTCGAGGTAGAGGTAGAGGCCCGACCGGGTCGCGCCCAGCCGCGCCACGCCCTCCTGCCAGAACCACTGCCCGAGCGCGAGGCCGGGGATCGCCAGGTAGAGGAGCGCCGCGATCCCGCGCGGCGAGAGGGAGCGCACGCTCGCGACGTCCGCCGAAGCGACGAAGAGGAGCGCGGTGAGCGCACCGGAGACGAGCAGGATGCCGAAGGTCACCGCCAGCGGGTCGCGCCGGCGGACGAGATCGCGGGTCAACGCCGTGTAGAGGGCCCAGGTGTGCGCCGAGGCGAGGACCAGCCAGTCGCCGCTGCTCTGCAGCCATCCGAGGTCGGTGACGTCGCCGCGCGAGACGAGCAGCAGGATGCCCGTGGTGGCGACGACGATGCCCGCCACACCGCTCCACCCGATCCGCTCGCCCAGGAAGAGGAACGAGAGGACGGCGAGGGCGAGCGGCGAGACGGAGATGATCCAGCCAGTGTTGCTCGCCGTGGTGGTGACGAGCCCAGCGATCTGCACCAGGAAGTGGAGCGTGAAGACCGCCCCGCCCACGAGGAGCGGCCGCAGGTCGGCGCGCGCGAAGCGCACCGGCAGACGCTTGACCAGCAGGACGCCGCCCAGAAACGGCAGCCCGATCGCCAGACGCATGGTCAGGATCTCCACCGGCCCGAGCTCCGCCACCAGGATCTTGGTGGCGACGAAGGTCCAGCCCCAGAGGATGACGGCGCAGAGCAGCAGTACGCGAGGGACCATGGCTCGCCCGGCCGGGAAAGCGGGAGCGTACCCCTCGGCGGCGGCACCGGGCCAGCAGCGCGACGGCGATCCTCCCGAGCTTGGCCGGCAGGGCCCCTTCGGTAGACGTCGGTACACGCCCCGCAGCGGCTGTCCGACACAATGGTGGAGGGGGAGGGATTCGAACCCTCGGACGGGTTGAACCGTCAACGGTTTTCAAGACCGCGAGGTTTCTGAAGGATCCAACGTTCCCCGACGACTCTCAACGTTCGGGCCGCGGCTCTTCTGACTGGCTGCATGTCAGGGGCTTGTCGTCGACAATGGTCTCACGTCGATCACAAGTGGACCACGAGGGGACCACAGAGGCCTCGGGCTCACTCCGCCGTCTGGCTCCAAGCCGAGGTGTCACCGGACTCGAAGTCGTCGCCGAAGATGCCGTCGAAGTCGATTTCGTAGAGGCCGTTCCCGGTCCCGGCGTAGAGGTGGTCCGCGTCCTGCGGATCGAAGGCCAGTGGTCCGATGCCCAGCGTCAGCAGCCCGTCCTGGATGACCGGCTCCCAGGTGATGCCGCCGTCGAGGGAGTGGTGGAGACCCTCTGGCCCCAGGGTGTCTTGCGGGAACCCGATGTAAAGCCACCCCTCCGCCCGCGGGTCGACCTCCAGCATGGCGACCCTGTTGCCCGTCGGCCATTCGTCCCAGCTCTGACCGCCATCGAGAGTCCGGGCGAGGCTCGAATAGCCGCCCCCCTCGCTCCTCTCGCCTTCGTCGACGAAGAGGAAGTCGTTGGCATAGAGCGTCAACGGCGCGCGGGGATCGAGGGCTATCGAGTGGACGCCGGTGTAGTCGATGTCGAGTCGGGTCCAGCTCGCCGCCCCGTTCGTGCTCTTGAAGAGACCGCCCTGGTAGGACAGAGCCGTATACAGGGTGCTGGGCACGATCGGGTCGATCTCGATGTCGACGGAGGATCGGCCACTGAGACCGCTGTCCGCCGGAATCCAGGTGACCCCGCCGTTGACGGTCTTGAAGAAGTCTTCCTCGGTCCCGGCGTAGAGGATCTGCGGATCCTGAGGGTCCATTGCCAGGGCGCCGAGTTGGAACAGGCTGATGAGTTCCTGCCAGCTGTCTCCAGCGTCCGTCGACCTCCAGACGCCGCCACGGGCGCCCGCGTAGAGCGTGTCCGTGTCCTGCGGATCGATGACCAGGTCCTCGATCTCCAGATCGTCGAAGAACACGGGGCCGGTCGGCCGGGGCGACCAGGTCGCGCCGTCGTCCACGCTCTTCCAGACACCGTACTCCGTTCCCGCATAGACGATGTCGGGAGCCTCCGGATCGATCGCCACCGCCCCGACGGAGAGGGCGTTCAGACCCTGGTTCGACAGCGTCCAGGAGACCCCCCCATCGATGGTGCGGAAGACGCCGGCACGCCACATCCCGATCAGGACCCGCGACGAGTCGGCTGGATCCACCTTGATCGACTGGACGTTCGCGTTGAAGAACCCGTTCGCCGGGTCGTCGATGCGGCTCCAGGTCAGACCGCCGTCGTCGCTGCGGTGCGCGCCGGCGTTGATCGACCCCGCGTAGATCCTGCCCGGCACATTGGGGTCGAGAGCGAGAGCCGTCAGGTAGCCGGCCGGGGCGCTCAAGGGTACCCAGCTCTGTCCGCCGTCGTCGCTCCGGTAGATTCCCGGGGTGGGATTGTAGAGGGAGGCCAACATCTCACCGGCCGCCGGACCGAAGACGATTTTCGACAGATAGGCTGGCGGCAGGCCGGTGCCGACGGCCTGCCAGGTGGCCGCTCCGTCCGTGCTGCGGTAGAGATGGTCGGCGCTGCTTTCCCGAACCGAGGCGTACACCGTCGCCGGAGCCCCCGGACGGCTACCCAGCCAGACAACCGAGCCGCCGCCGAGTCCAGTGTTGGCCGGCATCCACGTCTGGCCAGCGTCGGTGCTCTTGAGCACTCCCGCGTCGTCGGTCCCGACGTAGACGGTGTCCGGGTCGGCTGCATCCGGGGCAACCGAGTCCGGAGGAGAGAACCACCCTTCGCCCACCTCCTGCCAGCTCTCTGCTCCGTCGCCGCTGCGGAACAGACCCCGGCCGGTGGCCGCGAACAGGACTTCGGGTGCCGTCGTAGCCAAGGCGAGCTGGCGCACCACCAGCCCTCCCGGATACGGTTCGTCCATGTCGGCGCAGGCCCGAGACCAGCTGGCGCCGCCGTCGGCACTGCGGTACACGCCCATCCCCCCAGCCACCGCGTAGACGATATCTGGCGCGGCCGGATCGAAGAGCAACGCCCCCACCGATCCGCCGTAGGGACCGTTCGACGTCCAGCGTCCAGGTCCCGCTGAGGCGGTCCGCCACGACGCGGCTACGAGCGCCGCAGTCGCGATGACGCGCAGAATCGCGCCTGTCGTCGCCTGCATGAGACTCAACGCAGTGTAGCGCATGGCCTCACGGCTGGCTGTGTCTCAGCAACGACCTTCGCGCTGGCGGAGGGGGAGGGATTCGAACCCCCGGACGGGTTGAACCGTCAACGGTTTTCAAGACCGCCGCTTTCGACCGCTCAGCCACCCCTCCGCGCGGGGTAGCTTACCGGGCCGGCGGTGGGCTAGAGGGTGAGCGCGGCGAGGGCCGCGAGGCCGACGGCCCAGCAGTACCAGGAGAAGACGGCGAAGCGGCCGCGGCGCAGGAGGGCGAGGAGGGCGGCGAGGGAGGCCCAGCCGACGAGGAAGGCGGTGGCGAAGCCGGTGGCGAGGAGGGCGGGGGGCGGGGCGGCGGCGCCGGCGAGGTCGGGGAGCTTGAGGAGGAGGGCGCCGAGGATGGCGGGGATGGAGAGGAGGAAGGAGAAGCGGGCGGCGGCCTCGGGGGTGATGCGGAGGAGGAGGGCGGTCGTGATGGTGGTGCCGGAGCGGGAGATGCCGGGGGTGATCGCCAGGCCCTGGGCGGTGCCGACGGCGACGGCCGCCAGCAGGCCGACCGCCGGCCGGGGCTCGCCGCGCGCCGGGAGCCAGCGGGGGAGCTGGAGGACGAGGCCGGTCACGAGCAGCATCGAGGCCACCACCACCGGGCGCTCGAAGAGGGCCTCGAGCGGCTCCTGGAAGAGGAGGCCGATGGCCGCCGTGGGGATCGAGCCGGCGACGAGGGACAGCGCCAGGCCGAGCTCGGGCGATCGACGGACGCTCGCCGCCGGGGCGCTCCACAGCTCCCGCGAGGCCAGGGCGCCGAGCACCGCCCGGAGCAGCCGGGCGAGGTCGCGCCGGTAGACCACCACCACGGCCAACAGCGTCGCCCCGTGCAGCACCACGTCGAAGGCCACCTGCGGCCCCACCACTCCGAGGAAGTGCTGCGCCAGCGCCAAGTGCCCGGAGCTCGAGATCGGCAGGAACTCGGTGGCGCCCTGCAGGGCGCCGAGCAGCAGCGCCTCGAGCCAGCTCATCGGCCGGCCTCCGGCGGCGCCATTGCGGGGCGCGGCAGGGGACGAGCGCCTCGCGCGGTGGCGCGCCCCCGGCGGGGCGGGCCCATGACGGCCTCCGAGCGGCTCAGGGCTCCCCGACCCTCGTCAGCTCGAAGGTCCCGGTCACCGTTTCCGGCGCCCCCGTGGCCGGGCGCTCGACGACCACGGCGAGGGTGCGGCCGTCGGGGGAGACGGCGAGGCGAGTGATCGGCCCCAGCCCCTCCTCGCCGAGGTCCGTCAGCACGCTCCACTCGATCTCGCCGCCGCGGCGCACGCCGCGGTGGAGCACCGTGCCGGAGCCCATGACCAGGGAGCCGTCGGGGGCCCAGGCGTAGTCCTCGCTCTCCGGCAGGGCCTTGCCGAGGACGCCGGTCGCGCCCTCCTCCGGCCCGTAGTGGCGCAGGGTCCAGGGGTCCGAGGACTTGTCGAGGTAGGAGAGCCCTCCCGCGCCGGGGATCCGGTGCAGGGACCGGCCCACGGTCTCGGCCACGACCCGCGCCTCGCCGCCGGCGAGCGAGGCGATCCGCAGGGTGATCGGCTCGCCGAGGACGAAGAGTGCCAGGGTGTCGGCGTCGAGCCAGGCGTGGTAGCCGACCGGGGCGACGCTCGGGAGCAGCAGCTCCGGCTCCCCACCGGCGAGCGGGAAGCTCCACAGGCGCTGCGTGCCGTCGGCCTCGACCCGCACCACCGAGAAGCGCTCGCCGCCCGGCATCGGCGTCGGCGAGTACTCCGACTCGGTCGTGTCCGTCACCCGGGCGGTCTCGCCACTCCCGAGGTCGTAGCGGTAGACGTCGGTCTGGTCGCCGCGCTGCGAGGTGTAGAGGAGGCCCTCGCCGTCCGGCTCGAAGGCCGGCTGGTTGTCGTAGCCGTCGCGGTCGGTCGCCGGGTACGGGCGCAGCACCGTCCAGCGGCCGTCCTCGCCGAGCTCGACCGGCAGGAGCTGGATGTCGGTGGCCGGCGGCCGCGCCGCCTCGGCCTCGACCGTGCCTTCGAGCCGCGTCGCCGCGGCCCCACCGTCGCGGTCGGCTCCGCCCTCGATCCGGCCGGAGAAGCGCGGTCCGCCCGGCAGGCCGGGGACCGCGAAGGCGACGGCGGACCCGTCCACGCGGAGGTCCTCGAGGGCGAGGCCCTCGATCGCCTGAGGCGGGACGTCGAGGCTCCCCGACCATCCGTCCGCGGAGCCCTCGAGATGGACGACGATGGCCACCGTGGCACCGTCGAGGGTGAGCTCTCCCTCCCAGCGGCCGGCCTGCGCCCAAGCGGGCGAGGCGGCCAGGGCGAGGGCCAGGGCCAGGGCCAGGGCCAGTGTCGAGGTCTTCGGCATCCGCGATCTCCTCGACGGCGATGCTAGACCGGCGGGGCGCGCGGCGCCAGCCGAGACGTTGTCGGAGCCCCGGGACGGAGGTCCGACCGGGCGCGAGCCCGGCCGCTTCATCGGATCGGCCCGCCGGCCGGCCGGCTCCCGTCGTGCGATGCCCTCGCCCACCGCGCTTCCACTACAATTCCGGCGGGAGAACCGTTTCGCTGCTTCACGCCGGCTGACCATGATCGGCAAGACCATCGGACATTACGACGTCCTCGCCGAGCTCGGCTCCGGGGGCATGGGAAGGGTCTACCTGGCCCAGGACCAGAAGCTCAAGCGCCGGGTGGCGCTCAAGGTCCTGCACCCGGAGACGGCCTCGGACGGGGCGCGGATGAAGCGCTTCCAGCAGGAGGCGGAGATCGTCGCCTCCATGAACCATCCGGGGATCGTCACCCTGTACTCGATCGAGGAGGCCGAGGGGCTGAGCTTCCTCACCATGGAGCTCGTCGAGGGCCAGCCTCTCGACCGGCGGATCCCGGAGGGCGGCCTGCCGCTCGACGAGCTGCTCGAGCTGGTGGTGCCGCTGCTCGAGGCGGTGGCGGCCGCCCACGAGCGCGGGATCACCCACCGCGACCTGAAGCCGGCCAACATCCTGGTCTCCGACGACGGCCGGGTGAAGGTCCTCGACTTCGGGCTGGCGAAGCTGCGCGAGCCCCGCTTCGACGCCGGCGAGTCGACCTCGATGCTGACTCAGGAGGGCTCGGTGCTCGGCACCGCGGCCTACATGTCGCCGGAGCAGGCGGAGGGGATGGCGGTCGACGCGCGCTCCGACGTCTTCGCCCTCGGCGTCGTCCTCTACGAGATGGCCACCGGCGAGCGACCCTTCCAGGGCGCCACCAACATCTCGATCCTCTCCGCCGTGCTCAAGGACCGCCAGCGACCGGTCGAGGAGCGGCGCCGCGACCTGCCGGCGCGCCTCGGGCGGATCGTCGATCGCTCTCTCGAGAAGGACCCGGTGGCGCGCTACGCCTCGGCGGCCGAGCTGCTGGCCGACGTTCGGGCCCTGCAGGCGGAGAGCCCCTTCCTCCCCCCACCGACCGCCGCGCGTCGGCCGGTCGGGAAAGGACGCTGGATCGGCGCCGGGCTCGTCCTCCTCCTCGTCGCGGCGCTCGCGGTCTGGGCGCTGGCCCGCCGCGAGCCGACCCCGGCCGACGACGGCGGGACGCCGGCCGCCCAGGCCGCTGCGGAGTCCGCGCCGCTGGCGACGCGCGTCCTGGTGCTGCCCTTCGAGAACCGCACCGGCGACGAGTCCCTGGCCGGCCTCGGCTTGATGGCCTCCGACTGGCTGACCCAGGGTCTGGCCCGCACCGGCCGCCTCGAGGTCGCCCCTCTCCTGCCCGACCTCGGGAGCGAGGGCCCCGCCGATCCCGCCTGGCTGCGCCGGGTGGCCGAGGGCACGGGCGCGGGCACCGTGGTCACCGGCGCCTACTACCTCGAGGGCGACGAGCTGCAGATCAGCGCCCGCATCTTCGACACCCGCCAGGGGGACCTGCTGGCGGCCCTCGACCCCGTCTCGGCGCCCCGCGGGCAGGCGACCGAGGCCCTCGAGCGACTGCGCCAGCGGGTCACCGGCGCCATCGCCACCTTCATCGACCCGGAGCTCGGCTCGGTCGCCAACCTGGTCTCGCGGCCGCCCAGCTTCGAGGCCTACGAGGCGTTCCTGGGCGGCATGGAGCGCTACACGGCGATGGACTTCCGGGGGGCCATCCCGCAGCTGCGCCGCGCCGCCGAGGAGGACGCCGACTACATCACGCCCCTGCTGATGGTCGCCTCGGCCCACTACAACCTCTTCGAGTACGCCCAGGCGGACTCCGTCCTCGACGAGATCCGGCCGCGCCAGGAGACCCTGGCGCCGCTCGACCGCTACAACCTCGACTACCTCAGCGCCGAGCTCGCCGGCGATCGCGGCATGGCGACGCGCGCCGCCCAGCGCGCCGCCGAGCTCTCGCCCCGCTCCCACTGGACCTTCCGCTACGGGGTGGCGGCCCTGATGTCGAACGACCCGGTCGAGGCCGTCGCGGCGATGGAGTCGCTGGATCCCACGAAGGGCTTCGTGCGCGGCTGGGTCTCCTACACCTACCACCTCTCCTCGGCCTACCACTTCCTCGGCGAGCACGCGAAGGAGCTGGCCGAGATCCGCCGGGCGCGCGACGTGAGCCCCGAGTCGCTCGGCGCCCTGGGCCTCGAGATCCGCGCGCGGGCGGCGATGGGGGAGCTCGAGAGGGTGCGCTCGCTCGCCGACGAGAGCGTCGGCTTCCGCCCCGAATGGCTCGACACGCCGGGGAGCATGATGCTGCTGGCCGGCCACGAGCTCGCGGCCCACGGCCACCCCGAGGCCGCGGCCGGGATGTACGAGGAGGCGCTCGCCTGGCACCGGCGCCTGCCCGACGCCGAGGCCGCCGTCTCCCGCCGGCGCCAGGAGCTCGGCGAGTCCCTGCTCCACGTCGGCCGCCTGGAGGAGGCGCGCACGATCTTCGCCGAGCTCGCCGCCGCCGAGCCCGACCGCCTCGCCTACCAGGGGCTGCTGGGCATGGTCGCGGCCCGCCTGGGCGAGGACGAGGAAGCGGCGAGGATCGGCGCCTGGCTGGAGGCGCTCGAGCGGCCCTATCTGTTCGGCGAGAACTTCTACTGGCGCGCCGTGCTCGCGGCCTGGCGTGGCGCCACCGACGACGCCACGGCCCTGCTGCGCGAAGCCTACGCCCGCGGCCGCCCCTACCACCGCAACGCCGACGAGCACCCGCACGTCGACCCCTACCTGACCCCCCTGCGCGGCAACTCCGGCTTCGAGGCCCTGGCGACGCCGCGCGGCCAGGCCTCCTCCTAGCCTGGACAGGGGGCGGAGCCCACCGGTACTCTCCAGGCCGCAACGACCGAGGAGGCCAGCCCATGTCACGCGAGGCCGTCGAGAGCTTCTACGAGCACCTCAAGAGCGACACATCCATGCAGGAGGCCGCCCGCCAGGCGCGCATGATGCTCGTTCACCTGGCCAAGAGTCACGGCCACGACTTCACCCTCGAGGAGCTCCAGGAGTTCCTGGCCCAGAAGTGGGGGGCGGACTTCGAGGCCGACAACCCGGACCCGGACAGCCCGCAGACCTGCTTCTGCATCTAGTGTCCCGTGCGGTAAGTTTCTTGCCAAGATCGCCGAGAGATTCGCGTTCCTGGCAAGGCGCGCGACCGAGGCATAGCCGTAGGTATGTCGCAGGGAGCGCAACGCCGCCAGGGGCGCGAAGATCCGGCGAGCTTGGTAAGGAAACTTGCCGCACGGGACACTAGAGGGACGCGTCCGGCTCTCCCGACGCGTTCGCGTCCGGGTCGTGCCCCCCGACCTCGTCTTCTTCCTCGCCGACGAGGACGCCCGTTGCGTGCGCGGCGAAGGGTGGGTGCGTCTGGCGTCTCTCCTGGGCGACCCGCTGGACCTCGAGGGAGTGGCCGCCGCGGCCGACCTGCTGGCCGAGGAAGCGGCGGCCGCTCTCGCGTCCCTGGCCCGGCAGGGCCTGGTGGCGGACGACGACGAGCCGCCGGTCCCCGACCGGCCGCCGGGGGAGGAGCGGGGGCCGAACGCCCCGGCGCACCGCCCGCGGCTCGTCCTCCACGGCGGCGCGCCGGGCTTGCGGCGGGCCCTCGACGGGGCGACGGTCGCGCTCGCCGCCTCCGACGCTCCCGACGCCGCGATCCACCTGGTCGCCGTCGAGGACTACCTCGAGCCCGACCTCGAGCGCCTGGCGGCGACCGTGCCGGCCGACCGGCCCTGGCTGCCGCTCAAGGCGGCCGGAGAGAGGCCGTGGATCGGTCCGCTCTTCGGCGCCGGTGCCGAGGCCTGCCCGGGCTGCCTCCAGGTGGCCCTGGCGCGCGCGCGGCCGGTCGTCGCCCTCTACTACCGCCTCACCGCGGACACCCACCCCGCGCCGGCGGCGGACCCCTCCCCCGCCCGGGAGGGCGCAAGGCCCTCCCCTACAGGGGGTGGGGCGGGTGGTGGCCGGGCGGGATGCGACGGTGCACCCTCTGGGGCAGATCCGCAGGAGGTGGAGGAGGCAGCGCGCCGCCGGACGCCCGTAGGGGCGGGGCTGGTCCCCGCCCGGGAGGGGGCGGTGCCTGTTGCGCCGGCGCGGGCGGCCTGGGTGTGCGACGAGATCGGGCGGCGGCTTGCCGACGGCTCGCTCGCCGACACGCTCTGGGTACTCGACCCGGCGACCGGCGATGCGGCGCCGCACCGCCTGCGCCGCGAGGCGGACTGCCCTCTGTGCGGGGAGGGCGCGGCGCCACCGGGGCCGATCCCGCTCGGCCCGCGTCCGATCGCCCACCGCTCCGACGGCGGCTTCCGCAGCGAGCGGCCGGGCGAGACCCGCCGGCATCTGGCGGCGCTGGTCGATCCCCTGACCGGTCCGGTGCGGGAGGTGCACGGGCTCGAGCTCCATGGAACCGCGGCGCCGTGCGTCGCCGTCGCGACCTACCCTCACCCGTTGCCCCCCACGACCTGGCGGCAGCTGCGGGCGCGCCCGCGGGTCGCCGCGGCGGGCAAGGGTGCGAGCCCCGACCAGGCGATCGTCGGCGCGATCGCCGAGGCCGTCGAGCGCTCCTGCGGCGTCTTCCGGGGCGACGAGCCGCGGCGGCGGGCATCCTTCGAGGAGCTCGGCGAGGAGGCGATCACGCCCGACGAGCTGCTGCTCTACAGCGACCGCCAGCTCGCGCGAGGCGAGGCGCCGGCGGCGCCCTGGCGGCCGGACCTGCCGAGCGAATGGACGGCCGTACACTCCCTCGCCGACGGTCGGCGGCGGTGGATGCCGACCGCCCTGGCCTTCCACTGTTACCGACCGCCGCCCGGCGCCTGGGGGCATCCCGCCGACTCCAACGGCTGCGCCGCCGGTCGCTGCCCCGAGGAGGCCGTCCTCCAGGGGCTGCTCGAGCTCGTCGAGCGGGACGCCGTGGCCCTGTGGTGGTACAACGCGCTCCCGCGACCCCGCCTCGACCCCGGTGCCGATCCGCGAGCCGCCGCCCTCTGCTCCGTCTGCCGGAGCCACGGCCGGGAGCTCGTCCTGCTCGACCTGACGAGCGACCTCGGCCTGCCGGTGGTGGCGGCCGTGGGCCTGCCCGAGGACGGCGAGGGGCGACCGCTCTTCGGGTTCGGGGCCCACCTCGATCCCGCCCTGGTTTTCGGTCGCGCCCTCGGCGAGCTGGGGCAGTTCCTGCCGGCGGCCGACGGCACGAGCCGCGCCGACCGGCGGGCCAGCGCGCGCGTGCCGCCCTGGCTCGCCTCCGCAGCGAGCTCTCCGGCGGACGCGATCCTGCCCTGCGGCCCCGAGTGCGACGACTTCTCGGCGGCGCTGATGCTCGTCCTCGATCGCCTGGCCGGGGCCGGCCTCGAGGCCTGGGCCCTCGACCAGACCCGCGACCGCGGAGCCCTCTCCGTCGTCCGCGTCGTCGCCCCGGGGCTGCGACCCTGGACCCGGCGCCTCGCGCCGGGGCGCCTCTACGACGTTCCAGTGGCCATGGCCTGCTGGCCCGCGCCCCGTGCCGAGGACGAGATGGAGCGCCAGCCCCTCTACAGCTGACCCCGCGAGGAGACCATGCAGTCCCCAGCCACCCGACCACGTCCCGTCACCGCGAGCGCATCGCCGGCTACGGACCCTCGGCGACGATCCACCTCCGGGGCGAGCGCCATCCCCGTGCGGCTCGATTCGGCGCTCGCGCGCCGCCTTCACCCGGCGCCCGGGAGACGGCGGTGAGCGGAGGCGGGCGCTTCGTCCCGCTCGTCGGCAGCGCCCGGCCGGCACGGCACGACCCGCAGCCCTCCGGCGCGCCCCTCGATCGCGAGGCGCCGCACGCGGTGAGCGTGCTGCTGCGGCCGGCGCGCGAGGAGCGCCTCGCCGAGATCGTCGCCGAGCGCGCGGCGCGCCTCCCCGCCGACCGCCGCGAGCGCCTGCGGCCCGAGCTCGACCTGGCGCCGGCCGGGGAAGCCCTGGCCGCCCTCGAGACGTTCGCCGCCGCCGCCGGGCTGACCCTGGGGGAGCGCGAGGGTCGCCTGGTGCGGCTCGAGGGTCGCCTCGGGGATCTCGCCGGGGCCTTTCGTGTCGAGCCCCGCCTGCACGCCCTGGGCCCCGACCAGGTCCTCTCCCACGACGAGCCCCTCGAGCTCCCGGCGGCGCTGGCCCGCCACGCGCTCGCCGTGCTCGGCTTCGACCGCCGGCCGCTGGCTGCGCCGGGCGCCACCGGGGCCGGCGAGGGGACGCCGGCGGTCGACCCCCGGGCGGTCGCCGCCGCCTACCGCTTCCCGACCGATTGCGACGGCTCGGGGGAGGGGATCGGCATGATCGTGCTCGGCGGAGGAGTCCATCAGGAGGACCTCGCCGCCTACTTCGGCCTTCTCGGGATCCCGGAACCGGCGATCCGGGTGGAGACCATCGACCCGGCGACCAACGATCCGGCCCCTCCCGAGGCGCTGTGCGCCGCGCTCGAGGCGATGGGCCTCGGCGAGGACCCGGTCCACCCGGCGCAGGCGGCACCCGGCGTTGCGGGTGCCGGGTCGGTCCCCTGGACGATCGAGGCGACGCTGGACGTCGAGCTCTCGGGCGCCCTGGCGCCGGGCGCGGCTCTCGACGTGGTCTTCGCCCCCGGCGACATCCAGGGCAAGGTGCACGCCTTCAGCCGCCTGCTGACGCGGCCCCAGGGACCGGCGGTCATCAGCTGCAGCTGGGGCGGCTTCGAGAGCGCCTACCGGGACCAGGACGTGACGGCGATGGAGTCGCTCTTCGCCGAGGCCGCGGCGCGCGACGTCACCCTTTGTTTCGCCTCCGGCGACCGCGGCGACGGGACGAGCGCCTTCGGCGGCCCCGGCGCGACGCCGGAGGTCTTCTACCCCGGCTCGAGCCCCCGCGTCCTCGGCTGCGGCGGCACCACCGTCGATTCCGTCGACCCCGGCAGGGAGATCTCCTGGGAGGAAGCGCTCGGCACCGCCCGCCTGGCCAGTGGCGGCGGCCTCTCGGTGCGCTTCGCCCGTCCCGCCTGGCAGGGGGCGGAGCTGCCGGCCGGCGAGGGCCGCTGGCTGCCCGACGTGGCGGCCAAGGCGAACCTCCACGGCGGCTACCGCATCGTGGCCGGGGGCCTGCGCGCGGCGATGGGCGGCACCAGCGCCGCCTCGCCCCTGTGGGGCGCGCTGCTCGCCCGCTGCAACCAGGCCCTGCGCCGCGCCGGCCACGGCCCGGTGGGGTATCTCACCCCGCACCTCTACCCGGCGCCGGCAGGGGCGACCCGCGACGTCACCCAGGGCACGAACGGCACCTACAGCGCCGCGGCCGGGTGGGACGCCTGCACGGGGTGGGGGAGCCCGGACGGGGAAAGGCTGCTGGCGTTTCTCTTGGGTGGAGGCGGCTGAGGGTCGGCGAGCTTCACCCGGACCCGCGCCGGTCGATCGGGTTCGGAGCTGAGGTTCCTCGCCTTCGCTCGGAACGACGGTGGAGGGCTATGGGCAAGCCGGACCGCCCTGTCGCTTCGAACGGCGGTGGAGGCC
>Ga0299913_10001051_pt1 | contig 19461 bp, 18 predicted proteins | sample RVTome_9_FD_201360 | JGI IMG/M metagenome (GOLD analysis project Ga0299913, IMG submission 201360) | Soil microbial communities from uranium-contaminated site in the Upper Colorado River Basin, Wyoming, United States - RVT155D38 (version 2) ... | reverse complement strand
GAGAAGCCGAGCACGAACAGCGAGCTGCCGGCGACCATCCGACCCCGGCCGGCGGACTCCAGGTCGGCTCCGGACAGGCCGGTCGCGTAGGACAGGTACCCGGGCAGCAGCGGGACGACGCACGGCGAGAAGAACGACACGAGACCCGCCACCAGCGCCACGGGGACCGCGAGCAGCAGCGACCCGGACAGGGCGGTGCCGGCGAACCAGTCGCCGATCGCGAGGGCCTCCATCAACCCTCCTCCGCCAGGACGTCCTCGACGAGCCCGACCAGGGTGCTACGGCTGACCTCGCCGATCACGCTGGCCGCGACCCGGCCCTGGTCGTCGATCACCACGGTGCTCGGGATCGCGTTGGGGCTCAGCGTGCCGCGGAAGGCCAGCAGCGTGCGACCCTGCTGGTCGTAGATGCTCGGGTAGGGCACCTCGAACCGGCGCTGGAACGCGCGGGCTGCGGCCTTGTCGAGGTCGCGGGAGTTGATGCCGAGGAACACCACGTCGCGGTCGGCGAGCTCCTCGGACGCGGCAACGAGGTCCGGCGCCTCGGCCCGGCAGGGTGCGCACCACGACCCCCACACGTTGACCACGACGGTGCGGCCCTCGAAGTCCGCGAGGGAGATCTGCTCCCCGTCGACGGTCTCCCCGGCGACCTCGCCGGGCTGCTTGCGCTCGTCGACGGCGAGCCGCGTGATGATCCCCTTGCCGGAGACGAACCCGCTGTCCCCGGAGGAGCCGACGTCGTCCGAGCACGCGGCAAGGACCGCGCTGAGCAGCAGCACGGCGAGAAGGAGGGGGGTACGACGGAGGACGGCAGACACTCAGGCTCCGGCCACGGGGGGCTTGTCCTCTTCGTCGGCGCCCCCGGCCGAGAACGGGGACGTACGGTCCTTCCGCGGGATCATGTCCGCAGCCGGCTCGGAGTAGCGCAGGCTGATCAGCCGCTCGTCCTCGAACGTGAGCGAGGTGAGGCTGCATAGCGTGCAGTGGCGCTTGCGGGGGTCGTGCAGGAACGACCGGCCCTCGATGTGCAGCCGGGTGATCCAGATCGGCAGCTGGTGGGAGACCACGACGGCCTCGTGGCCCGCGGCGGCGTCGCGGGCGTCGTACACCCCGGCCATCATCCGCGCGACGACCTGCTTGTAGGGCTCGCCCCACGAGGGGCGCATCGGGTTCCACAGGTGGCGCCAGCTCGACGGTCGCTTGAGCACGCCGTCACCGACACCGAAGCGCTTGCCCTCGAACGCGTTGGTCGACTCGATGACCCTCGGGTCGGTGACCACCTCGACGCCACGCGCCGCGGCGAGCGGTGCCGCGGTCTCCTGCGCACGCTCGAGGGGCGAGGAGATGACGTGGGTGATGTCGCGGTCGCCGACGGTGTCCGCGACCCGCTGCGCCATCCTCCGACCCAGGTCGGAGAGGTGGTAGCCCGACATCCGGCCATAGAGCACGCCGGTCGGGTTGTGCACCTCCCCGTGGCGCAGGAGGTGTACGACGGTCGTGGTCGGCGGGGTCATCGGGCTCCCTCGGGAGTGGCGGGGACGGCGGCGGCGGCACGGGCTGCGGCGGGAAGCGCGGCGACGACCCGGTCCAGCGCCCGGTCGTCGTGGGCCGCGGAGAGGAACCACGCCTCGAAGGCGCTCGGCGGGAGGTAGACCCCCTGCTCGAGCATCGCGTGGAAGAACACCTTGAAGCGCTCGAGGTTCTGGGTGGAGGCGACCTCGAAGTTCGGCACGGCGGTCACGTCCTCCTCGACGAAGAAGACGCTGAACATGTTCCCGTTGCTCTGCACCAGGTGCGGGAGCCCGGCAGCGCGGAACGCCTTGCCCACCTCCTCCTGCAGCGCGAGCGAGGTCGTGTCGAGGTGCCGGTAGACCTCGTCGGTGGCCAGGCGCAGCGTCGCCAGCCCGGCGGTGGTCGCGACCGGGTTCCCCGAGAGGGTCCCGGCTTGGTAGACCGGGCCTTCGGGCGACAGCATGCCCATCACGTCCGCCCGACCGCCGAACGCCGCCGCCGGGAAGCCGCCCCCCATCACCTTGCCGAAGGTGACCAGGTCCGGTCGCCATCCCTCGACCGCTCCGTCCAGACCCCACTGCCCCGAGCGGGTGACCCGGAACCCGGTCATCACCTCGTCGCTCACGAACAGGGCGCCGTGCCGGGTGCAGGTCTCGGCGAGGAACGCGTTGAATGCGGGTGCAGGAGGCACCACGCCCATGTTGCCGGGGGCGGCCTCGGTGATCACACAGGCGATGGCGTCGCCGTGCTCCTCGAACACCGCCTCCACCGCTCCGGTGTCGTTGTAGGGCAGCACCAGCGTCGCCGCGGTCGAGGCGGCGGGCACGCCCGGCGTACCCGGGACGGCGAACGTGGCCAGGCCGGAGCCCGCGGACGCGAGCAGGGAGTCGACGTGGCCGTGGTAGCAGCCGGCGAACTTCACCACGAGCTCGCGACCGGTGAAGCCACGGGCCAGCCGGATCGCGGACATGGTGGCCTCGGTGCCGGAGGAGACCAGGCGGACCTTCTCGACCGGGGTGCGCGCGACGATCTCCTCGGCGAGCTCGACCTCGGGGCGGGTCGGGGTGCCGTACGACGTGCCGCGGGCGACCGCCTCGGAGACGGCGCCGAGCACCTCGGGGTGCGCGTGCCCGAGGAGCATCGGTCCCCACGACGCCACGAGGTCGACGTACTCGTTGCCGTCCACGTCGGTGAGGTAGGGCCCGCGCGCGCTCTCGATGAATCGCGGGGTGCCGCCCACCGCGTTGAACGCACGGACCGGCGAGTTCACGCCACCGGGGGTCACGGCCTGCGCACGGGCGAAGAGGTCCCCGGAGGCGGACGTCACGAGGGGGCTGGCGGAGGAGGGCGCGGGCTGGCTCACCCGGCCATTCTCCCCGAGGGTCCGGCGGCACACGAATCGAGGGCCCCGCGGGCACCTGTGACCCGTGTCATGATCCGTCCCGGCTCGATCGGTCCCCGGCCGGCCCCGGGTGAGCCCCGGGTGAGCCCCGGGTGGCGCCCCTTGGTGAGCGGCCTTTTGTGATAAAGGCCCTACTGGCGCGTAACCTGTCACCGTCTGACTCGTTGACGTGTGTGAGAGGGGCATCTCGGGTAACTGTCAGAAGCAGCTCGGGCGGGACGAGGATTGGGGAGAGAGACGGTATGTCTCAGAAGCGACTGACCACGTGGCAGAAGGCGACGGCACTGGTGCCGTTGGCTCTGCTGTCCGGCGCCTGGACCACCAGCATCGCCGTGACGTCCTCGGCCAGCGCCAGCCAGCAGGAGACCACCACGCTCCCCGACGGGACGACGGTGCCCAACGAGGCCATCGAGGTCCCCGCCAGCATGACCCAGCCCGGCTCGATCGCGCCCGGCGTCCCCGACGGCGCCGCGGACAGCGTGATCGCCAGTGCCTCGACCAACGGCATCCCGTCCGCCGCGCTCGCTGCCTATCAGCGTGGCGAGCAGGTCATCAACTCCGCCGACGCGTCGTGCAACCTCTCGTGGCAGCTCCTCGCCGCGGTCGGCCGCGTCGAGTCCGACCACGGTCGCTACGGCGGCAACGTGCTCGGCGACGACGGCGTCAGCCGCCCCGGCATCTACGGCATCCCGCTCGACGGCAGCAACGGCACCGCCGAGATCAAGGACACCGACGCCGGCCAGTACGACAACGACCCGGTGTGGGACCGCGCGGTCGGGCCGATGCAGTTCATCCCCTCGACGTGGAGCGTCGTGGGCGTGGACGGCGACAGCGACGGCGAGCGCAACCCGCAGGACATCGACGACGCCGCCCTCGCGAGCGCGGTGTACCTCTGCTCCGGCGACGAGGACCTGTCGACCTACGGTGGCCAGAAGGCCGCGATCTACCGGTACAACCACAGCCAGGAGTACGTCGCCCTGGTGATCTCGATCATGAACGCCTACCTCGAGGGCGACTTCTCCTCCGTGCCCAACGGTGTCGCGACCTCGACCGTGTTCACCCCGAGCTTCGGCGACTCGGTGTTCACCGCGGCCACGACCGGCAAGCGCTCCCCCGAGGCACGCGGCGGCAACACGCGCACCGGCAGCGGAGGCGGGGGCAACGGCGGCAGCAGCGGTGGCGGCGGCGGCGGTGGCGACACCGGTGGCACCCCGACGCTGGGCGACGACGGTTCCACGCCCACGGTCCCGAGTGACGACCCGACCCAGGAGCCGACCAAGACCGTGGAGGACACGGTCAAGAAGACCACCGACGACACCAGCAAGACGGTCGAGGAGACCACCAAGAAGGTCACCGAACCGGTTGACGAGGGCACCGGCGGCACCCTGAGTAGGACCGAGGCGACGGCGAAGTGCCTCGCGGACAACCCGTTGCTGTCCGGGTCAGCGCTCGACGCCTGCGTCGCCGAGCTGATGGGCTGACGCACCGCGCCCCCTGACCGCCCAGGGACCCGCCGACCGCGCGGCATCGGTGACGGGTCAGCGGCGGAGGAGACCTGCGGCCTCGGCGGCCCAGTAGGTGAGGACGACGTCCGCGCCCGCACGCCGGATCGACGTCAGGGTCTCGAGGATGGCCGCCTCGCGGTCGATCCACCCGTGCGCGGCGGCCGCCTCGACCATCGCGTACTCCCCCGAGACGTTGTACGCCGCCACCGGTACCTCGACCGCCTCCGCGACCGCCCGGACGACGTCGAGGTAGCCCAGCGCGGGCTTGACCATCACCAGGTCCGCCCCCTCGGCGACGTCGAGCAGCGCCTCACGGACGCCCTCGAGACCGTTCGCGGGATCCTGCTGGTACGTGCGGCGGTCGCCCTGCAGCGACGAGTCCACGGCCTCACGGAACGGGCCGTAGAACGCCGAGGCGTACTTCGCGGAGTAGGCGAGGATCGCCACGTCGTCGTGACCCGCGGCGTCGAGCGCCCGACGGACCTCCGCGACCTGGCCGTCCATCATCCCGCTGGGCCCCACGACGTCCACGCCGGCCTCGGCCTGCGCGACCGCCATCGCGGCGTACACCTCGATCGTCGCGTCGTTGTCGACCGCCCCGCTCTCGGTGAGCACTCCGCAGTGACCGTGGTCAGTGAACTCGTCGAGGCACAGGTCGCTCATCACCGGAAACGCGTCACCGACCTCTCCCACGACGTCGCGGATCGCGACGTTCAGCACCCCGTCGCGGTCGATGCCGCAGCTGCCCGTGGCGTCTTTGGTCTCCGGCACACCGAAGAGCATGATCCCGCCGAGGCCGAGCTCGGCCGCCTCGGCCGCGGCCCGTCGCAGCGAGTCACGGCTGTGCTGCACGACCCCGGGCATCGACCCGATCGGCACCGGCTCGTTCGCGCCCTCGCGGACGAACACCGGCAGGACCAGCTGCCGCGGCTCGACGCTCGTCTCCGCGACAAGCCGGCGCAGGGCAGGGGTACGGCGCAACCGCCGCATCCTGGTCTCCGGGAAGCCCACGGTCAGGTGGCCCGGCGCCGCGCGGAGGGCCGACGCTCGGACGGCTTCGTCACCGGCTGCCCCGCCTCGATCAGCGCCAGACGGCGAGCACCGCCGAAGTCGGCGAGCGCGTCGGCGAGCTCCTCCGCCGAGGGCGAGGGTGCCATCACGTCGACCCGGAGCCCGTGCTCCTCGGCGGTCTTGGCCGTGGCCGGTCCGATCACCGCGATCACCGTGGAGGCGTGCGGCTTGCCCGCGATCCCGACGAGGTTGCGCACCGTGGACGACGAGGTGAACACGACGGCGTCGAACTTGCCCGTCTTGATCGCCTCGCGGGTCGGCGCCGGTGGCGGCGTCGCGCGGACGGTGCGGTAGGCCGTCACGTCGTCGACCTCCCAGCCGAGCTCGAGCAGGCCCGCCACGAGCGTCTCGGTCGCGATGTCCGCACGCGGAAGGAACACCCGGTTGATCGGGTCGAGCACGTCGTCGTAGGGCGGCCAGTCCTCGAGCAGGCCACGGGCGGACTGCTCGCCGCTCGGGACAAGGTCGGCGCGCAGCCCCCACGCGGAGATGGCCGCAGCGGTCTTGTCGCCGACCGCGGCGATCTTGAGCCCGGAGAAGGCGCGTGCGTCGAGGCCGTACTCGTCGAACTTCTCGCGCACCGCGCGGACGGCGTTGACCGAGGTGAACGCGATCCACTCGTAGCGCCCCTCGACGAGGCCGCGGATCGCCTTGTCCATCTGCTGGGGGTTGCGCGGCGGCTCGACGGAGATGGTGGGTACCTCCTCCGGGACCGCGCCGTAGCCACGCAGCCGCGCGGACAGTGACCCGGCCTGCTCCTTGGTGCGCGGCACGAGCACGCGCCACCCGAACAACGGCTTGGTCTCGAACCACGACAGCGCGCCGCGCAGGTCGACCACGTCACCGACCACGGTGATCGCCGGGGGCGTCATCTTGGCCGCGCGTGCGTCCGCGGCGACCTTCTCCAGGGTGGACACGACCGTGGACTGCTCGGTCGTGGTCCCCACGCGCGTCATCGACACCGGGCAGCTCGCGGGACGCCCGGCCGCGATCAGTGCCTTGGCGATGTCACCGATCGTGTTGACCGCCGAGAGCAGCACCAACGTGCGGTTGTCGGCGTACTGCGACCAGTCCACCTTCGCCTCCCCGCACGTGACGACCGCGACCTCGCGGTTGTTCTTCGTGGTCAGCGGGATGCCGGCGTACGCCGGGACCGCGGTGACCGACGAGACACCGGGCACGATCTCGAACGCGATCCGCGACTTGACGCAGGCCTGGGCCTCCTCGGGGCCGGACGCGTAGACGAACGGGTCGCCGGCCATCAGGCGTACGACGCGACGGCCGGTCTTGGCCTGGCGGACCACGACCTTCGCCCGGGAGGCGTGCGTGAGCGGCTGACCGTCCTGCCCGAAGCCGCCGTCGACGAGCTCGGGCCCGTCGCCGGGCTCGGGAACCTCGTTCCCGTCCTCGTCGAGCACCGTCCTCGGTGTGGGAAGGCCGAGCACCTGCCGCACGAGGGCGGCGTGCGAGGGCACCTCGGTCACGACCACGTCGGCGGAGCGGATCAGGTCTACCGCGCGCACGGTCAGCAGCTCGGGGTCCCCGGGGCCGCTGCCCACGAACGAGACGTGACCCACCGGTGCCGACGGCTTCGGTGTGCTCACCTCGACGCCGGTCTTGGTGGCCTCGGCCGGAGCCGTCGACTTCCTCCGCGTCGTCGTCGCCTTGCCGGCCGCCGTCGCGCGCTTGGTGCCGTTGGTCTTCGTCGCAGTCTTGCTCACAGTCGCCTTCTTGCTCGTCTGGTTCGGCCTTGCGGTCATGACACCTGCTCACGGATGAGGGTGTCGGCGCCGTCGTCCAGCATCTCTGCTGCGAGGCGCCTGCCCACGCCGACGGCATCGTCGGGTGTGCCTGTTGCTGATCGTCGTACGGCGACGGTGCCGTCGGGGGTCAGGGCCACGGCCCGCACCCACAGCTCGTCACCGTCGTCTCCCTCCGCCACCTCCGCGAGGGCGCCCACCGGGGCGGAGCACCCCGCCTCGAGCACGTTGAGGACGGTCCGCTCGGCGGTGACCGCCGCGCGGGTCCTCGCGTCGTCCAGCGCGAGCCGGACCTGGTCCACGAGGAACTCGTCACCGCTGCGGCACTCGACCGCCAGCGCACCCTGCCCTGGGGCGGGGAGCATCTGCAAGGGGTCGATCACCTCGGTCACCTCGGAGAGGCGGCCGATGCGCGCGAGCCCCGCCCGCGCCAGGACGACGGCGTCGAGCTCCCCCGCGGTCACCTTCGCGATCCGGGTGTCCACGTTGCCGCGGACACCGACGATCTCCAGCCCGAGCCCGAGGGCCTCGAGCTGGGCCGCCCGTCGTGGCGACCCGGTGCCCACGCGGGAGCCCGCCGGGAGCTCCCCGAGGGTCAGTCCGTCGCGTGCCACGACCGCGTCCCGTGGGTCCTCGCGCAGCGGGACCGCGGCCAGCGTGATGCCCTCGTGCGGCTCGGTGGGCAGGTCCTTGAGGGAGTGCACCGCGACGTCGACGTCCTTGCGCAGCAACGCCTCCCGGAGCGCGCCGACGAACACCCCGGCGCCGCCCATCGACGCCAGCGGCGCCGACGACACGTCTCCGTCGGTGGTGACCTCGACGAGCTCGACGTCGCGGTCGAGGGCCGACCGGAGGGCGTCGGCGACCAGACCGCTCTGGGTGCGGGCGAGCAGCGAGGCGCGGGTGCCGACCCGCAGCGGCGTCACGGACTGCGCGGTCATGGCAACCCCTCCGCCCTGGTGACCGCCTCGACGGCGTCGGAGTCGAGGGCGAACAGCTCGGCGAGAGCCGTCGCGTAGGAAACGGCTCCGGTCTCGTTGGCCAGCTCCTTGACCCGGACCGTGGGGTGGTGCAGCAGCTTGTCCGCCACCCGCCGGATCGCCAGCTCTACCTCCGCGCGGATCTGCGGGTCGAGGTCGGGAAGTCGCAGGAGCAGCCTGTCCACCTCGGCCTCCACGACACCGGTGGCCATCGTGCGCAGGGCCACCACCGTGGGTGTCACGCTGGCGGAGTGCCGGGCCGCGAGGAACGCGCCGATCTCCTGGGCCACGATGTCCTTGACCGCGGCGACGTCCGAGGCGCTCTCGCCCTCGTGCAGCTCCTCGGCGAGCCGCGCCAGGTCGACCAGGGACACGCCGGGGAGCTCGGCGACGGTGGGGTCGACGTCGTGGGGAAGGGCCAGGTCGAGGACCGCCAGCGGCCGCGTGGCGTGGCTGCGGGCGGCGGCGACCTTCGCGAGTGGCAGGACCACGCCGGCCGCCCCGGTGCACGAGATGAGCACGTCTGCCGCGGCGACCGCGTCGTCGAGGTCCTCGAGCGCGACCACCCGCCCGCCGTACTGCGCGGCGAGTCGTGCCGCGTGCGCGTCGGTGCGGTTCGCGATCACGATGTCCGCGGCGTCCAGGCGGCTCACCGTGGACACCGACAGTGCCGCCATCGCGCCGGCACCGACGACCACGACCCGCTTGCCGGCGACCGGTCCGACGTGCTCGGTGGCGCGGTCGAGGGCCGCGGTGACCAGCGACGGCGCCGCCCGGTCGATGTCGGTCTCCGCGTGGACGCGCTTGCCGACCCGGAGCGCCTGCTGGAAGAGCAGGTTCAGGGCGGGGCCGATGGTGCCGGTCTCCTGGCCCAGACGCAGCGCGTCCCGGGCCTGTCCGAGGATCTGCCCCTCACCGACCACCATCGAGTCGAGCCCGGACGCGACGTTGAACAGGTGCGAGACGGCGCCGTCGTCGTAGTGGACGTAGAGGTGCGGCACGATCTCCTCGGGCCGGTCACCGGCCCGCTCGCAGAGCAGGCGCGAGAGGCTCTCCACGCTGCCGTGGAAGCGACCGACCTCGGCGTACACCTCGATCCGGTTGCACGTGGCCAGCGCGGTCGCCTCCACGACGTGCTCGCACTCGACGACGTCGGCGATCAGCTTGGCCACCGCCTCGGGGTCGAGCGCGAGCCGCTCGAGGACCGGGACCGGTGCGGTCTTGTGGGACACGCCCACCACCAGGACGCTCATGCCGACACCACCGGGGGGAGGGGCGCGGGACCGTCGGTGCCGTTCATCGCCTTGCGCTGCTCGTGGTAGGCGAGGATCTGCAGCTCGATGGACAGGTCGACCTTGCGTACGTCGACCCCGTCGGGGACGGCGAGCACGGTCGGCGCGAAGTTGAGGATGCTCGTGACGCCGGCGCCGACCAGCCGGTCACACACCAGCTGCGCGGCAGGGGCCGGCGTCGCGATGACGCCGATCGCGACGTCGTGCTCCTCCACGATGGTCTCGAGGTCGTTGCTGGAGCGGATGCGCAGGTCGCCGAGCGGCTCACCGAGCCGGGCAGGGTCGCTGTCCAGCAGGGCCACGATCCGGAACCCGCGGGAGGTGAAGCCGGCGTAGTTCGCCAACGCGTGGCCCAGGTTACCGATCCCGACGATCACGACGGGCCAGTCCTGGGTCACCCCGATCTCCCGGGCGATCTGGTAGCGGAGGTACTCCACGTCGTAGCCGACCCCGCGGGTGCCGTACGACCCGAGGTAGGAGAGGTCCTTGCGCAGCTTGGCGCTGTTCACCCCCGCCGCTCCGGCGAGCTCCTCGCTCGAGCAGGTCGCGATGCCCCGCTCGGCGAGGGCGGTCAGGGCGCGCAGGTAGATCGGGAGCCGGGCGACGGTGGCCTCGGGGATGCCGCGCTCCGCGGTCCGCGCAGCGGAGGTCGGGACAGCGCGCGACGCGGTCTCGCCGGCACCCTGACGTGGGGTGCCGTTCCGGTTGTTGCTGCGCGCTGAGGTCACGACTCTCCTGAACCCGCCGGGCGCGAACCACCCGTCTCTCGGGGCGCGCTGCACGGCGGCAGGTTCACTTTAGGAGTTTGTGAACGTGGGAACAAACTCGCGCGTCCAGCCTGCTACCACACGTGACCTGTCTCACCCGTTCCGGGGTCGGCGTGAGCGGTGCACCAGGCTCTACTCACGGGTGAGCGCCGCACGCAGGCGGGCTGCGTCCACCCGCCAGAAGTCGTGCTGCTCCCCGTCGACGAAGGTGACCGGGATCTGCTCCCCGAACGCCCTCATCAGGTCCCCGGAGGCGGAGATGTCCACCTCGTCGAAGTGCTCGCCGAGCTCGTCGCACACCGCGGCCACGATCACCCGGGCCTCGTCGCACAGGTGACAGCCGGGCTTGGAGTAGAGCACCACCCGGGGAGGCGTCTCCCCGAGCTCGGTCGGGTCGTCACCCGCGCGGGCGCTCACTCCAGCAGCCCCAGGTTCCGGCGTCGCACCGTCTCCCGGAGCCGGCCCTTGGCCACCTTGCCGGTCACCGTGTGCGGCAGCCGCTCCACGACGTGGACCACGCTGGGCTGCTTGAACCGGGCGAGGCGTACGGCGCAGTGCTCGATGACCTGGGCGACCAGCTCGTCCCGGTCGAGGTTCGACGACTCGACCTGCGTGACGTAGGCGGCCACCGCCTCCCCCGTGTGCTCGTCGGCGACCCCGATCACGGCGGCCTCTGCGACGGCATCGAGCTCGGCGATCACCTCCTCGACCTCGACCGGGTAGACGTTGAAGCCGGAGACGATCACCAGCTCCTTGAGCCGGTCGACGAGGAAGAGGTCGCCGTCCGGGTCGAGGAAGCCGACGTCACCGGTGGCCCACCACCCGTCGTCGTCCGGGCCGTCCGCACCGTCGGGCCAGTAGCCGGAGAACAGGTTGTCGCCCCGGACCTCGATCTCCCCGGCGTCCTCACCCTCCGGCGGATGCCCCAGGTGGTCGACCAGGCGGATCGAGACACCGGGCAGCGCGGACCCCACCGATCCGCGTTTGCGGGTGGCGCTGCACTGGGTGGAGGTCACAACGGGCGCCGCCTCGGTGAGGCCGTAGCCCTCGTGCACGGTGACGCCGGTCCGCTCCTCGAACGCGTCCACCATCTCCGGCGCGAGCGGTGCCGACCCGGAGAGCACGACGCGGACGCTGCGCAGCCGCTCCCGGAGGTCGGCGGTCTCGCGCCAGTAGGCGAAGACCGGAGGCGCCACCGGTACGACGGACGCCCCCTCGTCCTCGATGACGTCCAGGGAGCCCTCGGGGTCGAAGCCGTCGACGAGCACGAGGCGGGCCTGCTGGCGCACCACCTGCCCCAGGACGGCGTTGAGCCCGTAGACGTGGAACAGCGGGAGCACCCCGAGCACGATGTCGTCGGCGCCGATCAGCGGAGGTCGCACCGTCGCGGCCTGCTCGATGTTGGACAGCAGGGCCCGGTGGGTCAGCATCGCAGCCCGGGGCCTGCCGGAGGTGCCGCTGGTGTAGAGAAGCACGGCGAGCGACTCCCGGTCCGCGGGCGCCTGGTGTGGCCGCGCGGGATCGGCGAGCAGGTCGTCGTACCTCGTCTCCCCGGGGACGGTGGGGGCTGCGACGACCACGATGCGCGGAACGGGGGCGCGGGACCGGAGCTCCTCGTCCGCGCCGATCAGCGCGTCCTCGAGCCCGGCGACCGCGGCACGGACCGAGGAGAGCGTGCCAGGATCGGCGACGACCGCCCTGGCACCGCAGTCGGCCACCATCCGGACCAGCTCCCCGGTGGCCGAGCGGGGGTTGACCGGGACGGCCACCATCCCCGCGCGGAGCACGGCGAAGTAGGTCGTCACGAACTCCAGCCGGTTGGGCAGCGCGACCATCACGCGGTAGCCGGCGACCAGGCCCAGACCCGCGAGACCCTGCGCGAGCCGGCTGACCTCGGCGTCGAGCTCGGCCCAGGTCAACCGGCGCCCGCTCGACGCCTCGACCATCGCGACCCCGTCGGGACTCTCGTGCGCGGCGTCGGCCAGCAGGTCGGCGAGGTTCGAGGCGGGTCTCACGGCGTCGAGTGTTCCACACGACCCGGGACGTCCGGCGCGCACCGCGAGTGACCCGGAAGCCATCGTGGCGTGACCGCGGACACTGCGCGAGGGGCCCGTGGCCACTAGGCTGCGCCGTGTGAATGCGCCATACCCGAGCAGACGGCACGGGCACCGGCCCGCCCGGCCGACCGACCTGCGCCGCCGGTCGGTGCTCGCCGGTGAGGCGGCGGCCGCGGCCGCCGAGGTCGAGTCCGCGCTGACCCCGCCCCCGGACCCCACGTCGGCGGCGTTCTTCGACGTCGACAACACGATCATGCAGGGCGCGTCCATCTTCCACCTGGCCCGGGGGCTGCACCGCCGCAAGTTCTTCACGACCCGCGAGATCCTGGGCGCCGCGTGGAAGCAGGCCTACTTCCGCGTCGTCGGCGTGGAGGACCCCGAGCACGTGGCCGAGGCGCGCGCGTCGGCGCTGAACTTCATCAAGGGGCACCGCGTCGAGGAGCTCGAGTCGCTCGGCGAGGAGATCTTCGAGGAGGCGATGGCGCACCGGATCTGGCCGGGCACCCGCGCGCTCGCGCAGCTGCACCTCGACCAGGGGCAGCGGGTGTGGCTGGTGACAGCCGCCCCGATCGAGATCGCGAACATCATCTCCCGCCGGCTCGGGCTCACCGGGGCTCTCGGGACGGTCTCGGAGCACCAGGACGGCGTCTACACCGGACGGCTCGTCGGCGACATGCTGCACGGACCGGCCAAGGCAGAGGCGGTCCGTGCCCTCGCCGACCGGGAGGGGCTCGACCTGTCCCGATGCTCGGCCTACTCCGACTCCTACAACGACCTACCGCTGCTGACCCTGGTCGGCGACCCGTGCGCGATCAACCCCGACTCCCGCCTGCGCGACCACGCCCGCAGCCGGGGGTGGCGGGTCCGGGACTACCGAACCGGCCGCAAGGCGGCCCGGGCCGGGCTCGTCGCCGCAGGCGTCGCCGGCGCAGTGAGCGGCAGCGTGGCCGCCGGGGTCGCGATCCGCCGCAAGGTCCGCTGAGGTTTTGCCCCCACTGTGACGGGGAACACTCTTGTTCACTGCAACTCGGAGTTACATATGGGTTCACAACCGCGGGATCACCGCCTAGCCTGAGGCGAACAGGGAGCCCGGCCCTGGGGGCCGGCGAGGGAGATCATCACCGATGTACACGCGCACGGCCGAGTTCGCGCGGGGCTTCGACGCGCTGCGCATGGCGCTGGCCGATGTGCTGTGCCCGACCCCGGCCCTCGCATGCGTCGGCCTGGGGCAGCCCACCCGACACTCCACGCGCGCCGCTGCGCTGTTGTCCGAGGCGGTCGACTACCACCCGTCCGGCACCGAGGCCGGTAGCGGCACACCCGGAGACTCGGACCTGGCCTGCTCCTCGGAGGTCGACGAGGCCGAGGCCTCCCGCCTGATCGCGCTCGTCGAGCTCGCCCGCCGGGGCGACTCCGAGGCGTTCGGGATGCTCTATGACCACTACAACGCCTCGGTCTACCGGTTCATCTACTACCGCGTCGGCTCCATCGCCCTGGCCGAGGACCTGATGTCGGAGACGTTCTTCCGCGCCCTGCGGAGCATGAGCTCGTTCAAGTGGCAGGGCAAGGACTTCGGTGCCTGGCTGATGACCATCGCCCGCAACCTGACCGCGGACCACTACAAGGCCGGGCGGACCCGTCTGGAGTACGCCACCGAGGACATGAGCGCGCACGACTCGGTGACCGAGGGACCGGAGAACGCCGTACTCGCCTCGCTCACCAACGAGGCGCTCCTCGCTGCGCTCGGAGAGCTGCCCACCGAGCAGCAGGAGTGCCTGATCATGCGGTTCCTCCAGGGCCTCTCGATCGCCGAGACGGCCAAGGCGCTCGGCCGCAGCGACGGCGCCGTGAAACAGCTGCAGCTGCGGGGCGTGCGCAACCTCGCGAAGCTGCTCCCGGAGGGCCTGCGATGAGCCGGCCGGTCCGCACGCGGGGTTTTTACCTTCGCTGTCAAGGGTGGGTTCGGTCACACCCCGTAACCTCGTCCTCCCCTGGGTCGTTGGACGTCGTGACAGGCACCGCTCGAATGACAGGACGATCCCGATGACCTCCTTGCTCCACGCGCGACGACGCGCTGAGGAGTTCGCCGCCACGGTGGACGGCGAGTCCGGGGACCGTGCTGCCCGCAGCCCGGAGATCACCACCCTGGCCCAGCTCGTCACCACGCTCCGCGCACAGGAGCCGGTGTCCCCCCGCGACGAGTTCGCCGCCGACCTGCGCAGCAGGCTGATGCTCGAGGCCGAGACGGCACTCACCCCGGCCCCCGCCAACCTTCTGCTCCCGGCTCGCCAGCGCGGCACCCGTGAGCGCCGCATGGTCGCGGCAGCCTCCGCGTTCGTGCTCATCGGCGGTACGACGACCATGGCGGCTGCGGCACAGAGCGCCCTGCCCGGCGAGGCCCTGTACCCGATCAAGCGCGGCATCGAGCAGGCCGAGGTCCGGCTCTCGATCAGCGATGCCGGCAAGGGCCGCGACCTGCTGAACCAGGCCTCCGGCCGGCTGGTGGAGATCGAGGGGCTGCTCGCCTCCGACAGCATCCAGAGCCTCCCCCGGGTGCCGGAGACGCTGGAGGCGTTCGGCGCCAGCGCGTCCGAGGGGTCCTCCCTGCTGTTCGGCGCCTACCGCGAGACCGGCGACGCCGACACGATCGTCTCGGTGCGCACGTTCACCACCGAGGGCATCGCCACGCTCGAGGGTCTCGCCGACGACGTCCCCGCGGAGGCCCAAGGCGCTCTCGCCGACGCGGCCCTGCTTCTGCGTGACATCGACGCCGAGGCCACCGCCCTGTGCTCCACGTGCGCCTCGGACCTCGACACCCTCGAGGTGCCGGGGATCTTCCTGGCCCGGGCCGAGGTCGACCGCGCCCTCGAGCTCGCCGCCACCCGGGAGCTCGACAACAACCATCCGATCGTCGTACCCAAGAGCCGTGACGCCCGCACCGACCCCGCGACGGTGCCAGGCGCCCCGTCGACGAAGGACGCGACCGAGCAGGTCGAGTCGGGCCAGGCTCCCGCACCGTCGACCCCCCTGCCCTCCCCGACCTGGGAGCCGGAGTCGTGGCCGTCCCTGCTGCCTGAGCTGACCGAGGGGTCCTCCGGCGGGACGAAGACCAAGGAACCCTCGCTCGTCGACGAGGACCTCGAGGACAGCCTGTCCGGCGCCGTGGAGACGATCCTCCCGGACACCGACGGCACCCTGCTCGACTGACCGACGTACGCCCCCGCCGCTGGTCTCGCGGCTGCTCAGGTATGCCCTCCTCGACTCGTCAGAGTGGTACCTTATTCTGGTACCACTACTCGAAGGAGCTGCGGATGTCTGTCACCGCGAGCGAGGCACGTAAGCAGCTGTTCCCGTTGATCGAGAAGGTGAACAACGACCGCGTCGCGGTGCAGATCACCTCTCGCCGGGGCAACGCGGTGCTGGTGTCCGCGGCCGAATATGCCGCCCTCGAGGAGACCGCATACTTGCTCCGCGTGCCGGCCAACGCCAAGCGACTCCTGGAGAGCCTGCAGCAGGCGAAGCTCGGCGAGAGGCACGAGCACGAGCTTGCCGAGTGAGGCTCGTCTTCACCTCGCACGGCTGGGACGACTACAAGCATTGGCTCCAAGCCGACCGGCAGATCCTGAGGAGGATCAACCGCCTGATCGACGATGCACTGCGCGACCCGACCGACGGGATCGGGAAACCGGAGCCCCTCAGGCACATGCTCGCCGGTGCCTGGTCGCGTCGGATCACTGACGAGCACCGCCTGGTGTACCTGGTCGACGATGAGGATCTGGTCATCCTTCAGGCCCGTTTCCATTACAGGTAGGCACACTGAAGGCACAACCAGCAGATCCGGTACGCGGATGCCCCGCACGCCGTGAGGAGCAGGGCCACACCCAGTCAGTGGAAGACGGACCGGCGCTGCATCAGCAGGGAGTACAGCGTCTGCTGGATCGTCTCGCGGACCTGGTCGGTCACGTTGAACACGAGCATCGGGTCGTCCGCGGCTCCGTCGTCGTAGGAGTCGGTGCGGATCGGCTCACCGAACTCGATCAGCCACTTCGACGGCAGCGGGACCAGACCCAGCGGGCCAAGCAGCGGGAAGAACGGCGTGATCGGGATGTAGGGGACCCCGAGCAGCCGGGCGAGTGAGGGGAGGTTGCCCACCAGGGGGTAGATCTCTTCCGCCCCGACGACGGAGCAGGGCACGATCGGCACGCCCGTGCGCAGGGCCGCCGAGACGAAGCCACCCCGGCCGAAGCGCTGGAGCTTGTAGCGCTCGGCGTACGGCTTGCCGATGCCCTTGAAGCCCTCGGGCCACACTCCCACGAGCTCTCCGCCGCGAAGCATCCGCTCGGCGTCCTCGTTGCAGGCCAGCGTGGCGCCGCCCTTGCGGGCCAGCTCCCCCACCACGGGCAACCGGAACACCAGGTCCGCGCCGAGGGGACGCAGGTGGCGTCCGGTCCGGTCGTGGATCGAGACCCCGGTCACCAACCCGTCCATCGGGACGGTCCCCGAGTGGTTGGAGACCACGAGTGCTCCCCCCTCGGTGGGGATGTTCTCGATCCCGCGGACCTCGACGCGGAACCACTTCTCCGCGATCGGGCGGATCGCGGAGAGGAAGAACCGCTCGGTGATCTCGGGGTCGAAGCCGTACTCGTCGACGGAGTACTCGCCGGTGACGCGGCGGCGCAGGAACGCCAGGAACTCCGCCAGGCGGGGCTCCCACGCCTCCCCGAACACTTCCTTCGACGCGGCGGAGAACGCCTGGAGCCAGTCGGAGACCGGGATGCCCGCGCCCGGCGCGCGGTCCTCCGTCCTCGTTCCCGAGGTCTCCGGAGGAGTGCCAGGGGACGCCAGCTCGGGCTCCGGGATCCCGTCGGGGCGTACGCCGGTCGGGCCGTGCTGCTCGTCGCCCGTGAGGTCCGTCGTGTCCGGCGGGGTGTCGGGCGTCGTGTCGGGCGGGGTGTCCTGGGGCCCGTCGGCGCCGGGTCGCGGCCCGGACGTGGGCGCCGAGGAGCGCTTCACCGGGGGCTTGCGGGCCGCGTTGCCGGCGAGGCTGCGTGCAGCGGCGGAGGGCTTGCGGCTCCCGGACCCACGGCCGGGCCGGCCGCGCGTGCCCAGGGGGATGATCTCGGCGTCAGCCACGGCTTCCTCCCAGCACCTGGTGCACGAGGCCCTCCACGGCTGCGACACGCTGCGGGGCGATCGGTCCGGGGCCGACGGACCTGCGGAAGTCGTCGAACGCGGAGGCCGTGGAGTGACGCGGCATGAAGCCCAGCACCTCGCGCATGCGCGAGGTGTCGACGGCCCTGCCGTAGGTGAGGTAGCTGATCTGCTCGGGGGAGAAGTCCGCCACCCGCGACTGGCGGATGAACGCGCCGAGCTGGCTCGCGGCGAACCCGGGCAGGGGGACGGTCGGGCGGCCGAGCCTGCGCAGCGCCTGGGAGAGCATCACGATCCCCTCGCCCGCCACGTTGAAGGTCCCGTGCGTGCCCTGGGTCGTGGCGTGCCGCAACGCCGCCAGCAGGTCGTCCTCGTGGAGGAACTGCAGCCGCGCGTCGAACCCGAGGACGGTGGGCACCACCGGCAGGCGGAAGTACTGCGACATCGGCGAGCTGCCCTGCGGACCGATGGTGTTCGCGGCGCGCAGCATCGTGACCTCGATGTCGGGCCGGCGTCGCGCGAACCCGCGGACGTACCCCTCGACCTCCACCACGTCCTTGGCGAAGCCGGACCGCGGCATGCGCTTGGGCGCCATGTCCTCGGTGAACATGGCGGGGTCGCGCGGAGACGACCCGTAGACGGCCGTGGAGGAGCGGACCACCAGCCGTCGCAGCCCCGGGGACTTCTGGCACGCGGCCAGCAGCTGCATCGTGCCGATGACGTTGAGCTCCTTCATCGACGTCCGTCCGCCGGCGGAGCCGGGGGTCGCGATGACGCTCATGTGGACCACGGTGTCGACGTCCTCGCCGGCGATCACCTTCGTGATCACCGGGTTGCGAATGTCGGCGCGGACGAACCGCACGTCTCCCATGTCCCCACGCGGGGGCACCACGTCGACGCCGATGACCCGCTCGACATCGGGGTCCGTCGAGACCAGGCGCGCAAAACGTCCACCGAGGTCACCCGAGACCCCCGTGACGAGGACGATGCGTCCCACAGTCCCTACCCCCTTGTCGGCGGCCCAGCGATGGTCCAGCGATGGTCCAGCGATGGCCCAGCGGTGGCTTACTTGCCTGCGCGGCGACGCTGGATGCGCGTCTTCTTCAGCAGCTTGCGGTGCTTCTTCTTCGCCATGCGCTTGCGGCGCTTCTTGATGACAGAACCCACTGTGGTCCTTTCCAACGTCGAGTCGGTCGCTCGGCAGGCACGCCGACGACACCAAGGGCTCAGCCTATCCGCCGCGCGTCCGGGCGAGGAAATCGGCCCACTTTCGCGAGTCCATGCGCGGGCCGGCCCGCGCATGGGCATACTGAGGGCGGGACGGCCGAGCGACATCTTCCGCCGCCCAAGGTTTATGACGTACCTCACGTTGGGAGACTGTTGAGCAGTATCCGGTAGCAAACCAGGATTTTCGTGGCTGAAGTCGCGATCCCCCACAAAAGGCGGGTCGGCTCCAGCCACGCCCATGAGGCCTTGGGAGGGGCCTTAGCGATGAACCTACGAGACTCGGACGTACCCCGCCCCCGTTCCCTCCGAACCCCGGTCCGCGCCGTCGCCGCAGCGTTGACCACCACGCTGATCGTCACCTTGCTCACCACGGCGACCCTTGCCCCCGCCCAGGCGGCGCAGGTGAGGGCAGCGAGCATGGCGAGCGCGGCAGACACCTACGAGCAGAAGGTGCAGCGCCTGGTGAACAGGCGTCGCGCCGCTCGCGGACTTCCGCGGTTGAAGCTCGCCGGCTGCGCGGACGGCACCGCAGAGAACTGGAGCAGCCACCTCGCCTCGACCGGCGAGTTCTACCACCAGTCGATGAGCTACGTGCTCAGCAAGTGCAACGCCAGCTACGCCGGCGAGACCCTCGGCCGCGGAACGATGACCCCCAAGCGGCTCGTACGGCTGTGGATGCGGTCCTCCGCGCACAAGAAGGTCCTGATCAGCCCCAAGTCGCGGCGCATCGGCGTCGGG
>Ga0299913_10001050_pt1 | contig 19465 bp, 18 predicted proteins | sample RVTome_9_FD_201360 | JGI IMG/M metagenome (GOLD analysis project Ga0299913, IMG submission 201360) | Soil microbial communities from uranium-contaminated site in the Upper Colorado River Basin, Wyoming, United States - RVT155D38 (version 2) ... | reverse complement strand
GAGAACGCCTGGAGCAACGCTGCCGCCGCCACCCCGAAGGTGGTCGGCGCCCTGGTGATCTTCCTGGTCGGCTGGCTGCTGGCGGGTGTCCTGCGCATGGTCGCCCACCGCGTCCTCGACCTGATCCGCTTCGACGACATCGTGGAGCGCGCCGGCGTGCCGGCCGCCTCCGAGCGCAGCGGCTACGACCCCAAGGGGCTCGTCGGCGGCATCGTCTACTGGACGGTGCTGTTGTTGACCCTGCAGCTCGTGGCCGACACCGTGGAACTGACCGCGCTGTCCGCGGCGATGGCGGGCATGCTCGCCTTCCTGCCGCAGGTACTGGTCGCCGTCGGCATCGTGGTGGTCGCCATGGCGTTCGGCAACTTCATCGCCGGCGCGGTGCACTCGAACACCCGCTCGAGCTTCGCCACCGCGGTGGCGCGGTACTCGATCTACGGGTTCGGCGCCTTCGCGGCGCTGAACCAGCTGCACATCGCGGAGGACATCGTGAACGCGCTGTTCTACGCGACCGTCGCGACCATCGGCGCGACCTGCGTCGTGGCGTTCGGTGTGGGCGGCATCCCCGCCGCCAAGTCGATGACCGACCGCTGGTTCGGCCGCGGCGAGGACCGGGGCATGCGCGCCGCGTAGACGGCGACGGCACGTACTGCTCCAAGGGCCGCCGGATCCCCGGCGGCCCTTTCCATGTCCCGGCCATGTCCCAACCTGGCAGATCCTGATCAGTGCGGCAGATCACGCTCATATGTGCGCGCGATCTGCCACATTGATCGAAATCTTCCAGGTTGGAGGTGTGGTGGCGGCGTGGAGATGACGGCAGTGGTGCTGGCCGGTGGGGGGTCGCGCCGCATGGGCGCGGACAAGGCGCTGCTCGACTGGCACGGCCGCGCGCTGGTGGACCACGTCGCCGACCGCATCCGGCCCGTGTGCACACGCCTCCTGATCGCCTCGGGCGACGGGCGCCGCCTCGGACGGGCGGGAGAGATCGCCGACCCTCTCGCGGAGGCGGGGCCGCTCGGCGGCCTGCTCGCCGCGCTAGAAGCCGCCGATGCTCCGCTGCTCGCGGTCGTGGCCGTGGACCTGCCGCACGCGAACGCCGGCGTCCTGGGCGCCCTGGCGTCCGTGATCGGCGAGGGCGACGCCGCGATACCGCTGGTGGACGGTCGACTCCAGCCGCTGCACGCCGTCTTTCGCACGACCGGCGCCGAGCGGTTGCGCGCCTACCTCGACGCGGGCGGCCGCTCGGTGATGGGCTTTCTCGACCAGCTCACCGTTGCGGAAGCTGGTCCCGGCGTGTGGTCGGCAGCAGATCCCACCGGACGGTTCGCCGTGAACCTGAACTCGCCCGAGGACGTCACACGCGAGCGCTAACGCGCGAAGCGCCCCGCCAGCACGAAACGCCGGGTGGGCTGTGGAGAAACGGTCAGGGCAGGAGCATCGGGAGGGGCTTGCGGGCGTGGCGGCGCCGGTCGTCGAGGTAGGCGGCCAGCTCCTCGTACACCGCGTCGGTCGACAGCGCGCGCAACTCCGCCTCCATCGACACGTATACCGGCTGCGCCCCGTCGTAGGCGTTCTCGTCGTCGATGCACCACCACGCGAAGTCCGAGCCCCCCGGGCCCCAGGCGCCGCGGTCGTAGGACGTGATCGTGGTGATCCACAACGGCTCGCCGTCGTCGGCGACGTCCTCCAGCACCTCGCGGCGCAGCGGCACGATCCAGCACACCTCGGGCTTGTAGGTCATGTAGTGCTCGCCGCGCGCCAGCGCATAGGTGTGCAGCGAACAGCCGGGGCCGCCGGGCCAGTCCTCGCGGTTGAGAAAGATGCACGCGCCCTTGACCACGCGGGTGCGTGCCTCGCCGTCGGGCATGCGAGCAGTGATGCCGCCGCGCGTCGCCTCTCGGTGAAACTGCATCACCTCGGGCCCCAGCAGCGCGGGCATCGCCTCCGCCCGCGCGCGGTCCTCGTCGTCCGCGTAATGCGCCCCCAGCGAGCAGCAGCCGTGCGAGGGGATCCCCTGCGCTCCGATCCCCTGGCAGCCCGCGCCGTAGACGCAGTGATAGCCCGACAGCAGGAACGTCACGTCGAACACGTAGCGGTCGTGCGGGTCAGCGGGGTCGCTCAGCGACACCCACTCGCGTTCCAGCATCTCGGCACCTGCGGGATCGAATCGGTCTGTGTCCGCCGAGAGTATGTGCCGCGCGCAAAAGTCGTGGATACTGTCGCCCAATGGGCTACTACGACGACCCCGCGGACTACGGCGGGCGGGTACTGTGGGGGCGCGTCGCCGTGTTCGGCGGGGCGCTGCTCCTGATGTTCGTTCTCGGCCGCTGCACGGCCGCGGGAGGCGTGCCACAGTCGGAACTCGACGCGACGAAGAAGCAGGTCACGGAGCTGCAGGCACGCAACGATCGGCTGGAACAGCAGATCGCGGCGATGTCGGCAGGCACCGCCGCCGAAGATCAGGAGGACGCGAACGATCGCGAGGGCTGGACGACCTACGTCGTCCGCTCTGGCGACACGCTGATCTCCATCGCCCAAGAGGTCTACGACGACGGCACCAAGTTCGACCTGATCGCCGAGGCCAACGGCATCGACCAGAACAACAAGTTGCGAGTCGGCCAGGAGTTGCAGATCCCGCCGGCAGAGTGAGCCCGGCACCCGCCGCGGCGAGTGAGACGACGATGGACAGCCAGACCATCCGCGTGCCCGCGCGGGCATTGCGGCTCGGCCCTGGCGCGCACGACGTGCACACCGCGTCGTGGGCGGCGCCCGGGGGCGATGGCGGCCATCCACTGGTGTGCGTGCACGGACTCGGTGGCTCGCACCTGAACTGGGGACTGGCAGGCCCCCTGCTCGCCAAGCTTCCCGGCGTCACGGACCGCGTCTGGGCGCCCGACCTCCCCGGCTTCGGCCTCACGGCCCCGGCCTCGCCCGACGGCGGCGTGCGCGGCGCGACCCTCGCCGAGAACCTCGACCTGCTCGTGGGCTACCTCGGGACCGTCGCGCCGGACCGCCCCGTCGTGCTGGTGGGCAACTCGATGGGGGGGCTGCTCGCGCTGCTGCTGGCGGCGCACCACCCCGAGCTCGTCGCCGGGCTGGTGCTGATCAACCCCGCCCTCCCCGCGCCCGTCCGCACGCGGCTGGACCCGCAGGTGGTCGCGAACTTCGCGCTGTTCGCCGTCCCCGGCCTCGGGGAGCGCGTCCTCGCGCTGCGCCAGCGCCGCCTGACCCCGCAGGCGCAAGTGGCGCAGACCATGGCGCTATGCGCCGCGGACCCCGAAGCGCTCGACGCGGCGTTGCTCGCCGAGCACGCCGACCTCGCCGCGCAGCGGCGCACCATGCCGTGGGCGCACCGCGCGTTCCTGCAGGCGTCGCGTGACATCGTCCGCACTTTGACGATCGGCCGCGGCCGCGTGTGGGACGCCGTGGCACGCGTCAACGTCCCGACCCTGTACGTGCAGGGAGTAAAGGACCGCCTGGTGCACCACTCGGCCGGGGCGCTGCTGGTGCGCCACCGCCCCGACTGGACGCACGCGCGCTACGACGACCTGGGCCACGTCCCCATGGTCGAGGACGCGCCCCGCCTGGCCGGCGACATCGATTCGTGGCTGCGGGCGTCCGTGCGGTCGGCCGTCTCATGACCACCGAACTGAAGCCGCGCATCGGCGAACGGCGCCGGACACCGCGCACCCGCATGGACCTCGACGGCGACCTGACCGAGCTGGTGCTCAAGGGCCTGCCGCAACGCCACGTCATCCCCCATCCCGACATCTACGAGCGGCGGCCGCGCATCGGCGTGGTGTTCGGCGCCGGCGGTGTCCTGGGCAACGCCTACCTGTCCGGGGTCATGGCGGCGATCCACGGACTCACAGGCTTCGAGCCGCGCACCGCCACGGCCCTGGTCGGCACCTCGGCCGGCGCCGTGCACGCCGCCCTGTACGGCGCGGGCATGCCTGCCCTGTTCGGCTTGTGGCGCACCCGCGGCGGCATGCTGCCCGAGGACTTCACGTACCGGCCCACCGACGTCTCCGACGAGGAGGACTACGTCGACGCAGGCGAGGCGGCCACGCTGCGCGAGATCTTCACGCCCGCCCGCGCCCTGCCCAAGATCGGGCCCGCGTCCAAATCGCTCGCGTTCAAGGCGGCCCTGCGCCCCTGGGCCTACCGCCCCGAGGTGATGCTGTCGGCCTGGCTGCCCGAGGGCGTGCTGACCAACGACGCGATCGGCCGCGCGCTGCGCGGCATCGTCCGCTCGGGCTGGGTGCACCACCCACGCACGTGGATCACCGCCGTCAACCTGCGCACCGGCCACCGCGAGGTGTTCGGCCGGCCGGGAACCCAGCGGGCGCACCTGGACCGCGCGGTGCGCGCATCCACGGCGATCCCCGGGCTGTACCGGCCGGTACGGATCGGGCGCGACCGCTTCGTCGACGGCGGCATCCACTCTCCCAGCAACGCCGACCTGCTCGCCGGCATGGACCTCGACCTGATCGTGGTCATCAACCCGATGTCGAGCCTCGAGGGCCACGCGGCCAGCGGCTTCGTCGACCGTTACCTCTACCCGCTGCGGCGCATGGCCGTCCGCCGTCTCGACGCCGAGCTGCGCCAGCTGCACGACGACGGGACGCCGGTGCTGGTGGTCCAGCCGACCGCCCGCGACCTGGCGGTGTTCTCGCGCAACCTCATGGACCCCCGCCCGCGCCGCCAGGTCGCCGAGCGCGCGGTCGAGACCACGCTGGACCTGTTGTCCGAGCGCCCCCACAGCACGACGCTCGACCTGCTGCGCCTCGCCGCGCGCACCCGGCGCCGGCGCAGCGGCGACGCCGTCACCGACCCGGCAGAGGCGGCCACCAGCTATCCTCGGACCCGTTCCTGACCCTCGACCCTCGTGCGCGCTCGCCCGCGAGACCAGTCCGACGCTCGACCGAAAAGGCCGTCCGATGACGTCGTCCGCTCCCGACTCCGCACCCGAGACCGCGCCCGACGAAACCACCCCGGCCAAGGCCCGCAAGCCCAAGCCCCCGCCCCCCTCGCCCGCGGAGATCGTGCGGCGCATCGGTGACACGAGCGCGGCCGCGCTCGCGTACGTGCTGGCGCCCGACCCCCAGCTCGGCCGCCTGGGCCGCAAGGTGAAGGAAGAACTCATCACCGAGCTGCCGCCGGTGACCGCCGCGGCACTGCTCGGCCCCGAGGCGCTGGCCCGCCACTTCCTGGCCTCGGCCGCGAGCGGGCGGTACCGCGACCTGTTCTGGATGTGGGACCTGTTCCGCGAGCGCCCCGACGAATGCCGCCAGGTGCTTGCCGAACGTCCCCACGCGGTCGAGAAGGGGCGCACGGCGCTGCGCACGGCCTACCGCCTCGGCCTGAAGGGCCACGCCGAACTGGTCGCCGAGGACGTCGCGCGGGCTCAGGGACTCGTGTGGCAGTGGCTGCGCGAGGAGATCGTGGGCGACCTCGCGGCCGTGGCACGCCGCCCGGTGGTCGCCGCCGCGCTGCTGCGCCGCGAACCCGGCCTCGACCTGCCGCTGCCGTCCCCGCCTGACGACGGCTGGCTCGCCGAGGCGCTCCAGGCCCGCGCCGCTGGGCCGCTGCCGCCGGCACTCGACCGCATCCTGGCGGACAACCTCGACCGCCTGCCTCCCGGCATCCCGACCCTCGCCCTGGTGCACGCCACGTATCCCGAGCGCGTCGCGCCGCTGCTCGAACGCGTCCCGCTCGACGCGCCGGACTTCGGCGCGGTGCTCGCATGGGCCCGCGATCACGGCCACGACCAGACGCTGCACGTGCGCATCGAACGCGACCTGCGCGAGGTTGCCCTGCGCGACCGTGCAGAAGGTCTCGCACGCTGGCGCCAGTGGCGCGAACGCGGCATCGCGCTCGCGCTGCCCGACAGTCTGAGCAGCGGAACGCTGGACGGGCTCGACCTTGGCCGCCCCGAAAGCGCGGAACTGATCGCACACCTGCTCGCACAGGGCGCAGACATCCGGCCGCAGGCGCTGATCGACGACGCCGCCGCGCAGAACCGCCAGCTCGCCGAGAAGGCATATGAATCTTTCGTGTGCGCGGGGCTCGACGTGACGCTGCCACCCGCGCTGCTCGACAACCCGATCGTGAAAGAGCACACCCGCTGTCCGGCGTGCCAGGCATGGACCTGGGTCCGTCCCGGGCACGAGCAGCGCTGCCCGCGCCTGGCCGCGAGCGTGGCGGCCGGCGCCGCCGAGCGGTGACCGACAGCTTCCCGCGGCGCCACGCGCGCACGCGGCGCTTTACCCTCGGCCAGCCGCGGACGTTCGCCATTGCGCCCGACGGGGCACGCGTGGCCTTCCTCCGCTCGAGCGGCGGCGAGGACCCGGTGCACGCGCTGTGGGTGCTGGACATGGGGACGGGGCAGGAGCGGCTGGCCGCCGACCCGCGCGAGCTGTCGAACGCGCCCGCCGGGGACGGCGACGAGCTGACACCGGAGGAACGCGCGCGCCGCGAACGGCTGCGCGAGAGCGGCGAAGGCATCGTGGCGTATGCCACCGACCGGGACGTGCGGCGGGCGGTGTTCACCCTCGCCGGGAGCCTGTGGCTCGCCGACCTGGTGGACGGCGGCGCGCGGGCCGTCACGGCGCCCGCGGGCGCCTTCGACCCCCGCCTCGACCCCCCGGGCCGGCGCATCGCCTACGTCCGCGACCGCCGGCTCGAGCTCGTGGATGCCGACGGCGGCGCCGCGCGCGTGCTCGCCGGGGACGGCGACGACGAAACCGACGTCTCGTGGGGCGGCGCGGAGTTCATCGCCGCCGAGGAAATGGGACGCATGCGCGGATTCTGGTGGGCGCCCGACGGCGCGCGCCTCGCGGTCGCACGGGTCGACGACAGCCCGGTCGCGCGATGGCACATCGGCGACCCGGCGAACCCCGGCCGCACCCCGCAGGAGATCGCCTACCCGGCCGCCGGAACGGACAACGCGCTGGTGAGCCTGCACCTCGTGGACCTCGACGGTGCGCGCACCCCAGTGGCGTGGGACCACGACGCCTTTCCCTACCTGGCCGCCGTGCGCTGGGACGAACACGGGCCGCTGCTGCTCACCGTGCAATCGCGTGACCAGCGCCACGTCGCGGCGCTCGCCGCCGACCCGGGCACGGGCAACACGTCGCTGGTGCGCGAATGGCGCGACCCGCACTGGGTCGACCTGCACGCGGGACTGCCGCGCTGGCTGCCCGGCGGGCGGCTGCTGCACGCCAACGTCGCGGGCGACACGGTCGTGCTCGCCGCCGACGGCGTGGCGCTGACACCGCCCGGGCTCCAGCTGCGCCACGTCGCCGGCATCGACGGGAACGCGGTGATCATCGCGGCATCGACGGACCCCACGTCGTCGCAGCTGTGGCGCGTTCCGCTCGACGGTGGGAACCCCGAACCGCTGACCACCGCCGGAGAGATGGCCGACGGCGTCACCGGCGGCGGCACGCTGCTCACCCTGCGCCGCGACCTCGCGCGCGCGGGTGTGCGCGCCGCGGTTCACACCGCCGGGCGCGTCGTGCCGATCGGCGGCGACGCGGCCCCGCACGGCCTCGACCTGCGCGTGCAGCTGTTGACCCTCGGCGATCGCGCGCTGCGCGCCGCCCTGGTCCTGCCCGCCGGGCACGCCCCCGGCGACGGTGCGCTGCCCGTGCTGCTCGACCCCTACGGCGGGCCCCACGCCCAGCGCGTCGTGCGCGCCGCCGACGCCTTTCTGACCGCGCAGTGGTTCGCCGACCAGGGCTTCGCCGTGTTGATCACCGACGGGCGCGGTACCCCCGCGCGCGGACCGGGCTGGGAACGCGCGGTCGCGGGCGACCTCGCCACCGCGCCGCTGCAGGACCAGATCGACGCCCTGCACGCGGCGGCCGAAGCCACCGGCGTGCTCGACCTGGACCGCGTCGCGATCCGCGGCTGGTCGTTCGGCGGCTACCTCGCGGCGCTGGCCGTGCTGCGCCGGCCCGACGTGTTCCACGCCGCGATCGCCGGTGCGCCCGTGACCGACTGGTCGCTGTACGACACGCATTACACCGAGCGCTACCTCGGCACGCCGCGGGATCAGCCCGAGCAGTACCGGCGCAGCTCGCTGCTCGACGACGCCGCGGAGCTGTCCCGGCCGCTGCTGCTGATCCACGGCCTGGCGGACGACAACGTTGTGGCGGCGCACACGCTGCGCCTGTCCGCCGCGCTCCTCGCGGCCGGGCGGCCGCACGAAGTGTTGCCGCTCTCCGGCGTCACGCACATGACGCCGCAAGAGGTCGTGGCGGAGAACCTGCTGCTGTTGCAGCTCGATTTCTTGCGGCGGTCTCTGGGTGTGGCCCGCATCTGAGCTCGGCGGAAAAGCCTTTGAGCGCTCGCTCAGACGCGGGCCACCCCTTTCGTTGACGTCGCGCCAGTCATTCGTGTGCACCCGGTCGCGGACCGACGCCGCGGCGGCGTTGCGTGCAGTGCGCCGCACTTCGGCTGGGTGCTGAGAGAGCCTGCCGTCGGGGGCGCGCGGCGGCTACCCTTCGGGGCGGGAAGTGGGCGAGGGAGGCGGATGAAGGCGCTCGGAGCGGAGCACGAGCTGAATTTCTGGCTACGGCACGTGCGCATCGGCGTGTCGGTCAGCCAGATGACCCTGACGGTGTGCCTGGCCTACGCGGTCTTCTTCGCCGAACCGCAGCGGCGGCCGCTCTTGATCGGCCTCATCGTCTTCGCGTTCGCGATCACGTTCGGTGTCGGCTTCATGCCACTGCGCCGCATGCTCGCCGGCCGCTGGGCCATCCTGTTCTTCACGGTGTGGTCCGCGCTGCTCACCATTCTGATCATCGTCGGCAGTGTCGTCGACGGCGGCGGGGACACGCCGCTGGCCTTCCTGTACTTCCTGCCGGTGGTCTACGGCGCGATCGCCTATCCGCCGGCCGGCGTGTGGGCACTGGGCGTCCTGGTCGTCAGCTCCGCGGTGGTCACGCACACACTCGGCGGCGGGCGGCCCGGATCCGCACTCATGCTCGGCGGCACGCTGACGGCCGTCACCACGATGTGCGCGGTCACCGCGCAGAACCACTGGCGCACGCACCGCTCGCAGGCCGAGCTCGCGCAGCGGCTGCAGCACCTCGCCCGCCACGACGGCCTGACCGGCTGCCTCAATCACGGCGCCTTTCACGAGGTGCTCGAGGCCGAAGGCGAGCGCGCGCTGCGCTACGGCCGGCCGCTGGGCCTGCTGGTCGTGGACCTCGACGGCTTCAAGGACATCAACGACAGTCACGGACACCCGTGCGGCGACGCGGTACTGGCCGAGGTCGGCCGCGTCCTGCGCGAGACCACGCGCGACTCTGACCGCGTGGGCCGCATCGGCGGCGATGAATTCGGCGTGCTGCTGCCCGAGACGGGCGTCGAGGAGGCGGCACTGTTGGCAGAGCGGGCACGGACCGCCATCGGTGAACTGACCGAGCCGGTGACGATCAGCGTGAGCATCGGCGTCAGCGCGATGCCGGAGAGCCGCGACGCGGCAGCGCTGCTCGCCGCCGCGGACGAGGCGGTGTACCGCGCCAAGCGGTCAGGCCGCGACTTCGTCAGCGTGTCGGGCGAGCAGCCCCCCGAGCCGGGCCTGACCGACGGGCCGCTCGGCGCGCGCATCCGCGAGCTGATGCACTCCGACCTGCTGGTCGCCCTGTTCCAGCCGGTGGTGTCGCTGGTCGACGGGTCGGTCCTCGGTTACGAAGCGCTGTCGCGCATCAGCGGGTCGAGCCTCGGACCGTCGCAGTGGCTCGATCTCGCCGAGCAGGTCGGCATGCGCGAGGAACTCGAGGCGGCCATGTGGCGGACCGCGCTGTCCGCCGGCAGCCCGCCCGAAGGGACCATCCTGTTCCTGAACGCCAGCCCCGGCGCCCTGCTGTCGGGCGCGCTCGGCGACCAGCGCGACGACCTGCCGCCGGGCACGGCCATCGAGGTCAGCGAGCACTACCCGATCGGGGACTACGCCCTGCTCACGAGCGACCTCGCGAACTGGGTGGACGCCGGCTGCCGGATCGCCGTGGACGACATGGGCGCCGGCAACGCGAACCTCGCCCATGTGCTCAACCTCGCGCCCCACTACCTCAAGCTCGACCGGTCACTGGTGGTGGGGTTGGACCAGCATCCCTCTCGCATCGCATTGGTCGAGGCGCTGATCACCTTCGCGAGCCGCATCGGCAGCCGGATCATCGCCGAGGGCATCGAGACCGAGGCCGAGGCGCTGGCGCTGTGGCAGGCGGGCGTGCGGTTCGGGCAGGGCCATCTGTTCGGCTATCCCGCGCCGCCGTGGGCGCGCGTGGACTGGCGACCGCCGCTGATCGACCCGGCCGCGCGCGAGGCCACCGTCTGAGCGGTCCGTCCGGCCTGGAGTGGGCGCTAGCCTGGGCGCCATGTACCGAGACGATGTCTGCGCGGTATGCGGCGACTCGCTGCCACCCGACCACCTCTACTGCCGCGAGCACGCGGCGCACGTCGACGAGCGCCTACACGAGATCGGCGCGCTGCTGGCGCGCGCCGTCGCGGACACGCCACGCCTGGCCGGGCTGACCACCCAGATCGCGCAGGAGACCTACGACTGGCTGGCCGAGGCGCAGCCCGGCGATCCCGCATGGCCGCCGGTGCTCACGCTGGAGCTGCGGCTCGACTCCGAGGACGTGGCGGTCGAGGTCGACCCTGAGCCGGGCGTGGTCCGCATCACGCTGCGACCGCCGCTGCCGGCGCTGCTCACGGCCGTGTCCACGGCCCTGCAGGCGGGCGAGGTCGCGCGCTTCGCCACCGCGTGCGCCGACGCCGAAGGCGCCAACGCCACCCACTGAAAACCCGGGGTGTGTTGGGTTTTTACACCCCAGGTGGGGCAAAACAACACACCCCGGGTCTACGATCGCCATCAGGCGTGAGGTGAACAGGAGCAGTCGATGAAGTACCGCAAGCTGGGGCGCTGGGGGACGCGCGTGTCGACCGTGGGCCTCGGCTCGTGGCTGACCTACGGCAACGAAGTCGACGAGCGGACCGCCGCGGACTGCATCCGCCGCGCCTACGAGCTCGGCGTCACGTTCTTCGACACCGCCAACGTGTACGCGAACGGGCGGGCCGAGGAAGTCATGGGCCCGGTGCTGCGCGACTTCCCCCGTCACAGCTACGTGCTCGCGACGAAGGTGTTCTTCCCGATGGGGCCCGGGCCCAACGACCGCGGGCTGTCGCGCAAGCACGTCACGGAACAGTGCGAGGCATCGCTGCGGCGGCTGGGCCTGGACTACGTGGATCTCTACCAGTGCCACCGCTACGACCCGCACACGCCGTTGGAGGAGACCTGCCGGGTCATGGACGACCTGATCCGCCAGGGCAAAATCCTGTACTGGGGCGTGTCGGAGTGGTCGGCAGACCAGATCGCGCACGCGGTGAGCATCTGCGAGGCGCACGGCTGGTCGCGGCCGGTCAGCAACCAGCCGCAGTACTCGGCCCTGTGGCGCGGGATCGAGAAGCGCGTAATCCCCACCAGCCGCGACCTCGGGCTCGGCCAAGTCGTCTGGTCGCCGCTGGCCATGGGCATCCTGACGGGCAAGTACTCCTCGGTCCACGACGTGCCCCAGGACAGCCGCGCGGCGAGCGAGGGCAGCGCGTTCATGCAGCAGTACTTCACCCAGGACGTGCTGGACGCCGTGCAGCAGCTCCGCCCGCTGGCCGACGAGGCCGGGTGCACGCTCGCGCAGCTCGCCCTGGCCTGGTGCCTGCGCGACGACAACGTGTCGAGCGTCATCGTCGGCGCGACGAAGGTGTCCCACGTCGACGACAACGTGGCCGCCGCCGAGGTTTCGCTCGGCCCCGATCTGATCGCGGAGATGGATCGCATCCTCGAGCCGGTGGTGGCCAACCGGTGAACGACGCGCCACCTCGCCTGCGACCGGCCGTCCGGCAGGCGCTGCCGCGCTTCGCGGCGGTCGGGCTGGCCGGCGTGGGGGTCAACCTTGCGGTGCTGTCACTGCTGCACGGCGTACTGGGGCTGCCACTGCTTGTCTCGACCGCCGCCGCAACCGAGGCCGCGATCATCGGCAACTACACCGGCAACGAGCTGTTCACGTTCCACATCCGCCGGCTGAACCTGTCTCGGCTGCTGCGCTTCAACGCCGCCTCGCTCGGCGGGCTCGCGCTCACGGTCGGGACGGTCTGGGTGCTCCAGCATGTCGCGCACTGGCACTACGTGGTCGACGAGCTGGCCGGCATCGCCGTCGGCTCGGCGGCCAACTTCGCGGTCAACTTCGGCTGGACCTGGGGCGCCAAACCCTGACCTTGTCGGAAAGTCAGCGAATACGACTGACAATCCGACAAGGTCCGGGTGTCAGCCGGACGCCCACGCCGCGATCGCGCGCAACGCATGGGCGACGCCATCGGCATCGAACTCGGGTACCACCAGATGCGCCGCCGCGCGCACCGCCTCAGGCGCCTGCCCCATGGCGATGGCCGTGCCTACGACCGCGAGCATCGACAGGTCGTTGAGGCCGTCGCCGACCGCCACGACCTCGTCCATGGCGGCCCCAGCGTGCGCCGCGGCCACCGCCAGGGCGCGCCCCTTGTCCGCCTCGGGGTGCGTGACGTTCAGGAACGACGCCTCCGGCAAGGCGGGCGCGTGGGCGATGCCGCAATTCAATCCCGCGGCGCGCAGGGCATCGAGCACCGGCGCCGGATCCTCGCCGAACAGGATCACCGTGGCCTTCAGCACCGGCGCGGCCTCGTCCAGGTCGACCACGTCGCCGTCCGGCGCCTTGCGCAACAGCTCCCAGTGCCGCGCGGCCGCGGGAAGCCGCTCACTCACCCAGTAGCCATCGCCCAGATAGAACTCGGCGTACAGCCGCCGTTGCGCGCACAGCCGCCGCATCCGGGCAGCGGCCTCGACGGGCAGCGGCCAGGCCGCAAGCAGCCCTCCGGCCGCCCACACCTCGGCGCCGTTGTGCACGACGTGCGGGCCGTCCGCCCGCAGGGTCGCCGCGAGCTCCGCGACCGCCGCCGGCATCCGGCCGGTCGCGAGCCCCAGCTGCAGACCGGCGGCACGGCAGGCATGCGCGGCCGCGATCGCCGGCACGGTCGGATGATGGCCCGCGCCGAGCAGCGTGCCGTCCACGTCAACCACGGCGTAACGCGGCAGCACCCGGCGCCACTGCGCGAAGCGGCCGCCGGGACGCAGGCCTTCGGGGAGCTGGTCCATCGACGAGACGATACGGCCGGCGGCGCGCGCACCTAGAATCCGCCGCATGACACTCGTGGACCAGATCCAGGCCGACCTGACCGCCGCCATGAAGGCGCGCGACACCGACACGACCGCCACCCTGCGCATGGTGATGGCCGCCGTGAAGAACGCGCGCGTGGCGCCGGGCCACAGCGGCGACGTCGGCGACGACGAGGCGCTGGACCTGCTCACCAAAGAGGCCAAGAAGCGCAGCGAGGCGATCGAGGCCTACAGCGGGGCGGGCCGCCAGGAACTGGCCGACAAGGAGCAGCGCGAGCTCGCCATCATCCGCCGCTACCTGCCCGAGCCCCTCGGCGAGGACGAGCTGCGCGCGCTGGTGGACGAGGCCATCGCCGCGACCGGCGCCGCTCAGCCGTCGGACATGGGACGGGTGATGGGCGTCCTGGTGCCCAAGACCAAGGGCCGCGCCGACGGCAAGGTCCTCAGCGCCATGGTCAAGGACCGCCTCGCCTAGTCCGTTTCCCGCCACAGTGAGCAGTTGCGCTACCCGGGTAGCGCAACTGCACACATTGGTGTCAAGAGGGGGCGGCGCGGTCGAGGAAGTCGAGCAACGCCGGCTCCACGATCCGCCAGCGCGTGATCTGCACGTCGTGGCCCCCGTGTGGCACCACCAGCTCCTCGCAGCGCTCCCCCCACAGCGCGCGCAGCTCGGCGAACTGCTCCGGTTGTACCGCCCAGTCGCGGTCGCCGCGCACCAGGAGCACCGGGCAGGCCAGGGCGCGCAGCGCCTCGAGGTCCGCCCCGGCGGACACCTTGGCCGAGTCGCGCGCGAGCACGTCCCGCCACGCGTCGGGGCCGCCGAGCGGCGCGTGCACCTTCGCCAGGTAGCGCGACCACAACGGGTTGGCGGCCTCGAAGGCATCCGGCGTGAACTGCCGGCGCCAGGCGTCGAGGCCTTCGTGGTCTCGCACGCTGACACCGATCAAGGTGAGCGAGGCGAACAGGTCCGGGTGCCGGGCGGCCACCGTGAGCGCCGTGTGCCCGCCCATGCTGAACCCCGCCACGTGCACGCCGCCCGCACGCGCCCCCGCGAGGCGCTCCAGCAGGTCCTGCACCGGCCCCACGAGCGTCTCCATGCCGTAGTCCGCGCCCTCCTCCAGCGGCGTGCGCCCGTGCCCGGGCAGGTCCGGCAGGTGCACCTGGAAACGCTCGGCCAGCGACGGGATCAGCTTGGACCAGTGCGAACGGGCCGTGCCGATGCCGCCGTGCAGCAGCACCAGCGGCGGCGCGTCCTGCGCCGGCCCCGCGGGTCCCTCGATCTCGGTGTGCATGGCGGCACGCTACCCTGACGGCTTCCGTTCCCCTCAACGCGAAGGTTGCGTGCATGGCCCTGCAGGTCGGCATCGTCGGGCTGCCCAACGTGGGCAAGTCCACTCTTTTCAACGCGGTGAGCGCAGCCGGGGCCGAGGCCGCGAACTACCCGTTCGCGACCATCGAGCCCAACCTCGGCGCAGTCGCGGTCCCCGACCCCCGGCTCGACACGCTGGCGCGGCTCAACTCCTCGGCAAAGACGGTGCCGACCAGCATCGAATTCCTCGACATCGCCGGGCTGGTCAAGGGTGCGAGTCAAGGCGAAGGGCTCGGCAACCAGTTCCTGTCCCACATCCGCGAGGTCGACGCGATCGTGCACGTCGTCCGCTGTTTCGAGGACGCCGACATCATCCACGTCGACGGCTCGGTGAACCCCGTGCGCGACATCGAGGTGATCGACACCGAGCTGCTGCTCAAGGACCTCGAGACCGTCGACAAGCGCGCCGACCGCGCCCGCCGCAGCGCGCGCACCGGCGACAAGGCCATGGTGCGCGAAGCGGAAGTGGTCGAGGCGCTCAAGGATCACATGGAGGGCGGCAGCCCCGCCCGCAGCTTCGCCTTCACCGACGACGATCGCGTCATGCGGCGCGAGCTGGGCCTGCTCACCGACAAGCCCGTGCTGTACGCGGCCAACGTCGCCGAGGCCGACCTGCCCGACGCCAAGAGCAACGCCCACGTCGACGCGGTCCGGGCCGCAGCCGAACGCGAGGGCGCGGGCGTCGTCGTCATCTGCGCCGAGGCCGAGGCCCAGATCAGCGAGCTGCCCGAGTCCGAGCGCGCGGAGTTCCTGACCGAGCTCGGGCTGGAGCGCAGCGGCCTCGACCAGCTCATCACCGAGGCCTACCGCCTGCTCGGACTGATCACCTTCTTCACCTCCGGGCCGCAGGAGACGCGCGCCTGGACGGTCAGCCGCGGCACCAAGGCGCCGCAGGCTGCGGGCAAGATCCACGGCGACATCGAGCGGGGCTTCATCCGCGCCGAGACGATCAGCTACGAGGTGTACGCCGAGCTCGGCGGCGAACAGGCCGTCAAGGACGCCGGCAAACTGCGCGTGGAGGGCAAGGACTACGTCGTGCAGGACGGCGACGTCATGCACTTTCGATTCAACGTGTGATGACACGTGAGATTCAACGTGTGATGACACGTGGCCTTCAACGTGTGAGCGTCAGAGGGTGACTTGGGCCTTCGCGCGTTCGACGGCGATGCAGCGGTCCTCGACGTAGACCAGACCCGCGGCGGCGGCGATGCGGCGCGACTCGGGGTTCGCGATGCCGAGCTGGAGCCACACCGCGGGCGCGCCGATGGCCGCCGCCTCCTCCACGAACGGCGGCGTCTGCTCGGACGGGCGGAACAGGTTCACCAGGTCCACCGGCCACGGGACCTCCGACAGGGTGCGGTAGACCCGCTCGCCCAGGATCACCTCGGCGTGCGGGTTCACCGGGATGATCCGGAAGCCGCACGCCTGCATCTGGCGCGGCACGCTGTGCGCGGTCTTGCCGGGATCCGACGAACACCCCACCACCGCGATGGTGCGGGACTGCCGCAGCAGCGCCCCGAAATCGATCGTGTCCATGTCGCCCAGCATGCCCCAGCGGCGAAGCCCGCAGCACAAGCCCAGCCCAACGCACGGCTCGTGAGATATACCCGGTCAGTCCGTTAGAAATTGGTTTCGCCGGGCGTATCAATTGCGTACGTTGCATACGTACATGAAGTCCGTTTGCCTGTTTTCACGCCGTATTCATAGGCGCTTGGCGATCGGCAAGCGTGGCGCATGACCGGGGGTTCTGCGGATATCAACCGCAGATTGGGTGGGAGTTCACCCGCGTCGGGGGATCGTGCGCCGTGCAGGTCCCGGCTTGCACGCACCAGGGTCCGCCGAGCGGCGGCGGGCCAGACCAGCAGGGCGGCCTTGGGGGCCGGCCCTCGACCCGCGCGCCGTGCGACCGGCGCGCCGCACAGGAACGGAGCGCACGACATGGCGGAGACAACCGCCCCCCGCACGGGGGACCGACGGCGCCTGGTGATCGTGGCGGCTGCAGGGCTCAGCGCCCTCGCGCTGCTGATCTGGATGGTCACCGGACAGACGCAAGCAGGCTTCACCGACTCGGTGGTGAACGCGGGCAACGTGTTCGAGGCCGGCTCGATCGACATCACCAGCACGCAAGAGGGCCAGGCGATCCTGACGGTGGCCGGCCTGCTGCCCGGCGACAGTGACGAGGGCGATATCACGATCCACAACGCCAGCGACGCGCCCCTGTTGCTGAAGATCTACACCGAGGACCTCGTCGAGACGCCGAGCACCAGCGGCATCGCCGAGAACATCAACGTCACGATCACGCGCACGGACGCGGCCGGCAGCACGCCGGTGTTCGACGACACACTGGCGGCTCTCGCCACGCAGGCCACCGAGTTCGACAACGGCGTCTCGGGGGATGCGAACGGCGACCCGATGGCCGCCACGAACGGCGACGACACCACCGATGACGTGACCTACCACATCGCTGTGGAACTCGACCCCGGGGCGGGCCGCCCGTCGCAGAACGTGAACCAGGGCGACCAGGCCACCGTGAAGATCGTGTTCGAGGCGAAGGCCTAGCGCACCCGGCGACGGCCGCCTGACCGCGGCCGCACCTCACCAAGGAGTCAGACGATGAACAAGCAGCTCACCGCCGGGCGCGACCGCCGCACCACCGTGGCGATCGCCGCGGGCCTGTGCGCGCTGGCCATGCTCATGTGGCTGGCCGTGGGGCAGACCCGCGCGGCCTTTGTGGACAATACCGAAAATCCGGACAACACCTTCACCACCGGCACGGTCGAGATCAGCACCTCGCAGCCGGGCAGCGCCCTGTTCAACTTCACCGGCATGCTGCCGGGCCACACCCGGACGCAGACCATCACCGTGAGCAACATGAGCACGGCCCCGCTGGGCGTGCGCCTGTTCGCCGCGGACTACCTGCCGCCGTCCCGTGTCGGCAGCGAGCTCGCCGACAACCTCGACGTGCTGGTCGAGATCGTGGACACGGCGAGTGCCCCCGCGGGCTCGGGCGACATCGTGTTCGACGGCACCATGGCGGAGTTCGCCGCCGCCGACGACTGGACCTGTGGCTGGTGGACGGCGTACGACGCGGAAGAGTGCAATCCCGGCCCAGCCACCCCGGAGGTCGGAGGGCCGCTCGAGCGCCTGCTGCGCGCCGTGATCCCCGACACGATGGAGGAGGCCGCGCCGTTCGACGAGGACTTCTGGACCGAGGTCCAGGCGGTCGACGACGCGCATGGCGAAACGCAGCCCGTCGCGGTGCTGTGGGACGCCGTCCCGACCTCGATCAAGGACGAGGTCAAGGACAACGACGAAGACACGTACGACGCCATCGAGGCGGCGGTGGCGAACTCGCCGTCCGCCGACTCGATCGTGCCGACGCCGACGACGAGCGCGAGCCCGACGGCGACCCCGAGCGAGAAGACCTATCCCGAGCTGGGCGACCGGCTCGAGGAGGTCAACGAGGACGGCAGCGAGGCGATCTACCGCATCACGGTGACCCTCGCCTCCGACGCCGGTTCGGCCGATGTCGAGCCGAACGACTCGGTCAGCGTCACGTTCGTGTGGGAGGGCCGGGCCTAGCGCCCAGCCCCAAGGGGGGCACCGGCCGGCGGGCGCGAGCTCCGCGCCCGCCGGCGGCCCCTTCCTCGACCCTGTCCATCGTCAAGCGAGGGAACGTGAAGCGTCTGCGCTCGTCGCTGTCCGCCCTGAGCCCTGCCGGGCTGCTCGGGACGGTGCTCGCCCTGCTCCTGTTGGGGTCGGGCGGCATGATCGTGGGCGCCCAAATCGCCGCGCGATCGGGCGAACGCTCGCGCTTCAGCCTGATGGCAGCGGACGGCGAGCGCTTCGAGCAGGTCGTCACGGTGCGCGCCGACGACAACGCGGGGACATCGGTGGCGTTCAGCCGCCTCGCCTTTCCCACCGGCCGCGGCGCCGACACGGTCGTGATCGGCCGCGACGACGTCTTCGCGGACAACCTCGCCGCCGGCATCCTCCAAGGGACCGGCCCCTTGCTGCTGACCGACGGGCGCGTCCTCAACGCGACCGTGCGCGAGGAGGTCCTGCGGCTGCGCCCGAAGCGCGCCTACATCGTCGGCGGGCCGGCGGCGGTCACCCCCGAGGTCGAGGCGGAACTGCGGGACCTGGGACTGGGCGTCACGAGGCTGGCCGGTCCCACACGGATCGAGACGGCGCTTGCCATCGCCGCCCACGCCGCCCCGGCCAGCGCCCGCGCCGTGCTCGTGCGCGCGCACGACGCCACGGGCGGCGACTCGAGTCAGGCATGGATCGACTCGCTGGCGGCCGGGGCCTACGCCGCCGCCGCCGGGGTGCCCGTGCTGATGAGCGGTTCCGACGCGCTGCACCCCGCGGTCCGTGACTGGCTCGCCGGCTCAAAGGTCAAGCGGCTCTTCGCCATCGGCGGCGGCGCCGCGCTCGACAAGGACATCCTGCGCGACGTCGAGGCGCTCGGTCTGCGCGCGCGCCGGGTGGCAGGTGGCGAGCGCAGCGAGACCGCCGTCGCGATCGCACAGCGTCTGTGGGGCTTCGACGGATCGCGCACGGCCAGCCAAGTGATCCTGATCGACGGCTACGCCGCGAACTCATGGGCGGCGGGCGTCGCCGCCGCCGCCTTCGCGGGCAAATTCGACGCCCCGCTGGTGCTGTCGCAGGGCGGCAAGGTACCGGCAGCGACGGAAGAGTGGATCACACAAGGCGGCGCACGGCTGGTGTGCGGATCCTCGGTCTCCGACGAGGCGTGCCGCGAGGCCGCCACGGCCCCGCCGGCCGAGGGCGGCGAGGACGGCGGTGGCACACCCTCGCCGGAACCCAAAGACGAGCCGCGCCCACACGTGAAGCTGGACGACGACCACCGCGAG
>Ga0299913_10001049_pt1 | contig 19466 bp, 25 predicted proteins | sample RVTome_9_FD_201360 | JGI IMG/M metagenome (GOLD analysis project Ga0299913, IMG submission 201360) | Soil microbial communities from uranium-contaminated site in the Upper Colorado River Basin, Wyoming, United States - RVT155D38 (version 2) ... | reverse complement strand
TCTCGGCTCCCGCCGTCAGTCCGAATGCCTTGAACCACTCAAACTAGGCCGGCAGGTGTGACGGGGACGTGACGGTCGGCGCCGCCAAATTCCCGGAGAGCCAGACCAAAATCACCCCCATCGGCGACCGACTATGCTGGTTGATAACGCACACGTCAAAACGTCAGAAAAACCGTGCAAGACCTATGCCTTCCCCATAGGATGCCCTAAAGTCCGAGAGGAACCCATGGACCGGGTCTTGGTTGAAGCAAGCCAGACAACACCATCTCCTGAAAAACCCCTTCGCGAACAAGTAATCGACCTGATCGCCGGCAAGGCATACTCACGCCGCGAAGAGCCTTTCCAGCTTTCGTCCGGTGAATGGAGCCATGACTACATCGATTGCAGGTACGCGGTGGAGGAGGGGGACGACCTCCGTATGGTCGCTGAGGCGGTCATCCAACTAACGGAGACACTTGGAATTCCGTTTGACGCCGTTGGTGGCTTGACCTTGGGTGCTGATTCAACCGCTCATGCAGTTGCGCTGATTGCCCGGAAACGATGGTTTTCGGTCCGGAAAGAAGCGAAGAAGCACGGCAAGCAGAAGATGATTGAGGGTGCTGCGTTATCAGCCGATGACCGCATTCTCCTCGTTGACGATGTTGCAACGACGGGTGATTCAATCATGAAGGCTGTCCACGCCCTCGAGGACATCGGAGCCAGAATTGTCCTGACCGTTCCGATAGTGGACCGGGGAGACCTGACTCGCAGCCAATTGGAAGAGAGAGGTATCCGATACGAGCCGGTGCTCACATACCGAGAGCTGGGCATTAAGCCAGTTGGACGAGGTACGGCCTAGACAGCTGGGGTCCCGAGATCTATCCGGAGTTCCGGAACTTAGAGACCTGGCGAGCTGGTGTCTAGATAGAGCGGAGTCTACGGGAGACGCCCGCTATTGCGGAATCGCCCGTACCCTAGAATTCATAGCGACTGAATGGGACTTCGATTCTGCGTTCCTCTCCCGTCACCGAATGAAAGCGATTCGTGAATCGTTCGATCGCCACTTGCCCGGTATTTTGGATGCTCCATCGTCGGAAGAAGGGGCTGGGCTAGCAAGGCTTTTGCGAGAGGAAGTGGAAGCGGAACCTTTTTTGAGTTTTACCACCCGTCCTCGCCGGAGGTGATCATCAGCAGGTCGGGGCGGCATTCTCCGAACTCGACGAGCTCCCGGTCGATGGCGTATCGCTCGTAAAAGCCGTCGGTCGCGATTAGGTCGGCTGGTAGATGTACTGGCCGGGGGCGGCGTTGCGGAGGGCCTCGATGGTCTGCAGCGCGGTGTGGACGCACGAGGTCTTTGCGGCGCCGGGATTGTCGGGCGGAGGGTGGGCGATGACTGCAGAGCCGATCAGATAGGTGGCGAGGACCTCCGCCTTCCCAGTCGAAGTCTGAGTTGAGGATGGCTTTCGTGAGCAGGCTGTGGTCGAGCTGGTACGGGGGCACGCCCTCCTCCTCTTTAGGTGTTTAGGCGTGGCCGAGTAGCGGAGAAATCGATCGCACTTGTGGAAGTAGTAACGAGCGAAGCGTGACGGTGAGAGGTTGTATCGGCCCATGAGAGTCTCGGCTCCCGCCGTCAGTCCGAATGCCTTGAACCACTCAAACTAAGCCGGCGGACGTGACGGGGACGTGACGCTGAGCATCGGTGGCGGCCAATCTGGACAGACTATTTACTATCATCTAGAACCATGAACCAAACACGAAGAACCACGATTACCGCCCGGACTGAGGATCTGGCCACGTTAGAAGGCGAAGCAAGGCGCCGTGGGGTAGCTCTTACGCTGGTGGTTTCTGAAGCTGTCGCAGAAAAGGCTGCGGCCCTGCGAAATCGGCGCCCCCGGGTTGGGGTAGCTTGCTCTACTGATGGGCGGTCGGCAACCGAGGTGACTGCAGAACCCACAGCCCACGAACCCCGCTGATGCTGATTTGTGACACGGGTCCGTTGCTTGCCGCGTTGGACTCAGCCGACCGGGATCACGCTGGATGCGCGGCCATCTTGCAGAGCACAGAAGAAGAGCTTGTTGTTCCTGCACTGGTTCTGGCTGAGCTTGACTACTGGTGCCACGCCCGGCTTACTCCCGACGCCTGGTTGGTGTTTTTAGAGGACCTGCTGGATGGCGCCTATCGAGCAGAGCGCCCGACACATCGCCGCGAAATCATTGACGGCGAAGCTGATGGTGACTCCTTCGCCCATCGTGAGACATCAGGAAGCTCTGCCACAGCTCAGATTGACGCAGAAGCGGCTGCCGGGGGTACTCTAAATCCATGGAAGCTGATCCGGTTATCCACAGTGACCCCGAAATCCTCGGCGGGACCCCGGTCTTCGTGGGGACCCGGGTACCGCTGCGCAATCTCATCGATTATTTGGAGGGCGGATACAGTCTCGACTACTTTCTGGAGCAGTTCCCAACGGTTTCGCGCGCTCAGACGGTGACTGCCCTGGAGAGTGCGCATGACGCGTTGATAAGGCTTGCGCGTCCTTCTTGATGAGCAACCCCCGGTTGGACTGGCCGAGGAGCTAATCGGCCATGACGTAGGTAACGTGGGTCAGCAAGGTTGGGCGGGAATGACAAACGGTGCCCTCCTCGCCAACGCGATCGATCGAGATTTTGGTGTGTTCCTGACCGCCGACCAGAATCTCGAGTACCAGCAGAACCTTTCGGAGTCACCTCTGGGGGTGGTCGTGCTCCATGGCAAAAGCAACAAGATTGACGATCTCCGTCCATTGGTTCCAGGAGCCCTTGAGGCTATCGAGCGGGTGAAACCGGGCGAGGTCGAGCATGTGTTTCGCCTGAGAATCGCCTAAGGATCCGCACCGGCGGATCTCCGCCCCACGGATGGGTGGTCGCCAGGCGAAGTCTTGACCATCAAATCGAAGCAACCAAAGTCCACGGATCCGCCGCCAGGCCCTGCATGAAGGCGATGCCCTCGGCCACGTCGTCGCGATCCAGCGCTTGGAGCGGTGGCTCTAACAGCGACCTCGACAGACAGACCACGGTCTTCACCCTGGCCCGCGTGATCGCTCCATTCAAGCGGTTCAGCGAGTAGATGAACTCCTTCTCCATCAGCGCATACGGCCGGCGGCCGTAAACGGGGAGTGACGCCAGTGCCGACGGAACGCGAGCGAGCCCTCCCAGTCAAGACCCGGGAGGGCTCGATCACGCTCTAACCCATTAGACGCAGGCGGTCATTCGGGTCGCTGCCCCCACCGTCGCCACCTTGGCCGAGCCGTGGTGCTTCGCCCAGATCCCCAGGGCGGTGTTCAGCTCCCGTTGATCCCTGGGACTGTCCATTACCATGTCGAACCGCAAGCAGGACTGCTCGCCGTTGCGCCAGGCGACGTACTGGTCACCGCCCCAGCCGTCGGCGGCGTCAAACGCGGTCTCCCGGTCCATCGCCTCACTCAACACCACCATCAGGGCGATCTGGCTGAACATGCCGTCGTCGACGACGACGCCATCGGCCGGCGGCTTGGCCACGAACTTGGCCCCTTCGCCCCTCAGGTAGAGCTCCGGGTAAAGCAGCTGCTCCGAGGTGACCGGGGGGTTCTTCAGTACCTCGTTGATCTTCGCCGTGCCCCCTGCCTGAAACATGGCCTCCAGGAAGACGGGACCCAAAGCGTACGGCAGTCCGATGAAGGTGAGGAGGGCCTCCGGGATGTCCGTGGTGATCGGGTCTCCGGCGTCATTGGCCTCGAGCTCCACCAGGCGCTCCTCCTCGGCGGTAAGCGACTCGTAGTAGGCGTACTCTACTCGCCCCGCGTCGCCCTCCACGACCGCTTCCAGCCCCAGACTGGAGTCGTCGTCCGCCTCGTACAGGTCGTCCCTCACGATGTCGAAGTGCTGGTCCTGCAGAGCGTGGGTCAGCTCGTGGACCAGGATCGTCTTGAGAAATGGCGTGATGCGGTTGCCGCGCACAAATAGCTTGTCGGCTTCAGAGTCGTACCACCCTAGGACGCCCTGGCCGGCGATCTTGTCGCCGAGGGCGTCGAGGTCGATGTTCTTATCGATGAGACCGAGTGCCTCAAAGACCACCTGGCCGGAAGCTATGTCGTCCCCGGCTTCGGCGCTCTCCTCGCTGCTGGTCGCCACATACTTCTTGAACTCCGCTTCGCTCAGAAGGGTCACGTCGACCTCCTCCTTGAACTTCAGTCCCCGCTCCTTCTCGACGAACGACTTCAGCTCGGCGATGGTTGCTCGCAGCTCAGGCGACATCTGGGCCTGCGCGCCGGTAGCCGGCGCTGAGCCGGCGCCGACAAAGATTTGTTGGCCTGCGAGTGCGATAACCACGAGCACGACCGCCCCATACCCCCAGATGGCCCAGCGGCGGAACGGACTTACGGGCGCGGGACTTACGGGCGCGGGATTAAGAGCGCCCCCCAATAGGTTCAAATGATTCCTCCAGACTTCGGCGAGTTTCTTACCAGTGTTATCGGTCGCTTCTTCGTGGCGCTTAAGAAACTTTCCAGGAAATACCTGGGCGAGGTCACGGTCAGGCCTCGACGGCAGTCCGGAATCGCCGGTTGTCATACCCGACAGCGATACTCGGACCATGGAATGGTGCGGAGTGATCGGCGTTGGTATAACCAGTTATACTCCCCTGATGAAAACCGCCGTCTCACTTCCCGACCAGCTCTTTGCCGATGCGGAGGCAGCCGCAAGGGACCTCAACATCAGCCGTTCCGAGCTCTACGCGCGAGCCCTGGAGATGTTCCTGGCCGCCCAGGAAGCGGACCCGGTGACACGCAGACTCGATGAGCTGGCGGACGAGCTCGGCACCTCCGCCGGCGCCGAGGCGGGTCGCCGACTCATAGAGAAGGGCCTGTGGGAATGGTGAGGCGCGGCGAGCTCTGGTGGGTCGACTTCGCCGATCCCGTGGGCTCGGGCCCCGGCTACCGCCGGCCGGGCGCGGTGGTTTCGTCGGACCGGTTCAACCGCTCGCGCCTGGCCACGGTGATCGTCGCTGCTGTGACCTCCAACCTCCGCTTGGCCGAGGCGCCCGGCAACGTCCTGCTGAAGAAGAAAAGCACCGGCCTGCCGCAGGATTCGGTCGTAAATGTGAGCCAGCTGTTGACCCTCGATCGATCATTGCTCGACGAGCGCATCGGGGCGCTTAACACCGTTCATTTGCGCGCCCTGAACGATGGCCTCCGACTGGTCCTGAGCCTCTAAGACTTTCTGGGCTTCTGGTCTTTGGTTCACAGAGGATTTTTGCCTCGCTGCGGGGCGGGGGCGTCGCGCTAGATTGTCATACTCCCCGTCCATAATTACTTCATGCGAGAGTTCATCCGATCACCACTTGACATTCTGTATGATGATGTCATGGGAAATATCAAACAGGTGGCGTTTCAGATTGACACGGAGTCCCTGGCAGCAATCGATGCGTTGACCCCATCGGAATTTTCCTCACGTGCCGAGGTCATCCGCGTGGCGGTTCACGAGTGGCTCGCCCGGCGGCGAGAGGATGCAGTCGATGCCGCTCTGGCCAAGGGTTATGGGAACGTGCCCCAAGGTGAGGAAGAGGATTCGTGGGCCAGTAGGAGCCTGGAAGGATTGGAGGCATCAAACCTTGATTGGTAGCCCGCCCCGCAGGGGGGAAGTCTGGTGGGCCGACATGGACAAACTGCGCCCCGTGGTGGTGATGCACAGGAACTTCGCCGGACGCTCGCTGAACGCCGTCCTTGTCGCTCCGCTGACCTCCACCATGAGAGACATTCCTACCGCTGTCCGCCTTGGACCCGAGGACGGACTTGACCGCGAATGTATGGCCGCGCTTGATAACCTGACGCTGCTCAAGAAGGACCGATTTAAGCAGCTGGCGGGCCGCCTCACAGAGGATCGTATGGAGGAGTTGTGCCGGGCCCTGGCGGTCGCCGTCGCATGCACGTGACTCAGTAATCGACCAACTCCCATCGACCGGTCCTCCCAATCGGCACCCTCAACACCATCGATCTACGCTCTGCCAGTCCGCCATTCAAAGACCTAAATCTTAGGAATCGGAAACGATGTTTCGCACTCTGCTTCGCTCGGAAATGACGGAGGTTCGTGGTGACCGACAGCCTCGGCCGATGCTGGCAACCGACGGGACTAAGCTGTCAGTGGTGACCCCTAGCATCGGGGATGAAAACAGGAGGTTCAGCATGGCGCTTGTTTCTGATTCGCCCGCCCGGCGCTACACCTACGCCGACTTGGCGACTTTCCCCGACGACCAACTTCGCCGCGAAATCATCGACGGTGAGCTGATAGTGACCCCGTCACCCATCGTCAGGCACCAGGATGCAGTGGGCAACATCTTCTTCCGCCTGGAGTCCTACCGGCGGAGCACCGGCGGGCGAGCCTTCGTGCCCCCCTCGACGTCTTCCTCGCCGATGACAATGTGGTGGAGCCAGACGTGCTGTTCGTAAGAGCGGACCACGCCGAGCAGGTGGGCAAGAAGTTCATTAAGCACGCTCCCGACCTGGTGGTAGAGATCTCATCGCCCTCCACTCGCCGCTTGGAGCTGGTCCGCAAGCGTGAGCTATATGAGCGGTTCGGAGTTCCCGAGTACTGGTATGTCGACCTCGACGCGGACCGTGTGGAAATCTATGTGCTGACCGAGGGATCCTACCCGGCTCCGAAATTGAAATACGCCGGTGGAGTGCTGGAATCGACGCAGCTGCCCGGGTTCCAGATGCCGGTTGAGGAAGCCCTCGGCATCGAACCAGAGTCTGGGTACTCGGCCTAAAATGTCAGCGGTCGCCCCTAGCATCAGGGGATGCAAACAGGAGGTTCACGATGGCGCTTTCGGCTGAGTCGCCGGCCCGGCGCTACACCTACGCCGACCTGGCGACGTTTCCAGATGATCATCTCCGGCGCGAAATCATCGATGGTGAGCTGATAGTGACTCCGTCACCCATCGTCAGGCACCAGATAGCCTCGAGCAAGATTCATTTCCGACTCATGACCTATGCCCAAGGGCGGGGTGGGCTGGCGCTGGCCGCGCCGATAGACGTCTTCCTCGCCGACGACAACGTGGTGGAACCGGACTTACTGTTCGTCCGACCAGACCACGGCGATCAGATAGGCGCAAAGTTCATCAAGGACGCTCCCGACCTTGTGGTCGAGATTTCTTCCCCCTCCACCCGCCGCTTGGAGCTGGTCCGCAAGCGTGAGCTCTACGAGCGGTTCGGGGTACCCGAGTACTGGTACGTCGACCTGGAAGCGGAACGAGTAGAGGTCTACTTGTTTACCGAGGGGTCCTACCCCGCTCCGCAGCTGAAGTACGCGGGTGAAATGCTGGAATCGACGCAGCTGCCCGGCTTCCAGATGCCGGTTGAGGAAGCCCTCGGCATCGAGCCGGCGCCTTAAGAGGCCCACACCTCGGAGCCGATCAGTCGATACGGACGTAGGTCAGGTCGAAGTCCTTCTCCCAGGTCGCGTCCGTGGGCGATCTCCCAGGCGCCACGGGCCCACTTGAACACCGACCGTCCGGTCCCTCCGAACGCCTCTATCCGCCACTCGCCCACGAACGGGACGAGGTGCTCATCGCAGCCCTCAGGATCAGGGCTTCAGGGCGGAAGCACATGCATCGTTTCTGGCACCGATCGCAAGGGAATAGCTCCGGAGAGCAAAGGAAGGAGTTGAGCCATGGGTGTTTGCGACTTGTGCGGGAACTCGTACGACAAAACGTTCACCATCACCACAACAGAAGGTGAATCGAGGACCTTCGACAGCTTCGAGTGCGCGATCCACGTGGTTGCGCCGGCGTGTGAGCACTGCGGCTGCAAGATCATCGGCCACGGCGTGGAGTCCAACGGCCGTTACTTCTGCTGTGCCAACTGTGCTGGCCGTGCAGGCGTCGAGGGTCTCAAGGACCGAGTCGATTAAGGTAAGGGTCAATGGGCTTCGACCAGTACCACGAACCGCCGGAGGAGCTGCCGGCCGATGTCCGCACCTTCGCTCGGGTCAATACCTCCATGATGGAGGAGGTGGAGGCCATCGGCTGGTACGAACAGCGGATGGCGCTCGAGCCCGACGCCGATGCCCGCGCCATCATGGCCGACGCCCAGAAGGAGGAGTTCAAGCACTTCGCGATGGACCTCGAGTTTCTCCTGCGACGAAAACCCCTCTGGCGGGAGATCGTTGGCCGCACGCTGTTCAAGGAAGGCGACATCGTAGCCAACGCCACGGCCGCGGAGGAGAACAGCGAGCAGGAGGCCGGCGGCGGGGGGGCGCCGGCTGAGCCCGAGGACCTGTCCGGGTTGCTGGGTATCGGAAGTCTAAAGGGAGAAGAGTCTTGAACCACCTGCTCAGAGCCCTCGCCCCGATCTCGAAGGCGGGGTGGGAGCAACTGGATGCCGAGGCCAAACTGCAGCTGAATGTCTCGCTGGCCGCCCGGAAACTCGTCGACTTCTCGGGGCCTCATGGATGGTCCCACTCCAGCTCCAATCTGGGCCGCACCGATCGGCTCGGCGACAGCCCGGCCGACGGGGTGACCGCGGCAGCCCGAAGGGTCCTGCCCCTGGTGGAGCTTCGCTCGGACTTCTCCCTCATGCGTGAAGAGTTGGTGGACGTGGACCGCGGCGCGTTGGACATCAACCTCGACGACCTCGCAAGGGCGGCGAGGCGGATAGGCCTGGCGGAAAACCGGGCGGTATTCCACGGGTTCGAGGAGGGCGGAGTAACCGGCATAACTCAGAGCTCTTCGCACGAGCCCGTTCCGCTCACCGAGAGCTTCGACAGCTACCCACGAGATGTCGCCAAGGCGGTCGAGCTGATGCTCAGGTGCGGCGTCGGCGGGCCCTACGGCCTGGCTCTCGGACCCGACGGCTACACCGGCGTCATCGAGACCACCGAACACGGCGGTTACCCGCTGTTCGATCACCTGAGGCACATCCTCGGAGGGCCCATCGTCTGGGCCCCCGGCGTCCTGGGCGCCGTCGTCCTGAGCCTGCGCGGCGGCGACTTCCTATTCGAGTCCGGGCAGGACCTGTCTCTGGGATACGACCGGCATGATGCCGAGCGGGTGCACCTCTACTTCGAGGAGAGCTTCTCGTTTCGTGTGGTGACGCCCGAGGCCTCGGTCCCGATGACGCCCCCGGCAGCGTAGCGGCTCGAGCTCCCCGGACAAGGCGCCCGACCGGCGGATCGAGTCGAGCCTGGAAGGCTGACACGTGAACCAGCTAGGGCCGAACCTCGTAGAGCAGGTCCAGCGGGCCCTCGGCGACGCGGCCGACGCTTTGGAAACCTGCCTTCAGACACAGCTCTCGAAGACGCTGCTCGGGCAGGCCGCAAGTGCCTAACCCCGCCCCTCCCACGGCCAGCGACTGCGTCATGCAGTGAAGGAGGCTGAATCCGAACGTGAGCGTCCCGACCGGGCCCTCATTTCCCTCTAGGTCGTCGTGACAGTTGATCTCGAGGACGACGCACACTCCGTCTTCACGAAGGGCGGAACGGGCCGCGCTCATGAGGCCAAGCGGGTCGCGGCTGTCGTGGACGACGTCGAAGAACGTGATCACGTCGTAGACGCCCGGGATGCCTTCGATCGCATCGAGTTGTTCGAAGGAGACACGATCCTCGACTCCGGCCTCCCGAGCCGAGTGCACCGCGCGCTCGATGTTGGGTCGGTGGATGTCGAATCCTCGTATTCGAGCGCGTGGAAAGGCTCGAGCCAACTGGATCGCGGCCACACCGGCCCCGCACCCCACGTCGGCCACGAGTGCTCCGTCGCGAAGCATGTCCCCCAGACCACCGACCGCTGGGATCCACTCCTGCACGAGTTGGTGTTCGAAGGAGACTCCCGTCAAACGCTCGGTGCCGCGCCAGAGGTTTTCACCGTAACTATCAAGAAGCACGCCACCGCCGCGGCGGAATGCTTGCTCGACCGGGTCCAGAGTCTTCAGCAGCTCCCCGACGAGTTGGTGGGCGCCCCCGAGAAACGCAGGTCCGCCTTCATCCGCGAGGACGGCCGCGTGCTCGCGGGGTAGCGAGAAACGGTTGCTCGCAGATTCGTAGCCAAGGTAACCGGCCGTCATCAGTCCGCTTGCCCACTCCCGCACGTAGCGCGCCTCGAGGCCCGTCCTTGCCGCGAGCTCCTCGCTCGTTGCAGCGCCCTCCCCGAGCGCCCGGAACAGCCCGAGGCGATCCCCCAGGATTGAGAAGGCCGTCGCCATGGTTGCTGCCAGGTCACTCAGAACGCGCCCTGCGAACTCCTCAACCCCAGCCTCGTCGACTGGGGTGGCCGCCACGGCCGTGGCCATCAGGTCGTGCTGTGCTGCCATCGCGAGCCTCCTCATCTCCAGCACGAGCCGCCGGCGGGCGATGGGTGGGATCCGCGCGGGAGGCTCATGCGTTAACGGATGGAACATGATGCCAGCGTGGCACGGGGACGCCGATGCGAGCATCGGCGAACTCACCTATTCCGTGGCGAATTCCGCCCTCAGCGCCGCATCGCCTTGGCCACAGCTTCGGCGCGAGTCCTCAGGCCGAGCTTGGAGAGGATGGCGGCGACGTGATGTTCAACCGTCTTACGGCTGAGGTAAAGCCGCTCGGCGATCTCGGGATTCGACAAGCCTTCCGCCAGAAGATCGAGCACGTCTTGCTCGCGTTTCGTGATCGTTCCCAAACCCTTCGGGCCGATGCGACCGGCCTTGACCCCGAGCTCTCGCAGCAACCCGGCCGACGCGTCCGCGGCGCTGCCTGCGCCGAGATCCTCGAAAACGGTGAGGGCGGCACGCGCCTCCGCTATCGCGGTTTCGGGCTCCCGCGCACTCAGGCTCAGGGCAAGAATCAGGTGGGTGCGCGCCGCTTCGTATGGCATCCCCAGCTGCGCAAACTCCAAGAGCGCTGCATCGAGGTGGGGTCCAGCTGCCGATCCGTCCCCTCGCTCCGCTAGAGCGTGGCCCCTCAAGCGTTCCCCGCGGGCAACGATCACCCGACAGTCGTGAGCGTTGCCGAGCTCGGCGAGCTCGCGGCCAGTATCGGCAGCTCGGTCATAGGCGCGCTGCGCGATCTCCGCCTCACCCAGCAGCTCCAGAAGTTCGGCTCGCTCGATCTCATCCTTGCCGGCCGCGCCGAGGGAACGCCGAAGAGTCGCCGCAGCCAGAGCGGGCTTACCTCGCGCGAGGTGGATGGCGGCCACCGCCGGGGCGGCGGGCGCTTCGTCCCCGAAGCCGGCCACGAGCCGCTCGGCCTCCTCGATGCGCCCCTGTGCCACGCGCAGTTCCGCCAGCGTGGCCGCCGCCTCCGAGTGCAGGGCGGGCTGCGATTCCCGCGACTCTTTCAAAGCCATCTTCAACTCCTTCTCGGCCCGGCTCCAATCTCCCGTCGCTAGCAAGACCTTCCCGTAACGCGTTCGGCAGTAGACGTAGAGGAACGGGCAGCCGTAGCGTTTGGTGAATCCGTCGGCGGCACGGATCCACTGCACGGCGCGCTCGAAGTCGGCGCACCGGGTACAGGATTCGATCATGTTGCAGCTCGTGAAGACAACCGTCTCGAAGTTGGAGCCTTCTCCTCCCAGGGAGCCCGCCATAGCTTCGTCGAGAAACGGGAGCCCTTCTTCCACCCGTCCTTGGATGATGAGGCAGGACCCGATCTGCGCGAGCGCACAAAGTTCGAGATCGAGGTCCGCCGACCGGCCGGCGAGCTCGCGCGTCTGTCGAGCGAGCTTCTCGCCCCTTACGGGGTCGTCAGCCAAGCCCGCCTCTATGAGAAGCAGCCACCCTCTGAAGTCGTCGAGCCCGAACTCATCGACGAGCCGCTTCGCCCGCGCCAGCCAACCGGCAGAGGCGGCTCGGTTGCCGATGTTGGCCTGGTAGTGGACGCAGAGCCCGAGTGCAATAGTCGCGGCCTGGACCGGGTCCGGTCGACGTCGGAACTTCGCGTAAGCTCGTTCCCTGTAGCCGACGGAGTCGTGCGTCTCCCCGAGCCACCACAACGCCTCCCCGAGACCGTTAAGGGCTTCCGCGGTCTCGCCGAGATCAAGCGCGGCTCGGAAGGAATCCCTCGCCTGCGACCACTGACCCGCCTCGAGCGCGCGGTTGCCTGCGCCCACCAGGGCTTCGCGCACCTTCGTCATACGTCAGCCCCCCGCGCGCCGAACCCTCCGTTCCAGGCCCACGCCAGTGCCCTCGGCAGGCCCTATCGTGAATTCTGAGATCCGGTCGTCGAAACAGTGGCCGCACATTTAGGGGGTTGTTGGCGGCGGGCTCGAGGTTGCAGAGTCGTCGTGCTCGGGGGCCGAATCTGGCTCCGGCCTCGGTGACCTGTCCTGGCTGCTGCCGCCACCCTTCCCGTTGACCTGCTCGAAGGGAATCGGGGCCGCCAACGCCGCCGGCTCGGTTCGCAGCCAGACGGTGCGCTGAGGGAAAGGAATCTCGATGCCCTCCCGGTCCAGGGCATCCTTGATCCTCAGCCTGAGAGCCCGCCCCACCTCCCATTTGGCAGCCGGACCCGTCTTGCACACCACCCGAATGGACACCGCGTCGTCGCCCAGCTCCTCGACGCCCCAGATCTCCGGCTCACCCAGCAGGCAGTCGCTGAGCTCGGGGTCCTCGTAGGCCTCGGTCGCGGCAGCGAGGATGACCTCCGATGTCCGGCGTAGGTCGGCGCCGTACCCGACGCCGATATCAAGCACCACTCGGTTCCAGCCCTTGTTGGCATTGGCCAGACGTTTGATCTCGCCGTTTCTCAACGTCCACAGCAGGCCGTCGAGCGCCCGCACCTGGGTGGTGCGCAGTCCGACGTGCTCCACCGTGCCGGTGATGCCGTCGATGTCGACAATATCGCCCACCCCAAACTGGTCCTCGGCCAGCATGAACAGGCCGGACACCAGGTCGGAGACCAGATTCTGAGCTCCGAACCCCAGCGCCACCCCCACGATGCCGAGCCCGGCGATCAGCGGCGCCAGATTGATGCCGACCTCGCCCAGGATGATCAGCATTGCCAGCACCCAGATCACCGAGGTTGCCAGAGCGGTGAGGACTCCGGCCAGGGTCTGTCCCCGAATCGTGCTGCGGGCAGTGGCCGCCTCGTCGCCGGCGACGGTGGCTCCCAGGGTTCGCACGAGCACCCGCCCGATGACCCGCGTGATCAGCCGTTTGACGATCTTGGTGCCGAAGAAGGCAACCAGCAGCACTCCGGCAATACGAAGCGCCGGACCCAGGACCTGGAGTGGAAGATCTCGCACCTCTCCCACGCTAGGCGGGCCCGGCCTCACGGTCAAACCGCACGCCTGGATCCCCACCTCGGCAGCATCTCGGGCGGTCCTGTAGGAGTTTCATCACGCGCCGAGGTCATTCGCGTCGCCGTTAACGATTTGGTTGCGCCGCGCCGAGCAAAAGCCGTTGACGTTTACCCTGGCGACTTGCTGGAATCGACCCAACGGCCGGGCTCCAGATGCCGGCTCAGGAAGCCCTTGGGATCGAGCCGGCGCCACAGGAGGCCCACACCTCGGAGCCGATCACTCGATACGGACGTAGGTCAGGTCGAAGTCCTTCTCCCAGGTCGCACCATGGGCGATCTCCCAGGCGCCACGAATCGTCCGGCCGTCGCCGCTGAAGATGCCCGTGTAGCGCTGGCCGAAATCAAGCGGCGAAAAATCCGCAGACTCTCGAACCAGCATCCAGACGCCGTCGACGAAGCTCATCGAGTACAGCCTGACGACTCCGCGTGAGTCGAAGTAATGCTGCATGTACCCATCACCGCCGGGGCGCGGCGCCACTATCGACATGCTGTTGGGAGCATCGGGATGGTCGACCTCGGTGCGCTGAACGAGGAACTGACCGTCCAGAGTCCACTCGAACACCGACCGCCCGGTCCCTCCGAACGCCTCTATCCTCCACTCGCCCACGAACGGGGCGAGATGCTCCATCGCAGCCGTGGTCATCAGTCCTCCTCCGATTCCAGCATGGCGCTTTCAGCTGAGTCGTCCGCCCGGCGTTACACCTACGCCGACCTGGCGACGTTCCCCGATGATCATCTCCGGCGTGAAATCATCGACGGTGAGCTGATCGTGACTCCGTCGCCTATAGTCAGGCACCAGCGGGCGGGGGCAGGATCTTCACTCCGTCTCGGAAGGAGCCTGATTCCCAGTCAGGCCTCCAATAGTCCAGTCGGTGCTTCGTGATTTACCACCCCGGATACCGCTGCCGGTCGTAATCGCTCACGTCGCCCTCGCCGTTGGCGATTTCGATGAGGTCCCGGCCGAGGGTCTCGGCGATCTTCCGGCCCTCAACCTCCTCAACCCATTCCTGCGGGATGGCCCCGACGCCCCAGAGGGTTCCGAGGATGTTCCCCGTGATCGCCCCGGTCGAGTCGCTGTCGCCCCCGTGATTGGCCGCCGCCAGAACGCCGCTCCGGAAATCTTTGGCGGTCACAGCACAGAAGATCGCAATCGCGAGAGCCTCCTCAGCTACCCAGCCTTCACCCAAATGCTCGATGTTCTCCGGAGTCGCTTCGCCACTCTCGGCCATCCTCCTTGCCTGCCGAACGGCGATCCCTACTTCTTCGCACTCCGGCCATCTCTGCAGATATGGCTCGGTCCGGTCCAACGCCTCCTCGAGCCTCGCTCCGTCGAAGAGCTCGGCGATCAGCATCGCCAGGAAGCCGGCGCTCAAAAAGCCGCTCGGGTGTCCGTGGGTGATCGCCGCCACGTCGCACCCATTGCGAAACGGGTCCCCATACGCACGTGGAACAAGGCCCACCGGTGCGGCTCGCATCACGCCGCCGCACCCTTTGCTGCCGTTCAGCGGCTTGTACGGCTCCCCCATCGGTCCCCGGAGGGCGGACAAACAGGTATTCCCCGGAGCCCGGCGATGGTGCATGACAGTCTCGTGGATCAGCCAACCGTCCGGTGCTTCTTCGTCCAGTCGGATGTCGCCCCAGGAGGTGCCCTGCGTATGAAGCCATCTCAGATAGGCGTGGCGGACGACGGAAGGGAACGACGAGAGCCCCCGTTCACGGCCCCGCACGATCGCACGAATCAGCCCTTCCGCAGTGAAAAAGGTCATCTGAGTGTCGTCGGTGATCGCTCCACGCCGTCCGTAGGCTTCTTCGAATTGCGTGACGCCACGGCTACCGTATTTGGCACGAATTTCTTCGATGGACAAGAACTCGGTCGGCGCACCCAGCGCGTCTCCGACGGCTCCCCCGAGAAGGCACCCACGGGCCCTTTCAACAGGTCTCAGTGCAGGCATCGATATCAGCGGGAGCTCAACGCGCAGCTGTTGTCGAATGCCTTGTCCTTGGTCCATGGCGGCCTCCTGAAATGTTGATCCAGCTGGGGATGTGGGAGGCCGTGGTTGTCGGGCAAGACCCCTTCGACCTTACCCAGAAGGCCCCTTGCCGAAGCAGACGCCTTAACGGAACCCGCCCGAAATCAAAGAGTCCCTGCAGCCGTAGCCGCAGAGACCCTTCGACAACCGTCGTGGACTACGCCACTTTCACCAGCTTCGACATGCCCTTCGCCGCATGCGGCGGGCCGCCGGCGCGATCCTGGATGAAGCAGACGAAGGCATATACCCGGCCTGCCTTTGCATCCACGTTGAACAGGGCCGCTCCGCCGACCTCGAAGACACCGGAGAATCCCACGTCCGCGGGCTCGGGTGTGCCTTCCGGCGGCGGGCCTTCCGATTCAGCTGTAAACGCCTCGATCGCCTTACCCGCCGCAGCCTCATCGACTCCTTCCGGGAACTCGAGCACCGCGGCCATGTGAATCTCCTTGGGCCCCTCGTTGCGGAAGAGAATCTCGTTCTTGCCGGCCTGCAGGCCGGAGATGTCGAACGTGTACTCCGTGGCCGCGACTACGGTGTCCGCCTCAGGAGGCTCCACCGTGGCAGGCCCGTCGACCGTGACCTTCTTGAGCATGCCCAGCTCGAAGTGCTGGGGCAGCGGCGGTCCCGTCGGTTCCTCCTCCTGCTCGCCCTCCACGCTGTCGAGGTCCGTCAACGCGCACACCACGTAGTAGTTGCCTGAGGGAAGCGACTGCGAGAAGGTCTCGGTCGCTCCGGCCTTGGTGAAGAAGCCCGCTATATAGGGCTTGAGGTAGGCGGCGATGGGACCGCCCTCCTCTCCAGAGGCAGCCTTGAGGTCCGCCACGAACTGCTCCTGAGGTACGTCCTGGTCGACCTTGACGAATGCCGCCTCGTGAACCAGTTTGCCTTCGTTCTTGAACTCGACGCTCACAAACCCGCCGGGCACAGTCGCCGGAAGGTCGAACGAGTATTCCGTACCGGTGACCGAGACCTTCTCGGTCTCGGCAGGTGTTTCTTCCTCCGAGGCCTCCTCCTCTTCGGCCGCATCATCACCGGCACAACCCACGGCCAACAAGCAGAGAATCCCGAGCATTACAAAGAACAGCTTCTTCATCGCCACCTCCGACTAATAATCGAACGACGTGATTCTGTCCGTCCCGATGCCCAAAAGGCAACCGCGCCTCCGGACGTGGGGCTGTAGCAACCTCCGCCTCCGGACGGGGCTGTAGCTACCGCCACCGGACGGGGGCTGTGACTATCCGGGTCCTTCGCCTGGCTGTATCCTGCCGACCATGACCAGGAACCGGCTGGAGGCATTCACGGACGCAGTGATCGCCATCGTGATCACGATCATGGTCCTGGAGCTGACGGTCCCCCACGAGCCGACCCTTGACGCTCTCCGTCCCTTGTTCCCGGTAATCGGGGCGTATGTGCTCAGCTTCGTTAACCTCGGCATCTACTGGAACAACCACCACCACATGATGTCTTTAGTGGAGAAGGTCAACGGCAAGATCCTGTGGGCCAACCTGCATCTGTTGTTCTGGCTTTCATTGTTTCCGTTCGTCACCGGCTGGATGGGAGAGAACGATTTCGATCCGGTGCCGACCGCTGCGTACGGCCTCGTCTCAATTCTCGGCGCCATCGCTTACTACCTGCTGCAGACCACGATAGTCGCCTCCCAGGGGCCGGGCTCGAAGCTGGCGGCTGCGGTGGGCAGGGACCTGAAAGGAAAGGTTTCGCCTGTGCTCTATCTGGCCGGAATCGCCTTCTCGTTCGTGAATCGATGGATTGCCCTCGGCCTCTATGTCTTTGTGGCGCTCATGTGGCTGGTGCCCGACCGGCGTATCGAGTCGAGCCTGAAAGCCGGTCCCCAGCAGCCGGTCGAGGTCGAGTAGCTTCTGAAAAGCTGGGGTGCGAGGGCCACGACGGGCCTCTTGAAGGGCTCTGCCCCCAGAGAGCTACGGGGCTACCAGCCCGGGCTTCGGCTCCCGATGGGCTTCGATACCCTGCCCCGGCTCGATCCCAAAAATGTTTCAGGTGAATTAGTAGTTTTTGGCAGCCAACCGCATCTTTATGCCGATAATGGTATAGCGAGCGGGTCCAGGGGGCTTTGTGTAACCGAGCCCCCTGCATTCTTAGACCGCTTCCTCGGCCATTGCAGACCCCCTTGATCTTCATCGCCCAAGTTGGGACTGCAATTGCTACCCGGCAGCCTGCGCAATAAACGCCGGAGTCCGTGCGCCTAGAGGATGGGTTCGACCCACCGGGCTCGCCATTCGGGAGGATCCCACGGCTCCCCGAAATAGATCCGCTCGCGAAAGACCTTGCCCTCTTTGAACTCCATGATGCCGACGACATGGAAGGGTCGCCCGTCATATCGAATTACGTACTCGTTGACCCAGAGGGCGCCGCATCCGACGGTCCGGTGCATCTCGAACTCGAGCTTCGCCGGGTAAGCGGAGCGGAAGGCGATGATGTTCGCCTTGCCCCGAATGCGCTCGGCGCCTTGCGGGAACTCGAGGACCGCATCGTCGCGGTAGCACTCCGACGACTTCGCGACGTCGCTTCCTGCGAAGGCGAAATGCTCGTCGATGACGCGTCGAGCCTCAGCTTCGTCCATGGCCCTCAAGTGCTGTTGACGGTTCGCTCATGACTGCTTTGGAACTGATTCTTTCGGCTGATTGGTCGAAGCCAAAACGCAGAGCTGGTCGGGGCCCTCAAATTTCTTGAGGGACACAGCAGTCCGTCCTTCGAGAGCCTAGGCGCCTAAACTGTCATAGGCAACCGCTAGCATCGCCGGATGCGATCAGGAGGTCCCCTATGGCGCTTTCAGCCGAGTCACCCGCCCGGCGCTACACCTACGCCGACCTGGCGACGTTCCCCGACGACCATTTTCGCCGCGAAATAATCGACGGTGAGCTGATCGTGACGCCATCGCCGATCGTTAGACATCAGCGAGCCGTCGGCAACATCAGCTTCCGCTTGGAGACCTACCGCCGGGAGATCGGAGGCGAAGCCTTCTTCGCACCCCTGGACGTTTTTTTCGCCGACGACAACGTCGTGGAGCCGGACGTATTGTTCATCCGTGCGGATCACGCCGCGCAGGTCGGGGAGAAGTACATCAAGGACGCCCCGGATCTGGTCGTAGAGGTCTCCTCCCCCTCCACCCGGCGCCTGGAACTGGTCCGCAAGCGGGAGCTCTATGAACGCTTCCGCGTGCCGGAATACTGGTATGTCGACCTGGAAGCCGAGCGAGTTGAGGTCTACGTACTCACAGAGGGTGCCTATGCGGCTCCTCAGCTCAAGTACTCGGGGGAACCGCTGCAATCCTCTCAGCTTCCCGGGTTCCAGATGCCGGTCGATGAAGCTCTTTGCCTCGAGCCAGAGGCGCAGACCGACCAATAGCCCGTCTCTACCACCTGCTTGGCCTCCCGCGTTTAATCCTGTCAGAATTCCGTTTGCAAAGCCTTTGATTTCAACGTTGCCCTTAACTCTTAGTACTAATCTGTTTCATTCCGTCCTCTGGAAGAAACCCGCTTGTAACCGATCGTTGCTAACCTCGCATTTGTTATGGCTCCGGCCTCAAAAAACGATGGCCGATTGGTCCCTTGAGAGAAGTCGATAGTTCCGGATGGCAAACTTTTTGAATCTTTGGGTTTGAAACTGCATCGGAAAGGTAATAGCTGATCGACGCACGTCGGACGTTCGACCAAAACGGACCCTACCCGACGGCCCCAGATACAGAGTTCGAATGAGGAAAGCCGTCTCCTCATGACCGCGGAGACCTGACTACAGTTCAGAACCGGTCATCGCCTCTTCAAGAGGCTGCGGCCCGCGACACAAAGCCAAATCGAGCCTCAATCAAAGCTATGGGACTCACCCACTTCGTCTTGAGCGCGGCTCAGGGTCCAAGAAAGGGCCCCACGCGGCCCTGAATCCTGGGATCGGTGGCTCAACCAATGCCACCCCGTCCAACCAATCCAGAGTTGAACACCAGCTCCCGTTTTTGAGTGAGGAGGTCTTCTTCTGGGACACCCAAGCGGCTGCACAGGGCGATTTACCTGCGACGGCAAATTTTTCGCCTGCGACGGACGTCGTTTCGATTTTCGCGGCGTTACCTATGGAACCTTCTGCCCTCGCGACGATGGCCACTTGTTCCCCGAGCGATCCGACGTCATGTTGGACTTTGCCTCCATTTCCGAGT
>Ga0299913_10001048_pt1 | contig 19469 bp, 19 predicted proteins | sample RVTome_9_FD_201360 | JGI IMG/M metagenome (GOLD analysis project Ga0299913, IMG submission 201360) | Soil microbial communities from uranium-contaminated site in the Upper Colorado River Basin, Wyoming, United States - RVT155D38 (version 2) ... | reverse complement strand
GTGATCCCGCTCCGCCTTGAGCTGGAGGATCGCGATCCGCGTCTCGAGGTCGGGCGGCTGCACATCGACGCAGAGACCCCATCTGAAGCGGCTGACCAACCGCTCCTCGAGACCCGACAGTTCGTGCGGAGGCCGGTCGGACGCGATCACGATCTGTTTCCCGCTGCCGTGCAAGTGATTGAACGTGTGGAAGAACTCCGTCTGGGTCTCTTCCTTCTTGGCGAGGAACTGGATGTCGTCGACGAGCAGCACGTCGATCTCCCGGTACCGCTGCCGGAAGGTCTCGGAGCGTCGCTCGCGAACGGCCTTGATGAACTCCGTGACGAATTGCTCGGAGGTCACGTACGTGACGCGCAACCCGTGGGAGATCCGATGCATGTGGTGACCCGCTGCGATGAGGAGGTGGGTCTTGCCGAGTCCGACTCCCCCGTAGATGAACAGCGGGTTGTACGCGACGGAGGGCGGCGCCTCGGCGACCGCCATGGCCGCGGCGTGGGCGAATCTGTTCGAAGGACCCGGCACGAACGCATCGAACGTGTAGTTCGGGAACGGCAAACCGGGGGCGCCGAGCTGCCGCGCCGGACGCTCATCGGGGGACGAGACCACGGCCGCCGCGGAGGAGCCGATCGGCGCACGTCGAGGCTCGGCGGAGGGGTCGTCGGCGAGCTCTCCGCGGAGGCCCTCGGCGACCCGGAAGACCACCTTGACCGGCCGGCCACCCGCTTCGCCAGCTGCGTGAGTGATGAGCCGAAGATAGCTGTGCTGCAACCGTTCTCGTACGAGCGGGCTCGCGACCTCGAGAGTCAGTGTGTCATCTACGAAGGCGGCCGGCCGCACGGCCGAGAACCACATCGCGTAGATGTTCTCGGCGAGTTGGGCTCGGGCGGTGGCCTCGACGTGAGACCAGACATCGCGGGCGGCGATCTCAGACAACGCTTGCGCCATGCGAATCCACAGAGCCTTTCCACATTGGTGGACAACACCTCGGAGGGAAGGTGTCGTTGGACCGCCGGCCCCCGGTCCGGATCCCCCTGTACAAGCGGCCCGGACGATAGCACAGCGGTTTTCCACAGCACACACGCCCGCCGAGGTCTTGACGCACTTTCTGTTGTCAAGCCCTTTGGCCAGCGAGGACGTCCAACCGTATACTCTGCTTCGGCCGGCCCAGCGCCGGCCTTCTCGTCGAGTTTTCGAGGATAGGTCGATGGCCAAAGGCAAGCGGACGTACCAGCCCAACAATCGACGACGTGCGCGCCGGCACGGGTTCAGACTGCGGATGCGCTCTCGCGCCGGAAGGGCCATCCTCGCCGCGCGCCGGCGAAAGGGTCGCGCGCGCCTGACCGCCTCACATCGCTGACCGACCGTGCGTTCGCTCGACGTCCGCCGGCTCCTACAGGAAGCACGACCGTTGCACGGCAAGCGGGTGGTAGTGTTCCTCGCGCCCGGGAGCGGGGAGGTCGCGTTCGTCGCGGGTCGTCGAGTGGGCGGTGCCGTCGAAAGGAACCGGGCTCGCAGGATCCTCAGGGCTGCGTGGCGCGAGTTGGCGGCCGACGATAAGGAGACCAACGACGCGGTCGTGGTCGCCCGCGAGGCGATCCGTGGGGCGCGGACCCAGGACCTGATGGCCGAGATGACCGATCTGCTTCATCGTGGGGATACCGATCGATGACCAGCGTGCGGCGCGTGTCGTGGTTGGCCGGGGCACCGCTCCGCGCGCTGCTGCTCGGCGGGATCCGTCTCTACCGGGCGACGCTCTCAGGGTGGCTCGGGGGGCAATGTCGCTTCTCGCCCACCTGCTCGCATTACGCGGAGGCTGCCGTCCGGTCCCGCGGCGCACTGGTGGGAGCCTCGTTCGCCGTATGGCGAGTGCTGCGGTGCAACCCGTTCGGACGTGGGGGCCTCGACCCCGCCCCAGGCGCCGCTCATGAGTTCGTCGGCGTCGGGCTGGCCGCCACTGCCGAGGACGCTTGATGATCGCCGAATTCACCCCGTGGCAGGTTCTCCTGGACGGGCTGGGGAGCGTCCTGGCCTGGATCTACGACCTGGTTCCCAACTACGGCGTGACGATCATCCTGCTCACGATCCTGATCCGCTTGGTCCTGCTGCCGCTCGGCATCAAGCAGATCAAGTCGATGCAGGCGATGCAGGCGATCCAGCCCAAGGTGAAGGAGCTCCAGAAGAAGTTCAAGGGAAACAAGCAGCGGCAACAGGAAGAGACCATGAAGCTCTACCGCGAGGCGGGGGTGAACCCGCTCGGCGGATGCCTTCCCCTGCTGCTGCAGTTCCCCATCTTGATCGCGATGTACTCCATCCTTCGGGCCCCCCAGCCGAACGCTGTGTATGACCCCGTCGACAACCCCGATGTCCCTGTATTCGTGAACAATCACCTTCCTCTGGAGTCCGAGCTGTACGCGGACGTCACGAACGACCGGAACATGGGCTTCCTGTTCATGAACCTGCAGTGTTCGCTGCTCCAGGCGGGGACCGAAGCCGAGGTCCCGAACTCACGGAACCAGCCCTCCGGGATCCATCACGACTGTGGAGATGCACGCTTCCCGGACGCGATCCCCTACGGGGTGCTGCTGGCGGTGATGATCGGATCCACGCTGATCTCACAGAGGCAGATGCAGAAGGCCTCACCGCCGGGTGCCGCCAGTCAGCAGCAGCAACTACTGTTGAAGGTGATGCCGGTGATGTTCGGCGTGTTCGGACTCCAGTTCCCCGCCGGCCTCGTGCTGTACTGGACCGTGTCGAACCTCTTCCAGATGGGCCAGCAGACGTTCTTGCTGCGAGCCGGCCACATCGGTCCGCAGGCCCTGGAGCGTCGGATCGCCGAGAACAAGGCGAAGGCATCCTCGGAGCCCCAGTCACAGCGCACGGGTCTGATGGCCCGCATGATGGAACGTGCGGAGGAGGCACAGAAACAACGAACGCAGTCAGGCCGCGGTGGGAGCGCCAGGAATGCGCCCAAGAAGCCGCCCCCGAAGGGAAAGAGGCGCCCATCCGGAGGGAGCTCGAGACCGAGGCCGAAACCCAAACGACGAGGAGATGACCCCGGTGTCTGAGACGAGCGCGGACCAACAGCCATCCGAAGAGCTCGAGCGTCAGGCGGATGCGGTGGCGGACTTCCTCGAGGAGCTGCTGGAGCGCATGGGGATCGACGCGATCGCCGAGCCTTCCTCGCGCGGCGATCACATGTACGTGGACATCGTCGACGGGGCCGAGGAGGACCTCTCCCTCCTCCTGGGTCGTGAAGGGCAGACGCTCGATGCCATCCAGGAGCTCACACGGATGGCGGTCGGACGTCAGCTCGACGAGCGCGTGCGAGTCGTCGTGGACGTCGCGGACCACAGGAAGCGGCAAGAGGACCGCCTTGCGGCCATGGGCCGGGCAGCCGCGGAGCGAGCGCTGGAGAGCGGCGAAGAGGTGGAGATGGAGCCCATGAATTCGTACGAACGGAAGATCGTGCACGACGCGGTTGCGACCGTGGACGGTGTCGAGAGCTCCTCTCGCGGCGAGGACCCGCACCGTTTCGTCGTGATCCGTCGCTCCTGACGAACCCAGCCGCGGCGGAGCATGTTTCACGTGAAACATGAGGGTTGGATCCCACCAGACCTGGACGTTGCGCTCGATTCGGCTCAGGGTTCGAGGTTGCGGGAGTACGCGGTGCTCCTGCGTGAGGTTGCTGTTCCGAAGAGGATGATGGCTAGATCGGACTCCCGGCGGATCTGGCGCCGCCACGTGCTGGACGGACTACGAGGTGCCCGGTTGATCCCCTCTCATGCTCGAGTCGCATACGATCTCGGCTCCGGCGCCGGGATCCCTGGTGTGCCCGTGGCGATCGCTCGACCCGACCTGGTCGTTGCGCTCTCCGAGCCGCGACGGGATCGGGCTGCGTTCCTCGAGCTCGCCATCGAGAGATTGGGTCTCGACCGGGTCACCGTACATGTGGGCCGGGCCGAAGAACTGGCCCATCGGAAGGCAGATGCATGCCTCGCACGCGCCTTCCGGGGGCCGGGGGAGAGTTGGGAGGTCGCGGATCAGCTCCTCGCCACCGCGGGAGCCCTTCTCTATTGGGCAGGAAGGGGGGCCACCATTCACGTCGACGGTGTCCGATCACAGGCTTTCTCAACGCCATCGCTTGCGGATGCAGGTCCCATCGTTATGATGACCCGGCAGTGACGAAGGCCTCTGCCGGCGCGCCTGCTTCGTCCCGGTCGGCCCCCAAAGCCGGCTCGACCACCCAAGCCAACCCCGCTCGCAACGCGAAGGCTCGCCAACCGAAACCTGCTGATCAGCCCGGCCATGCCCGCATCATCGCGATCGCGAACCAGAAGGGCGGCGTCGGAAAGAGCACCACCGCAGTGAGCCTGGGCGCAGCTCTTGCCGATCTAAGCTACCGGGTGCTGGTCGTGGACCTCGACCCCCAAGGGAACGCCTCAACCGGCCTGGGCATCCGTCATGACGCACGGGCCACGACCGTCTACGACGTGGTCGTCACCGAGGCTCCCGTGGAACAGGCCGTCGTCCAGACCGGGGTGAAAGGGCTCCACGCGATCCCCTCAACCATCGACCTGGCGGGTGCGGAGATCGAGCTGGTGAGTCAATTCTCGAGGGAGTCTCGCCTGAAGAAAGCCTTGGAGCCGGTTCGCGAGGGTGCGTATGACTTCGTCCTGCTCGACTGCCCCCCGTCGCTGGGCCTCCTCACGGTGAACGCGCTGACCGCCGCCGAGGAGCTCATCGTGCCGATCCAATGCGAGTACTACGCCCTGGAAGGACTCGGACAGCTCCTCCGGAACGTCAGCCTCGTCCAGCAGAACATCAATCCAGGCCTCCGCCTCACCGGGATCGTGATGACGATGTTCGATGCACGTACGAAGCTCTCGGAACAGGTCGTCGCGGAGGTTCGGCGGTTCTTTGGTGATCTGGTGTATGACGTGATCATCCCGCGAACGATTCGCTTGAGCGAGGCTCCGGGCTTCGGGCAGCCCATCACCGTGTACGACCCACGGTCCAAGGGAGCGGAGACCTATCGTGATCTCGCACGAGAGGTCGCGCTCCGGCCGCCGCCGGAGGCGCCGATGCCCTCCTACGAGGACCTCCCCGTCCTGACCGTGACCCCCTTCGGCGATGCGGACCAGCAACGGCCCGAGGGGCTGCCCGAGGGGCTGGAGGACACGCGCGAAAGCACCGTGGATGTGGGCGCTGAGCCGGAGCACCAGGTGCAGAGACCCGAGCCGCTCCCAGCAAGTCCGGCAGTCGAGCTACTCGATCCACCGCCACCCGAGCCCGTGACGACCGACGCAGCCCCACCGAATGCAGGCCCAGCCGCCGAGCGCGCCACCGCGGTCAGCGACGTGTCCTCCATCTCCAGGCCGTCGAGGCGCTCGCCGAAGACGGCTCCCCCGCCCCCAGCCAAGCCGCCCCCCGCACTCGAGGAGGACATCTGGGAGGACGAAGCGTCGGATGACTCCGGCGAGACCACCTCCTCGGACCCCTCCGAGGCCCCAGGGGCCGGAGCCTACCCAGATCGCAGGATCGTCGTGATCGACGATGATCGAGACATCGATATCCGGGCCGGGCAGGAGGCCGTCGTGGAACGACCTGCGGATGATCCGGTTCCCCAACCGCATGATGCGGTCACACCGATCGGTGGAACGCTTCAAGATGATGAGGGTGGGCGCCGGCGTCGATGGCGGCTGTTCCGTAAGGGAGGGGACGGTTGATGGCGAAGCGAGGAGGCCTGGGCCGGGGCTTGTCTGCCCTGATCCCGGGAGCGCCCGAAGCTGGGGAGCTGAGCGCGGGGCTACTCGAGGTACCCGTGAATGCAGTGTCGCCGAACCCCAAGCAGCCGAGGACGAGGTTCGAAGACGAGACGATCCGGTCGCTCGCGGCCTCGATCCGAGAGGTCGGGATCCTCCAGCCGATCGTGGTTCGCAGAACGGGGAACGGTGCATACGAGCTCATCGCGGGGGAGCGAAGGCTCAGGGCGGCACGTGTTGCCGGACTTGCCACGGTTCCGGTCGTCCTGCGGGATTCGGACGACTCGGATCTGCTGCGCGAAGCACTCATCGAGAACATCCACCGAGAGGATCTCAACCCGATCGAGTTGGCCGAGGCCTTCCGCCAGTTGCTGGAGGAACTCGGGTTGAAGCAGGAAGAGCTCGCCGATCGGGTCGGCGTGTCCCGCTCCCACATCGCCAACACGATCCGCCTACTGGCGCTTCCTCTGGACGTGCAGCAGCTGCTTGCGGACGAGAAGCTGACGGCCGGCCACGCGCGGGCCCTGCTCGCGCTCGGCGAGCAGGAGGCGATGTCGGCGCTGGCGCTGCGGGTCGCAGCCGAAGATCTCTCGGTTCGGGGAACCGAGGATATCGTCCGGCGTTTCATCGATACGCCCGCTCCGAAGCCGAGCCCGAAAGGAACGAGGGAGCCGTCGGATGGAAGCTACGGGGAGATCGAGGAGATCCTCTCGGAGCAGCTCGCGACGCGAGTTTCGATCCAGGTGGGCGCCCGGCGAGGGAAGGTCGTCATAGAGTTCGGATCGGCAGATGACTTGGAGCGGATCGTCAGTGAGATCGTGGGTAGTGGCCCCGGGCTCGCTCCGGACTGACGCGATACGGCCCTCTCCTCCAGTGGCGTCTGATGGCGTCATACAAGCGGCGTGCAACCAGGGCATCATGGGCAGTTGCTCGTGGCCGGTTCGTCAGCGCACGTGCCGGCCGTTCCGGCGTCCGAGTGCGGAGCGGATCGCACGTTCGCAGAGATCAGCGAGCGAGATCCCCGCAGCGTGAGCGGCCATCGGCAGGAGAGATGTCTCGGTCATCCCGGGGGAGACGTTGACCTCCAAGACCCATGGATGGCCGTCACGGTCCACCACCATGTCCACCCGCGTCAGGTCCCGGAGGTGAAGAGCTCCTGCCGCGTGTAGCGCCTCCGACATACACCCGCTCGAGATCTCGGCACTAATGCGCGCCGGCGCGAAGTACTCGGTTGTGCCGGCCGTGTATCTCGCTGCGTAGTCGAACACACCGCCCTTCGGAACGATCTCGACCAACGGGAGTGGCTCGAACGGCGTATCGATCAGTCCGGCGGCCACCTCCACGCCACGCACCCGCGACTCCACGATCGCGGCATCGCTGAAGGACAGCGCCGACACCACGGCCGCAGGCAGGTCCGCCTCGCGGTCGACGAATCCAACCCCGAGAGCCGATCCGCTCCTCGAGGGCTTCACGACGCACGGAAGGCCCACACGTTCGACCACCGTTCCGAGGGCTGCGCCCGCTCCGAGGTCTCGCAGGGCCCATCCTTCGATCACCACCCAGCTCGGAGTGGTGACGCCCGCTCGGCGAAGCGCATCCTTCGCGAGCACCTTGTCGAACGCGACCTCGGAGTCGAAGGGTGCGGACCCCGTGTAAGGGATGCTGAGAAGTTCCAGAAGGCGTTGCACGGTCCCGTCTTCACCCTCCTTGCCGTGCAAGGCCAACCAGCAGATGTCGGGCGTGTGCTCTTGGAGGGAGGCCGCGAGCTGCGTCTCGCTCGGATCGATGAGGAACACGTCGTGTCCGAAATCGTGCAGCGCAGCGGCGACCCGATGACCGCCCCGCAGCGACACATCCCGCTCGGGGGTGCGGCCGCCGGCGAGGACCGCAACCTTCACGGGTGCAAACTCCGGTAGAGACGCCCTTCGTCCTCCAGCAGCGCGCCCAGCCGAGCCACGCCTTCTCGTATCCGTTCTTCGGTCGGATGGCAGAACGCCAGACGCATCTGGTTCGCGCCCCTGTCGTCGGGATAGAACGCGGTCCCCGGAACGTATGCGACGAGTCGCTCGACAGCCGCTGCGAGGAGCGCACGAGTGTCGACCCAGGAAGGCAGGGTCACCCACACGTAGAAGCCGCCCGCCGGATGCGTCCAGGTCGCGGAGTCGGGGAATCGCTCGTCGAGCGCCTGCAGCATCGAATCGCGACGCGACCGGTAGGTGTCCAAGAGGCCCGCCAGGTTCTCCTTCCACGAGGGGCGGGCGAGATATCGCTCGGTCAGCATCATGTTGAAGGAAGAGCCGCACAGGTCGGCGGCCTCCTTGGCGAGCACCAGGCGCTGCACCACTGCATGCGCCGCCAGGGCCCAGCCCACACGCACGCCGGGAGAGAAGACCTTCGACACCGTTCCCAGGTAGATGACGTTGTCCGGATCGAGCGCTCGCAACGTGGGGAGTGGCTCGCCGTCGAGGCGGAGCATGCCGTACGGGTTGTCCTCGACGATGGGTATGCCGGCTTCCCGGCAGAGCGCAACCAGGCTCTCCCGGCGGGCGTGTGACATGGTCACACCACTCGGGTTGCCGAAATTCGGGATCGTGTATACGAACTTCGGGCGTTCGCCACGGATCAGCGCCTGCTCGAGCTGATCGACGACCATGCCGTCGTCGTCGATGTCGATCGCGATGTAGCGCGGCTCGTACATCGCGAACGCGCTCAGCGCTCCCACGTAGGTGGGTGCCTCGACCACGATCGTGTCGCCCGGCTCCACGAAGATCTTTCCGAGCAAGTCGAGGGCTTGTTGCGCGCCGGTGGTGACCACCACGTCCTCGAGGTCGGCCTCGATGCCCTCTTCCGCCATCAGGAGCGTCAGGCGCTCACGGAGGTCCCGATGACCTTGTCCACCGCCGTACTGGAGTGCTGCGGCGCCGTATTCGACGAGCGTCTCGCGCACCACGTCGAGCACATAGTCGGACGCGAACGACTCCACGTACGGCATCCCGCCGGCCAGCGAAACGACCTCCGGACGAGCGGCGACGGCGAACAGCGCCCGCACCTCCGATGCCGTCATCCCCCGGGTACGGTGCGCGTAGAGGTCGACGAAAGGGTCGATCGAGAGTTCGGCCATGCGGTGAACGCCAGGCTAACACTGGCCTCCTCCGCGGTATCGGAACAAGACGGCTCTCCCTTGAGGCCGCTCGGTGTGACGATGTCAACCCTCAACCAGCACTCGCGGGATGCGTCCGGCGGTACCATGCACGTCGCGATGACGGGCTCCGATCTCAGCGGGAGCGGTCGTTCGGTGCAGACGGAGCGCGAGCGCGTCGTGCGGGCGCTCACGCTCGGGGTGGTCCTGGGGGCCGCGCTTGCGCTGGCGGCGCGACGGCGACGCACGCGCTGAGAGCCTCAGCCGCGGAACCAGCGATGCACGCCCGCCGCAACCGCGCGACCGATACGAGAGGCGAGGTCCGACTCTTGGATCATTCGGGCCTCGCTGTCGTTCGTGAGATGCAGCGGCTCGACGTGCACCGCCGGCATCCGCGTCTCGCGGAGCATCGTGGTCGTGAGTCGCTGCAGCCGGCCCGTGAGCGCGAGCTCTGCTTCGAGCTCTTGCAGGATCAACTCCGCGAGATGTTGGCCCGCGGGGGAGTGGCTCGTGTGGCTGCCGAAATAGGCGCACGTCGGGCCGCTCGCGCCGGGGTCTGCCTCTCCGAACTGCAGGGAGACACTGATGGTCGCTCCGGCCTCGTTCGCCACCCGTGCGCGGTCGCTCGGCGCCGGATCCTCGTCGGGCCCGCGTACGAGGATCGGCTTCGCACCCATCGCCGTGAGCTCCTCGGCCAGCGCGATGGCGATCGCGAGCGCTGCCGCGCCGGGCTGGCCGGATGCGTCCGGGCCGTATCGGGGATCGATCGCGATCGGCTGGCCATCGATGGGCCCGGTGCCCCCGCGGATGATCTCCAATTCGCGAACGACCGCCCTCGACAGCCCCTGGGGACGCATGCGCTCCAGGGTGACCAGCGTGTGCGGTCCCACGATGCCGTCGGGCTCGTCACCCACGTTTCGCTGGAACTCGCGTAGCGCCTTGTCCGTGGTGGAGCCGTACAGACCGTCCTCCTTCCCGACGTCGAACCCGAGCGCGTTCAGCTTCTGTTGCAGAGCGCGAACGTCATCACCCCGGAACATCGGGTGGTGCAGGTACAGCGTGCGATCCCCGAGCCGCCATCCTGCCTCTACGAGCTGACTCCAGGTGTCGGGGCCGACGGCGCCGTCTACGCGTAGGCTCCGTGCCTGCTGGAACTCGCGCACGGCGGCGTCCGTGCTGGACCCGAACCGTCCTCCGTGCTCGCCGGCGTCGACGCCGTAGCCGAGAGCGAGAAGCCGACGCTGGATGTCGATCACCTCCGGGCCCTCGTTGCCCAGACGGAAGGTTCGCATCGACCGAGTGTGGCCGCCGCGGTCGGCCCCGGCAACTCGAGCGAACGGTGCGCCCGTCGGTGTCGCGAGGGTCAGGCCAGATGTTGGTCGAGGTCGCGCATGATCGCGTCCTTGGGCTTGGCGCCCACCACGCGGGCGACCTCCTTACCGCCCTTGAACAGGATCAGCGAGGGGATCGACATCACTCCGTAGGTCCGGGTGGCTTGAGGGTTGTCGTCGATGTTGAGCTTCGCCACCTTCAGCACCTCGCCCCGCTCCTGGCCGATCTCCTCGACGACCGGGGAGACCATATGGCACGGGACGCACCACTCGGCCCAGAAGTCGACGAGCACAGGGGTCGCCGAATCCAACACGGTGGTTTGGAACTCGGCGTCCGTCACCTCACCGATGTTCGCCATGCCTCGTGTCCGCTCCTCTCGATGTCCTGTTGCTTCACTCTTTGGGTCATCGCCCCGCCAAGGGGCTCCCCTGCAGCGTCATGAACGCTTATCGACCCGACCTCATTCCCGCGGGCGGAGGGTCTCACATGCGGGCGGCGTGCGCTTCGACCTCGAGCAGCCGCTCGGCATCCATCGCCGCCTTGCAGCCCTGTCCCGCTGCCGTGACCGCCTGCCGGTAGATCCGGTCGGTCACGTCGCCGGCTGCGAAGACACCTTCGATGTTGGTGGCGGTCCGGGGCTCCGCGACCACGATGTAGCCCTCGTCATCGAGCTGGAGCTGGCCCTTGAACAGCTCGGTGTTTGGGTCGTGACCGATCGCCATGAACACGCCGTCGGTGGCCCGCTCCTTCGTCTCCCCGGAGATCGTGTCCAGGAGGATCACTCCCGTGACCGCCGAATCACCCACGATCTCCGCGATGCTCGCGTTCCAGATCACCTCGATCTTGGGATTCGAGAGTGCGCGGTCCTGCATGATCTTGGAGGCACGGAACTCGTCACGCCGATGCACGATCGTGACCTTGCTGGCGAACTTCGTGAGGAACGTCGCCTCCTCCATGGCGGAGTCTCCGCCGCCCACGACGACGAGGTCGCGGTCCCTGAAGAAGAAGCCGTCGCACGTGGCGCACGCGCTCACCCCACGACCGCGGAGCTTCTCCTCTCCCGGAACGTCGAGCCAACGGGCGCTCGCCCCCGTCGCGACGATCACCGCCTTGGCGGTCCACTCCTGGTCGGTCGCCTTGATCGAGAAGGGCCGGTCGGAGAGGTCGACGGACGTGACGTGCACGGGCAGGATCTCGGCGCCGAACCGAGCCGCTTGCTTCTCGAACGTCTCCATCATGGCCGGCCCGAGGATCCCGTCGGGGAAGCCGGGGTAGTTCTCTACGTCGGTTGTGAGCATGAGCTGTCCGCCCGCGTCGAGGCCCTTCAGAACGAGCGGTGCCAGGTTGGCGCGCGCGGCGTAGAGAGCCGCCGTGTACCCGGCCGGCCCGGATCCGATGATCACCACGTCGCGTGCATCCGTCATCTGCGGGAATCCTCCCATAGGGTCCAACGCCGACGCATTCCGGGAGCTTCCCGCTCAGGAATCGGTGGCGTAGGACAGCAAACGACAGCCGCGCACGGATGCTGCGAGCGCTGCCCTGGCGGGCGATCCGTCACCTGGGCCGCCTTCGAACACCCCGATGTAGGCAGCCCTCCCCTGGAATCGCGCTCGGATGAGCTGCACCGGCTGGCCCTTCAGACCCGGGAGCGCCGTGTGGAGACAGTCGAGCACCTCACGTGAATCGGCTGCGGAGGCTTCCGTCCGTCCGGCCGTGAGTGATTCAGAGGATCGCTCGCTCGACACCAGTTCGAGCAGGCTTTCGGACGAGTAGTTGGTTTCCTCGGCCTCGATGGCCAAGGACGGAGCAGCCGAGGCCGCGTCGGCAGCGCCGGCAGCCACTTCTGGTGAAGCGTTGTCGTCCTGTGAGCCCAGCCTCGGGAGTGCCACCGCGAGGAGCACCACGATCGCAGCGGCTGCGGCGACACCTGACATCCGGTACCACCGTGGTGTTTCCCGTTGCGTCGGGTCGGCGCCCGAAGCCTCCGTGATCGCCGCGGCCCCGAGACCGGCCGGCACGGGCCCGTCCGTAAGGGCGGCGAGAGCCCGGCGAGCGGAGCCTGCCGGGCCGATCTCCGCGCGGCACTCCGTGCAGTCACGCAGGTGCGCGTCCACGACGGCGCGCTCCCGTTCGGGGAGCGCGCCGTCGACGTACTCGGCCAGCAGCTCGTGAGGATGATTCATGCCTTCTCCTCGGACGGTCGTGACAGCCTGCCGGGTTCCCGATCGAGGCCCATCGCGCGAGCCAGTGCGACACGTCCGCGATGCACGCGCGACTTCACCGTGCCGACCGCGACGCCGAGGATCGTGGCGATCTCGTCGTAGGGCAGATCCTCGACATCGGCCAGTACAAGCGCAGCTCGGAACTCCTCCGGAACGCGCTGCAGGGCGGCCGAGACCTCCGCCGACGTCGCCACCGCGTCCGCGTGGTCGGGGAGGGGCGGTCCCGGTTCATGTTCGCGCTCGTCGTCGGCGAGATGCAGCATCGGCTGACGCCGTCGCTTGCGGAGCTGGTCGTAGCAGGCGTTGACCGTGACGCGATGGAGCCAGGTGGTGAAGGCGGAGTCCCCGCGGAACTGGTCGAGCTTGCGCCAGCCGGCGATCAACGCGTCCTGCGCGGCGTCGCGAGCCTCGTCCGGATCGCCCACGATTCGCAGGCACAGGTGGTACACGCGGGATTGGTGACGCTCGACGAGATCGCCGAAAGCAGACGTGTCACCGGCGCGGCAACGACGGACCAGCTCCTCGTCGGATCCTGGCTGGAGCACGGCCGAACGCTACACCGACAGGGCGCCCACGGCCTCCGTCCGTGTGACCCGCCCGTACTTCTTCAACATGTCGATCCTCCCGACGACCAGCGTGGAGGCTTCCTGGCGGACCGTGATGGTGGCGACTCCCGCCCGGTCGATTCGGCATCGCACGAATGTGATCTCGGGATCCTGGACCTCGACGGCTCGCACCGCCGACTGGCATGCCCCGGGGACGTCCTGCTGAGACCGGAACCGACTTGCCGCTTCGGAGGCGGCGGCAACGGCGACGTCGGACAAGCGGAACGTCGTGAAGGCGATCGAGGCTCCGTCCACCGCTCCGACCCCGAGGATCGCCACGATGAGCAGCCACCCCACGATGAAGCGCCCGACCAACCCGGACTGATCGCGGTGGATGGATGTCTTCATCGTTGCCTCCGCTGCACGACCTTCCTGAGGTCATCGACCTCCCTCAGCCGAAAGATAAGCGCCGCCGACACGAACACAAGGAGCCCGGCAACCACGGCAACCCCGACCTGCAGGAGCCGTTCAGGAGCAGTGTCCTCGCCGACCGTCTCCCGGATCAGGACGACAGCTCCCAGTGCGGCACCGGCGCTCAGCAGGGCGGCCGGGCCCACGAGTGCCAAGGTGCGTCCGATGCGGCGGCCGTCGAGGCGTCGCAGCCGCCGGCGCAGGATCCCGCTCAGCACCAGCGTGCCGAACACGTATGACGCCGCGTGCCCCAACGCCAGGCCACCGATACCGAGCCCGAACACCAGTGTGAGCGCGAGGTTCGAGAGCGCATTCACGCCCGCTGCCGCCACGTTCACGAGGGCCGGCGTGCGCGCGTCGTGCATCGCATAGAAGGTCCTGGTGAGCAGCTGGAAGGCCGAGAAAAACGGCAATCCGACCGCGAACCCCGTCAGGGCGGTGGCCATCAGCTCCGTGCCGTCGCTCTGCGTTCCTGCCCCGTACTCGGCGAAGAGGCGCACGATCGGTTGGGCCAGCACGACGTAGCCGAGCGCGGAAGGCACCATGACGACCGCCGTCATGCGGATCCCCTTCGACCACAGCGAGCGCACCTCGTCGGGGCGCGACTCGGTCCAGCGCTCCGTCATCTCCGGAAGCAGCGCGGTGAAGATCGAGACGGCGAAGATCGCATGCGGCAGCTGGAAGAAGACGAAGGCCTGCGTGTACGCGAAGTACACACCCGCGCCGAGCCTGTTGTTCAAGACGATCACCAGCAAGTAGGCGAGCTGGTTGGCGGCCACGTACACCACCGTCCAGCGCGCGAGTCGCCCGAGCTCGGAGATCGCCGGATGGCGCCAGTCGAACCGCAAGCGCCACCGGAATCCCATCCTGCGGAGGGACGGCCACAGAGCGATCGTCATGGCCACGATGCCGAGCGTCGTGCCGGCTGCGAGCAGCGTGCGCTGCCCGCCGGTGACCTCATGGATGTCGGCCTCGCCGGCCACCAGGATGAAGGCGAGCATCGTGGCGATCGCGGCCAGGTTGTTCAGGATCGGCGCGAACATCACAGTGGCGAACCGCCTGCCCGCCTGCAGAACGCCGATCGCGATCGCCCCGACCCCGTAGAACACGATCTGGGGCATGAACCAGCGCAGGAAGTAGGTGCCCAGCTCGACCTGCGCCGGCCTGTCGGCAGGGTCGGCTGCCGACAGGTACAGGCGCATGATCGCCGGGGCGAAGACCGCCGCGACCAACGCGATCGCCGACAGCAGGACCAGCGTCAGTGTGAGCACCCGCTGGGCGATCTCCCACGATGCGTCGCGGCCGTGCGTGCTTGCCCATTTGACGAACACGGGCAGGAACACCGATGTGAAGATCCCGCCCAGCACGAGCTCGTAGAGGATGTTTGGAGTCGTGTTCGCTGCCGCGTACGTGTCGGACAGCGCGCCGAAGCCGAGCGCGGCCACCGTGGCGGTGAGCCTGAGCATGCCGGTCACGCGGGACAAGGTCGTCCCGATCGCCATGATGGCCGTCTGCCGGCCGAAAGATGGCCCGTCGCCGGCTGCGGACGCCGGCTGGCCAATCAGGTCTTCGCCCGTCGGACCAACCTCCGAACCCAGAGCGCCACGAGGCCGAGTGCCGCAGCGCCCGTGATGAACAGCGCCACACGGTTTGCGGCGTTCGAGCCGACGACGATGTCCCGCTCCGCGATCACCGGTCCCGTCACGCCCGCGCGAACCAGGACGCGGATCGAACGCCGGCCCGCGGCCGTGGCCTCCACGGTGAAGGGCACGGGCCGATCCGTTCCCTCGAGCGTCACGGCCTTCGCCGAACCGTCGGGAAACGTGAACCAGGAGGACTGCAGCTGCACTACGACGCGGTGCGGTTGGGCAGGGTCGCCGAACCGGATCGGAATGATGCCCGTTGGCGACGTCAGGGTGAAGACCTGGTCCGGTAGCGGGGCCAGGCGACCGAATCGGGACTCGGTACGATCGGTCACCGCAGCTATCCAGAGGCGACCGGGTCCCTCGGCGTCAAGGTACGCCCCGGCCTCGGCCACGGCGAGCATGCGCCGAAGGTCGGCAGGGTCGTCAGATGGCACTACCACCGTCCGCTCCAGGGCATCGACATCCGATCCCGCTGCTCGAAGAGCTCGCGCGTAGGAGTCGGAGAACGACGTGACAGACGGCGCCGCGAGCGCGGTGACCTCGCCGGGCGGGTTCACGGAGCTGACGAGGGTCGCCGCGGGCGTGCCCTCGAGGAACGGGGCGCGGGCGAGCCTTTGCACGAGCGGGGACCACGCGGTGGCCGGCAAGTCGTTCGGGAGCGAGAGCGCGAGTCCTCGCACGGTGGGGGGAACCGGTACCGGCTGCTCGCGCCACACGACCGCGAGCTCCCCCAGCATCGCCTGCGCCAGGCGCACCGGGTCCGCGCGCAACGCCGGTTCCTCCAGGAGAGCCTGAGCGCCGGGGTCGGGCAACACCAGCGCCATCTCATCACCGGCTGGGAGCGGCAGCGTCGCCGTCGGAGGCGGCGCGAAGAAGTTCGTCTGTTCCGGGCGTCCCACTGCAGCCTCATGTACAAGGACGACCGATGCCCCTCGCTGGGCCATGTACGAGAGGGCGGCGTCATCGAGCGCTTGGTCGGGAGCGGCGGCGACGGTCCCGTCGCCATTGCGTCCCAAGACCTCCAGCATGAGCTCGTTCCCCAGCTCGTACTGCCGGTCGAGGTCCTCGTTGAGGCCTGATCGCAACATCGCGGGAAGCTCGGGCGCCGCGTACGGCAGCGTGACAGAGTGGACGGAGGGAGCCGCCACCGTCTCGCGGAGCCGTTCGAGCAGGTCCTGGGCGTCGGCGGCCGGCCCCGTCCCCGCCTCCACTTCGACACCGTCCGCGCGCTCGTAGCCGTCGGCCATCGCCGAGAGCTGCTCCAGAAGGAGCGGTTCGACCACGACCTCGATCGATGTCGGGAGCTGGCGTGCAGCGATCCGGGCGAGGCCCTTGACCGCTTCGGAAAGTGTCCCTCCGGGCGAGATCGTGGCCTCGAAGTCGGCGTCAGCGAGGCGTCCCCGAGGGTCGAAGGCGGGTCCGCCGGCAAGGGTGGTCCACCAGGTGAACGGGATCGGCACCTGGGGTTCGCGGACCATATGCAGGAGCGGCGTCACGAGGGTTGCGGCGGGTCGTCCCCCCGCGAACAGCGTGACCTCGGCGGGATAGACGAGGGAGTCGGTGTCCGAAACGGCGCCCGTGAGATCGGCCTCGAGCCGTATCGTCCGCTCCGCGCCGGGATCCAGCCGCCCCTTCACTGTCGTCGGGGCCGGAGCGAACACCACGAACGGGGGGCCTTCCACGAGCATCGTCTCGTACTCGTTGCGAGCGCGAACCGCCGCACCCAACGCAATACCGAGGGACAGATCCTCCACGGGGTCGGCGCCGAGATTGGCCGCCAGCACGGCCACGCGCAGCACCGGCTGCTCGGTCGTCGTCCACGGCGTCTGCGCCTCCAGGCGAAGAGAGATCTCGACGTCCTGGCCGTACACGGCCGGTGCCGTCGCGAGCTCCGTCGTGACGCCGATCAGGAGCACGAGGGACGCGCGCGCGATACGTGAGATCCTCATGCAGGCTCGCCCATCGTAGCCGTCTGCATCAGCCCGCCAGCGCAGCGAACTCCCTCGCACCGTAAACAGCCGCAACCAGCAGAAGGAAGGATCCGACCAGGTTCCGGAGGTTTCGCTCTCGGGCGCCGAGGGCGAGGTGCGCGCCGACATGCGCGCCCGGCACGGCGCCCACGACGAGGGCCAGGCAGATGATCCAGTCGATGTTCCCGAGCGCTGCGTGCACGATGGTGCCAGGGACCACCAACACGACGATCGTTGCCAACGATGTGCCGAGGACCCGCTTCAGCGGCATGCCGACCCAACCGGCAAGCAAGGGCACCATCACCAGCCCACCACCGATCCCCAGCAGTCCAGACACGAGCCCGGCGGCGAGTCCGATCGCAAGGAGGGGGAGGGGCCCGGTCGCCCGCGGAGCTGTGCGTGGCCCTCGTCCGCCTCGAAGGACACCGACCGCCTGCCATCCGAGCAGAGCGGCGGTCGCCACGAGCAGGAGGTGCGGGTCGACCAGCTCCGTGAGCGCCGCGCCCGCCGCGGACCCGCCGAGCCCCGCTGCGATCATCCAACCTGCCGCGCGGAGGTCCACCTCGCCCGCTCGGGCGTACGTCATTGCGCCGGTGAAGGCGGTCGGCACGATCACCGGCAGGGGAGTGGCCAACGCGATGAGAGGCTGGGTTCCCAGCATGACCTGGATACCTGGTGTCATGACGATGCCGCCGCCGACACCGAACAGTCCCGACAGGAGCCCAGCGGCGCCACCGATGAGGACGCCCAGGAAGACGTCGGTCATCCGAGACGATCCGCGGCACGGCGAAGGACGTCACGCTCGCCGCGATAGGCCGCGCGCTTCATCGCGCGGTCGAGGGGGAACCACCGGACCTCTTCCATCTCGTCGTCTCGGTCGTCCACATCGCCGCCGGTCGCCCGCATCAAGAAGAAGTGGACGGTCTTGCGGATCCGCACGTCCTCCCACACATACATGTACTTCGTATCGCCGAGCGAATCCTCGATCACCGCCTCGATGCCCGTCTCCTCGCGGACTTCCCGAACCGCGGCGTCTTCCATCGACTCGTCTCCTTCGATCCCGCCCTTGGCGAGACCCCAGGCGAGGTCGCCCCGCCGCGTTCGGCGGGACGCGAGGATCACCTCCACGCCGTCGTCGCTCCGCCGGTACACGACCCCGCCCGCCGACACCTCCTTGACGGTCGGAGTCCTGCGAGGCGGATGCGAGCGCTTCGCGGCCCCGGCCGATCGCGATCCGCTCACACGTTGCGCCCGCGGGGCCTCAGAGGCCGATGTGCCCTTCGTAGCAGCGGTTCCGGCCGGATCCGTTTTTGGCTTCGGTCGCCGTCGTCGACGCCTTCTGCGCCGCGGCTCGCTCTCCCCGTCGCTTCCGGCCGCCATCAGGCCTGGATTGTAGGCGGCTCGACCTGGGCGCCCGTGCTCAGGGCGGCGGGCCGGTTGGCCGAAAGGAAAGGGGACCGAACGCAGCCCACAGTGGCCGAACCCCGAGGAGTGCGCGGAAGATGGAGATCAACGAACTGCTTCGCTACACGGTGGAGCGTGGGGCGAGCGACCTGCACCTGAAGGTGGGCAACGTCCCGTTCATCCGGGTAGACGGGGAGCTGCAACCGACGCAGTTCGATGCCCTCACCGCCGCACAGACCAACGACTTCTCCGACACCCTGATGTCAGAGCACAAGAGGAAGGAGTTCCTCCTCTCGAACGAGGCCGACCTGGGATACACCCTGCACGGCGTCGGCCGGTTCCGGATCAACGTCTTCCGGCAGCGAGGGGTCGTGGGCATGGCGATCCGCCGCGTGCGATCGGAGATCCCGACCATCGAGGAGCTCAGGCTGCCCCAGGCGGTCAGGGGACTGGCGGACTCGCCCCGCGGCCTCGTGCTCGTGACGGGTCCTACCGGCACCGGAAAAACCACCACGATCGCGGCGATGATCGGGCACATCAACGCGACCCGTCGAGCGCACATCGTGACCGTCGAGGATCCGATCGAGGTGGTGCACGAGGACGATCTCTCGATCATCCAGCAGCGCGAGGTTGGCCTCGACACCGACTCCTACGGCAACGCGCTCCGGCACATCGTGCGCCAGGACCCCGACGTGATCTTCGTGGGTGAGATCCGCGACGCCGAGTCGGCGCTGTCGGCGATCCAGGCAGCCGAGACAGGACACCTTGTGATCTCCACCCTTCACACGATCGACTGTCTGGAGACGGTCAACAGGGTGCTCGACCTCTTCCCGCCTCAGATGACGAAGGAGGTGAGGACCTCGTTCGCCGGGGCGCTTCGTGGGATCGTGTCCCAGCGGCTGGTGCAGCGAGCGGACGGCAAGGGCCGGGTGCCGACCTGCGAGATCCTGATCAACACCGGCCGGGTGTTCGACCGTC